>Ga0137415_10001909_pt1 | contig 20783 bp, 12 predicted proteins | sample CZODoug3_1_1_16f_FD_183082 | JGI IMG/M metagenome (GOLD analysis project Ga0137415, IMG submission 183082) | Vadose zone soil fungal communities from Angelo Coast Range Reserve, California, USA - CZODoug3_1_1_16fungal (Hybrid Assembly) | ecosystem: Environmental > Terrestrial > Soil > Vadose...
CGACTCGCCGCAGGCCGTCATCACCGGTGTGCTCGACATCGTGCGCACCGGAGACGGCCCCGAAGCCGCGCGCAAATGGGCCAATTCCTGCGTGCTCAGCGGCGAATGCATCAAGGCCTGCGACGACGACGTCAATCCGAGCTTCCTGCTGGCGATGGCCCGTGTCGCCCTGGTGAGAAACAGCAGCGAGCCGCCGGCGCGCCGCCGCCGGGGGGTCGGAGACTTCCGCAAGCTGAGCCAGGACGTGAGCGTGCTGTCGCGCATGCAGCTCACGAGCGAGACGCTGGAGCGGCTCGGCCAGCGCACCGACGCCAGCCACCGCCTGGGCAGCACCGAGGGACCGGAAAGGCCGGATTTCGTCTTCTATACCGGCTGCAACGTCCTCAAGACGCCGCACATCGCCTTGCTGGCGCTCGACGTGATGGACGCGCTCGGCGTCACCTACCGGGTCATGGGCGGGCCGTCGCATTGCTGTGGCGTCGTCCAGTTCCGCGCCGGCGATCTCGAAGTGTCCGGCAGCCTGGCGCAAAACACCCTGAGCAAGCTCGCCAGCGCCAAGAACGGCCAGGTGCTGTCATGGTGCGCCAGTTGCCACGTCCAGTTCACCGAATTCAGCCTGCCGGCGCACGAAAGCACCAGCGGCAATCGTCCGTTCGAGATGACGCCGTTCATGCGCTTTCTCGCCGCCCGGCTGGACGACCTGCGCCCCCTGCTGCGCCGGCGCGTTGACATGCGGGTGGCGCTCCACCGCCATCCCGGCGTCCCCGGCGTCATGGAAGCGGCCGCCGACATCCTGCGCGCCATTCCGGGCATCGAGCTCGTCGACCTGCACCAGCCGGCGGTCGGCCTGATGAGCAACGCGCTGCGCGCCCTGCCCGACTACAAGCGAAAACTCCAGCTCGACGAGCTCAATGCCGCGCGCGACGCCGAAGTCGATGCGCTGGTCGCGGTCTACCACCCCGATCATCGCGAGCTGTGCGCGCATGAGCGCGATTTCCCGTTCCGCATCGTCAATGTGCTCGAGCTTGTCGGGGAGAGCATGGGGTTGAGCCAGGACGACCAGTTCAAGCGGCTCAAGAAATTGCAGGACGTCGACTTGATCCTGGCGGAAACCCGCGACCTTCTCGCCCATCACCATGTGGACGAGGACGCGGCGCGCCAATCGATCGAGGCGATGCTCGAGGAGCAGCCGCTGGCCCTGCGGAATACCGGTGGCGGTGTGGCGGCGGCAGTGCCGAGCAGCGACTAATCACGCCGCCTTGTAGCCCGGATGGAGCGAAGCGTAATCCGGGACTGCGCGTATCGGATAGGCTTTCCCCGCATTCCGCTTCGCTCCATGCGGGCTACGGCCCTTCACGGACCGACATCACGCCGCCTTGGCGCGCTCCGCGATGCCGACCAGGTCGCGCAGGATCGCGGCGGCGCCGGCGAGCCGCTGCTCGGGGCGCTCCCAGTCCTCGAACAACACCACCTTCATGTCGGGCCGCACCCGCGCCGCCACGCCCTGCTCGCGGATATAGGCGACCAGGCCCTCCGGATTGGCGAAGCGGTCCTCGCGGAACGACAGCACCGCGCCTTTCGGGCCGGTCTCGATCTTCGCCACATTGGCGCGCCGGCACAGCGCCTTGATCACCACGGTGTCGAGCAGATGCCGCACCTCGTCCGGCATCGGGCCGAACCGGTCGACCAGCTCGGCCGCGAAGGCGTCGATGTCGCGCTCGTCGTCGATGTCGGCGAGCCGCCGGTAGAGCGCGAGCCGCACCGACAGGTCGGCAACGTAATCTTCCGGAATCAGCACCGGCATCCCGATGGTGATCTGCGGCGACCACCGGTCCGCCACCGGCTCGGCGATGCCGGCCTTGAGGCTGGCGACCGCTTCCTCCAGCATCTGCTGGTAGAGCTCGAAGCCGACTTCCTTGATATGGCCGGACTGCTCCTCGCCCAGGAGATTGCCGGCGCCGCGGATATCGAGGTCGTGCGAGGCGAGCTGGAAGCCGGCTCCCAGTGTATCCAGCGATTGCAGCACCTTGAGGCGGCGCTCGGCCTGCGGCGTGATCCGCCGCTGCACCGGCAGCGTGAACAGCGCATAGGCGCGCGTCTTCGAGCGCCCGACCCGGCCGCGCAGCTGGTAGAGCTGGGAGAGCCCGAAACGGTCGGCGCGATGCACGATCAGCGTATTGGCGGTCGGGATATCGAGACCGGACTCGATGATGGCGGTCGACAGCAGCACGTCGTATTTGCCGTCGTAGAAGGCCGACATCACGTCCTCGAGCGCGGTCGGCGGCATCTGGCCATGCGCCACCGTGACCTTGGCCTCGGGTATGTTCTGGTCGAGGAAGGCCTTCGCCTCGGCCAAGTCCTCGATGCGGGGACACACATAGAAGGCCTGGCCCCCGCGATAGCGCTCGCGCAGCACCGCCTCGCGCACGATCAGCGGATCGAAGGGCGACACGAAGGTGCGCACCGTGAGCCGGTCGACCGGCGGCGACGCGATGATCGAGAGCTCGCGCACGCCGGTGAGCGCCAGTTGCAGGGTGCGCGGGATCGGCGTCGCCGTCAGGGTGAGAACATGGACCTCGGTGCGCAGCGTCTTGAGCCGCTCCTTGTGCGAGACCCCGAAATGCTGCTCCTCGTCGACCACCAGCAGGCCGAGATCCTTGAAACGGATGTTCTTGCCCAACAGCGCGTGGGTGCCGATGACAATGTCGATGCCGCCGTCGGCGAGACCGGCCCGCGTTTTTGCGAGATCGGCCGCCGGCACCAGCCGCGAGGCCTGCGCCACCTTGAGCGGAAATTTGCGGAACCTTTCGCTGAAGGTCTTGAAGTGCTGGCGCGCCAGCAAGGTGGTCGGCACCACGATCGCCACCTGCTTGCCCGCCATGGCGGAGACGAAAGCGGCGCGCAGCGCGACCTCGGTCTTGCCGAAGCCGACGTCGCCGCACACCAGGCGGTCCATCGGCCGGCCGGACGCGAGATCGTCGAGCACCGCATTGATGGTGGTGAGCTGGTCCTCGGTTTCGTCATACGGAAAACCCGCGCAGAATTCGTCATAGGCGCCCTGCTCGGCCGTCAGCCGGGGCGCCTCGCGCAACTGGCGCTCGGCCGCGATCTTGATCAGCTCGCCCGCCATCTCGAGGATGCGCTTCTTCATGCGCGACTTGCGGGCCTGCCAGGCGCCTCCGCCGAGCCGGTCGAGATCGACCGCGGTCTCCTCCGAGCCGTAGCGCGACAACAGCTCGATGTTCTCGACGGGGAGGAAAAGCTTGTCGTTGCCGGCGTAATGGATCTCGAGACAGTCGTGCGGCGCGCCGGCCGCCAGGATGGTCCGCAGCCCGATGAAGCGGCCGATGCCGTGGTCGACGTGAACCACGAGGTCGCCGGCCGACAGCGCGCTCAGCTCGGCGATGAAATTTTCGGGCCGCCGGGCCGCCCGGCGCGGCCGCACCAGGCGGTCGCCCAGGATGTCCTGCTCGGCGATGACGGCGGCCTCGGAGGTCTCGAAGCCGGACTCCAGCCCGAGCACCGCGAGCGACACCTCCGGCCGCGGCCGCGCCTGCGCGTCCGGCCAGCTGGCGACGTTCACGAGGTTGAAGATCCGGTGGTCGGCAAGCACGTGGCTCATGCGGTCGCGCGCGCCGTCGCTCCACAGCGCGATGGTGACGCGCTTGCCGGCCTGCTGCAGCGTTTCCACGTGCTGGCGCACCGCATCGAACACGTTGCCTTCCGGCTGCATGCGTTCGGGCGCGAAATTCCGACCCGGCCGGGTATCGACTTCGATCACGCGTTCGGTGCTCTCCGGGACCGCAAAGGGCGTCATGCGCACCAGCTCGGCGCCGGCCAGGCGCTCGTGCCACTCCGGGTCGCCCAGGTAGAGCCGGTCGGGGGGCAGCGGATGGTAGGGGGCCCCGGCGCCGGGCATCTCGAGCGCCTGCCGGCGCGCGTCGTAATAGTCGGCGATCTGGCTGAGCCGTTCCTTGGCGGCGTCCTCCGCCAGCGGCTCGATCGCGATCACGCTTCCCGGCAGGTAGTCGAACAGCGTGTCGAGGCGCGCGTGGAACAGCGGCAGCCAATGCTCCATGCCGGGATAACGGCGGCCTTCGCTCACCGCCTGATAGAGAATGTCGTCGCTCGACGGCGCCCCGAAGGCCTCCACATAGCCGAGACGAAAGCGGCGGATGGTTTCGGTGGTGAGCTGGAACTCGGCGACCGGCACCAGGTCGATCGCGCGCAACTGGTCGGTCGTGCGCTGGGTCTCGGGATCGAAGGAGCGGATCGACTCCAGCGTATCGCCGAAGAAGTCGAGCCGCACCGGCTCGGCCATGCCGGGCGGAAAAAGATCGAGGATGCCGCCGCGCACCGCATAGTCGCCGGGCTCGCGTACCGTCGAGGCGCGGACGAAGCCGTTGAGCTCGAGCCATTTCACCACCCCGTCCATGGCGAGCATGTTGCCGGGCGCCGCCGACAGGGTCTGATTGACCACGAGTCCTTTCGGCGGCACGCGCTGGAGCGCGGCATTGACCGTGGTGAGCAGGATCAACCCGCCCTCGCGCCCCTTCAGGCGGGCGAGGCGCGCGAGCGCCGTCATGCGCTGGGCGACGAAACCGGAATGCGGCGACACCCGGTCATAGGGCTGGCAATCCCACGCCGGAAATTCCAGCGTCGCGATGTCGGGCGCGAAGAACGCCAGCGCGCGCGCAAGCAGCGCCATGCGCTGCCCGTCGCGGCAGATGACGACCAGGCTGGTCGGCGGCGCATCGGGCCTGGCGGCGATCGCGCGCGCCAGATCGGACAGCACCAGCCCTTCGGCGCCCTCGGCGACATTGGCGAGGGTGAGCGGCCGGCCGGGCGCCAGCAGTTTCGCGGGAGAACGGGACGCGCTGGTCACTTGCCGCCGGCCTCCGCGAAATCACGCAGGCGCCGGAACATGGCGGTGTCGTAGCCGGGCTCGACCGGCCGCTTGCCGCTGATCCAGGCGTAAAGATCCGGGTCCGGCGCGTTCGACAGATGCTCGAGCTGGTCGAGCTCGTCCTCGGTAAGGGTTGCGATCGCGGTGTCGGCGAAGCGCCCCATGATCAGGTCCATCTCCCGGGTGCCGCGGTGCCACGCGTGATAGAGCAGCCGCCGCCGCCGCGGGTCCAGTCCTTCGCTCGAACGTGTGCTCCCGGTCACTTCGCCTCCAAACGCCGAAAGCCCGGACGGGCCGGGCGGTGCTGATATAAGGTCAGGGCGGCGGGATGTCAGCCGGTGACTGACCCAAATATGGCGATGGATTCGGATTGCGACACGCGCGGGCCCCGAGGCGCATCAGGTCGTGGCGCCGCCTCATTATGCGACTAAGCCGTCTTTTCGGCCTTAGGCGGGACGTAAAAGCTGGCGAGCAGCACCGCCAGAATGCCGGTGAGGAATATTCCGTCGAATGTTCCCGCCCCGCCGATCGAGGCGACAGGCGCCCCAAGATCGCCGATCTTGTCGATATTCAAGAGATCCGCACCGATCAGCGTACCAAGTGAGCCGGTCACATAGGCCAGCGGGGCCGCGCGTTCGCGGGCCAGCAGCAGCGACGCGACCGCAGCGCCGAGCGCCGGCGCGAAAACGGGCACCGCGATCCCCAGCCCGGGAACGGGCGTGGCCATCCAGTGGATGAAAGCGGCGACGCCGGCGGTCGCGATCGCCGCCTTGAGCCACAACTCATAACGCGCCAGCAGGTAGAGCGACATGCATGTCGGGATTACGGCCCCGCCGACATTGACGGCGATGAGCGTGCCTGGGCGATCGATCATGACCGGCACGGGATACTGCATGCCGAAAAAATCAACGACCGCTCCGACCGTCACCGGCTCTCCCGGAATCTCGGTCACCGGGACGTTGAAATAGCTGCCGACCAGCGAGCCCACCAGCAGGGCGAGCGCCCCTCCCCGGCCGAGGCCCAGGCGCATGTAGGCATAGCGCAAGGCGCCGACCTGGATGACCACGATCACGACCACCAGGATGCCGACCAGCAGCGAGAAAAAGCCCGGCGTCAGCGGCAGGTAATGGGGCGAATTCATCGGATCCAGCTCGCGTTCCTGCCTGCGCTCCCGGCCATCGAAAGCCGGCAAAATCCTTTCAGCGGCATTTCCGGCGCACGCCGGCCGCCACGCCGCCTTGGCTTTGACCAGCCATTAAGTCGTGCCTCTCGCCGCGTTCACAAGATGGCTCCGGCAAAACCTTGCCGCAGGCGCAGGTCACGCGTGCGGTGACCGTCGGGGCCGGATTGCGCCCCGGACAGCGGCAAGCGAAAGTGCTTTGGCCGATCAATCAACCCAGTCCTCCATGCGGCCGAGCCTGCTCAACCCCCTCTTCGCCTCGGTGACCACCCTTTCGGGGGTCGGTCCCAAGCTCGACAAGCTGTTGCGCCGCCTCACCGGCCGCGACGACGGCGCGCGCGTGGCCGATCTCCTGTTCCACCTGCCGGCCGGGACGATCGACCGGCGCGCCCGCCCGAAACTGCGCGACGTGGTGCCGGGCACGGTCGCCACCGTCGAGGTCACGATCGACCGCCACCGCGCGCCGCCGCCCGGGCGCTCGCGCGCGCCCTACCTGGTCTATGCGAGCGACGAGACCGGCGACCTGGTGCTGACTTATTTCAGCGCCCACACCGACTACATCGAGAAGCTGCTGCCAATCGGCGAACGCCGCTACATCTCGGGCATGACGGCGCTCTACGACGGCATGCTCCAGATGGTTCATCCCGACCGGGTGGTCGACGAGGCCGGCCTCGCCAAGCTGCCGCTGGTCGAACCGGTCTATCCGCTGACCGAAGGACTGTTCGCCAGCCAGTTGCGCCGCGCCATCGAGGGCGCGATCGACAGGCTGCCGGCGCTGCCCGAGTGGCAGGATCCCGCCTATCTGGCGCGCGAAGGCTTTCCCAGCTTCGCCGATGCGCTGCGCCTGGTGCACCGGCCGGCGGTTCCGGCCGACATCCTGCCGACCTCGCCCGCCTGGTCGCGCCTCGCCTATGACGAGCTCCTGGCCGGCCAGCTCGCGCTCGGCCTGATGCGGGCGCACATGCGCCGCGTCAGCGGCCGGCGCACCGTCGGAGACGGCCGGCTGCGCGAGCGCATCATCGCCGCCCTGCCCTACAGCCTCACCGCATCGCAGGTCCGCGCGCTGGCCGATATCGCCGCCGATCTCGGCCAGCCGCATCGCATGCTGCGCCTGCTGCAGGGCGACGTCGGCTCGGGCAAGACGGTGGTCGCCTTGCTGGCCTGCGCGGCGGTGATCGAGGCCGGCCGCCAGGCCGCCATCATGGCGCCGACCGAGATCCTGGCCCGCCAGCACCTCGCCACGATCGCGCCGGTGGCGGAGGCCGCCGGCCTCAGGGTCGCGCTGCTGACCGGGCGCGAGCGCGGCCGCGGGCGCAGCGACATGCTGGCGCGCCTCGCGGCCGGCGACATCGACCTCGTGGTCGGCACCCATGCGCTGTTCGAGGAGGAGGTCGAATTCCGCGACCTCGCGCTCGCGGTGGTCGACGAGCAGCATCGCTTCGGCGTGCACCAGCGGCTCGCGCTCGCCCGCAAAGGCGAGGCCGTCGACGTGCTGGTGATGACCGCCACGCCGATCCCGCGCACGCTGGTGCTCACCTATTTCGGCGACATGGACATCTCCGAGCTGCGCGAAAAGCCGGCCGGACGCAAACCGATCGATACCCGGACGATCCCGCTCGGCCGCATCGACGAGGTGGTGGCCGGCGTGGGCCGCGCCCTGCAGGAAGGCCGGCGCATCTATTGGGTCTGCCCGTTGATCGATGAATCCGAGACCGTGGACTTGGCGGCCGCCGAGGACCGGTTCCAATCGCTGCAGGAGCATTTCGGCGCGCTGGTCGGGCTCGTCCATGGCCGCCTGAAAAGCGCCGAGAAGGATCGCGCCATGGACAGCTTCGCCCAGGGCGAGACCCGGCTCTTGGTCGCCACAACGGTGATCGAGGTCGGCGTCGACGTGCCGGAAGCGACCGTCATGGTGATCGAGCACGCGGAGCGCTTCGGGCTCGCGCAGCTCCACCAGTTGCGCGGCCGCATCGGCCGCGGGTCCGAGCACTCATCCTGCCTGCTGCTCTACCGCGCGCCGCTCGGAGAGACCGCGAAGGCGCGGCTCGCCATCATGCGCGAGACCGAGGACGGGTTCCGCATCGCCGAGGAAGACTTGAAGCTGCGCGGCGAAGGCGATGTGCTCGGGACCCGCCAGAGCGGCATGCCGGGATTCCGCCTCGCCCGCATCGAGACCCACGGCAAGCTGTTGCAGGTCGCGCGCGACGACGCCGCGCTCGTGCTGGGGCGCGATCCGGCGCTCACCGGCGCGCGCGGCGAGGCGCTGCGGACCTTGCTCTATTTGTTCGAACGCGACGAGGCGATCCGGCTGATCCGCGCGGGGTGAAGCGATAGTTGGGAGACGATTTTCTTCTTCGCGAAGAGCGCGGGAATTGGAGGCCCGACTTGGATTCGAACCAAGCTGCGAGGCCTTGCACAGCCTCTGCGTTCCCGCTCCGCCACCGGGCCGAATCCTTCCTACCAAATGACCGAGGAATGACAATCGCCGTGCCGAATTAACCTAAACGCGCCTTCGGCAATGGCGCATGATCGCTTCGTGGCGCGCCACGCCAACGCTTCGCTATCTCACCGCAATCGGCGCGACGCTCGATCCGGTGCCGCCGCGCAGCTTGAGCGGCGCCACGATGAAGGCAAACTCGTTGGCCTTGTCGCGCGCGAGCGCCTCGAGGTCGAGGTTCTCGATCAGATAGATGCCGTTGACGTTGAGCAGATAGCCATGCACCGGCAGGAACAGCCCCCTGTCAGGATAGGGCCGCACCTCGACCGCCCAATTGTCGGAACCGACCATCATGACGTTGCGCTTGACCAGGAATTCCGCCGCCTCGAGCCCGATGCCCGGCTCGCCCTTGATGAAGCGGGCATTGTCGACCGTCCACAGCCGGCCCCATCCGGTGCGGATCAACACCGCGTCCCCCTTGCGGACCTCGACATTCTGCCGCGTCATCGCGGCTTCGATATCGACGACCGTGATCATGTAGTCGTCGGGCAGCATGTCGACGCCCTTGAGCGCCGCGATGTCGAGGAGCACGCCGCGGGCGAAGAACGATCCGGCCTTCTCGACCCCGAGTTTCGTGAATCCGCCGCGCCTGGCGACCTTTTCGGCTTCCACGCAATTGTAGAGATGCGGTCCGAGCTGCTGGTGCGCGAGCCCGTCGAACTGCGTGCCCATCTGGCCGAGCTCGGTAAAGACCGTCTCCTCGTTGCCGCCCTGCTGGTTGCGGCCGTTCGGCCCCGAGGTGCGCTGGACGTTGAGCGCAAAAGTCCGGCCCGGCGACATCGGAATGGTGCCGTCGAGCACCTTGCCGAGCTCATAGGTCTTGCCGTCGCGGATGAGCCGCGCGGCCGCGAGCACGCTTTCGGCGGTCTGCAGGTTGGCGGCGCCGCGCTCGTCAGCCGCGCCCCAAACGGAGGGGCAGCGTTGTTCCGGCGGCGGGGGCATCCAGCCTTGCGCCGTCGCGCTGCGCCATGGCGCGCCGGCGAGGCCCGCCAGCAGCGCGCCCGCGCACGCGGCGCGGATGATGAATCGGCGCATCGAACTCCTCCCCTCGTTATCTCGGAGGCGGGGCGGTAAGCCCGCCGCTCACTCCGTCGTCACTGTCGCCGGCGACTCCCGCGGCGCGCGGGCCGCTTTCGCGGCATCGGCCATCGCGGACAATTTCTTTTGCTGGTCCGGCCCGCCGTTCGGCTGGATCAGTCCCGCCGTCATGATCAGCTTGGCGGCCGCCTCGACCGGGATGTCGAGCTCGATGATCTCGGCGCGCGGCACATAGAAGAAGAAACCGGTGGTGGGGTTGGGGGTGCAGGGCATGAAGGCCGACACATATTCATCCTTCAGCGGGAGCAGCGCGGTGATGTCGCCGCCCGGCGGCTGCGACAGGAACACCAGCGACCACATGCCGGGCGCCGGAAACTGGACCAGGCCGACGCGGCGGAAGCTCGATCCCGATTCCGAGAACAGGGTCTCGAACACCTGCTTGAGGCCCTTGTAGATCGAGCGCACCAGCGGCATGCGATTGAGCAGGGTCTCGCCCGCCTCGACCAGGGTGCGGCCGACCAGGTTGGCGGTCAGGAAGCCGAGCACGGTCAGCGCCACGAAGGCGATGACAAGACCGGTGCCCGGGAGCTTCCACGGCAGATAGGTTTCCGGCCGCAAGGCGACCGGCATGAATGGCCGCACGAGGTCGTCGACCCAGGTGATGAAGGACCAGGTGAGATAGACGGTGATCGCCAGCGGCCCGGCCACGATCAGGCCGGTGAGGAAATAATTGCGGACCCGGTAGCCGACGCCGTGGTGGTACACGACCGGCGGCCCCGGCACGGGGGGCGGCGGCGCGGGGTCTCGCAGGTTGTCGTTGAGCGTCATGCGCGCGATCTATCTCGCTGTTGGGGCTGCCGGCACGGCCGCGTTCCGGCGCAATATAGAAGAAACGGGCCGGTCTTCGCCAGTTGCGGCGCCTGCGGGAAAATAGCGCGCCGCCCTTATTCGACCGTCACCGACTTGGCGAGGTTGCGCGGCTGATCCACATCGGTCCCCATGATGACGGCCGTATGATAGGCGATCAGCTGGACCGGGATCGCATAGACCAGCGGGGTCACGGTCGCCGGCATCTCGGGCAGCATCAGGGTCACCAGCGACTGGACGCTCGCCTCGCGCGCGCCCTTCGGGTCGGTGATCAGGATGATGCGTCCGCCGCGCGCCGCCACCTCCTGCATGTTGGACACGGTCTTGTCGAACACGCGGTCGTGGGGCGCGATCACGATCACCGGCATGGTCTCGTCGATCAGCGCGATCGGACCATGCTTGAGCTCGCCCGCCGCATAGCCCTCGGCGTGGATATAGGAGATTTCCTTGAGCTTGAGCGCGCCTTCGAGCGCGAGCGGAAAGCTGGTGCCGCGGCCGAGATAAAGCGCGTCGCGGCTTTTCGCGAGGTCGCGCGCCAGCTTCTCGATCGTCGGCTCGAGCGCGAGCGCGTCCGCCATGTGGCGCGGGACCTCGATCAGGGCGCGCACGAGCTTGCGCTCGTCTTCCTCGCCGAGCACGCCGCGCGCGCGCCCGGCCGCGATCGCCAGACACGCGAGCGTGGCGAGCTGGCACGTGAAGGCCTTGGTGGAGGCGACGCCGATCTCGGGCCCGGCCAGGGTCGGCATCACCACGTCGCTCTCGCGCGCGATGGTCGAGGTCGCCACGTTGACGACCGAGAGAACGTGCTGCTTCTGCTCGCGCGCATGACGCAGCGTCGCCAGCGTGTCGGCGGTCTCTCCCGATTGCGAAACGAAGACCGCCAGGTTGCCGGGGTCGAAGGGGGATTCGCGATAGCGGAACTCGGATGCGACGTCGATCTCCACCGGCAGCCGCGCGAAGCGCTCGAACCAGTATTTGCCGACCAGGCCGGCGTAATAGGCGGTGCCGCAGGCCGAGATCGTCATCCGCTTGATGTCGCGGAAATCGAAGCCCAGCCGCGACGGCAGCGCGATCCGTCCGGCCGCCATGTCGATATAGTGGGCCAGCGTATGGCCGACGACCTCGGGCTGCTCGTGGATCTCCTTCGCCATGAAATGGCGGTGGTTGCCCTTGTCGACCAGCAGCGCGGAGGCATTGGATTTTTGCACCGCGCGCGACACCACGCGGCCCGCCGCGTCATGCACCTGCGCGCCGTCGCGCCGCACCACCACCCAGTCGCCGTCGTCGAGATAGCTGATGGAATCGGTAAAGGGCGCGAGCGCGATGGCGTCCGAGCCGAGATACATCTCGCCGTCGCCATAGCCGACCGCGAGCGGCGATCCGCGGCGGGCGCCCACCAGCAGATTCTCCTCGCCCTCGAACAGGAAGGCGAGCGCAAAGGCGCCCTTGAGCCGGGGCAGCGCGGCGGCGACCGCCTCGATCGGCTTGTGGCCTTTCTGCAGCTCGCTCGTCACCAGGTGAGCGATCACCTCGGTGTCGGTCTCGGTCGAGAAGGTGGCCCCGCCGGCCGTGAGCTCGTGTCGCAGCTCGTTGAAATTCTCGATGATGCCGTTGTGGACGACGGCGACGCGGTCGGTCGCATGCGGATGCGCGTTGTTCTCGTTGGGCCGGCCATGGGTCGCCCAGCGGGTGTGCCCAATGCCGATCGTGCCGGCGAGCGGCTCGCGCCCGAGCCGTTGCTCGAGATTCTTGAGCTTGCCTTCGGCGCGCCGGCGCGCGAGGTGACCTTTTTCCAGGGTGGCGACGCCCGCCGAGTCATAGCCGCGGTATTCGAGGCGCTTGAGCGCATCGACCATCAAGGGCGCGACCGGCTCACGACCCAGTATCCCGATGATCCCGCACATGTGTTCGGCGGCTGCCCCTGCTTAGGTCGCCCCTTCGGCTCCCGCAGAGGGTTAAGCCGACGGCGCAACCTCATGCAATCACGAAGAATTTCAGTACGTTTCAGTACGTGAGCGGCGGTCTTGAGCCGCTCATTTGGGCTTCTTTGTGCCCGCGGATGTGAGGCCGCGCAAGCGCGTAACCCATCCTTCCTTAACGACCTGGCGGGCGCGGCCGATTGCCAGGGCGTCGGCCGGAACCTCGCGGGTGATCACCGAACCCGACCCCACATAGGCGCGGTCTCCCACCTTGACGGGCGCCACCAGGGCGGAGTTGGACCCGATGAAGGCACCCGCGCCGATCTCGGTCCGGTGCTTGGCGGTACCATCGTAATTGCAGGTGATCGTGCCGGCCCCGATATTGGCGCCCGCGCCGACGGTGGTATCGCCGATATAGCTCAGGTGATTGGCGCGCGCCCCGTCGGCGATCTCGGATTCCTTGACCTCGACGAAATTGCCGATCCGCACATTCGCGCCCAGGCGGGCGCCCGGCCGCAGCCGCGCATAGGGGCCGATGGTCGTTCCCTGGCCCACATGGGCGCCTTCGAGATGGGAGAATGACCGGATGACGGCGCCGTCCTCCACCACCACGCCCGGGCCGAAGACCACGAAAGGCTCGATCACCACGTCGCGTCCGAGTTTCGTATCCGCCGCCAAATGCACGGTCTCCGGCGCCACCATGTTGACGCCGGCCTCGAGCGCCGCGTCGCGCAGGCGCCGCTGCAACACCGCTTCGGCCTCCGCGAGCTGCCCCTGACTGTTGATCCCTCGCACCTCGTCCTCCTCGGTTTCGATCGCGGCGGCGTCGAGCCCCATCTGGCGGGCGACCGCAACCGCATCGGTCAGGTAGAATTCGCGCTTGGCATTCTGGTCACCGATCCGATCCAGGATCGCGAGCGCGGCGTCGCCCCGCAGCGCCATCAGCCCGGCATTGCACAGCGGAATGGCGCGCTCGGCAGCGCTCGCGTCCTTGTGTTCCCGAATGGCGATCAAGCGGTCGCCTTCCATGATCAGGCGCCCATAGCCGGCCGGATCGGCCGGGCGGAAACCCAGCACCGCGACGGCTTGGCCCTGCGCCAGCGGCTCGCGCAGCCGGGCGAGCGTGCGCGGGCGCACCAGCGGCGTGTCGGCGAACACCACCAGGATATCGTCCGCGCCGAGCGCGATCGCGTCGCGCGCCGCCAGCACCGCATGGGCGGTGCCGCGGCGCTCGGCCTGCACGAAGATTTTTGCCGCCGGCATCGCGGCTGCGACCGCCGCCGCGACCTTGTCCTGTCCGGGCCCGATCACCACGGCGGCCGCGCCCGCCGTTTCCCGCACGGCCGCCATCACATGCGCCACAAGAGGACGGCCGCCGATCGCATGCAGGACTTTGGGGCGAGAGGAGCGCATTCGCGTCCCCTCGCCCGCCGCCAGCACGATCGTCAGGCAGGTCCTCGCGCTCATTCGAATTTCGGCCTCGACCAAATCACTGCGCCGTCATAACCTGCGCCGCCAGGATGGAAAAGACGGCTGCAGCAGGAGGCGGCGGTTTCTGATAACTCTTCACCGGCGTGTTGGAACGATTCGAACAGTTGATTCAACACGCGACGCGCAGGATCCCGCAACATTGACAGACCTTTCGGGCAGTATCATGCGCAAAGGCAAGATATAGGGAGGAAGATCTCTTCAATTCGAAGCGGATCCTGCTCTCGGGTGACAATTCCGGTGGCGCCATGACTCGCGATGACGACGAAGATCACATCGATATACGTCCGTTGCTGCGCATCGGCGCCTGGGGGGTCTGCGCGCTGGTTGCGCTCGGCACGGCGGTATTGGCGGGCCGCAGCGAGATCGGCGAGCAGCGCATCGGCGTCGCATTGGCGGCGCTCAGGTCGCCCGGCACCCCCAACGTCGCCGCGACACAGCCGGCCGGGCCCGACAGCGATGCGGCACGGCTCGCCGAGACGGTGCGGGCGCTGACCGCCGATCGCGACCGGCTCACCACGCGGGTCGCGGCGCTCGAACATTATCTCACTGAGATGACCGGATCGGTGGCGCGCGACCAGGCCGGCGTGCGCCCGGGCGCCGCCGCGCCCGCAACGTCCGCGCCGGGCCCCGACGACAAGGCCGACAGTTCCACGCCCGGGCCCGTTGCGACCCTGGTGCCGCTCCCGGCCCAATCCTCGATGCCGAGCGCGGGCGAAACGCCGCCGCCGGTGTCGTCCGAGCAACCCACGGTCGGCAGGACCGTCAATGTGCCGTTGCCGCGGCCCGGGCCGCTCGCGCAGATCCAGTCCTATGTGAGCGCCGCCAACAGCACGACGCCACCGGCCGAGCCCGAGAGCCGGGTCGCCGCGGCGCCCACCGGTGGCGAGGCGAAAGCCGAGCCAAATCCGGCTCCCGAGGCCGCGCCCCGCGAGTTCGCGATCGATCTGGCCGCCGCCTCCAACGTGAACGCGTTGCGGGCCCGTTGGGGCACGATCCGGGGCGCTCACCCGGCGTTGCTGGAAGGCCTGCGGCCGCTGGTATCGGTGCGCGAGAGCTCCCGGCCGGGGCTGACCGAATTCCACCTCGTCGCCGGACCGCTCCCCGACCCGAGCGTCGCCGAGCGCTTGTGCGCGGCGCTCACCGCCGCCCGCACCGCCTGCAAGGTCGCGGTTTTCGACGGGCAACGGCTCGATTTGCGCTAGCGCTTCGCCACCCCGATGAAACGCCGTTTCGTGCCCTCCTGCCGCCAGACCAACTGGCTCCTGGCCGTGGGCTTTGTCTCCGTCGGCTACGCGCTCTATCTGCGCTATCGCGCGATCGAATTCGCCCCGGTCTCGCTCGAATGCCAAAGCGGGCTCGACACCTGGCTGTGCGGGACGTTCCGCACCGTCATCATCCTGTACAACCACGCGGTCTTCGGCGCGGTCGCGCTCGGCGCCGCCGTCATCAACCTGCTGCGGCCGTCGGTCGCCATGTTCGCGATCGCGTTGGCGGCGGCCGGTTTCGGCATCGTATTGCACAATCCGGGGCTCGCGGCGCTGGCCGCCGCGCTACTGGTCCTCAGCCTGGCCCGGCCCGCACCCGAACCAGAGTGACGGCCAGCATCGCGAGCCCCGCGCACAGCAGCAGCGCCTGCCAGTTGGCGACCGACTCGTTGAGGATGATGTAGATCGCCGACCCGGCCAGGATGCCGGCCGCGAGCTTCTCGGCCGCCGGCCGCACGCCCTTTTCGGGCTCCGCCAGGATCGCCAGCGCCAGGAACGGGACTGCCGCGCCGAGCAGCGGCGCGAAGGGAAAATCCACGTAGCGCGGATCGAATACCAGCATCAGGGCGACCTGGAGCGAAAGCACGCTCAGGCCAACCAGGAGCGCGCCGGTGAGCAGCCCGACGGGATCGCGTGGACGCTCTTTTGGACGCCCCAGGATACGACCGAAGCTAACGACCGGGATGCTCCGGATGAGTCCCGCCGCGCAGGCGACGGGCGCCGCAAAGGCGAGCACCGCCCAGGCGATCGACACCGCCCAGCCGCCGACGCCCAGGCTTTCGACCGGCACATTCACGCCCGTCCAGCCGATCAGCGTCCCGGAAACGATAGCGATCAAGGTCACGCCCAGCCAGCGATCGAGCGGCGGCACGACGGGGTGCCGCCTCGCCTGCACGCCCGCCACGCCGAACACCAGGCCGGCGAACACGACGCCGCCGGCCGCCTGCCAGGCCCAGAAGGGATGGTTGGAGACCGGCGCGCCCCAGGCGAATTTGGGCGCGCGCTTCACCGCGTCGAACAGCCCCCAATGACCGCCGACGGTTCCCTCGAGCCGGCGCTTCCAGGGCTGGTCGAACGCTTCGATGACGTTGACGCGATAGTTCTGGCTGCGGGCCGTCGCGGTCACCTCCTGGAGGAACCGCGCCTGGTTGGCGGGCGACGGCAACGCTCCTTCGCGCATGCGTCCCGCGCTCGGCCAGCCCACTTCCCCGATCATGACCTCCTTGCCGGCAAAGCGCGCCACCATCTGGCGGCGAATGGATTCCACATGTGCGGCGGCGCCGGCGGCGGGAATCGGAAAATCCTCCCAATAGGGCAAAAGATGAATCGTCACGAAGTCGACCGCGCCGGCGAGCTCGGAATTGCGGTTCCAGAACTCCCAGACATCCGCATAGGTCACCGGGCACGGCACCGCGGCTTTGACCTCGCGGATGACGGCAGCGAGGTCCACGGCCGACAGCTCGCCGCGCAGCAAAACCTCGTTGCCGACCACGACCGCGGTGACCGTCTCCGGGTAGCGCCGCGCCAGCGCGATCGCGCTGTCGATCTGGACGCGGTTTTTCTCCCGCTCGGGGCTGAGCCAAAGCCCGAGCATCACCTTCATACCCAACGGCGCGGCGATCGCCGGCACCTGGTCGACGCCGTGCTCGGTCGAATAGGTGCGGATACAGTTCGTGAGCGTCCGCAGCCGGCCAAGATCCTCCTCGATCTGCCAGGCCGCCACATGGGTGCCCGGCTCCAGGGGATTCTGGTCCTGGCGGAACGGCGCATAGGAGACGCATTGCAGCGATCCGCCGTCGCCCCGTACCTGCGCCGGCATGTCGATCGGGCGTCCAAGCCACCACCACGCCGCGACGATCGCCGCCACGGAAGCCGCAAACAGGCCGAGGGGCAGTTTAATCATAAGCCTGGATAGGTCCGGCAAGTCGGTTAATGGTGCGGGTCGGCTTATCGCGCATACCCTTCTGTGCCAAGGGCTTGCGGCATTTTAAGCACGCCGCCGGCCTGTGCTGGACAAAACTGCCGGCTTCGGTTCATTTCAACGGTGGTGCGAGGAGGCGTCGTATTGCCGACCCAATCGGATGGTGAAAACGGCACAACGTCGAGACCCCAACAAGCAAAGTAACCATAGCAACGTCATGTCATTTCCAGGTGTGCGTAGCCTCGCCGTCCTGTTTTGCGTCACGCTGGTGGGCGGCCCATCGTGGCCGGCCCTCGCCCAGCAGGGGAGCGACGCAAAACCGGCCGATCAGCAAAAAGCCAACGACGCCAAACGCAGCGACGGGACGCGGCGGACCGACGAGATCGCCGAGGCCGCCCGGACGCTGACCGGCCCGGCGGCCAATCCCGAATGCGTGTGGCTGGGCGAGCGCGCCGTTAACCTCCTGTCGCGCGACGACCTGGACACTGCCTTCCGCCACCTGGAGCTGTATGACCGTTTCGGCTGTCCGGGCGCCCATATGCAGGCCAGCTTTCGCTGCCTGGTTCGCCTCGGCATTCCCGATCCCAAGGCGGCCGAAACCCTGGATGCCCGGATCCATGCGTGCTGGCTCAATCCGGCCGTGGTCGCGAGTGCGGTACCGGCGCCGGCGGCCGCCCCCGCGGCGGGAACCGGCGCGAAGTAGCCGCGTTACCTTCTTGCCTCCGACTTGCAGCAAGAATTTCGAGCGTGCGGCACGACTGCCATTGATTTGCCATGGGAAGCTAATAAATGTTTAATCGCCGCTCCCGGGAAATGTTGGATTACGACAGATTCCGGTCGGGCCTAGGGGACAGGCTCGGGTCTTCGCTCTCCCGCCCCATATGAGTATCGAGTCGATGCGCTCCGTCGCAGCCGTGGTCGCGCTTGCAGCGTGCCTGCACGCTGGCTTGTGGGCTAATTTCCAGACCACCGGAAACGCCCCGAATGTGAACAAATCTTTAGCCAGCGTTTCCTACGCCCCCTTCGAAGGCATCCGCAATTCCAACGAAGCGCCGACGGCAGCGCAGATCCGCGCCGACCTGAAGGCGATCGCGCCTTATACCGACACGATCCGCACCTATCGGTCGACCCGCGGCATGGAGCTGGTGCCGGGGATCGCGGCCGAGTTCGGATTGAAGGTGACGCTCGGCGTCTGGCTCGATACCGATCTCGACCGCGACGGCAATCACGACCTCGTCGCCGACCCCGACGACCTCCGCAATCTCGACAAGCGCATCACGCGCAACGATGCGGAAATTCGCACCGCCCTCAAGCTCGCCCGCAGCTACAACAACATCAACGCCATCGTGGTCGGCAACGAAACCACGCTGCGCCGCTCGCTCGTCGAAGCCGCGCAGGCCGACGAGGCCCAAAAGGCCTACGACAAACGGGAAGCGAACGGACAAAGGAAATACCCGGATTTCAAGACCGCGCTCGCCAGCGTCCGGGACACTTGGAATGAGGCGCTGCGCATCGAGGCCGCGAAGAGGCTCGAGAAGTTCGGGAACGAGAAGACGAGCTTCTCCAGCAAGGTCCCCACGATCACGGACCTAATCGAGGACGTGAAGGCGGAATGGAACGTCGGCGAGCTGATGAAGGTCCTCCAGCGCGTCAAACGCCAAAGCAACGTGCCGGTGACCACCGGTGAGACCTGGGACATCTGGATCAACTATCCCAAGCTCGCCACCGCGGTCGACTTCATCGCGGCGCACATCCTGCCCTATTGGGACCACGTCCCCTATACCCAGGCGGTCGATCACTCGCTCGGCGTCTATTACAAGCTGCGGCAGGCGCATCCGGGCAAGCGGATCGTGATCGCCGAGTTCGGCTGGCCGAGCGGCGGCTACAACCGCGGCGTCGCCGAGCCCGGACGGCTCGAGCAGGCGACCGTGCTGCGCCAGTTCATCAACCGTGCCGACGCGCTCGGCATCGATTACAACGTGATCGAGGCCTTCGATCAACCCTGGAAGACAACCGAGGGCAGCGTCGGCTCCTATTGGGGAATGTTCGACGCCTCGCGGCATCCGAAATTCTCCTGGACCGGCGCGATCACCAATGCGGAATACTGGAAGATCGCCGCCATCGCGGTCGCGGTCGGACTTCTGGTCTCGCTGCCGATGCTGTCGATCGCCGGCGCGACCTTCGGCCAGGCGGTCCTGCTCGCGGCGGCGGCGCACGCGGTCGGCGCCTGGGCCGCGACCTTGTTCGAATATTGGAACGGACATTACTTCGTGCTGGGGGCCGGCATCGCGCTGGTGCTGGGCTTGCTCCTGCTGGTGCCGCTGGTGCTGATCGCGCTCGCGCGCATCGAGGAGATCTCGGCCGTCCTGTTCGGGCGTCCGCCTGCGCGGCTGCTGACGCCGCCGGCCGCGGGCACGACGCCGCCCGACGGTTACGCGCCGAAAGTATCGATCCATATCCCGGCCTACCGGGAGCCGGTCGATATGCTCAAGCACACGCTCGATGCGGTCGCCGGCCTCGACTACCCGAATTTCGAGTGCGTCGTCGTCATCAACAATACCCCCGATCCCGCCTTCTGGCGGCCGATCGAGGAGCATTGCGCGGCGCTCGGCGCGCGTTTCAAGTTCCTGCACGTCGAGAACCTCGAGGGCTACAAGGCCGGCGCGTTGCGCCTCGCGCTCGCCAATACGGCGCCGGATGCCGAGATCATCGGCGTGATCGACGCGGATTACGCGGTTCATCCCGACTGGCTCAAGGAGGTCGTCCCGGCCTTCGCGGATCCCAAGGTCGGCCTGATCCAGGCGCCGCAAGACCATCGCGACGACAACACGCCGCTGCATTGGGCGATGAACGGCGAATATGCCGGCTTCTTCGACATCGGCATGGTCCAGCGCAACGAGGAAAACGCCATCATCGTGCACGGCACGATGTGCCTGATCCGGCGCACCGCGCTCGCCGCCGCCGGCGGCTGGTCGAGCGAGACGATCTGCGAGGATACCGACCTCGGCCTCACCGTCATCGAGCAGGGCTGGCTCACGCATTACACGCGCCGCCGCTACGGCCACGGCCTGCTGCCCGACACCTTCGAGGCCTACAAGAAGCAGCGTCACCGCTGGGCCTATGGCGGGCTGCAGATCATCCGCAAGCATTGGCGCCGTTTCCTGCCCGGCGCGAGCAGCCTCACGCCCAACCAGAAGCGCGAATTCGCCATCGGCTGGCTCAACTGGCTCGGCGCCGAGAGCATCGGCGTGGTGGTGGCGATCCTCAATCTGGTCTGGGTGCCGGTCGTCGCCTTCGCGGGCATCGCGATCCCCGACAAGGTGCTCACCTTGCCGATCATGGCGGCCTTCGCGGTGTCGGTCGCGCACTTCATCGCGCTTTATCGCCGCCGGGTCGCCATCCGGCCGGCGCAGACCGCGGCCGCCATGCTGGCCGCGATGTCGATGCAATGGACGGTCGCGCGCGCGGTCGCGTTCGGGCTCGTCACCGAACATCTGCCCTTCGTGCGCACCGCCAAGGGCGGCAGCGCACGCAAGAAGCGCGTCAGGTTTCCCGCCTTCTATGAGGCGATCATGGGCGCCCTGCTGCTGCTGGGCGCCGCGACCGTGATCGTGACCAATGCCGAGCAGGTGCGCGAGATCAACCTGTTCGCCTGCGTGCTGATCGTGCAGAGCCTGCCCTTCCTCGCCGCCACCATTC
>Ga0137415_10001911_pt1 | contig 20780 bp, 16 predicted proteins | sample CZODoug3_1_1_16f_FD_183082 | JGI IMG/M metagenome (GOLD analysis project Ga0137415, IMG submission 183082) | Vadose zone soil fungal communities from Angelo Coast Range Reserve, California, USA - CZODoug3_1_1_16fungal (Hybrid Assembly) | ecosystem: Environmental > Terrestrial > Soil > Vadose...
GGCCTTTACGCGCGCGTCGCGGTGCGCCGGCGAGCTGCGGCGATCCGCTCCGCACATTCCGCGTTCGAGGAGGCGCAACGGCAAGCGCGTGATGCCGAGCGCCGCTTCGCCGACGCCGAAACCAACCTCTCGAAACTCGCAGATACCCGGGCGAGTATTGAGAGCGACCTGGCGGGAACTGAAGAAGCGGTGAGCACCCTGCGTGCCAGTCCAGAGATGCGTACGGCCGACGAAATCGAGCAGGCCCGTAAGCTCGCGGAGGCAACCGCCGTTACCCTCTCCACCGCGAACATCGATGAACGAACCGCCGCGGCGCACTTAGCCAAGGCCAACGAACGTCTCACGCGCGCCGAGGAAAACACCGCCGAGGTCACGTCGGCCCTCGATGATGTACTTCGCAACACGGTTTCGTTAGCTTTCGAGGCTGAACTGGCCGAGGCGCACCGCGAACACATCCCCACCACCACCGCGGCCAGCGGACCCGAGACAACGTGGACACGTCGCGCAGAACTCGCATTGGGACGCGCGATCCAGCATCAGCGCAAGAGCATCACGCATCTGCACGCACTCGAGTCAGCAGTCGCCACCGCGCGCCAAGCTTACATGGTAGCCGACGCGGACCGGGTCCGCGCCGGCGACGCCTGCACTGCGGCCCGCGAAGCAGAGGCGGTCTGCCGTCGGGCATTCGAGGAGGCCGGAGGCACTCTATTCAACGCTTACCGCACTTGGCGGGCGCGATTGGTCGAACTCACTCCCGTCCCAGCTGACGCGCTCGAGGAGGCGTTTAACACCTGGCTCGAAGGGCGCATTGGGGTAAACCCGCTCCGAGCGGCTGGCGAAGCCGCACATCGCGAGGCCATTGCCCGCCTCTCCGGGGAGCATTCCAAAATCAAAACCCAACTGGATGGCAGCGAGCAAATTTGTGCCTCGCTGCGTGCCGAAATCGCCGCGTTGGAGCAGGGCGTCTCGCCCTCGCCCGTCGCATCGGCAACTCGGCCCGCCGATCGCAGCGGTCGGCCCGGAGCACCTTTCTGGCGCCTGTGCGATTTCCGTCCTGACATCCCGATCGGCTCGCAGGCCGGCATCGAGGCAGCGCTCGAGGCTTCCGGATTACTCGATGCATGGGTACTACCCGACGGAAGTCTGGTGGACCCGGAAACAGAAGATGCTTTTCTCGTTGATCTCGATGCAACAACGAGCGAGGGGGCAACCGACCACCTGGGCCAATGGCTTGTCCCCGCGGTCGAGGACACGCTCGCCGCTCCAGCGGTCATGCCGGCACAAATCGAGCGCTTGCTGCGACGGATCGGAGCCGGGCGTGAAAGCAGATCGTATTGGGTCGCCGAGGATGGTGCGTGGAGAATGGGTCCGCTGGCTGGCCGGTGGAGCAAGTCCGACGCCGATTTCATCGGCGAAACCACCCGTGCCGCCGCACGCCGGCGCAGAATTGTCGAGCTACGACAAGATCTGGCTGTACGGGAAACCGAGCATGCCGCGCTGAGCGAGGCTTTGTCCGAGTTGGAGGAGAGAAAGAACTCGGCTGACCAGGAGGCTGCCAGCCTGCCGGACGATCAGCCTGTTCACACCGCCGGTTATCAACTCGAGCAGGCCAGCCAGGCGATCAACGACACGTTCATCGCGCACGAAAAAGCGGAACGCCTTGCGCAGGAAAAGCGCGACGTGTTTGACGAAGCCACTCTCAAGCGCGACGTGGATGCTGCCGACCTGCGCTTGAGCAAGTGGCTCGGCCGGCTCGATGAGCTGGAACGCGCGGTCAGTGAATATGGCGCGGCACTCGCGGGACTCTGGCCCACCGTGCGGCTATGGGAATCAGTCGCCGGGCAACTCCAGGTCGCCCGTCAGCACGCCGATGAAGCACGGAGCGCGGCGGACGAACGATCCCATCGGCGTCAAGTGGCTGACGAGGCAGCGTCGGCCGCGCATAGCCGATTCGAGACTCTGCGAGAGATGCATGGAGCAGCCGTTACAACCGTACTGGCAAAACTGGCGGAAGCCGAGAAACTCGTTAAGGCGCACAAGTTGGCCTTAAGCACCAACCAAGATGAACAACTCGAACACACCGGCCTGCGTACCCGGGCGGACGCCGACCGCGAGCGCGCCGTCGCTGACCGAGTCCGCAATGAAGAGACGCGCCATGCCGCCATAGCAAGCCTGCAGCGGGTCGCGGAAGAACGCTTGCTGGCTGAAGCTCACACGGGACTGACCACGATTGAGCGGGCAGCCTGGGCCGTGTCGCGCGCCGTAGAGATCGCGCGTCAGATTGAACCGCTGCTGGCTGATACTGCAGCCGATGACGAAACTTGGCGCCGCCGCCAAGACACTATTCACACGCACGTACAGGAGCTGCGCGACCGGTTGATAGCGCATGGCCACCAGCCCGAAACGCACCAGATTGAGGACTTGATACTCGTGCGCTGCGTGTTTCAGGGACGGCCGCACACAATGACAGAACTGCGCGACGCCTTGGCCATGGAGATCGGCGAGCGCGAACGGCTCTTCGCCGCACGCGAACAAGAGATCATCGAAAATCATCTGCTAGGCGAGATCGCGGTAGAGCTGCAACGGCTGATCCGCGACGCCGAGTCGTGGATCTCATTGGCCAATCGCGAACTGGCCGCGCGACCCACCAGCACGGGCCTGCGCTTTCGCTTTGCGTGGGAACCAGAGCCGGAAGGCGCATTCGCTGCGGTGAGAAGGCCATTCCTGCGGACGAGCGAATTGTGGACGCCCGCGGAACGTGGCGACCTCACGCGTTTTCTGCAAGAGCGCATCCGAGCCGAGCAGGCAGCGAATGAAGACGGCTCATGGCGCGATCATCTCTCGGGCGCGCTCGATTACCGACGCTGGCATCGCTTCCTGGTTGAGCGCCAGCAAGAAGGCGTGTGGCGCAGACTGGACAAGCGGACCTACGGCACGGGCTCGGGTGGCGAGAAGGCCCTAGCCCTCACGTTACCGCTTTTTGCGGCCGCCGCGGCTCACTACCGCAGCGCGAGCGCTGACGCGCCGCGACTTGTGATGCTCGACGAAGTGTTCGCCGGGATCGACCCCACGATGCGCGCACAGTGCATGGGCGTGCTGGCGCAGTTCGACCTTGATGTCGTGATGACAAGCGAAAGCGAATGGGGCTGTTACACCACGGTTCCCGGGCTCGCCATCTATCATCTCACGGCCATGCCTGGCATCGACGCCGTGGCTTCAACACGCTGGGTATGGAATGGTCGCGAACGCCGACAGACCGATGTCCTGCAGGCTCGCGCTGTTGCTCCCGATGAAGCCGTCGGAACGTAATCGGCGATCGCGTCATGTCCGTCACCGATCTTACCCGTCTGCAAGCCACGCTCGGCTCCCCAGCTTTGGGGCGGCTACGCGAGGCCTTGCGCCGTAGGCTGGAACTCGGTCGTGAACTTGTTGGGCACCTGACGTTGCGTGACGCGACACCCGCAGAGCGTCAGGCTTGCGATGATCTCTTCGCGCGCCGACCTACGCAGGGACGCTCTCTCATGATAGATCTGGACGAGTTGGCCACACTCCTCCGCGAAGCCGGCGTCGCCCCCGACCTGACAGTCGCTGTGGAAACACTTACCGGAACTGTGGCCAACAGGCGCTCCCTCGCTGCCGCCGTCGAGATCGCTTGGAATCGAGTGTTCGCTGAGGCGCATGACCGATGGTCCAACACAAGTCAACCCTTGGTCACGTGGCTCGAAGAACTCGCCTCGCAGGGATTGTTGAAACGCTTGGCGGCGGGTGATCCTGTGCGAGGGTCCGAGTTGCTCGCCGAAATCGCGGTGGTTGCCGCAACGCTGCCCGTGCGGGCGGAACCGCTCGCTGGGTTTGCCGCGCGCCTGTTTGGAGATGCTCATGCCCTTGATGCCGGTACCGCCCGGGCCACGCTGGCTGTTCGGGCGGCCGCCCGCCTCGGCGGTGTGCCCTTCGAGGACGACGCGGAGGGCCGTCGCTCGGCTTGGGCCAGTGTCGGAATCTACCTCGACGAACTCAGCACGCCCGCCCTGATTCTCAACCTGCCAGCCAATGGTGATTCGGCACTTGCCCGACTGCTGCGCATGGCATCGTTGGCCGGTGAACCCCTGCACATCTCCCTGCGCTGGCTCATGCGTGATCCGCTCGACCATGACCAGGCCCTCGCTTGTCGAACAGTCTTCGTCTGCGAAAATCCGACCATTGTTGCGTTGGCTGCGCGCCAGCTGGGATGCCAGTGCGCACCGCTGGTCTGCGTCAACGGCCAGCCCGCCACACCGGTAAAGATCCTCTTGCGACAACTTGTGACTGCGGGCGCGCGGTTGCGGTATCACGGCGACCTGGACGGCAAGGGAATCGAAATCGCGAGCGCGATCATCATGGGCTACGGAGCGGAGCCGTGGCGCATGGGCGTTGACGACTATCTCGCGGCACCGAAAGGCAAAGCACTGAAACGACAACAGCTCGCGACGCCGTGGTGCCCCGCCCTGGCGGACGCGATGTGTAGGGTACGCCGCGTCGTACACGAAGAAGCTGTGGCCAATTTGCTGCTCGCAGATCTCGCCAAGGATCATTCAACTCGACCCGATACCGTAGATTCATCGACATCTCCTTGCCTGAGGAGAGGCAGCGCGCCACAGTAATTCTCTATGTCCTCTGCCGATGCCCCGACCTACACCGCAACACAAGGCCAGTACTTGGCTTTCATCTACGCCTATACCTGCGTGCTCGGACGCCCGCCGGCAGAGGCCGATCTACAGCGCTTCTTCCGTGTCACACCACCTTCAGTTCATCAGATGATCCTCACCCTCGAGCGCGTCGGCTTCATTCGGCGCCACGCAGGCCTCGCTCGAAGCATCGAGTTGCTCATCCCTCCAGAACACCTCCCTGTGCTGCGGCGTGATCAACCAGTCAAAACCTCTGTGCGGCGCTGACACCCCGACATGACCCCCAAGCCGCCTCGGATTCCCGATCACCTGCAAGCATGGATCACCGCCCGCACCTGCCACCGCCTGTCACACGCTCAGGTGCAAATGGCGCGCGAGTTGGGCATGAATCCCCACAAGCTCGGCAAAATCGATAACGCCGACCAGGAACCGTGGAAGCTGCCGCTGCCGGCTTTCATCGAATGGCTTTACCGGAAGCGCTTTGGCAAGGATCGTCCCGACGTGGTGCAGTCCATTGAGGAGCGCGCCCGCCTTCTGGAAGAGAAGAAGGCCGCCCGACGCGAAACAAAACGGTTGCGGCGTGAAGCAGCGCCATGAGTGAATATCAGTACTACGAATTCCAGGCCCTCGACCGACCACTCACGCAACGTGAAATGCGCGAGCTGCACGCCTTACAGATCGTTCGACTCCGGTGAAGAAATCTCGGACGGTCGCAGCGTTACAGGATGAAGCTGAGCAGCGCGAACGGCAACCCACAGCGCGCGCTGGCAAGCGCGACGTGTAGCAGATACGGCGACGAGCGTTTCGGTCTCAAGCAGCCGACCCTTGCAGCAGCGCAGTCAGTTCCTCGACCGACAACGCTTTGCCGAATTCCTCGCCCGTAAACAAACTCTCGGCGAGCGCGCGTTTGTCACGGTGCAGGCTCATGATACGCTCCTCGACCGAGTCCTTGATCACCAGACGATACACGGTCACGGGTCGCCGCTGCCCCATGCGGTGAGCGCGGCCAGCGGCTTGATCCTCGACCGCCGGGTTCCACCAGGGGTCGGCAATGATCACGTAGTCGGCGGCGGTGAGATTCAGCCCGAACGCGCCGGCCTTCAAGCTGATGAGAAAGAAATCGCCTTCACCGGACTGGAACGCCCGTACGCACCGGGCACGGTCGGCTGCAGGGGTGCTACCGTCGAGATACTGATAACTCAGGCCCAGGGTCTCGAGCTTCGCGCGCAACAAGCCGAGGTAGTCGACGAACTGGCTGAAGACCAGCGCCTTGTGGCGGCCGGCGACGAGTTCCAGCGCGAGCTCCGCAAAAGCTTCGAGCTTGGCACCGGCAACACCGTCAATGCCCGTATCTCCGGCAACCAGCCGCGGATCGCAGCAGGCTCGCCTGATGCGCGTCAATTCCACCAGTACGCGGAAGCGGCGCTGCTCAGGCGGCAAGGTGCCTGCGGCGATGACATCGACGGCGCTCCGGCGCAGAGCTTCATGAAACGCGCGCTCCTGCTCGCTGGGCTCGATCACGTGGACAATCTCCGTGCGCGGCGGCAGCTCGCTCAAAACTTCGCTCTTGGTGCGCCGGAGGACGAACGGTGCGATCAGTTTCTTCAGACGCACGAGCGCCGGTGCGTCCTGCCGGCGCTCGATCGGCCCCGCAAAACGCTCGTTGAAAGTTTCGCGCGACCCTAACAGTCCCGGGTTGAGAAACCGGAACAACATCCACAATTCGTCGAGCCGGTTCTCAACCGGTGTCCCGGTGGTCGCCAAGCGAAAGTCCGCCGACAATTTGAGTACCGCCTGCGCCCGCTTGGTGGCTGGGTTCTTCACCGCCTGCGCTTCGTCAAGCACGAGAGTGTGCCACCGGCACGCGGCAATGACGTTGAGTCCCTGCTGCAGGAGAGCGTAGGAACAAACGACCACGTCGAACGCCGCAACGGACGAAACCAGGCTCTCGCGCTCGGTGCCGCCAAACAGCCGGACGTTGAGGGTCGGCGCAAAGCGTGCCAATTCGTCGATCCAGTTGGGACAAACCGACGTCGGCGCCACTACCAGCGCTGCGCCACCCGCGGCGCGATGCAACAGCATGGCGATCGCCTGCACGGTCTTCCCAAGGCCCATGTCGTCGGCCAGGCAGGCACCCGCGCCCCAATGGGCCAGCCGTGCAAGCCACAGAAAACCATCGAGTTGATAGGGCCGCAGCTCGGTTTGCAGTGTCGAGGGCGAGGCAACCTCGAGCGTTTGCGCCTGTTGCAGCCGTGCAAGGCGTGCGTGCCATTCAGGGGAGGCTTCGAACGCCGTGTCCTCAAAGGTTTCGGCGAGTGAACCGACAGAGAGTGCCGAGACTCTCAAGCTGCCGTCCGCCTGGCCGGTACCGACGGACGCCAACTCGTCAAGCCGGCGCCGCAACCCATCGGTCAACGCCAGGAAACCAGCGTCCCCCAGTGGCAGGTAGCGCCCACCATTCGCCCGGGTCAGCTCCATCAACCGTTGCATCAACAGTACTGTGCCGTCGTCGAGCACTAGTCTTCCCGAGACGGCGAACCAGTCGCGGCCATCGCCGGCACCAATGTGCAGCCCTAAATCCCTTGCCCGATACCGGCGCGTCACCTGAACCTTCTTCCCCGCCGGCCACTCAACGCATAAGCCCTCGCCCATCGACTGCAGTGCGCTGACGAGTTCCAAACACCGCTCGGGATCCTGCACCATCCATTCGCAATTACCGCCATCTTCGCCGAGCACCTGCAGGGTTTCCAGGACGCGCGCCATGCCCCGGCGTTCGGCGTCAAGATCGCGCAACGCCGCCCGACACTCTCCGCTCACCGCGGTAATCACCCGTACACCACCAACGCCCGGTGGATAGCGCGGACCGTGGACACCAAATGGCTGCACGGCTAGTCGTAACCGCAGCCCACCACTGACGGACAACAGCGCCGCGTGTATCGTCGCGTCGCCCGCGGTTTCAGACACCGCTGTAGCGATTTGCGAATGCACCTCGAACAGCTCCGCGGCGCTGGCGATAACATCCTTCGCGGCCTCGATCCCCTCCTCGGGAATATCCAGCCCCGCGCCAATCAGGTCGGTGACTCGCCGGTGAGCGTTGGTGATTTGGAGAACGCTGGCCCGTGTGGCGCTCTGACGCACCAACACGCAGCGCTCGACCGAAGCACCATATGGCGCGGGTATTTCGTATTCCTGCCGGTTCCCCGCAGAGAGGTTCTGCCGCTCCGATACCGACGGCAGCCGCAAGCTGACACCTCCTTCGGGCCGCTGCTCAACGAGCAGTTCCGGTGTGGCTTGGGTGAGTTCCACCGCGGTAGTCGGGTCATCGGAAAAAACCACCAACGGGTGGCCGATGAGCGCGGGCAGAATGCTCCAAGTGTCGGCGCTGGAATAGCCATTGGCGAGAATGAACTGCCGCCGCAGCTCCGGCCGAAGTGCCGACAGCACCCGCGCGTCCTGCTCCGGGAGCTCCGCGCTTTCCAGTTCGCTCGAAAACAGCGATCTGCCACGAGTCCAGCCGCGCCCTCCGGCGGTCTGCGTTTGCTCGCGAACCGAAATCACCGGCGCGCCGCCCGGCGTATCCGTCTGAATCACCCAGACGTTTCGCTTCCGCTTGGTGTCTGCGCCGGAGGGCGTCGGCGGCGTGACGACCGCCGCCAATGCCGAGAGCGTGCGTTGCCAGGGCTGCTCATGCGCGAACAGTCCGATGAAGGTCTTTTTCTGGCGCGCCTCGAGCACCAGGTTCCGTGCGATGGCGAGGCCTGCCCCCAGCTCGAGCGCTGCGCGCTCGTACCCGGCGATCGCATAGGCTTGCGCCCAGTTTTCGAGCGTCCGCTTGTGCGACTCGTCCAGCAGCCGCAACTCCGCCCACGACACAGCGGCGAGCGACATCAGACTTGCAAACGCGTCCTCAGGTCCAATCGATAGGGTGAGCTGCACAGGCTTGTGGCTATTGCGCGCTTCGAGCGCCTGTGCAAGCGCCTCCCACTGCCCCACCGCCGCGGTAACAGGCTTGCTCCGCGCTTCGTCCATACAACGGCGCTGCGCTTCGCGAAGCGTAACCGGCGTGTTTGCAGCCAAAAGCGCGGCAACGCGCGCGAACGCCATTGGCGATGCCAGGGGCAACTTCAGGACCGCATTCTTCTGTCCCGTGCCGCCGGCATCTCCGGAAGCCTTGCTGTTGGTTTGGCCATTCTGACGGCCGTTCCGGGAGTCGCCTTTACCGCCACGCAGGCGCTCATCGCCGCGAAACAGACTTTCCGCTAACTCGTACAGCCGCGACGCTGCCGTCGCCTCCTCGGCGAACGCAGCGGCAGCGGCCCGCACGGACATCGCGAAGGCACTGGTGTCATCCGCCAGCAATGGCTTGAACTCCTCCAACGTACGCCCTTGCCACAACAACTGCTCGCACGTTCGATACTTGAGATCCACGGACGCGTTCTCTTCAGTCGAGCGACGCCGCGCCCAGGCAATTGCCTCACGAGCTGAAGGCTGGGGCTCGTGCAATAGGCGCGACAGGATTCCCTCCACTACCGGGTCACGATGGTCGACCGGAATCCGGTCTACGACCTCTGCATCAAAGGGGCTGCCGAAGGCCGCCAGATAGACGCGGGCCGCGTCGACAGGGCAATAGCGCCGCAGCAGCTCGCGCCGGTGTTGCTCGTGCAAATCCGCACAGAGGATGACGCGCGTTAGTGCGACGAGGCGCGCAAAATTCGGCAGGGGTTGAAGACCGTTTCGAACGTCGAGGTCAAGAAGAGTCAACAAAGCACGCCGCCACTCATGCAGCCGTCCGCTCAGAACAGCCTGGCGAAATGCCGCAAACGCATGCGCGGCCGTGCATTGCAAGCCTCGAGGTCCGCGTTCGACGTGGCCGAGGCAGAGCAACTGCTCAATCCACTCCTCGACCGGCACCGGGGAGTGTAAGAGGCTCTCGCCCGCGCACAACCCTGCGTCGCTGGCCAATTGCCTGACACGCTGTTCGTCCAAAGGGATGCCGGCTGCGGCCAGCAGCTGCGCAAGCAGTGGATACTGAATGACGCCATGCGGCAACAGCTCGCCCGCCGGCAAATTCCGCCTATCGGTTTGGAGAGGACTCGACATCGAACTCACCAGGATAACGTTTCCAAGCGCTTTCACGCGCACCTTCGTAGCGGCAGATTGCCAACCCAACGACACGCGATAGCGCGATACAAGAATAGCAGCGCTCGGAGCAGCTTGCTCTTACCGGCGGCGCGGACCATAGATAACGGCGGACCGAAGTACGCCGCCGACGTCCTCGCCGCAGAAGCCACATTGCGAGCCAGATGGCTGTCCTTGGCATTCGCGCCCAAGCCCAGGGTCTGGCGGGACAGGATCGAGCGGAAGTTCGCGACGCTGAACTCAATCAGCATGCCGATGATTCCTTCCCAGAGGTATGTTGGTCGGGCGCCGGCAGAAGCATAAATGCGCGAGTAGGCTGCAACACCCGGCTGCAACGGCGTAGTCACATCTCCAAGTCCCTCGAGATGTTTTCCCTGACGTCCGGATCGGCATCGTAGTTCCTTTTTCGTGCCCGCCAAGCCGCCAGCTTCTCAGTGAGGCCCATGGTGCGTGCCAATCTGCGCAGTCGCGAAGCGTGGAGACGTTCGAGTTCGAGATCAAGCGGGGGACCGGCGATTTTCGAGTACTTGGACGCGCCGAGGTACAGCCAGTCGAGCAATGCCTTCTCCGGAGTTGCGCGCGGATATCTAACATCAAGATCCAGGCGGTCTTCCACCTCCCCGGCTCTGTCATCGAGAAGCCGTGCCGGCATCGAGTGAAAGCGGAATTCGATATCCGCCGCTTTGACCGGCCGTACGGACGACACGTGACCACGCTCGTGGGGGAGCACACTCGTCACGACGTCGGGAAAGTTGTTCGTGATGCCCGCCTCGCCGAGCACAGTCTGCAGGCTCACGATTGCTCCCGTCCGTATAAATCCAGCCGCTTCAGCTGCTGCCGGTCTCGGTGCCGCCAGTTGGTTCAGATAGAGGCCGCGAGTCACCGGGCGCAGAGTGCCGCCCGCGACCTGGTCGCGCACCCATCGGAACAAAGTATTTCGGGCCGGTAGCTTGCGACGGTCTGCAAGAGCAGCCGCGAGCATCGGGATCGTCAGGACCCGTGGCGCTTCACCGCCCAGCAAGATCGATGTCGGTGTTCGGGACATGGTCGCTCTCTCTGGAGGGTTGAGCACGCGCTATGGCTTCGTCCATCCAATGCCCCACATGGTGCGCCACATCGAGGCGAATTTCGTCCCAGCGAGCCTCATCGATAGCCTGTCGCATCTCCGGCGCGATGTACGGCAGCAACTCCGCGGCAGCCAACGCAAAGTCGATGCCTTCGATCTTGGCCATAATCGCAGCGCGCTTACGCTGAAGTACTTCTGGCGGGATGTGGCGAACCCACAGTTCCGTTGGGTCCGCACCGTGCCGAACCAACTCCGAGAGATCGTACACATCACGCGGAACGCTGCGGTTGTCGCTGAGTAGCGCGTTGACCTTGCCGCCCGCCATCGCCGCTGCGCCGTAGACTCGGACACTGAAAGGCGGAATGCGATACCCGATAGGTGTCTCAAAAGGCTTGGTTTCGACGAATTCCGGCGGCGGTACTCCGCGGCGTGAGACCTCGGCTTCCCAGACGATCTTGACGTCACCGGCTGCCATCCCAATGATCCGCCAGCGGGTGGAGCGCTCTCCTCTTTTCGTTTGGGCTACCTCCGCTCCGGTCAATCCAGCAAGGCGGGCCGCCTGCAGCAGCGCCTTATTCATATGGGTGTGCATGGACTGCTGAGAAACATTATCTTCGCAGTCAAAATCGACGTCTTTCGTGAGACGGGTGCTGCCATAGAGGGCGCGCATAGCCGTGCCGCCTTTCAGAATGAGACGGCTCGCTCCCTGGCGCACCAGCAGAGCAATGAACTGCATTTGAGTCCGGTCTCGGAATTCTGCCTCAGGACTGAAGCCGAGGTCACTTGCTGCGAAAATCATATTAGTACATTAGTATCAATATAATGAGTCTATTGTACTAATAGATGGCGCTCAGGAAAAGGGGCGATCCGCAAGACCCCTGTCGGGCACGCGATGGGCACGCAACCGCCGCTAACTCGTTGATGCTCGTGAGCGCCAGTGATCACTCGGGCCACTCAAGTCATTGTTTTCGTTCCCGGATGCGCCGGCCACCCAAGCGCTCCTTCAGGACACGGTTCTCCTCCTGTAGATATTCAATCACATCCAATTGATGGCGGTTGACCCAACCGGAAAACATCAGCAGAGCTAACTGAAAGGGTAGCAGCAGTGGCGACATGCCCCGCGAGTATATCGACGGCGCGGTTACCCTGCCCTATTCAGCGCGACAAAATGGGCTCGTTCGAATATCTGGACACTACGCCAGTCAGGACTTTCAATATCCAACGCTCAAAGAGTTCCCCCTCCAATGCTACGGCGACCTGCTTATCCTGCTTGTCGGCACCTACCAGCGGAAGGTGCTCGTCAAAGAACCGAAAGACGCTGAGAGCCACATCGTCGAGCGGCGAGAGTTCCGAGTTGTGCTTTTTGCAAAGAATGTTCGCAGTCAGACTGGCTATTGAGGGCTGATTCTGCCCAGGCTTCAGCCAGGGGAATCCCCCCAGTTTGTAGCTTCCGGTCGGAAACAGCAGTCTGAGAACACTTGCGGAGAAGTAGTGCTCGCCGGAAATTCCACCGCCGCAATCTCCTAGAACCGATGCATAGCATTCGCGCATTCTGCAATTCTAAATCCCCGCGTCCAACGCCGAAACCCCGACGCAGGCACCGTGACCCGGCACCGCCCATCGCTGGCGCCTGCTCTCGTAAACCTCGCCGCCGAGCGTGCCAAGCACCCGGACATAGCGAAAGCTTGGAAGGAAGTAGCCAAAGTATTGGCTCGCAAACCCCGCTAATGAATTCAGAGATCCGCCACGGATTCCTCGTCCCCAACCCTTCTCCTTGATGACGAAGGAGAAGGTGGCCCGCAGGGTCGGATGAGGATTTCTAGTGAGCGCCGAGGCGTTGCCGCCCCACGTTCTCCACATGTTACAGAAGGCCTGCCGCTCATTTTGGGGGCAAAGTGTGATTAAAATCGAGAGCGGCGTCGAGCAGCTTGCGGCGCAGGTGGTCATCGCCGTATACGTGGGGAGCGGCCCTGACCCATCCCTGCATTCTCCGGCCTCGCGACAGCATCGGCACCACGCCCGGAATACCCAACGCCCAGGCGTCTTTGTTCTTGCCCAGTCTCGCGAGCATACCGTCATCGCGGGCTCCGCAGAGCAGATTGCCGTTCAGGAACCACGCCCTGCCACCGAACATGGCCTTTTGGTTCAGGCCAGGCACGTCCGCGAGATCATCGTTCAGCAGCTCCTCCAAACCTTCGTCGCGCGCCATTCGTTCTCTCCAAGCATCATCCAATCTTGCCATGGACCAACTTTAGATCACCGATCAGATCCCTGTGTTGGCTTAACTCTCATTGCGCCCGGAGCGGTAGTTCGCCTGCCTCGAATCATCGAATTAATTGTGTTCAATGCGGTCAACTGGGACAAGAAGGTCGCGTAACCGTGTAATCTCAAGCTCCTGACCGTCTACTTTGACAGTAGCGATTCGTGAGGTTGGGTCGGCATTGACTACGACACCTTGCTTGCCCGCGAGGACACAAGGGTCGCCCATGACTACGTGGCGCCAGGTGCTTGGCTTCCAGAACGAAGAGAGACGCTTCAGTTTGGCGTTGGTGTCCCAAAACTCATGCGTTGAGCCTCCCAAAATACCGCTTGTGAGAACGCCGCGGCACTTCAGTATGCAGAAGGGTCCCGTGTTTGTTCCATAGACTGCCTCCACACTGCGCACCGACCAGATCCCTTTGGGCCTCTCTTGCGCTTCAAACCGATCACCTACTTTCCAGACGCAACGAGACGCTACCTCATCCGACAGGTATCGCTCCACCGCGTTAGCCGCCGCCCGCTCCGCCATTTCATGATGCGCCTCAACTAGGAGCAGGCGATAGAGATCAGCATATGGAACGGTACGGCCGAGTTTCGCCCACTCACCACAGGCCCAGTGATTCCATTCGGCGAAAGCCCACTTGTCTTCCTTCGCGGTCCGCCAAACGTCGCAGCGACCGCACCCGACATCCGTTCTCTCGTGCACGCGATGATCAATCTCCGGAGTCCAGCGGATCAATAGGTGATCGCGCGGTCCGGCAGTTTAGGCAAGTAACGAGATCGTCCGCGGCCGCTGCTCAAGACGCCCAAATCGATGTAGAAGCCCGGTCGGCTTGCGGTCGAAGTGGTGGCGTGCCACTTGCGACGCGGCTGCAGAAATGCGCAATTGATCTAACTGACGGAAATGGGACACCAAGGCGTCGAGCACACGGCCGTCCACTCGGTCAAGTTCAGCATCCGTCCGGCACATCCGATTCCAGATCTGCTCGCAGATGGCCAGATCCACTCGACCATGCAACTCTGACGGAAAGATTTTGCCGTCATACACCCGCCCGTGGAAATCGTCCCCCGTCGCAGTATGTAAGCGGGTCAGAAGCTCTCTGACCGGCGGCCATTCATTAAATCGTTCAATGTTCGCCTTCCAGCCTTCAGCTCGATCGAAAATGGCTCCCAAGTTGACTGTGATTGACTGCACGACTTCCGCCGCCAGCGGCCCGGTCAGCTCCACAAAGCTGCAGACCGCTCGTAGGTTCACTCCAACCTTTCCTGTGACTGCATTCAACCGCTCGCGCCATTGATCCGGCGCATCGGACCATTCCAACAGCTTCGCATTTCGCACCTGAAGTCGCGACTCGAGCGCTGCAGTGGCATGCAGCCAGCCTGACAACGTCGCCAGCCGCGGCCACCCCGCCGGCAACGCCTGCCAGAGCGGACCCAAATCAGCCGCGAACGCAGTGCCAATGTGCTGGAGGGTGAGGCGCAGCTGTTGTCCCTGGATGAGCTGATCTAACGCCGCGACGCGCCGGGCGTGTGTTTTCGGCAGCTCGCTGCGGCGTGCCCCCAGTAGCACCCGCATCGCCTTCCGATAGGGACCCCGCAAGAATCTCAACCACGACTCACCGCTCCCGGCAATCTCCGCGCGCTCGGCGCCCCAGTCGCGAGACCACGCCGTATCAGTGAAGATGGGTTGCAGCTGTTGCTCTATCTCCGCCAAGCGTTTGGCGACGTCCATGAGTTCATCGAACCGTGGAAGATCCGTCTTCCAACGCGGATGGCAGAGCAGTTCAATGGACTCGCCAGGCTTACCCGCGGCCAGCTCGAGCGCCCGGGCCACCTGTGGTAATTCAGAGAATGGAAGGCTGCGAAAGTCGTCTAACGCCTGCGCGCGCACGAGCGGCCACACGCTGCGCAGAATGACGAACAGGGCATCGAGACTCGCACCCAGTTTCTCCGTCAAATCACCAAGCCGTTTGGAGTCGAGCGGATTTAACGGCCGCCGGGCGCTGTCTCTCCACGGATGACGCGCCGGGCCTCCGCTAATCTGGAGCCGCTGCACGCCTTTTTGAATTTCTTCCAGAAACTCTCGGATCTTCTCACCCGACCCCATCTCGGCGTCTTCAACTTTGAAGTCGGGGACGGCAACCCCCTGATCCTTCAACCGACAGATCATTCCAATGACTTGGTAGGGGGTGTACCCCCATGGATCATGACAGCAGTGCAGTCGATCCGAGTGCGCCCACAGCTTGGCGATCGCCGCATCCAATTGCTCACACAGGCTCTCTGGCACTGACGGCGGACTTGGCGCAGCGATCGCCTCGCGCAGCTGCGCCAGAACCTGTTGTTTGGAGGCGCGTCGGCTGTGCAATTCGAAGCACAGCGGCGCCAGATTCACCTTACACAGCCGGTCATAGACCACCTGCAAGGCAGCCAGCTTCTCCGCGACAAACAGCACCGATTTTCCCTGATGAATCGCCGCCGCGATGATATTGGCGATGGTCTGAGACTTGCCGGTTCCGGGCGGTCCCTGAATCACCAAATTACGACCGGCCAGCGCAGTTTGAATCGCCACGGTCTGCGAACTATCGGTATCCAAAATGCAGACTTGTGCCGCCGCCTTGAAGCGATCGTCCAAGCGGCTATCGTCGGCGATAAGCGGTGGCTCGCTGATGCCCTCTTCCTCGTGCGGGGCGAGCAAGGTCCGCAGAATGCCGTGGTCGAGCAGATGCTCAGCGTTCGGCCAGTTGTCCGGATCCAAATCCCGCCAGAGCAAGAATTTATTGAAGGAAAAAAAACCCAACAAGATCTCGGTATTCAAAACCTCCCACCGTTCGGCACCCGAGATCGCCTTGCGCACCTGAGCGACGTAGTCGCTAGGCAGCCAGTCCTCCGAATCCGGCAGGTCCGGCAGCTCTATCGAGTGCTGCTCAGCGAGCCAGACTTTTAACGACACATTGGTGTAAAGGTCCTCTTCGCGCGCCTTCAAGTGAAAGCGATCGCGCGCGCCCTTGCGGGTCAACTCAACGGGCACCAGTACTAACGGGGCGAAGCGCTCAACCTCGGACCGGGCATCCTCGAACCATTTAATGAATCCGAGCGCCAGATACAGAACGTTGACGCCCTGCTCCTCCTCGATTTCGATGCTCTCGTAGTAGAGGGCCGTCAGACGCTTCTGTAGCCCCTCGGCCGTTAATTGCGTCTGCAGGACGGTGTCCCGGTGTCGCTTGGCGACCCCGTCTTCATCCGAAGCCGCAGTCTCGGGCGGTACCCAAACACCGTAGTCGGGATCGGCCTCGTCAGCATCCTCGGACTGAACGCCGCGCCCGGGTGCAAAGGTCATTTCCCGTTTGCTGACCAGCAGTGTTTTGAAGACCTCATCGGCGACTTCGTCGACGATGCGCACTTGCTTCGAGCGCTTTGAGGTCAGCGCGCAGTTCACCAGCTTGTTTCTTAAGTTGCGCTCGATGAGCTGATCGCGCGCCTGGGCAAGTTTTGTTCGTATTATATCGGCGATGGTCGTTTCCACCGCGGTCGGCGCGTCCATCCATTCCCTCCAGCCCCAGTAGTCCTAATGATCCCCCTCAGAGATCATCCCCCGTACAAATGAGTCTAGCGGCTAAAGTCGGTGTCGGCCCGCGACGGACTCCACGCTTTCGAGAGAGTTTTGGCATCGCGTCGAACCATCACAGTCCCGCGCAGGTAATTGGCGGATCCCACAGGACGGAAATGCTGACAGTGCAACCGATTTAAGCGAATTCTCGCTTCAACCGGCGCCTTTGAAACTATTCGATTTGCGCACGGACCGCCGAAATAGCCGGGAAGAGAAGAGATGAAGAGTCAGACTACTGTTGTGCAGTGCGACATCAACGAGTCTTTGTTGGTAACCCTGTTTGACCCTGGCGGCCACCGCAACTTCCCCCATTCGTGGCCGGTCAAACTCTCATGGCATCGACCCATTGGCACCACTCCCTATGGTACCGGCGAAAGTTGAAAAGACTGCCTGGGGCCGCCTGCCGTGCCATGGCGGCCTTGCGGTATTCATCCATTCCCGGCCTCGTGATGTGCGCCGTGCCTGGCGGCCGGCGACCTCGCTTCCCCTTTTCGCTCACGCCTAAGGAAGGCGGCTTCCCACATCCTTCAGGTGCTGCACGACCGTGTTCACGGACGTACTCGGGTTGTCCTCTTGTATTTCTGTTCGACCCTTCAGCCAACGAGCGTTGGCAAGCGCCGTTTCGACGCGCAACATTAGCTGTTTCGTGACGCCGTCATCTGCCTTCGCATAACCATTCAGGTGCACTCTTCGAATCTGCCCGATCACATCGACGCATCTCTGGAAGGGTCTATCGGTCCGCTCGAAATGGAGAAGAACCCAGAGTTCGAAGCACGGAACCGACACCACCTCGTGCATGTTAAGTCGATTCCGGGAGCGGCTGGCCAAGCCCCTGATCCTCGCGCGCGCTCGCTCAAAGCTCTCATGGCCGTCGCGATCGAACACACAGAAGATCGTGTCGTAGCCACCCTGCTCCGCCGCCCTCTCTTCGGCGCACTCGACGACACTGATGGGAGCAGCCCCCTTCGTGTTATCCGCGACCACCACCTCGGCCGTGGTCAGCTGGAAGAGTATGCGTATCGCTTCGAAGTACGCTTGCTCCGTCTCACCCTCGCGCACAATCAGCGTAATCGAGCGCGGCTCGCGTTGGCCGGCGCGTCGCCGAAACGCAGACTTACTGCGTATGTTGGAAATGTGACGACGGGACACGCGCTAACCGCTGATCTTTCCAACCATGGGGACCGCCCCGTAGCGCCCCTTCATGTAGCCCCGTTCCAGTGCTTCGTCCTTGCGCGGCCGATAGTCGAGCAGCGGGTACAACTTGGTCGATTGCTCGGGGTCCTTTTCGACAAACCATATTTGGTCGCGACGAAGGAGATTTGCATCGAGCAGCGTCGTGTCATGCGTCGTAAATATCAGCTGCGCGCCCTTCGTGTTTTTGTTTCCGCTCAACAGAGTAACGAGAAATCGCGTGATGTACGGATGCAGACTCCTGTCGAGCTCATCGACGAACAGCGTCGCACCGATGGTCAGTGCACGTAACCAACCGCCGGTAAACTCAAACAGCTTACGTGTACCATCCGATTCATCTGACATGTCGAACGGAACCTCTTCGCCAGTCTCGTTTCGCTTGTGCCAGGTAAATACCTTGTAAACCTTCTGCGATGGCGGTGGTGAACCCGGCGGCGCCTGCGGAAAACTGATCTGCAACGTCACGCCCGGTCCGGCGACTGAATGCTTCTGGCTCTGGAATTCCTCCTCCCGAACTTCTATCCGCTCGATACCTATATCGGCGGCCTTCATGAACTCGATGAACTCCTTGCCGCCTTCCGGTTGCCGCAGCAGTTCGAGGCTGAGGAAGGGATTCAGGTCCGTCCCGGTTGTCAGCACGATGAGCTTCTGAGCGATCCAGTTGAACGCAGGCTTCAACTGCTCGTTGTTGAGTTGAATGGCGGTTGAGAAGAAGAGGGAATTCGAACGCGTGAACTCCTGCCAGACCTTCCTTTCCGCACGCTCGCCCTTGAAGTTCGGACCAAACCACCAGTCATAGGTCTGCGTATCGCGCTGGAACTCTCGCTCGAACCAGCGCTGGGACCGGCCCCTCGGGTACGCCACCAACCATTCCTTTTCGACCCGCTGCGACGTGAGTGCGCAAAAATACTCGTAACGGGTCGCATCGTCGGCGACAAATACAATACCGAACTCGCACGGCCGCTCCGCGGAGGTCTTGTCCAGCAGGAAGGGACTAACGGGTAGTACCTGCCCTTCCTGCGTGGCTACCGCGGAATTGACCACGAGCAGCTGTAGAGTCTGCAGCGCTCGGAGTAGGTTGCTCTTACCGGCGGCGTTCGGACCGTAGATAACGGCTGACCGAAGTATCCCGCCGACATCCTCGCCTGCGGATGACACATTGCGAGCAAGATGATCGTCCTTGTCGTTTGCAGCCAAGCTCAGGGTCTGGCGAGATAGGACGGAGCGGAAATTCGCCACGCTGAATTCGATCAGCATACCGGCAAAGCCCTCCAGATCAATATTGGATGACTATCCTTGTTGTTTTCCCGCAATATTTCAACTCTAATTCGTTTAAATGGGCCCTCGGATATGCAAAATTGGTAGATACGGGGACTCGCGAGCGTTCCAGGGACCGGATCAGGGAGGCACGCCCAACGCAATCGTCTGATTCCCGCCGCCGACGCTTCCGTCGGAAGTCGTCGCAGTGAAGCGTTTGTCGGTCTGCGTCTCAACAAAATCGGCTGTCTCACCGCCAGGGGTGCTTCGGACTCCTGGAGTTCAATTTCCAGCACAGGCGCAACTCCGACCCGGTTGCGTGGTACTAAACCGCGGAAGCCGGGTTCGAATTCCGCTAGGTTACGATCTGCCCCATGACGCGCGCTAGAGATGTCATTCTGCAGGAGCTCACCCGCGAGGATGCAATGTTGGTCGGGCTTGAGCGAGCGCGCGACGAAGTAAGAGCAAGGATCGAATTGCTGCGCTCAGAACTTGCCGCCGCCTCGGCCACCACACCAGTCCCCCTTCCGTCGCCGCCCGCAGGGGTTAGCAAGTCGATCCACACTGCCGCCGACAAGGTCAATTTGTTCCGATCCTTGTTTCGCGGCCGAATGGATATTTTCCCGCTCCGATTCGTAAGTAAGACGACCGGCAAACCTGGTTACGCCCCGGCGTGCTCGAACAAATGGGAACCGGGACTGTGTCTGCTGAAGACTGGAGGCAAATGCAGTGACTGCCTGAATCAGGCATTCGTCCCTGTTGGCGACCAGGTCATTGTCGACCACCTGCAGGGTCGACACGTTATAGGGGCCTACCCGCTCCTCGAAGACGAGACCTGTTGGTTTCTCGCAGCGGACTTCGATAAACACTCGTGGAAGGAAGACACGGCCGCCTTTGCTGAGACTTGCCGGTCCGTCGACATCCCCGTTGCAGTTGAGCGCTCACGCTCTGGTAACGGCGCGCACGCCTGGTTTTTCTTTGCGGCGCCGGTCTCGGCGAACGTCGCGAGACGAATGGGCTGTTACCTCGTCACGGAAACAATGAATCGCCGGCATGAATTGAGCATGGAATCCTACGACCGCCTCTTCCCGAACCAAGACACCATGCCCCGAGGGGGTTTCGGAAACCTCATCGCACTACCTCTCCAGCACGAGCCCCGACAGCAGGGCAACAGCGTCTTCATTGACGCGCGGTTCGAACCGTTTGCGGATCAGTGGGCCTTCCTCGCGTCCGTGCAGCGCATTGAGCCCGCTGCGGCTGAAGCCATTGCGAGAGACGCGACGCGAACCGGCCAGATCGTCGGCGTTCGCTTCGCTGAAGCCATCGACGATGAGGAAACGATTGCCCCATGGAAACGGCTACCGTCGGGTCTCACTCTGACGAAGAGGATCATCGGCCCGTTGCCGTCCCAGGTGAAGGCCGTCCTCGCACAGCGACTCTTCATTGAAAAGATTGGACTGCCGGCTCCGCTGCTGAATCAGTTGAAGCGACTTGCGGCGTTCCAAAATCCGGAATTCTACAAGAAGCAGCGTATGCGCCTGTCTACCGCGATGACTCCGCGGGTGATCAACTGCGCCGAAGACCTTGCTCAACATAT
>Ga0137415_10001912_pt1 | contig 20778 bp, 17 predicted proteins | sample CZODoug3_1_1_16f_FD_183082 | JGI IMG/M metagenome (GOLD analysis project Ga0137415, IMG submission 183082) | Vadose zone soil fungal communities from Angelo Coast Range Reserve, California, USA - CZODoug3_1_1_16fungal (Hybrid Assembly) | ecosystem: Environmental > Terrestrial > Soil > Vadose...
ACCTTCGGTTACAATTACGCCGGCAAGCAGAAGGTCGAACTGGTCAATTTCTCCGTCTCCGGTTTCGGGTTGATCGACCGGCCGCACCTGCCCAAGCTGGCCGCACGCGGCGGGACGACGCCGGCACGCAAGTCGGTTCGGCCGGTCTATTTCGACGGCGCCTATCGCGACACGCCGGTCTACGATCGCGCGGTGCTGCCGCCCGGCTGTCGTCTGCCCGGGCCGGCGGTGGTCGAGGAATTCGGCTCGACTACGGTGGTCTTTCCCGGCCAGGAGCTCACGGTCGATGCCCACGGCATCCTGGTCATTCGACCCGCTCACGAGACAGCAAGAGGCGTGGCGTGAGCTCGCAGACCACCCCAGCACGGCCATTGCCCGACGCGGCGGGCGAAGTCGACCCGATCGTGCTGCAGATCGTCGAAGGCACGCTCAACTCGATCGAGGCGGAGATCGAATACGCCATCGAGCGCACCGCGCGCTCGCCGATGATCCGCGAGGCGCACGACTATCGCGTTGGCTTGTTCGATCGCCATTGCCGCAAGCTGACCGGACGATCCTATTCGGCGATGCCGAACGCCGTGGTGCGCGACTTTCCGGCCGAGACCATGAACCCGGGCGACGTCTTTCTGATGAACGACACCTACTTGACCGAAGGCAGCATCGGCCATCTGCCCGATCTCTGCAGCACCGTGCCGGTGTTTCATGACGGTGAGGTGGTCGCCTACATCCAGGCGTTCGGTCACCACGACGACATCGGCGGGCGGGTGCCGGGCTCGATGCCGGGCACCGCGGTGACCGTGTTCGAGGAAGGTCTCGCGATCCCGCCGATCAAGCTCTACGACGCGGGCGTGCGCAACGAGGCGGTCTTCACCATCGTCAAGCGCAATACCCGCGTTCCCGAGATGCTCGCTGCCGATCTCGACAGCGAGGTGCAGGCCTGCCTGATGGGCGCGCGCCGCATGGAAGGGTTGTTCGCGCGCTTCGGGCGCACGACCGTCGAAGCCTGCTTCCAGGCGATCCTCGACAAGTGTCGCGACATCTATCGCCGGGAATTGCTGCCGAAGATCGCCGACGGCGAATATTCCTGGCTCGACTATGTCGAGCACGACGGGGTCACGGATCCCAAGTTGCATAAGCTCGCGCTGAAGATGATCAAGCGCGGCGAGCGCATCACGCTCGATTTCACCGGCACCGATCCGCAGTCGACCGGCCCGATCAACTGGCCCGCCGACTATGCCGGCGGCGCCTTCCTGATCAAATGGATCGCACCGATCCTGCGCAACCTCGCCGATACGCCCGAGCGCGCCGCTGAGATTCACGTGAACGAAGGCGTGTGCGAAGTGTTCGACGTGATATTCCCGCCGAAGGGCACGTTGATCACGCCGGAATGGCCGGCGGCAACCAATGCGCGCTCCTTCGTGCTGCTGCGCTGCCTTGGGCTGCTCGCCGGCGTGGTCGCCCAGGCGGTCGAGGGCCGCATGCCGGCCGACCAGGAGACCATCCGCTATACCGGCTTCTTCGGTCACGGTACCGACGGCAAGCCGTTTCTCTCGCGTGAAGTGCTGGGCGGCGGATCGGGCGGGCGCGCTTATGCCGACGGCAACGACGCCATCCACATCGTGCCGGATTCCCGCAACCAGCCGGCCGAGTTCACGGAAACGCGCTTTCCGCTGCTGGTCGAGAAGCTCGCGCTGCGAACCGATTCCGCCGGCGCCGGCAAGCGCCGCGGCGGGCTCGGCTACGAGAAGCACTACCGCGCGCTGGTGGACTGCCGCACCATCGTCACCGCCGACCGGGTCCGGCTCGGCTGCTATGGCGTCAACGGCGGCAAGGCCGGGCAGCCGTTCTGTGTCACCGTCGACCTTCACGGCGCGCCGCGCGACCTTGGCGGCCTGGTCGACGGCGAGCCGGTGATGGCTGGACAGGTGGTGCGCGTGGTCACGACCGGTGGCGGCGGCTGGGGCGATCCCCTTGAACGGGAATCTTCCCTGGTTGTGCGCGACGTGATCGAAGGCAGGGTATCATCAGCGGCGGCGCGCGCGGACTACGGCGTGGTGCTCACCGGCGACGAGAATGATTGCGCGCTCGACGAGGCCGCGACGGCGGCGTTGCGTGCTGATATGAAGGCGCGCGGCGGGTCGGCCGCGATGATCGACCGCGGCGAAGGCTACGAACAGATGTTGCGCGGCGAATGTGCGCCGCGGATGCGAACCGTAACGTGAGGACAAATAATGGCGATTGAAGTCGCAAAGATCGAGCTCAAGACCGTGCAGGACGCTTCGGGACTGGAGGCGCTGATCGCGGAGGGCAAGTTTGCCGCCGACGAGGTGATCGCGGCCATCGGCAAGACCGAAGGCAACGGCGGGGTCAACGATTTCACCCGCATTCTCGCCGACCAGGCGTTTCGCCGCGTGCTCGCAAAGCACGGCAAGCGCAGCGAGGCGGAGATCGCGTCGATCCCGATGGTGTGGTCCGGCGGTTGCGACGGCGTGATCACGCCGCACGCCACGGTGTTCGCGCGCAACGGCAAGACCGGCCCTGCCTCCAAGTCGCGGCTGGCCATCGGCACGGCAATGAGCACGGAGCTTCTGCCCGAGGATATCGGCCGCCCCGCCATGGTCGAGAAGGTCGCCGAGGCGGTGAAGGCGGCGATGCGCGATGCCGGCATCTCCGATCCGAAGGACGTCCACTACGTGCAGACCAAGACGCCGCTGCTCACCATCGACACCGTGCGCGATGCGGAGTCGCGCGGGCACCACGTGGCCTGCGAGGTGCACGATTCCATGGGCGTGTCGAACGGCACCACCGCGCTCGGCATCGCGGTCGGACTGGGCGAGATCAAGATGCCGACCGCTGCCCAGATTTGCAAAGACCTCGATCTTTATTCTTCCGTGGCCTCGTGCTCGTCCGGTGTCGAGCTCACGCAGGCGCAGATCGTGCTGCTCGGCAACAAGGCCGGCGCCGGCGGCCACTATCGCATCGGCCACGCGGTGATGCGCGACGCGCTCGACATCGACGGCATCTACGACTCGATCCGCAATGCCGGCATCGAGCTGCCGGAGCGCCCGCGTTCGGAAGACCTCAAGGGCCGCGTGGTGAACTGCTTCATGAAATGCGAGGCCGACCGCCGCGGCACGTTGCGCGGCCGGCGCCAGATCATGCTCGACGATTCCGACGTGCATCACCATCGCCACTCCAAGGCCGCCGTCGGCGGCGTGGCCGCTGCCGCGATTGGCGATCCCGCGGTGTTCGTCTCGGTCGATGCGATGCACCAGGGGCCCCACGGCGGCGGACCGGTGATCGCGATCGTCGATGCGGGAGAGTGACGCAGGCAGGCGGCAGCAGGCGGCATGAAGTTTGCAACGTTTTGCACAGTCCGCCTTCGGCGGTGCGTCAAAAAACGTTACGGAGCAGGGCCATGCGCATGATCGGATCGAAGCTTCTGGCTTTTGCCCTGGTCGCCGTGGTGCTGGCGGCAGGGCCGGCGCAGGCACAGGACAAGGCGCTCGACAAGGTGAAGGTCGGCGTGTTTCCGGTGAGCTCCTCGCTTCCTTATTTCGTGGCGCTCGAGCGCGGCTTCTTCAAGGAGCAGAACATCGAGCCGGAGACTATCCGGCTGATGGGCGGGCCGCCGAACGTGGCCGCCATGATCACCAACCAGATCGAGGTGTCGGCGGTGCTGGTCACCCTCGAGGGCCTCAACGCCAACGTCAAGAAGCCGGGCGTGGCGATGTATATCGGCATGCACAGCCAGACCAAGGTCTGGCAGATGGAGCAGTTCGTCGTTCGCAAGGGCTTCGAGGCGGCGTCGATCAAGGACCTCAAAGGCGCCAAGCTGATGTCGGCGCCGGGGCCCGCCAACCTCAACACCGCGAAGGCAGTGCTGGCCAAGGTCGGGCTCAAGGAAGGCGACTACACCATCGACCAGCTCGACATGGGCCAGCACGTCAACGCGATGATCGCCGGCACCTTCGATGGCGGCTATACGCTCGAGCCGAACGCCTCCACGATGCGCAAGATGGGCGTCGCCCGGACGCTCGAGGCCGGCCTGATCTCGAAATACATCCTCGGCGACGAAAGCGCGAACGCCTACGCCGCCGGCTGCGCACTGACCACGGACTTCATCAACAGCCGGCCGGCCGTCGCGCGGCGCTTCGCCGCCGCCTGGTCCACGGCCATCGACTTCATCAACAAGAACCCGGAAGAGGCGCGCAAGCACCTCGCCAAGAACACCTACACCCCCGATGACGTGGTCGATATGGTGCCGATGCTCGGCTACATCATGACCAAGAACATGAATCCGAAGCAGCTCACCGACCTGCAGAACTTCGCCGACTTCGGAACGCAAATCGGCGTCGTCCCGGAGACGATCGACGTGACGAAAGTCATCAAGGCGTTTTGAGCGCCGGCGTCACGATGACCGCGGCACAACCAGTCTTGCGCGAGGATGCGAAGCCCGAGACGCCGCGGCCGGCCGCGACCCGCGCGACGCGCCCGCACGTCACCATTCGCGGCCTGACCAAGCGGTTCGGCGACGCCTCTATCTACGAGAACTTCGATCTCGAGCTGCCGCGCGGGAAGCTCATCTCGTTGTTCGGCCCGAACGGCTGCGGCAAGAGCACGCTCATCAACATGATCGCGGGCTTGATCCCGGTCGATGCCGGGCAGATCCTGTTCGACGGCCAGACCATCGACGAGATCAGCTTCGGCTACGTGTTCCAGAACTACCGCGAGGCGCTGTTCCCCTGGCTGCGCGCGCTCGAGAACATCGAATATCCGCTCAAGCTGCGGCACGTGCCCAAGCGCGAGCGCCGTGCGCGGGTGGAGCGGCTGGTGGCGCACCTCGGCGTAAAGATCGATCTCAAGCGCTATCCGTACCAGCTTTCGGGCGGCCAGCAGCAGCTCATCTCGATCATGCGCGCCCTGATCGTCGACCCGGAAATCCTGTTCCTCGACGAGCCGTTCTCGGCGCTCGACTACGAGATGACGCTGTTCATGCGCGAGCAGCTGCAGCGGGTGTTCGTCGAGACCGGCACCACGACCGTGCTGGTGTCGCACGATCTCGAGGAGGCGGTCTACCTCGCCGATCACGTGCTGCTGCTCTCGCGCGGCCCGGCGCGGGTGGCAGACTTCGTGACCTACGACGCGGCGCGCCCGCGCAACGACGCGACCCTCTCGGAGCTGGATTTCGTCCGCATCAAGGCGCATTGTCTCGACGTGTTCCAGCGCGAGGTCCGCAAAGGATGAAGCGGCTCGAACCATTGCTGCCGATGATCGGGGTCGTGGCCCTGATTACTCTCTGGTATCTCGCGGTCTGGCTGCGCGCGGTCGATCCGGTGTTGCTGCCGCCGCCGACCGAAGCCTTCCGCGCGTTGTGGAAGGGCATGAACGGCGGCAAGCTCGGGGCCGACTTCCTCAAGACTGTCGAGCGCACCACGCTCGCGACCTTGATCGCCGCGGCGATGGCGATCCCGCTCGGCATTCTGCTCGGCGCGTCGGAGAAGCTCTATCGGTCGGTCGAGTTCGTGATCGACTTCTTCCGCTCGACGCCCGCTTCCGCGATGTTTCCACTGTTCCTGGTGGTGTTCGGCGTCGGCGACAAGACCAAGATCTCGGTCGCCGCCTTCGGGGCCTTCCTCGTCATTCTGTTCAACGTGGCCTATGGCGTCATGAACGCGCGCAAGACGCGGCTCCTTGCAGCCAAGGTGATGGGCGCGTCGCGGCTGCGCGTGCTCACCGACGTGACCTTGCTCGAATCGCTGCCGCAGACGTTCATCGGCCTGCGCAACGGCGTGTCGCTGGCGCTCGTCATCGTCGTGGTGGCGGAAATGTTCATCGGCTCGACCGACGGGCTGGGGCAGCGGGTGTTCGAGGCGCAGCAGCTGTTCGCCATGCCGGACATGTACGCCGCGATCTTCGCCGCCGGCGCATTGGGCTATGGTTTGAACCTCCTGTTCCTGTTGGTCGAGCGCAGGTTCGTGCACTGGTCGGGTAAATAGTCAGATGACGGATGCGATGCTGGCGCGCAAGAGCGCGCGCGAACTCGTGGGCTTGGTCAAGTCGCGCGCGGCGAGCCCGGTCGAGGTCCTGGATGCGCACCTTGCGATGATCGCGCGCGTCAACCCGAAGCTCAATGCGGTGGTGACGCTCGCGGTCGAGCAGGCGAGGGCCACTGCCAAGGCGGTCGAGGCGGCGGTGATGCGCGGCGAGCCACAAGGTCCGCTCGCTGGTCTCCCGTTCGGCGTCAAGGACATCACGCCGACGGCCGGCGTTCGCACGACCTACGGCTCGCCGCTCTACAAGGATCATGTGCCGGACGAAGACGCCGAGGTAGTGGGGCGCCTCAAGGCCGCGGGCGCCATCATGCTCGCCAAGACCAACACGCCCGAATTCGCGACCGGCGCCAACACGGTCAACGCGGTGTTCGGTGCGACCCGCAATCCCTGGAATCCGATGCTGAGCCCGGCGGGCTCTTCCGGCGGATCGGCGGTCGCGGTCGCGACCGGCATGGTGGCGCTCGCGCAGGGCACGGATTTCGGCTGCTCGATCCGTATTCCGGCGGCCTTCTGCGGGATCGTCGGGCTGCGGCCGACGCCGGGGCTGACGCCGAACTATCCGGCGCCGCTGGCCTGGGATGCAGGGCAAGTGCACGGCCCGCTCGCGCGCACCGCCGAGGACGCCGCGCTGATGCTCGACGCAATGGTCGGGTTCACCCGGCGCTCGCCGATCTCGGTCGCGCCACCGTGGCAAAGCGCGCTGGCCGAGGTCGAGCGCTGCGAGGACGCGCGCGGGCTGCGCGTCGCCTATGCGCCCGATATCGCCGGGATCGGCGTCGATGCCGAGATCGACGGGATTTGCCGGGCAGCGGCGCGCGCCCTTGAGCAAGCCGGTGCCGCGGTCGAGGAGATCGATTTCGACGTCTCGGATGGCCGCGATCCCTATCAGACCTGGCGCGGCGCCTGGATGGTCGGGCGGCAGTTCTCGCGGCTGGCGCAGCTCGAAGAGTTCGGCGTCAATCTCAAAGGCAACGTCAAGGCCGGGCTGAAGGTGACGGCGCTCGATCTCGCCGCCGCCGAGCAGAAGCGACAGGAGGTGTTCCTGCGCTTCCGCGACCTGTTCGAGCGCTACGACATCCTGCTGACGCCGGCGGCGCCGGTGAAGCCCTATCCGGTCGAGATGAACTTCCCGAACGAGATCAACGGGCGGAAGTTCGAGAACTACGTGGACTGGATCGCGCCCGCGTTCCTGGTCACCTTGGTGAGCCTGCCCGCCGGCAGCGTGCCCGCAGGCAAGACCGGCGACGGGCTGCCGGTCGGCCTGCAGGTCGTCGCGCCGCGTTTCGACGAGCCGCGCATCCTCTCGGTCGCCAAGCTCGTCCAGCGCGACCATCCCGTGGGATGGCCGCCCCACGCTTGATCGGCAGGATCACGCCTTCTTCGGCGCCGGCGCATATTCCTCGCGCAGCGGCGTGAAGATATCGAGATTGAGCACGGGCTCGTCGCCGACGACCTCGCCCCAATGCTCGACATTGGAGGGAATGTGCAGAAGCCCGCCCGGTCCGAGCAGATGGCTCTGGCCATTCATGTGAAAGCGGATCTGGCCCGCGAGGATGTAGACGATCTGCTCGTAGGTGTGGCTGTGCGGCTTGGGCTCGTGCTTGGGCATCAGGCGATGCAGCGCAACGGTCGCGCCTTCGCCCGAGAACGCCTTGCGCTCGACGCCCTGGCGCACCGGCGTCCAGGGGATCGCGCTCCAGTCGATCTTGTGTGCATCCATTTTGATTCTCCTTTTGTGTAGCCTGTTCTACTTCGCTTCCCCGAGAATGCCTCCAGGGCGGATGAAGAGGAATAGCAGCAGCACGGTGAGCGCCGCCACGTTCTTGAGCCCGGCGCCGAAGGCGACGATGGCCAGGGCCTGCGCCAATCCCAGCATGATACCGCCGACGAAGGCGCCGAGCGGGCGGCCGAAGCCGCCGACGATCGCCGCGATGAAGCCCGAAATGGCGAACGGCACGCCGAGGTTGAAGGCGGTGTACTGGGTCGGCGTGATCAGCACGCCGGCGATCGCGCCGAGCGCGGCGCTGAGCGCAAATGCCAGGGCCAGCATGCGCGAGACCGGAATGCCTTGCAGCGCCGCCGCCTCGCGATTGATCGCGCAGGCGCGCATGGCCTTGCCGGTCCGCGTGCGCTTGAAGAACAGGTCGAGCGCTAAGATGAGCGCGAGCGACAGCGCGATGATCCACAGGAACTGGAAGCTCACCGCGATGCCGCCGATCCTCAGCGGCGGCAGGTCGGTGAGCATGGGCAAAGTCTTCGGCTGGTCGCCGGTGCCGATCAAGGTCAACCGCTCGATCACGATCTGCACGGCGAGCGTCGCCAATATCATCACGAACATGGTGGCGTCGCGGTTCCACAACGGCCGCACCACCAGCCGATCGATGACGACGCCGAGCCCGGCAACGATCGCGATCGCCAGCAGCGCCGATACCAGAAGGGGAAGTCCGAGCTGCTGGAACGCGACATGCGTTAGCATGCCGCCGAGCATCACGAACGCGCCCTGCGCGAAGTTGACGATGCCGCTGGCGTTGTAGATCACGCAAAAACCGATGCCGATCAGCCCGTAGATGCAGCCGACGCCGATGCCGCTCAATGCGATCTGCGGGAGGTAGGAGAAATCAGGCACGCGCCGCCTCCGCGGTTCCGAGATAGGCCGCGATCACGGCGGGGTCGTCGCGCACGCTGCGCGGCGTGCCTTCCGCGATCTTCATGCCGAAATCGAGCACCGCGACCCTGTCCGCGATGCTCATGACCAGCGTCACGTCGTGCTCGATGAGCAGCACGGTGGTGCCGCGCGCCACGATCCTGCGGATGGTCGCCGCCAGGAGCTCGGTCTCCTGCGCGTTGAGCCCGGCCGCGGGCTCGTCGAGAAGAAGGAGCTTGGGCCGCGCCGCGAGCGCGCGGGCGATCTCGAGCAGCCGCTGGCGGCCATAGGTCAGCGTGCCCGCCGGCAAGTCGCCATAGGCCGCAAGACCTACGAAATCCAAGAGCTCGCGTGCCGTGGCCTCGACTTGCGTCTCCGACTGGCGCGCCGATTTCGGCCGGATCAGCGCGGTGAGGACGCCGCCCTGCGTCTGCAGATGGCAGCCGACCTTGACGTTCTCGACCGCGGTGAGGTCGCGAAACAGCTGCACCAGCTGGAAGGTCCGGATCAGCCCATGCGCCGCGATCTTTTCCGGCGGCAGCCCGGTGATGTCATGGCCGTCGAGCAGGATGCGCCCGTCGTTGGGGGTCTGAAAGCCCGAGATCATATGGAACAGCGTGGTCTTGCCCGCGCCGTTCGGTCCGATCACTGCGGTGACGCTGCCTGCCGCGACCTCGAGGTCGACCGCATCGACAGCAAGGAGGCCGCCGAACCGACGCGTCACGCGCTCGAGCTTGAGCAAGGTCATGATTTTTTGCTCCGCGGAAGGAGATCGCCGAGCGCCGCGAGGCCTTTGGGCGCGAAGATCAAGAGCAGGATCAGGCCGGCGCCATAGGCGAGATCCTGATAGTCCTTGAGGGCGCGGAAGGTTTCCGGGAGCAGGCTCACGATCACGGCGCCGATGAGCGGGCCGGCGGCGGTGCCGATGCCGCCGACATAAAGCATGGTGAAGGCGAGCACGACCATGTGCAGGCCGAACACTTCGGGGCTGACGAAGCCGACCACGTGCACGAACAGCGTTCCCGCCAGCGCGGCGTAGGCAGCCGACACGAGAAAGGCCATGAGCTTGTAGCGGGCGACGTCGATGCCTAATGCGCGCGCTGCGTCTTCGCTGCCGGCAATCGCCGCGAGCGCGCGGCCGAAGCGCGACGCCCGCAGCCGCATTGCGCTCCAGGTCGACAATGCGACCACCAGCGCGAGGAAGATAAGCTGCGCGCGGTCGGACAGGATATCGAAGCCCCCGATGCCGATCGGCGGGATCCCGGATATGCCCATATAGCCGCCGGTCACGGCCTGCCACTGCACCGCGATCTCGTAGACGATCAGGCCGATCGCCAAGGTGGCCATCGCGAGATAGTGGCCCTTGAGGCGCAACGTCGGATAGCCCACGACGAGTGCAACCGCGAGCGCGAGCGCCAGGCCGGCCGCGAACGCGCCGAGCGGCGGCCAACCGTAGGCCGACGTCAGCACCGCCGAGCCGTAGCCGCCGAGCGCGGCGAAGGCATTGTGTCCGAACGTCACCTGGCCGGCATAGCCCATGAACAGATTGAGGCCGATGACGAACACTGCATAGATCAGTGCGAATGACATCACGGTGACGAGATAGCCGCCGGCGATGAAGGCATAGCCGACGATCGCGATCGCGACCGCCCACGGTAGCCCTGGCGCGAGCGCGGTCAGCCGCTCAGGAGAGATAATATTGTGCGAGGTCGGCATGGGAGGTCACGGTGCGCGGATCGATCTCGGCAACAACGCGCCCGAGCGACATGAGATATGCACGTCGTGCGAGCCGCAGCACCAGGGGCGCCTTCTGTTCCACGAGGACGATGGTCAGTCCTTCCTTGTTGAGCACATCGAGCGCCCCGAGGATGTCCTCGGTCACGCGTGGCGCGAGGCCGAGCGAGGGCTCGTCGAGCAGCAGGATCTGCGGCCCCGCCATCAGCGCGCGCCCCACCGCCACCATCTGCTGCTCGCCGCCCGAGAGCGAGCCCGCGGTCTGGTGCAAGCGCTCGCGCAGTCGCGGAAACAGCGAGAAGACGCGCTCGCGCCGACGTGCGAATTCGGTGGCATCGTTGAGCAGATAGGCGCCGAGCTCGAGATTCTCGCCGACCGTCATCGGGGTGAAGATGCCGCGCCCTTCCGGCACCAGCACGATGCCGCGGGCGGCGCAGGCGGCGGGCGCGGCGCGCGGCAAGGGAGCGCCGCGGAAATCCACCGCCCCGGAATTCGCCACCAAGCCCATCACCGCCCGCATCAACGTCGACTTGCCCGCGCCGTTCGGGCCGAGGATGGCGACGAATTCGCCATCCTCCACCGTAAGACTCGCGGCGTGCAGGGCCTCCACGCTGCCGTAGCGCGCGGAAAGCTCCTTCACCGCGAGGATGGGCGCGAGCGAAGCGCTCACTGGACCACTTTTACCTGGCCGTTGACGATGGTCGCGACCACCAGCGGGTTGACCGTGATGCCCTGGTGCACCGTCGGCGACATGTTGTAGACGCCGGTCGTGCCCTGGAAACCGGTGATGGTCTCGAGCTGGTCGCGCACCTTCGCCCCCTCGAACGACTTGCCCTGCTCGATCGCCTTGGCGGTGAGCATCACGCCATCCCAGCCGCGTGCCGCCCAGTTCGAATCGCGGTCGGCGTACTTGGCTTTCCAGGGCTTGAGGAACCTGGCGATCTCGGCCTTGAGCGCGCCATCGGGCAGCGCGTCATAGACCTGCGAAGGGGAGGCGACGAAGAAGAACTTGTCGCCCAGCACTTCGGCCACCGGTCGGAACACCGCGAGATCCTCGAGGCTGGTGAGCATCAGCGTGTCGAGGCCGAGCTGCTTGATGTTCTTGGACGCGGTCAGCGTGGTGCCGCCGAGCCCGATCTTGAGGATCGCGCGCGCGCCGGCTGCGTTCATCTTGCTGATCTGGACGCTGAGATCGGCGTCGTCCTGCTTGTATTGCTCGATGCCGACCACTTCGAGCCCGTAGCTCGGCGCGAGCTTCTCGGCGGCCGCCTTCTGCAATCCGGCATAGGGTGTAGGGTCATGCAGCACGCCGATCTTCTTGATCTGCGTCTTCTCCTTGAGATATTCGAGCCGCCTCTCCACCTCCATGCCGGCGGGCGGCAGCGTGCTGAAGGCCCATTTCTGGTCGGGCTGCGGCGGCAGGATGGAACAGAGCACCATCGGGATCTGCGCACGCACGACCACCGGCGCGGCGGCGAAATTGCCGGCGGAGACGCAGCCGCTGATGAAGACGTTCACATTGTCCGAACTGATCATCTTGCGATAGACGGTCACCGCCTCCTGCGGCTCGGAACGGTTGTCCTCGGTCACTACCGCGAGCTTGCGGCCGGCGACGCCGCCTGTCTCATTGAGCGAAGCTGCCGCGACCTCGACGCCGTCGCGCCAGGCGCGGTCGACCGTGGCGGCATAGCCGGTGAGGCCGGCCGAGATCCCGATCTTGTAGTCCTGTGCGCCCGCCGGCAGCGCCAGAAATACCGTGGCGGCGATCGCCGGCATGATGATGAAACGCATTGCTTCCCTCCATTGACTCTTGCGAAGCGAAATCCGGGGCCCTTATCGTGGTGCGAGACCGCCCCGCATTCCGCTTCGCTCCATGCGGGCTACTTCCGACTGATCAGATTTTGTTTGGTGGCCCGTAGCCGCCGCCGCCCGGGGTTTCGAGCAGCACGACATCGTCAGGCGCGAGCGTGAGCTTCTTGGCGTCGCGCACCGGCTTGCCGCTCACCAGAAAGCGGCCCGCTGCGCCCGCACTGCCGCCGCCGAGCCCTTGCGGGCCTTCATTGACGCGGCTCGCCACCGCGTTGAGGAGCCACGGGTCTTTCGTGTGCATGCGGAACTGGATGATCTGGCCATCGCCGCCGCGCGAGCGTCCAGCGCCGCCCGAGCCGGGCCGCAATTCCTTGCGATCGAAGATGATCGGCATGACGGCCTCGAGGATTTCGACCGGCACGGCGGCAACGCCGGTGGGATAGCAGGTGGCGCTTGGTCCCGGCTTGGTGGCGCGTGCACCCATGCCGCCGGAATAGTTGAACATGGCCGAGGTGAAGGGTTCGCCGTTCTCGCGGCGGCCCTGGATCTGCATCGTCCACACCGCCCCCGAGCCTTCGGCGATCACGCGCTCGGGCATGACGTTGTAGAGCGCCTTGAGGATGGGCATCGGCACGTACATTCCGACCACGTGCCGCGCATTGACCGGCGCGGGATAGCTGCAGTTGAGGATCGAGCCCTGCGGCGCGGTCACCTTGATCGGAGCGAGCGACCCCGTGTTGTTGGGCAGGTCGGGGTTGAGGCAACTGCGCACCGCGAAGGTCGAATAGGCGTGGGTGTAGTTGAGCACCACGTTGATGCCGGTCGAGGTCTGCGGCGAGCTGCCGGTGAAATCGACGGTGATCTCGCCTTCGTCGGGATCGATGGTCACCGCGGCCTTGAGCGTGATGATCTCACCGCCGGGAACGTCGAAACTGCTCTCGCCCTTGAAGGTGCCGGCCTTGAGCTTGCGGATCGCCGATCGCGTCGCCGCCTCGGAGCGCTGGATGATCTCGTCGGACAATTGCTCGATGTCGGGCAGGCGATAGCGTCGGCACATGCCGATCAGGCGGTCGCTGGCGGCGCGCCCGCTCGAGACCTGCGCGGCGAGGTCGCCGAACACCGCGTCGGGCGTGCGCACGTTGGAGCGGATCATGGCGTGGAGGACTTCGCTTGGTTCCCCCTTCTCGTAGAGCTTGAGCGGCGGGATCCAGAGCCCTTCCTCGTGCACGTCGCGGGCGCCGGCACCGATGCCGTAGCCGCCGATGTCGGTGTGATGAATGGTCGAGCCGATATAGGCGAGCACCTTGTCGCCGTCGAAGATCGGCGTCAGCACGGTGATGTCGAAGAAGTGTCCGGCCGAGAGCCAGGGATCGTTGGTGATCAGCACGTCGCCGGGGGCGATGCGGTTGTCGAAGCGTTGCGTGAGATGGGCGCCCGCGATCGCCAGCGAATTGATGTGGCCGGGCGTGCCGGTATTGGCCTGCGCCACCATGCGGCCACGCCGGTCGAACAAGGCGACGGCCAGATCGCCGGCCTCGCGCACGACCGGGCTGAAGGCGATGCGCTGCAGCGCCTTGGCGCGCTCGTCGACGATGCCGATGAGGTTGGACCAGAGGATTTCGAGCTCGACGCCGTCCATGGGATCAGCCTTTTTGCGCGATGATGCAGCCGACCCGGTCGATGGTCGCGGACCAGCCGGGCGGGATGACGGTGGTGGTTTCACGCTCCTCGACGATCGCCGGGCCGGGAATGGTCTGCCCGGCCGCGAGCGCATTGCGGTCATAGACCGGGGTCTCCGCGCCGTCGCTCCAGGCATGCACCGGGCGCGACGTCCTGGGGCGGCCTGGCGTGTCGGGGAGGGTGGTTGCCCGGTTGAAGGGGATGATCGGGCCGCGCGCGGTGACGCGCCATGTCACCAGCTCGATCGGAACGTGCGACGGATTGACGCCGTAGAGCTTACGATAGGCGTCCTCGAAGACCTTCACGACACGTGCAGCATCGTGATGTGCACGCGGATTGCCGTCGAAGGTGACGGTGAGCTCGCTCTGCTGCCCGAGATAGCGCAAGTCCGCGCCGAAGATCAGGTGGATGCCGCTCTCGCTGCAGCCGGCTTCGATGAGCGCAGCGGACGCCTCCTGCACGAGCTCGCCGAGGATGTGGTCGGCCCGATCCCAGTCGAGATCGCCGATGCGCACGAGATCGCTGCGCACGAGATCGAGCCGTAGCGAGGTGACCAATGTTCCGAACGCCGAAAGCACGCTCGGCTGCGGCGGCACGATCACCGAGGAGCTCTGCAGCAGGCTTGCGACCTCGCAGGCGTGAACGGGACCGGCGCCGCCGAAGGCGAACAGCGGCATGCCGCGATAGTCGACGCCGCGGTCGGTGGCGTGGGCGCGCGCGGCCGCCGCCATGGCCTCGGTGACCACCCGGAAGATGCCGCGGGCGGCCTGCGTCGGCAACAGATCGAGCTTTTTCGCAAGCGGGATCATCGCGCGATCGGCGGCGGCGCGATCGAGCTTCATGTCGCCGCCGAGGAAGCTGTCGGCATCGAGCAGGCCGAGCACGAGGTCGGCATCGGTCACCGTCGGCTCGCTGCCGCCGCGCCCGTAGCAGGCGGGGCCAGGCGACGAGCCCGCGCTTTCCGGGCCGACCTTGAGCAGGCCGAGCGCGTCGGCATGGGCGATGCTGCCGCCGCCGGCGCCGATCTCGATCATGTCGATCGAGGGAATGGTGACGGGGAGCCCGCTGCCTTCCTTGAAGCGGTAGCGGCGGTCGACCTCGAACAGGCCGGTGATCAACGGCGTGCGGTCCTCGATCAGGCAGGCCTTGGCGGTGGTGCCGCCCATGTCGAACGACATCAGCCGGTCGATGCCGAGCACCTCGCAATAGTGGCAGGCCGCGAGCGCGCCGGCGGCGGGACCGCTTTCGATCATGCGCACGGGGTTGCGTCCCGCGGTCTCGGCGGCGACCACCCCGCCGGAGCTGAGCATGATGAGGGGGGAGTTGGGAAAGCCTTCGCGGGCCAGCCGCTCGCTCAGCCGCCGCAGATAGGGCTGCGAGATCGGCATCGTATAGGCGTTGACGGTGGCGGTCGAAGCGCGTGGAAACTCGCGGATCTGCGGCGCTACGTCGGACGACATCGTGATGAACAATTCGGGCATGAGCTCGTTGAGCCTCTTGGCCACGATCCGCTCGTGCGCGGGATTGGCGAAGCTGTTGAGGAAGCAGATCGCGACCGAGCGCACGTTTTTGGCTTTCAACTGCGCGGCCACGGCGTCGACCTGCGCCAGGTCGGGCTCGGCCAGCACGCTGCCGTCGGCGCGCACGCGCTCGAGAACGCCGAAGGTGAGCTCTGCCGGCACCAGCGGCTCCGGAAACTCGATCTGCGGATCGTACATCTCGTAGCGGTGCTCGTTGCGGATGCGCAGGATGTCGCGAAAGCCGGCGGTGACCAGGAGCGCGGTCGAGAGCCCCTTGCGCTCGATCAACGCGTTGGTGACGACGGTGGTGGCGTGCACGACGACGCCGTCGACGTTTTGCGGCCTAAGGTCGGCGGACTTGAGCACGGCGTGGACGCCGGTGAAGAAGCCTTCAATGAGATCGTGCGGGGTGGTGAGCGTCTTGTCGACGGTCAGGCGGCCGGAGGCATCGCGCAAGACGATGTCCGTGAACGTGCCGCCGATATCGACCGCGAGCGAATAGGTCATGGCTTGGTTCCGTTTGAGGCGCCTTCCCGACGGGAAGCGCTATTGTCCTTCCATCCGAGCGCGCGCGAGACGCGGCGCGCTGCGCCGACGACCGCTTCGATCTGGGCGCGGCTCGGCTCGCGCGGGATGAATTGGGTGGCGCCGACGATGGCGATCGAGCCCACCATGCGGGCGGAATGATCGAAGACCGGCGCCGCGAGCGCATTGACCCCGTCGATGACCTCGTCGGGCGCGGTCGACCAGCCGCGCTTGCGGATTTTTGCGATTTCCTGGACGAGGCCTGATCTGGCCGCCTGCGCGCGCACCAAAGCCTGTGCGATCGCCGCGCCCGCGGAGAAGGCCAGCCACGCCTTGCCGTGGGCGCTGCTCTCCAACGCAAGTCGCGTCCCCGGCCGCGTACCGAACTCGATGACGGTGTGGCCTTGCATGAGGTCGAGCACGACCGGCGCGTCTTGCACCATGCCGCAGACGGTCGCGGCCTGCTGCGTCTTGTCCCGCAGCGCAATCAATTCATCGTGGCCGGCGCGCACGATGTCGAAACGTCCGCGCGCCGCCTCGCCCAGCACGACCAGCTTGATGCCGACCTCGTAGTTGCCGGTGGCGGCGTCCTGCTGCACGAAGCCGCGCTGCGCCAGTGCCTGCAGGTGGCGATAGACGGTGGCCTTGGAGGCGGCGAATTCCTTGGCGATGGCGCCGAGCGACGCGGGCTGGCTGCGATGGGCGAGATGCTCGAGCATCCGCAACGGGAGATCGAGCGTGCCGGTGCCGACTTTGTGGCGCATCGCCGACCGAGCGCGCACATGTTTGCCGGCGAGGGGAGTGCTGCGGTCTTCCACGGACGTACGTTTCATGTCCAAACGGCAGAATGTCCCGCGCGTTCGCTTGCGAGCCCGCCCTCCAGATCGCAACGCGACCGATGCATCGCGAAACGACCCAAATTTCGTTTCGGTATGTGAAACGCAATTTCGATATATGAAATGCACTTTACAAGGCGCGCGTCAAGGGCCATTGTCGTGCGATCGCGGAGCACCGGATGGCGCGCTTGAAGTTTGTCGCGTATTCTTTCGCCGTCGTTGTGATCTGGCTGGTGGAGCATCAGGCGCACGCGCAAAGCTGGCCGTCGCGCCCGGTGACGATGGTCGTGCCATACGCTGCCGGCGGAAACGTCGACATCGCTGCACGCGTGTTCGCGCGGGAGCTCTCAAGCAAGCTCGGCCAGCAAGTCATCATCGAGAACAAAAGCGGGGCCGGCGGCATTGTCGGCACCGTCGCCGTGGCAAAGGCGAAGCCCGACGGCCATACTTTGCTGCTCACGGCCTCCGGGCCGGCAGCGCTCAACAAGCTGCTTTACAGATCGATTCCTTACGATACCGACACGGAATTCACTCCGATCGTCGTTACGAACGACGTTCCGCAAGTGCTTGTGGTCGATCCCAAGCTGCCCGTAAGGAACCTTGGCGAGCTCGTCGCCTACGCCAAACAAAGGAAATCCTTGTCGCTCGGACATGCCGGCCCCGGAACGACAGGTCATCTGGCCTCGGCCGAAACGCGCCTGGACTTTTTGCCGCAGATTCCGACGGTGCGTGAGAGCGGGATCGCCGACGTGGTCGCGACTACCTGGAACGCGCTGCTCGCGCCGGTGGGCACGTCGTCCGACGTCGTGGCCAAGATCAACGCGATCATCAATGAATTCCTCAAGGAGGATGCCTGCGAGGAGGTTGCCTATGCGCTCGATGTGCTGAAGCTGGACGGGGTGAGCCTGTTCACAAGCTACGACGGGCAATTTCTCGGTCAGCCAAGCTTCGATCCCGTCATGGCGGCACTCGACGCGAAAGGCTCGGTTGCTTTCGTGATCGAGTACCCCTTTGACACGACGCGCACCGCAACCAACCTGATTTTCTCAGGCGCGCTCGACCGCTTCCCGTCGATCCGTTTCGTGCTCGCGCACGGAGGCGGTACGCTGCCATATCTCGCCTATCGGTTGGCGATGGTGGGGTCGCAGCAGCTGGCGCACCGGGAGTTCACCGATAGGTTCCCGCTGCCTTTCTTCACGCAGAACCCGCAAGCCGCGGAGCCGGGCTTCCTGCTGGCGCGTATCCGTCGCTTCTGGTTCGAGGTCGCGCTGTCCGCTGGCGAGGGAACGATCGCGACCATAAAGGCCGTTGCCGACCCGACGCGCATCTTGTTCGGCACGGACTGGCCCTATGCGCCTGAGACGATCCTCGTCGATACCGTCGCCCAGCTCAATGCCAATGCGTCACTGACCGCCGCCGAGCGCAAAGCGATCGCATCCGACAATGCCCAGAAGCTGTTTGCATGAATCCATGATCGAAAAGTTCGTCGAGATCGAGACGCCTGAGGGTCGAATGGATGCTTTCGTGGCGCATCCGGAGGGGGAGCCTCGACCTTCCGTTGTCTTGCTCATGGATATCTGGGGTCTACGGGAGGAGCTGTTCGATGTCGCTCGGCGCGTGGCGGCCGCCGGGTACTACTGCTTGCTGCCGAACACTTACTACCGCCAGGGCAAGGTTCGGTTTGAGTATCGTAACGAATGTGGCGAGATGCGCTCGATGGAAAGCCTACCTTGGGATGTGCAGGAAGCCGTGCGCGCCCAGATGTGGGCCCTGACTGACGACATGATCCGCAGGGATGCGCGTCCCGCGCTTGATTTTCTCGCGCGTGAGCCAGTGCGTCCCGGCACCAAAGGTGTGGTTGGCTACTGCATGGGCGGGCGTCACGCCTTGTGCATCGCCGCGCACCATCCAGATGATTTTCGCGCAACGGCGAGCTTGCACGGTACGCGGCTGGTAACCGAAGCCGCGGATTCGGTGCATCTGCTGGCTGACCGGTTCAAGGGCGAAATCTACTGTGGCTTCGCCGAGCAGGACTCGCTCGCGCCGCCCGAGACCATTGCGACGCTGAGGAGCTTGCTCGAGGGTCGCGAGAATGTTCGCTACCAGTTCGAGGTCCATGCCGGCACCGGGCACGGCTATTCGTTGCCGGACCGCGACATCTACGATGCGCAGGCTACCAATCGCGACTGGAACAGGATATTCGCGATGTTCGATCGCCAGCTTGCGCCTACGCAGAGTTGATCAGGCGGACGCGTGTGACCTTCGCGTCCTTCCTCACACGGCAAGGCGGTTCGATCCGACAATTCTTGCTTGCCGCGTGCTGCTCCGTCGCCCGTTAGCCCGGCCCTCGGCGATTTCACCCCATGCAGCGCGCGGCCACAAATCGCGTAGTATGGCTTCAAAGGTCGCGAGAGCCGGGGACGGGACGACATGGAGACCGAATACGCGCCGCTGCGCACATTGCGGGACGTCGAGGAGCTCGAGCGCGTGCCGCTCGAGCAGCGGATCTTTTCCTGGAACCTGAACGACTGGATTGCGCAGGGCTGCGCGCGCGATCCCGCGAAGATCGCCATTCGCTATATCGCCGACGGCGACCCCGCGGGCGAGCCGGTCGTCATCACCTATGCCGAGCTGCGCGCACGCACGCTTGCGGCGGCCAACCTGTTCCATTCGCTCGGCGTCGGGTCGAACGACGTCGTGCTCTTCGTGCTGCCGACGCTGCCGCAGCTGTTCGTCGGGATGCTCGGCGCGCTTGCCTGCGGCATCGCCTGCGGCGTCAACTGGATGCTCAAGCCCGCGCAGCTCGCCGAGCTCGTCCGTGCCACCAAGGCCAAGGTGATCGTGACGCTCGGACCAACGCCCGGCTACGAGGTCTGGGAAAACGTCGCAGCGATCCGCGCGGAGATCTCACCCGCCGTCAAGATCCTCACCGTAGCCGGCCCGGGCGGAGAGGTCATGCCGGAGACGGATTTCGACACGCTGGCCGCGCGCCAAGTCGGCGACCGCCTGCTGTTCGTGCGCAGGGTCGCGCCTGAGGACATCGCTGCTCTGGTCCATTCGGGCGGAACGACGGGGTCGCCGAAGCTCGTGAAGCTCACCCATCGCGGCTTTTCCTACAAGTGCTGGGCCAATGCCGTGGTCATGGCGCACACCGCGGACGACGTGATCTTCGCCGACTATCCCATGTTCCACATCGCCGGCATCTTCGCGCGCGGCTATTTTGCCATCGCCCACGGCATGTCGATCGTCATTCCGTCGCCGATCGGCGCCCGCGACAAGCGCTTCATCGCGAACTATTGGAAGTTCGTGGAGCGGTTCGGCATCACGCTCCTCTCGGGCGTGCCGACGACGCTGGCGCAGCTCGCCAAGAGCGGACCGCGCGGCGAAGAGCTGTGCACGCTGCGCGACTATGCCTGCACCGGCTCAACGTCATTTCCGGCCGAGGTGGCGCGGCAGATCGAGAGCCTGATCGGGGTGCGGGTGCTGCTGACCTATGGCGCGACCGAATACACCCAGAACGTGACGCAGGCGCCACGCGACGGGGACCCGAAATACGGTTCGCCCGGCATCCGGCTCCCATACACCCAGGTGAAGACGGTCGTGCTCGAGCGCAACGCGATCAAGCGCGAATGCGGCACCGACGAGATCGGCGTAGTCGTGGTGAAGGGACCGAGCGTCACGCCCGGTTATCTCGAGGCGAAATACGATGAGGGCGTGTTTACCCGCGACGGCTGGTTCAACTCGGGCGATCTCGGGCGCCTCGATGTCGACGGCTATCTCTGGCTCACCGGGCGCGTGAAGGACGTGATCATCCGTGGCGGCCACAACATCGATCCCTCGGTGATCGAGGAGACGCTGCTCAAGCATCGCGACGTGATGCTCGCGGCGGCGGTGAGCAAGCCCGACGCCCATGCGGGCGAATTGCCCATCGCCTATGTCCAGCTCGCGCCGGGCGCGGTCGCCTCCGCCGATGA
>Ga0137415_10001914_pt1 | contig 20765 bp, 1 predicted proteins | sample CZODoug3_1_1_16f_FD_183082 | JGI IMG/M metagenome (GOLD analysis project Ga0137415, IMG submission 183082) | Vadose zone soil fungal communities from Angelo Coast Range Reserve, California, USA - CZODoug3_1_1_16fungal (Hybrid Assembly) | ecosystem: Environmental > Terrestrial > Soil > Vadose...
AGCCTTTCCAGCACGACGATCCCGACGCCCTCGGACCAGCCGGTGCCGTCGGCGGAATCGGAGTAGGCCTTGCACCGGCCATCGGGCGACAGGCCGCCCTGCCGGGAAAACTCGGTGAACGTGTCCGGCGTCGCCATCACCGTCACCCCGCCCGCCAGGGCCAGCGAGCACTCGCCGCCCCGCAGCGACTGCTCGGCCAGGTGCATCGCCACCAGCGACGACGAGCATGCGGTGTCAATTGTCAGGGCGGGGCCCTCCAGACCGAGCGCGTAGGACACCCGCCCGGAGAGCACGCTGGCCGAGGTCCCGGTCGAGAGATGGGCCTCGGCCCCGTCGCGCAGCTGCAACGGGCGTGCGGCGTAGTCCTGGTAGTTGGTGCCGGCGAACACCGCGGTCCTGCTGCCGCGCAGCGCGGTCGGGTCGATCCCGGCCCGCTCGATGGCCTCCCACGCGGTCTCCAACAGCAGCCGCTGCTGCGGGTCCATGGCCAGTGCCTCGCGCGGGGAGATCCCGAAAAACGCGGCGTCGAACCCGGCGACGTCGGTGAGGAACGCGCCTTCGGTGGTAATGGTGGCGCCCGGGGCGATGAGCAGTTCCCAGTCGCGCTCCGGCCAGCCACCGACGGTGTCGGTCCCGGCGGCGAGCAGCTCCCAGAACCGCTCCGGGGTGTCGGCGCCGCCGGGAAAGCGGCAGGCCATTGCCACCACGGCGATCGCGTCCTCGGCCGTACCGGTGGCCACCGTCCGCGTCGGCACCGGCGCCTCGGGCTCGGCCGGACCCGCGAGGGTCAGCAGGTGGCGGGTCACCGCGGCCGGGCTGGGGTGGTCGAAGACCAGCGTCGAGGGCAGCGCGAGGCCGGTGAGTCCGGCCAGTACGTTGCGCAGCTCGATCGCGGCCAGCGACCCGACGCCCAGCGCGCCGAAGGACGTCTGGGCGTCGACCTCGTCCGGACCGGCGTGCCCGAGCACCGCTGCGACCACGCGGCGCACCAGGTCGTCGACGATCTCGGGGTGGCGCTCGACGGGACTTTTCGCGAGCAGCGCGGCCAAACCCTCCATGCCTTGCGCGTCGCCGGCCTCGCCGCTCTCGGCGGAGCCGCTCGTCGCGGCGTCGCGCGCGCTGGCGCCGGGGATCTCCTCGAGGAGGCGGGACCCGGGCTGGTAGGTGCTGACCGACGCGGCGAGCCGGCGGGCGTCCCACGCCACCACGATCGCCCCGGCCCGCGCCACGTCGGCGCCGGCCTCGGACTCGGGGGCGGCCTCGCGGCCTCGCGGCCACAGCGCGGCCACCTGCTCACAGGCGGCCCCCGGGTCGAGCAGCCAGACGCCGCTGGACGACAGCCGGCTGTCGAGCTCGTGGTCCACCATCCCGCCGCCGGCCCAGGGACCGAAGGCCAGCGACAGGGCGGGCAGCCCGGCCCGGTACCGGCGAGCGGCGAGCGCGTCGAGCGCGGAGTTCCCCGGCGCATAGTTGCCCTGGCCGAGAGCGGGCAGGGCTCCCGCCAACGACGACACCAGCACGAACGCCTCGAGGTCGGCCTCGCGGGTCAACTCGTCGAGCACGTACGCGCCGCCGACCTTGACCCGCTGCGCGCGCCCGAGCTGTGCCGGGGTCAGCGCGGCGACCAGTGCGTCGTCGAGGACCGCGGCGGCGTGCACGACGGCGCGCAGCGGACGGTCGGCGGGCAGGTCGGCCAGCACGGCGCGCATCGCCTCCGGGTCGGCCACGTCGGCGGCGACGGCCACGGCACTGGCCCCGAGCTCGGTCAGCTCGGCGACGAGGCCGGGGGCGCCGGGGGCGGCCGGCCCCCGGGTGCTGACGAGCACGATGTGCGCGGCCCCTCGGCGGGCGCACCAGCGGGCCAGGTGCCCGCCAACGGCCCCGGTCCCACCCGTGACCAGCACGGTGCCGCCGACCGCCACGCGCGGCCCGGCCTCCTCGCCGACCTCGTCGGTGATGGGGACGATCCGGCGTCCCCGCATCCCGCCCGAGGCCGGAAGCAGGACCTGCTCCTCCCCCGCGGCGCCACCGGCCACCACGGCCGCGAGACGCTCGGCGGCGCCGGGATCCGCGACCGTCTCCCCGTCCTCGAGGTCGACCAGCCCACCGCGCAGCTCCGGGTGCTCGAGCAACGCCACACGGATGAACCCGGCCACCTTGGCCTGGTCGGGATCGATGCGCACGTCGCGGGTGAGAACCCACAGCGGCGCCGCGACCTCGCTGTCGACCAGGGCCTGGACCAGCCCCAGCGTCGCCAGGTGCGCGGCCGGAGTGCCATGCGCCTCGCCCGCGATCCCGGACAGCAACGACACCACGCCCGCGCACTCGCGCGCGTGCGGGGCGAGCAGCTCAGCGAGGGCGTCGCGCGGGCCGCGCTCGGCGGACGCGTCCCGGACGAGCGCCGGGTCGACGGCGACGATCTCGACCTCGGCGCCCCGGCGGGCGAGGGCCTCCCGCACCGGCGCGGTCGCGGCGTCGTCGACCGGGGCGACGACGAGCCAGCGCCCGGACAGCGCAAGCGTCGGCTCGTCGCTGCCGGCCTCCAGGTCGTGCCAGACCAGCCGCAGCCGCGCGGGTCCTTCGGCCCGCGGCGCACGCTCGGGCAGCGGCACCTCGGGCCACAGGTGGCGGCGGCGGAACACTGTGGTCGGCAGCGCTGGGCAGGAGCGCACCCCGTCCAGGGCCGCGCGCACGTCCACGCGGTCGCTGCGCACGGCGAGCTCGGACCACGAGGTGGTGAAGCGGTCGAGGCCGCCGTCGCCTCGACGCGTCGAGGCGACCACCACCGTGGCGCCCTCGATCGCGCCGGACTCGCGCAGCCCGTCGAGAATCTCACCGACCGGCCCGGTCAGCACCGGGTGCGCGCTGATTTCGACGACCGCGCGCAGTCCGCGCCGTACCGCGGTCTCGATGGCCCTGGTGAACCGCACCGGCTCACGCAGGCCGCGGTACCAGTGCGTGGTGTCCGGCGCCTCGTCGAGCCAGTCCCCGGTCAGCGTGGAGACCAGCGGGATCCGGGGACGCTGCGCCGGGACGGTGCCGAGCTCCTCGAGCAGCGGCGCGCGCAGCACCTCCATCGCGGACGAGTGCGAGGCGTAAGCCACCGGCAGGATGCGGGCCCGGACGCCGGCCTTCTCGGCGGCGCCGCGCACCGCCTCCAGGTCCGCCACCGGCCCGGAGAGCACTGTCGCCGCCGGGCCGTTCTCGACCCCGACCTCGACCCTCGGGTGTCCCGCCGCGAGCTCGGCGGCGCGCGCGGGCGACACGGCAAGCGAGAGCAGCCCACCGGCGTCGGCCTCGCGCCCGGCGAGACGCTCCAGCAGTCGGGCCCGGACCGCGACCACGCGAGCGGCGTCGGCCACCGAAAGCATCCCGGTGAGCGCGGCGGCCGCGATCTCGCCCTGGGAGTGCCCGACCACGGCGTCCGGCTCGACCCCTCGGGCGCGCCACGCGGCGGCCGTCCCGAGCATCACCGCGAACGTCATCGGCTGGACGATCTCGTCGCGCTCCAGCGACGGTGCACCCTCCTCGCCGCGCAGCACCGCCCAGGGCGACCAGTCCACGACCTCGGTCAGCGCCTCGGCGGCCTCGTCGAACGCGGCCCGGAACGCCGGGTCATGCTCGTGCATCGCCCGGCCCATGCCGGCCCACTGAGTGCCCTGGCCGGGCAGCACGAACAGCACGCCGCCCTCCACGTCGGCGCGCCCGCGCACGACCCTGGGGTGCGGCACGCCCTCGGCGATCGCGTCCAGCCCCGCACGCAGCACGGTTCCGGCGTCGGCCGAGGTGTCGGCCTCGGCGGTGCCGGACTCGGAACCGTCGGGCTGGTCCGGCTGGTCGGCCCTGGTGACCGCGCGGACCGGGACGCCGGTGGCGACCACGGCGGCCCGGTGCTCGCGGCGCATGCGGGTGGTCCAGGTGGCTCGGGCCAGGCCGGCCGCGTCGACCGCGCCGCCGGTCACAGCGAGGTGCGCGCGCAGCGCACCGGCCTGGTCGGCGAGCCCTTCGGCGGTGGCCGAGGTGACCACGACCGGCCAGGCGGCGGGGTCGTCGCCGGCGGGCGGGCTGGCGGTGCCGGCGGGCGGGCTGGCGGGTGGCTCCGGGGCGGGGTCGCCGACCTCCAGCACGACGTGCGCGTTGGTGCCGCTGACCCCGAACGACGAGACCGCGGCGCGCCGAGGGTGGCCCCGGTCGTCCGGCCAGGGCCGCGCCGTGGTCGCTAGGCGCACGTTGCCGGCGGACCAGTCGATGTGCGGGCTGGGCTCGTCGGCGTGCAGCGTCGGGGGCACCACCCCGGCACGCATCGCCAGCACCACCTTGAGCACGCCGGCCACGCCGGCGGCGGCCTGGGTGTGCCCGATGTTGGACTTCACCGAGCCCAGCCACAGCGGGCGCTCCCGGCCCACCCCGTAGGTGGCCAGCAGGGCCTGTGCCTCGATCGGGTCGCCCAGCATCGTGCCGGTGCCGTGCGCCTCGACCAGGTCGACGTCGTCGGGGCCCAGGCCAGCGGCACGCAGCGCCGACCAGATCACCCGCTCCTGGGAGGGGCCGTTCGGCGCGGTCAGCCCGTTCGAGGCGCCGTCGGAGTTGACCGCCGACCCGCGCACCACGGCGAGCACCTCGTGACCGGCGCGGCGGGCGTCGGAGAGGCGTTCGAGGAGCAGCATCGCGGCCCCTTCACCCCAGCCGGTGCCGTCGGCGCCCGCCCCGAACGCCTTGCAGCGCCCGTCGGAGGCCAGCGCCCGCTGCCTGCTGAACTCCAGGAACACCCCGGGCGTGGACAGGATCGTCACACCGCCGGCCAGCGCGAGGTCGCACTCGCCGTTGCGCAGCGCGGCCGCGGCCAGGTGCAGCGTGACCAGCGACGCCGAGCACGCGGTGTCCACGGTCAACGACGGCCCCTCCAGGCCGAGGGCGTAGCTCACCCGCCCGGAGACCACCGACGCCGCGTTCCCGGTCGCGATCAGCCCCTCGAGGCCGCCGGCGTAGGCCAGCAGCGCCGGGTAGTCGCAGCCGTTGCTGCCGGCGAACACCCCGGTCCGGCTGCGGCGCAGCGAGGAGGGGTCGATCCCGGCCCGCTCCACGGCCTCCCACGACGTCTCCAGCAACAGCCGCTGCTGCGGGTCCATCGCCAGCGCCTCGCGCGGAGAGATCCCGAAGAACGCCGGGTCGAACCGCGTCGCGTCGTCGACGAAGCCGCCGCGGCGGGTGGAGGTGCGCCCGGGTGTGCCCGGCCGAGGGTCGTAGAGCCCATCGAGGTCCCAGCCGCGGTCGGTGGGCCAGTCGGTGATTGCGTCCCGGCCCTGCGAGATCAGCTCCCAGAACTGCTCGGGGTTTCGGACACCGCCGGGGAACCGGCAGGCCGCCGAGACGATGGCCACGGGCTCGCCGCTCGCCGCCTCCTGCCGCGCCTGCTCGACCCGCTGCTCGGCCTCCGCCAGCCGGGCCCGCGTGCCGCGTAGGTCGGCGGTGACCTTCTTGAGGTACGCGAGCAGCTTGGCCTTCTCGGGGTCCTGCTGCGCTTCCATGGCTGTCCCTCCGAGAGCGCTGGTGAGAGTGGTCGGGTTCCGGGCAGCAGGGTCAAAGGCCGAGGTCGTTGTCGATGAACGCGAAGACCGCTTCGGCGTCCGCGTCCGCGAGCCCCAGGTCGGAGGGGACGCCCTCCGAGGCGTGCTCGCCGGCTCCGCCGTGACCGTTGCCGTTCGCCTGCCCGTTGCCGTTGCCGTTGCCGGCGGCGGTGCCGTTGCCAGTAGCGGCGCCGTTGCCGACGGCGCCGTTGCTGGCACCCGAGCCGACCGGGGCCCAGGACGCGGCGAGGTCGCCGAGTCGCTCGGCGATGCGCTGGCGCTCCGAGCCGCTGGCCCGGGCGCCTGTGAGCAACGCTTCGAGCCGGTCGAGCTCATCGAGGACCGAGCGTCGCCCGCCTCGGACGGGTCCGGCGCCCCCGCCCCCGTCCCGATCGAGGCTGGCCGCGAGCTCCTCCGCCAGGTGGGCACCGAGCGCGGTCGCCGTCGGGTGGTCGAACAGCAGGGCCGGTGGCAGGGTCAGCCCGGTCGCCACGGCGAGACGGTTGCGCAGGTCGATGGCCATGAGGGAGTCCAGGCCCAGGTCGCGGAAGGCCCGGGCCGCCTGCACGGCGTCCAGTGTGTGGTGCCCCTCGTGCCCGAGCACCTGGCCGACGACCCGGCGCACCTCGGTCACCAGGTACTCCTCCCGGTCGGCGGGGCGCATCGCGGCCAGTGTGGTGCGCAGCGCCGGCGTCGTAGGCTCGGCGGCCGGCGGAAGCGCCGCGTCGCTCAGATCGGCCAGCAGCGGGGCCGGGCGCATCGCCGCCGCCCCGGCCGCGAGCCGGTCCCAGTCCACGTCAGCCACCAGCACCACCGGGTCCTCCTCGGTGGTGTCGGTGTCGGAGCCGCTGACTGTGTTGACGTCCGAGGCCAGCATCCGGTCGAGGACGTCGTCGAGGACCTCGAGTGCCCGGTCCGGGTCGAGGGCAGCGATCCCGCTGCGTGAACCGGCGGCGTCCGCGTCCGCGCCGGGCGAGGCCATGCCGCCCCCGGCCCACGGGCCCCAGGCCAGCGCGCACGCCCGGTACCCGGCCGCGTGCCGCGCCCGCACTACCGCGTCGGTCAGGGCGTTGGCGGCCGCGTAGTTGGCCTGGCCCGGGCTACCGACCACGCCGGCCCAGGAGGTGAAGGCCACCAGCGCGGGCCCGGGCCCCGGGCCGGCCGGCCGGGTCGCGGCATCGAGTGTCGCCAGCGCCGCCTTCGGCCCTACCACCCGGGCGATGCGTTCCGGGTCCAGACTGGTCAGGGCACCGTCGTCGAGGACCCCAGCGGCGTGCACGACCAGCCCGAGCCGGCCGTCGAGCCCGTCGAGCAGCGTCCGCAGTGCCGACGGGTCGGCGACGTCGACCGCGGGAACGTCCACCCGGGTGCCACCGGCCCGCAGCTCCTCGACCAGAGCTTGAGTGTCCTCGCCCCCGCCGGAGCGGGAGACCAACAGGAGGTGGCGGGCCCCGCGCCGCGCCAGATGGCGCGCGACGCGCCGCCCGAGCGCCCCGGTGCCGCCGGTGACGAGCACGGCGCCGCCGAGACGCTCGCCGAGGTCGGCGGGGGTCGGCGCGTCGCCCGGCGAGGTCGACGCCGGGATCCGGTGCAACCGGCGGGCGAGGACGGCGTCCGCGCGCACCGCCAGCTGGTCCTCGCTCGCCGACCCCGCCGGCCGTGCCGACTGTCCGGCACCTCCGGAGCGTGCCGCCGCGAGTGCGACCACCCGGTCTGCCAGGGAGCCGGTGGCGTCGGTGTCCGCGAGCGCGGGCACGTCGATCAACCCGCCCCACACGTCGGGATGCTCCATGGCCGCGACCCGGCCCAGGCCCCACACCGCCGCACCGGGGCCGATCTCGCCGGCCGTGGGCGCCGGGTCGCCCGGCACGCTCACCGCGCCGAGGGTCACCACCCACACCGGGCCGGCGCCCGCCTCGGCGGCGGTGCGCACGACCGCCGCGGCGCTCGCGGCGGCGCCGGTCGCGGCGGCGCCGAGATCCTCGCGGGCGGGCGAACCGACCACGACGATCACGGGGCCGGTCGCACCGCCGAGGTCGGGGTCCACCCCCGGGGCGAACGCGCCGGAGGTGACCTCGGCCCCGGCGCGGCGCAGGGCGTCGGTGAGGGCGTCGGTGAGCGCCTCGCCGAACCCGCTCGAGCCGGGTGCGCAGAGCACGCTCCACGGCCCCGTCAACGCTCCGGGCGCGGTCGAGGCCGGAGCGGCGACCGGTACCCAGCGCTCGGCGTAGCGCCACCCGTCGCGCTCGGCGTCGCGGACCGCGCGGTCGCGGCGCGCGGCCAGCGAGGCAAGTCCCTCGGCCAGCCGCGTGGCCATACCGTCGTCCAGGTCGGCCGGCAGCAGCGCGGCCAGGTCGTCGCCGCGCACAGCCTCCCAGAAGGCCGCGTCCCACCGCGCGGTCGTCGCGTCGACGCTCGCCCCGGCCTGCTCCGGCCGCCCGCCGGGGTACAGCGGGGCCAGCGACGGCAGGGCCCCGCGCACGTGCAGGGTCGCCGTCGCGCGGGCGAACGCGCCGAGTTCGTCGACCTCGTCATCGGGGCGGCGCAGCAGCGGCACCGCCGCGTCCGGGCCGGCGACCTCGGCGACCAGCGGGGTCAGCGACGCGTCCGGGCCGATCTCCAGGATCGTGGTCGCCCCGGCATCCAGCAGTGCGCGCACCCCGTCCCCGAACCGGACCGGCTCGCGCACCTGGTCCACCCAGTATGCGGGGTCGACCAGCTCGGCCGACGCGGGGCTCCCGGTGAGGTCGGAGACCACCCGCAGGCGCGGCTCAGCGAGGTCGACCGACGCGGCGACCTTGGCGAAGCGTTCCCGCATGCCGTCCATGTGCACCGAGTGAAACGCATGGCTGACCCGCAAACGCCTAGTTCTGCGCCCGAGGGCGGCGAACCGCGCGGCGACCGCGTCCACAGCGCCCGCGTCCCCGGAGACCACGACCGAGGTCGGTCCGTTGATCGCGCCGAGCCCGACGGCGCCATCGCCGTCGCCGAGGCGGTCGAGCTCCTCGCGGACCTCCGCCTCGCTCGCCTCCAGCGCGGCCATCGCCCCGCCGGCTGGCATCTCGGCCATCAGGGCACCCCGGGCGACGACCAGGCGGGCGGCGTCGTCGAGGTCCATCACACCGGCGACGTGGGCCGCGACGAGCCCGCCGATCGAGTGTCCGAGCACCAGGTCTGGGCGCACGCCCCAGGAGCCCAGCAGAGCGGCGAGCGCCACCTCGACAGCGAACAGCGCCGGCTGGGTCCAGTCGGTGCGGTGCACCAGCTCGGGGTCGGCCTCGCCGAGCACCACGGGTCGCAACGGACCGGGCAAGTGCGCGTCGAGGGCGGCGCAGACCCGCTCGAACGCCTCCGCATAGGCCGGCTGCGTCGCGAGTAGCCGCGCACCCATCCCGGGGCGTTGCGCGCCCTGCCCGGAAAAGACGAAGGCCAGCTGCCCCGGCGCGGCGGCCCCGGTGACCAGGGCCGGGTGCCGCTCGCCTCGGGCCAGCGCGAGGAGCCCGGCGGACAGCTCCTCGCGGTCCCGGCCGACGACGACCGCTCGGCGCGCGCCGGAGCGGGTGGCGGCGAGCGTGCGGGCGACCTCGACCGGGTCACCGCTCTCGTCGCCCGCCGGGCCGGCGAGCAGCTGCTGGGCCCGGTTGGCCAGTGCGGCGCTGTCGCGGGCACCCACCGACCACAGCACGGGGCCAGTGTCGGCGCCGTCGGTCGCGGCTGCCGGCCAGAAGTTGACGTGCCGGAACGGGGTGGTCGGCAGGCCGTCCGGCACCCTGGCGGGCGCGGGCAGCCAGGTCGGGAGGGCGGCGCCCGCGGTCCACAGCACGGCGGCGGCCCGGTGGATCGCCAGCCGGGCGGCGTCCTCGGCGTCCGAAGTGGGCACAGTGAGGGCGGCGTCGAGGTCGGCGACCACGGCCTGTCCCGCCACGGCCCGGTCGGCTCCGACCGCCAGCCACCTGGTCACGTCGAGCTCGCGGGCGGCGTGCTCGAGCGCGGTGTTTACCGGCGCGGTCACCCCCGCGCTCGCCGCGCCAACCCAGTGCGCCGCGTCGGTCCAGGTCCGGGAGTCGACCTCGGCGCCGGTGCGGGTGGACACGACGGCCACCCGAGGGGGGTGCCAGTCCAGCGTGGCGAGTACCTCGGCGAGCTGCTCGGGGCTCCCCTCGGCCGGGTGTTCGGCGGCGCTGTCGGCCAGGGTGGCGGCGAGGTCGGCACTGTCGGCCAGGGCGGCGGCCAACCGGGCGGCGTCGTCGAGGGAGAGCGCGCCCGCCAGGTGCGCGGCCGCGACCTCGCCGACCCCGTGCCCGACGATCGCCTCGAGCTCCACACCCCACGAGGCGGCGAGGCGTCCGGCGGCGACATGCACGGCGAACCGGGCGGGCTCGGCCCACCGCGGCTGGGCGAGCGGGTCCTCGTCGCCGGGCCAGACGCCGGGCCCGCCGCCGGCCATCACGTCGAGCAGCGCGCGGTCGCGCCCGAGGTGCAGGTCGACGTGCGCGCACGCGTCCTCGAGGGCGTCGCCGAAGGCGTCCGAGGTCGCCGCCGCCCCGAGCGCCCGAGGGCACCCGGTGCCCTCGCCCCCGAGTAGCAAACCCGTCGTCCCGGGCAGAATCCCGGCCGCCGGCCCGCGAATGATCTCCACGTCCGGCACGTCGTCCGTGGCCGGCTCGGTACCGGCGTCGGCGATCGCCAGCAGGCCGGCCTCGGTTGCGTCAAATCCGGCGGCCAGCACGACCGCTCGGTGCTCGAAGGCGTCCCGGCACCGGGCGGCAGCGGCCGCCAACGTAGCCGCGCTCTCCCCGGGCTCGGCACCGGCGACGCGGTCGGCGAGCCGGGCGGCGGTGGTTCGCAGCGCGTCGGTGTCGCGCCCGGAGACCAGCCAGGGCAGCACCGCTGGGGTGGTCTCCGGCACCGCCGGCGTGGCCTCGATCGCGTCCGGGGCCTGCTCGAGCACGATGTGCGCGTTGGTCCCGCTGATGCCGAACGCCGATACGCCGGCGCGGCGGGTCCGCTCGCCGCGCGGCCACTCGACCGGCTCGGTGAGCAGCTCGACCGCGCCGAGGGACCAGTCGGCGTGCCGGGTGCGCCTGCCGGCGTGCAGCGTCCGGGGCAGCCGCTCGTGCTCAAGGGCCTTGACCATCTTGATCAGCCCGGAGAGTCCGGCGGCGGCCTGGGAGTGGGCGATGTTCGACTTGATCGACCCCAAGCGCAGGGGTCGCTCCGGGTCCCGTCCGGTGCCGTAGACCGCGATCACGGCCTGGGCCTCGATCGGGTCGCCCAGCGCGGTGCCGGTGCCGTGGGCCTCGACGGCGTCGATGTCGTCGGGCTCGACACCCGCGTCGGCCAGCGCGGCCCGGATGACCCGCTGCTGGGAGGGCCCGTTGGGTGCGGTCAGCCCGTTCGACGCGCCGTCGGAGTTGATCGCCGACCCGGCGATGACCGCGAGCACCCGGTGCCCGGCGGCCCGGGCCGTGGAGAGCCGCTCGACCGCGACCACGGCCGTCCCCTCGGACCAGCCGGCGCCGTCGGCATCGTCGGAGAACGCCTTGCAGCGCCCGTCGCCGGCCAGCCCGCCCTGCTGGGAGAACGCCCCGAACGCGAACGGGGTCGCCATCACGGTGGCGCCGCCCACCAGGGCCATGTCGCACTCGCCGGCCCGCAGGGCGGCCGCGGCGAGGTGCAGCGCGACCAGCGACGACGAGCACGCGCTGTCGACGGTGACCGCCGGCCCCTCGGTGCCAAGGACGTACGCGATGCGCCCGGAGAGCACGCTGCCGGCGGTGCCGGTGAGCATGTGGCCGTAGAACTCCTCGCCGAGCACGGCACCGGAGCCGGTGCCGTAGCCGGAGCTGCCGGCACCGACGAACACCCCTGTGCGGGTGCCGCGCAGCGACGAGGGCGCGATCCCGGCCCGCTCGACAGCCTCCCAGGCGACCTCGAGCAGCTGCCGCTGCTGCGGGTCCATGGCCAGCGCCTCACGCGGGGAGATCCCGAAGAACGACGCGTCGAACCCGGCGATGTCGTAGCGGAACCCGCCCACCGCGTCGCCCAGACCTCGCAGGTCCCAGCCTCGGTCGGTGGGCAGTGGGCCGAGGGCGTCAATCCCGTCGTCGACCAGGCGCCACAGGCCTTCGGGGTCGTCGGCCCTCGGGTAGCGACACGCCATCGAGACGATGACCACGGGATCGGCGTCCGGGCCGCTGCCGGTGCCGCTGCCGGTGGTGGCGGTGCCGGCGGTGGTGGCGGGCTCGGTGCCGGCGGTCAGCAGCTCGTCGAGTAGGAACTGCGCCAGCGCCCTCGGCGTCGGGTGGTCGAACACGGCGGTGGCCGGCAGCGGCCGTCCGACCGGCTTCGACAGCGCGTCGCGTATGCCGATCGCGCTGATCGAGTCGACGCCGAGGTCGCCGAACGCGCGGTCCGGGTCGACGGCGTCGCCGTCGGGGTGCCCAAGCACCTTGGCGGCGGCGGCGGCCACCGCATCGAGCACGACCCGCCCGGCCCGCGCGGGCCCGGCCTCGGCGACCTGGCGGGCGAGGTCGGACACCGGCTCGGCCGCCCCGGTCGCGGTCGCCGCCGTGGTCATCGGGTCAACGGCGGGGGCGAGCTCGTCGAACAGCGGAGCCGGGCGCGCCAGGGTGTATGTAGCCAGGAAGCGCGCCCAGTCCATGTCGACGACCACGGGGCTCACCGCGCCCTCGCCGATCAGCTGCTCGAGCGCGCGGTGCGCCAGGTCGTCGTGCAGCATCCGGAACCCGCGCTGCTCCAGGTGGTCCACGGCCTCGGCATGCGCGGCCATGCCGGCCCCACCCCAGGGCCCCCACGCCATCGACGTGGCCGTGCGCCCGGCGCGGGCGCGGCGCTGGGCCAGCGCGTCGAGGCGGGCATTGGCCGCCGCGTAGGCGAACTGCGAGCCGGCTCCCCATGTCCCGGAGATCGACGAGTACAGCACGAAGGCGTCGAGGTCACGGTCCGCGGTCAGGTCGTCGAGGTGCCCGGCGCCCGCGACCTTCGCGGCGAGGGCGGCGGCGATCGTGGGGGCATCGGCGGTATCCACGGGGGTGGCGTCGCCGACGCCGGCGGTGTGCATGATTGCGGTCAGCGGAAGCTCGCCGGCGTCGATGTCGGCCAGCACAGCGGCGAGCGCCTCGCGGTCGGCGGTGTCGGCCGCCACCAGGGTGACGCTCACCCGGCCCTCGGCGGTGCCCGTCGCGCGCAGCTCGTCGGCCAGCTCCGTGGCGCCCGGAGCCTTGGGGCCGCGCCGCCCGAGCAGGACCAGGTGCAGGTCGTGGCCCGAGGCGACGGCCCGCCGGGCGGCGAGGCGGGCCACGGCACCGCCGAGCGCCCCGGTCCCGCCGGTGATCAGGAGGGTGCCGTGCGGGCGCCAGATCGACGAGCCGGCACCGGAGTCGGGCGCGGGGCTGGGGATCAGGCGGCGGACCATCGCCATCGAAGGGCGTAGCGCGACCTGGTCCTCGTCACCGGCGCCCGAGAGCACCGCGAGCAGCCGGTTAGTGGTGCGCCGGTCGAGCTCGCCGCCGATGGGCAGGTCGACCAGGCCGCCCCAGACCCCGGGACGCTCGCGAGCCAGGGCCCGCCCGCCGCCCCAGAGCGCGGCCAGGTCGAGGTCGGGTGCGGGATCGCGGGGGCCGGTGGTCACGGCGGTGCGGGTCAGTACGAACAGCCGCGCTGGGTTGGCGGACGCGGTGCCGCGGTCGGCGGCCGCGCTCGCCAGAGCCCGCACGACGCCGGCGAGCGCGGCCAACCCGCCCACCACATCGGAGTCGCCGGCGTCCTCGGCGCCCTCGGGCAGGGCCAGCGCGATGACCCCGGCCGGGCGGTGCGTGGCCAGCGGCTCCGGGAGCTCCTGGGCCCCGACCGGCGCCGCGAGGTCGTCGGCGGCCACGGTCACCACGTCGAGACCGCGCTCGCGCAGCACCGCGACCACCGGGTCGCCCTCGGGCGCTGTGTCCCGGTGGCGCAGGTCCGTGGCGAGCCAGGTGCCATCGGGGCGCGCATCCGGGAGGTCGGTGGCCGGGCGCCAGGTGACCGCGTAACGCAGCCGGTTCACCGCGTCGGCGTCGCGGCGGTCGCGGTGCCAGGCGCCCAGCGCGGGCACCAGGCCGGCCACGGCGCCGGCGTCGACGGCCGCGCCGGCGCCCTCGACCGCGGTCAGGGCTTTGGTGACGGCCTCGGCGTCACCGCGCTCGACGTCGTCCCAGAACCGCTGCTCCCACACCGGGGCCACGCCCACCGCGGCCGCCGCCCTGCTCGCGGCGAGGTCCGGGGTCAGCCAGTAGCGCTGCAGGTCGAACGCGTAGGTCGGCAGGTCGGGCCGGAGGCCGCCACCCCGCTGGCCCAGCAACGCGGTCCACGACAGCGCGCCGCCGGCCACGTGCAGCTGGGCGGCCGCGAGCACGGTGGCCCGCACCTCGTCCTCGTCGCGGCGGAACCCGTTGATCGCGGCGACCGGGCGGCCGTCGGCCTCGGCGACGGTGCGGGCCGCCGCGGCGAGGGCGTCGAGGGCGCCGACCTCGACGAAGCGCACGATCCCCCTGGTGCGGGCGGTGGCGATCGCGTCACCGAAGCGGACGGTGTGGCGCAGGTGCGCGCCCCAGTAGTCGGGGTCGCTCAGCTCGGCGAAGGTGGCCGCCTTGCCGGTGCGGTCGGAGATGATCGGGATCTTGGGGGCGGAGAAGGAGCAACTGGCGAGGGTGTCGCGGAAGCCCGGGACGGCGGGCTCCATGCGCACGCAGTGCGAGGCGATGCTGATCCGCAGCACCCGGTGACGCACGCCGCGCTCGGCATAGCGCGCGGCGAGGGCCTCGACGTCCTCGACGTCGCCGGAGACGACCACCGAGGACGGCCCGTTGACCGAGGCCATCTCGATGCTGGTGCCCTCGGCCTCGGCCAGCACGGCCTCCTCCCCGAGGGAGATGGCCATCATCGCGCCGCCGGGGGGCAGCTCGGCCATCAGCCGCCCCCGGGCCGCGGCGACCTTCGCGGCGTCGGCCAGCGAGAGCAGGCCGGCGACGTGGGCGGCGGCGACCAGGCCGGCCGAGTGCCCGACCACGGCCCTCGGCACCACGCCCAGGCTCTCCCAGAGCCGGTAGGTGGCGACCTGGACGGCGAACATGGCCGGCTGGGTCCAGAACGTCTGGTGCAGCAGGTCGGCGTCCTCGGAGCCGGGCTCGGCGAAGAGGACCTCGCGCAGCGGGCGCGGCAGGTGCTCGTCGAGCGCGGCCATGGCCTCGTCGAGCGCGGCGGCCATGACCGGCGAGGCCGCGGCCAGCGCCCGGCCCATCCCGAGGTGCTGGCCTCCCTGTCCGGCGAACAGCATCGCCGTGCGGCCCCGCAGCATCGACCCGGTGACCACGTCGACGCCCTCGGGCGGGTCCTCGCCGGCCGCGAGCGCCCGGGTGCCGGCGAGCAGCCCCTCGGCGTCGTCGGCCACGATCACGGCCCGCTGTTCGAAGGTCGACCGGTTGGTCACCAGCGCACGGGTCACCGCGGCGGGATCGACGTCCGGGTTGGCCTCGACGTACTCGACGAGGCGGCGGGCCTGGCCGGCGAGCGCGGCGGTGCCGCGAGCCGACAGCGGCCAGATCATGGGCCCGTCGATCCCCACTTCCTCGGCCGGGGTCTGGTTGTCACCCTGGTCGCTGCTCCCGGCGAGGTGGACGACCGGCTCGGGGTCGAGGGACTGCTCGACGATGACGTGGGCATTGCTGCCGCTGATGCCGAATGACGAGACGGCGGCGCGGCGGGGCCGAGGGGTGCCGTCCTCGGCCGGCGGCGCGTCCGGCCAGTCGACCGGCTTGTTGAGCAGCTCGACCTCGCCGTCGCTCCAGTCCACGCGGGTGGAGGGCGTGTCGGCGTGCAGTGTGAGGGGCAGCCGCCCGTGCGCCATCGCGCCGAGCATCTTCAAGATGCCCCCGACCCCGGCCGCGGCCTGGGTGTGGCCCATGTTGGACTTGAGCGACCCGAGGCGCACCGGGCCGGTGCTCCTCCGCTCCTGCCCGTAGGTCGCGATGATCGCCTGGGCCTCGATCGGGTCGCCGAGGCTTGTGCCGGTGCCGTGGGCCTCGACCGCGTCGACGTCGGACGGGTCGAGGCCGGCGTCGGCCAGCGCGGCCCGGATGACGCGCTGCTGCGAGGGCCCGTTCGGGGCGGTGAGGCCGTTCGACGCCCCGTCGGCGTTGATCGCGGTGCCTCGGACGAGCCCGAGGATGCGCCGACCGTGGCGGCGGGCGTCGGAGAGCCGTTCCAGCAGCATCACGCCCGCACCCTCAGACCACGTGGTGCCGTCGGCGTCGTCGGAGAAGGCCTTGCAGCGCCCGTCGGCCGCGAGGGCCTGGTCGGCCTGCTGCGCGAAGGGGGTCGGGGTGGCGATCACCGCGACGCCGCCCACGAGGGCGAGCGAGGACTCCCCCCGGCGCAGGGACTGCACGGCCAGGTGCGTGGCGATCAGCGACGACGAGCACGCGGTGTCGATCGTGGCCAGCGGCCCTTGCCACCCGAGGTGGTAGGCGATGCGCCCGGAGATGACCGAGCCGGCGGCTCCGACCATGAGGTAGCCGTCGACGCCCTCGGGTAGCTCCTCGACCCCGAGGCCGTACCCGGACTGGGCGCCGGCGCCGATGAACACCGCCGAGTCCGAGCCGCGCAGCGTGGCCGGGTCGATACCGGCGCGCTCCAGCGCCTCCCATGCGGTGGCGAGCACGAGGCGCTGCTGCGGGTCGGTGGCCAGTGCCTCACGGGGTCCCATGGCGAAGAAGCCCGCGTCGAAGTCGCCGGCGTCCCGCACGAAGCCGCCGTTGATGGCGTCCCCGACCGGCCAGCCGCGGTCGGCGGGGAACGGGCCGATGGCGTCGACGCCGGTGTCGACGAGCTCCCACAGATCCTCGGGGCTCTGGACGCCGCCGGGGTACCGGCAACCCGCGCCGATCACCGCGATCGGCTCGTGCTCGCGCTCGCGGACCGCGGCGAGCTCCCGGCGCGTGGAGCGCAGCTCCGCGGTCAGGCGTTTGAGGTACTCCAGGGTGCGCTGGTCCTCGCCGCCGGCGGCTCCGCTCGGGCGGGCCGTGGTCGGGTCGTCGCTGCTCATGCGTCCAGCTCCTCGTCGATCAGGGCGAAGATGTCGTCGGCGGAGGTCGCCTCGGCGAGGTCGGGGTCCAACTCGGTCGCCCCGGCCCCGGGCCACTCGGCGTCATCGCCGAGAGCGCTGCCGGCACCATTGGTGCTGCCGTTGGTCCTGTCGTTGCCGCTGCCATGGCCGTTGGCGCTTCCGTTCGAGTGGCCGTTCGAGTGGCCGTTCGGGTGGCCGTTCGCGCTGCCGTTCTCCAGGCGCGTGAGCAGCTCCCGCAGCCGGCGCGCCGCCGAGGACCGGTCGGCGTCGCCCCATCCCCCGGCCAGCTGCTCGAGCTGCTCGACCGCCGCCGCCGCACCGCCGCCGCTCGTGGCGGGCGCGTCGGCGCCCGGGCCGGCCGCACCCGTCCCGACGACAGCGCGGCTCGCGGCCTCAACCCGCTCGGCGAGGCGCTCACCCAGCAACTCGGCTAGCACGGCCGGGGTCGGGTAGTCGAAGACCAAGGTGGCGGGCAGCCGCACCCCGGCCGAGGAGCCCAGCCGGTTGCGCAGCTCCACCGAGGTCAGCGAGTCGAAGCCGATCTCGGAGAAGGCCTGGTCGGGGTCGATGTCGTCCACGCTGCCGTGGCCGAGAACCGAGGCCACCTGGTCGATGACCATCCCTAGCAGCGCATCCGGCCGCTCGCCCGGTTGCATGGCCGCGAGGTGGGCCACCACCAGCTCGCCCGGCTCGGCCGTGTTGCCCCCGAAGCCCTCGGACGTCCCAGCCGCTGCCGTGGTCCGGCGCGGGGCCCGGGCGGCCAGCACCTCGCGCAGCGCCGGGGCGACCGAATCCAGGGCCGCCTCCGGGTTGAGCCGGGTCGGTACCAGCACCGCCTCGTCGAGCTGCAGCGCCACGTCGAAGGCGGCCATCCCCTCGGCCACCGCGAACGGGGGCAGCGCGCCCGCCGCGAGCCGGGCCCGCTCGGTCTCGCTGAGCGTGGCGGTCATGCCGCCGGTGGGCACCCACGGGCCCCACGCCAGCGACTGGGCCGGCAGCCCTCCCGCGCGCAGGCGCACGGCGAGGGCGTCCAGTGCCGCGTTCGCCGCGGCGTAGTTGGCCTGGCCGGCCGAGCCCAGCGTGCCCGCGATCGAGGAGTAGAGGACGAAGGCCGCGAGCTCGGCCCCGGCCGCGACGACGGCGTCGGCGAGGTGCCGCGCCCCGTCGAGCTTGGGGCCGAGCACGCGGGCGATCCCGTCGGCGTCCTGGGAGGTGAGGACGCCGTCGGCGAGCACCCCGGCGGTGTGCACCACCGCGGTCAGCGGTGCGTCGTAGGGTGCGGCGGCGACCAGCGCGTCCACCGCGGTCCGGTTGGTGACGTCGGCCGCGAGTACCTGCACCCGGGCGCCGGCCGAGGTCAGCTCCTCGACCAGCTCGGCGGCGCCGGGCGCGTCCGGACCGCGGCGCGAGGACAGCACGAGGCTGCGCACGCCGAGGTCGACGACCAGGTGGCGGGCGAGCTCGGCCCCGAGCCCACCGGTACCGCCGGTGACGAGCACGGTCCCGGCCGGGTCGAGCGCGGGCGCGACGGTGAAGACCACCGGGCCGGTGTCCCTCGACCCGGACAGGGCCCGGGCGGCGTCGCGGGCCCGCCGGATGTCCCAGGTCACCGGTGTCCCGGACAGCTCGGACAGCGCGGAGGCGGCCGCGGCGGCGAAGTCGCCGCCCTCCGGCATCACCACGAGCGCCCTGGCCGCCGCTCGGGCCAGCGGGCCGACGGCGCCCGCGACGGCGCCGGACACCCGGTCGCCGACCGCGAGCTCTTCGACGCCCTCCCCGACGGCGAGCACGACGCCCGCGACGGTGCGGCCCAGAGGCGCGACCGCGTCCGAGTTCTCGGCCGGTTCCGCGCGCAGGTCGCTCGGGTCCAGCCCGGCCGCGCGCACGGCCAGGCGCACCTCGCCCGGACCGGGTTCGTCGGCCGCCGCCGGGACCGGGACCAGTATCAGCGCGTCAGGACTCCCGTCGGCGCCTCGCTCCAGGCGCCACGCCCCGGCCCGCGCGGCGGGCAGCGGCGGGGGCACCAGTGCGCCGCCGGGCTCCTCGGTGGCGGCCGGCACCAGCCGGGCGACCCGGGTCTCCCCGGCTCCGTCGGCTCCCGCCTCGGCGCGCCAGGTCCACTGCGGCTCGCCCGGGTCGGCGGCCAGGGACGCGGCGAGCGCGTCGGGCAGATCGCTGCCGTCGGTGTCGACGAGCACGATCCGACCCGGGTTCTCCGCCTGGGCCGAACGCACCAGGCCGGCCACGGCGGCCGCGGTCGGCTCCGCCTCGGGGCCGACGGCCCCGACGGTGGTCACCACCAGCGCCGGTCCGGTGCCGTCGTCCTCGGCCAGCCAGTCCCGCAGCGGCCCGAGCAGGTCGGCGACCACGCGCGTGGTCCCCTCGGCGTCGGGGGCCGGATCGGCGGCCACCCGCAGCACCGTCGGCGTGCCGTCCCCGGTGCCGGCGGGGGCCTGCTCGCGCCACGCCCAGCGCAGCACCGCCGCGCGGGCCGCGCGGACGGCCGGGTCGAACGGGGCCGAGGCGGCGACCGAGCCGACCGAGCGCAGGGCCAGTTGCTCGCTGGTGAGCACGAGCGCGCCGGTCGCGTCGGCGACGGTGAGCGACACCGACTCGGGCCCGGTGGCGACCATCCGGCTGCGCAGCCGGCGGGCACCGCTCGCGTGCAGGCGCACGCCCGTCCAGGCGAACGGGAGGCGCCCGGTCTCGGTCTCGCCGAGGCCCGCGAACATCATCGTCTGCAGCGCGCCGTCGAGCAGGGCCGGGTGTACCCCCATCTCGGCGGCAGTGTCGGCCACCGGGTCGGGCAGGGCGATCTCGGCGAACACCTCCGGGCCGACCGGCTGCCCGTCGACCTCCTCGCGCGGGCGCAGCCAGACCCGCCGCAGACCGATGAAGGCCGGCCCGTAGACGAAGCCCTGCTCGGCGAAGCGGGCGTAGAAGTCGCCGATGTCGGTCTCCTCGGCGCCGGGCGGGGGCCAGGCGCCGGCGAGGTCGGCCGCCCCGGTGTCCGAAATGGGCGCAGCGGCCGGGGCGGGGGCGAGGAAGCCGCTGGCGTGCGGCGTCCACCTGGCCTCGGGGTCGCCCTCCAGGCGGCCGCGGATCTCCAGCGGACGGGCGCCGTCGGCGGCGGGCGCACCGACGTGGATCCGCAGGTCCACCGCGTTGTCGCGGGTCAGCACGATCGGGGCGGCGATGGTCATCTCGGCGACCGTGGTGTGCGGGCCGGCGACGTGGATGCCGGCGGCCAGGGCCAGCTCCAGGAAGCCGGTGCCGGGCAGGATCACCACGGTGGCGCCGTCCCCCGCGCCGGTGAGCAGGGCGTGGTCGGCGATCCACGGGTGGGCGCGCAGCGTGAGCCGGCCGGTCACCAGGTACCCGCCGTCGGGCAGCTCCGCCGCCGCGCCGAGCATCGGGTGGTCGGCGGCGTCGAGTCCGAGCGAGCGCACGTCGCCGACGATCCTCGGCGGGCGTGGCCAGTAGCGCCGCCGCGCGAAGGGGTAGGTCGGCAGCGCCGCGAGCAGCGCGGCCGGCACGCTCCGGACGCCGGCACCGGTACCCGTGTCCAGCGCGGCGACCGGGTCGATCTCGTCCCCGGCGGCGTGCAGCGCGGCCACCGCGCGCAGCAGGCCAACCCGTTCGTCGGTGTCCCGGCGCCGGGCGGCCACCACCAGGTCCGGCTCGACCTCGAGCGCCTCCAGGCACTGGCCCACCAGCGGGGTCAGCGCGGCGTCCGGGCCGATCTCGACGAACCGGGTGGCGCCCTGCTCGGCGGCCGCGGCCACCGCGTCGGCGAAGCGGACCTCGGCGCGCACGTGACGCACCCAGGTCGCCGGGTCGGTGAGCTCCTCGGCGGTCGCCACCCGCCCGGTCAGCGCGGAGACCAGGGTCCGGCGCGGGGCGGCGAACTCGATGCCGGCGATCGCGGCGGCGAAGTCGTCGAGCATCGGCTCCATCAGCGGGGAGTGGAACGCGTGGCTGACCGCGAGCCGGGTCACCCGGTGCCCGTCGGCCTTGGCCGCCGCGACCACCGCATCGACCGCGTCCTCGGCCCCGGACACCACCACCGAGGTGGG
>Ga0137415_10001918_pt1 | contig 20750 bp, 19 predicted proteins | sample CZODoug3_1_1_16f_FD_183082 | JGI IMG/M metagenome (GOLD analysis project Ga0137415, IMG submission 183082) | Vadose zone soil fungal communities from Angelo Coast Range Reserve, California, USA - CZODoug3_1_1_16fungal (Hybrid Assembly) | ecosystem: Environmental > Terrestrial > Soil > Vadose...
TCAAGGTCAACCGATACCCGGTCTGATCGCCGAGGAGCGAGCTCAGGAATCCCACATCACCCGGGTTCGGCACGTCCGGCGTCAGCTCGACGCTCAGCCGTATGTCACACGGCGCAGGTGCCGCGGCCGCAGCGGCGTGGCTGCCAAGCAGTGCCGTCAGTATCAAGGCCCCGCCCCAGTGGCCTCTAAGGGGCGCCAAGTGCTGCAGCATGGGTTTGCTCCGGTGGGGCGCCGACCTTCTCGTGAGTGAAGACTCCGGCTAGGAACAGAGTGATGAGCACCGCGGCAACCAGTGCGACAAATCGGTCTGTCTTCATGAGTGTCTCCTCGAATGTCGTCCAGCATCTACTGCTGCCTAAACTGTACGCGGGGTCTGTCACTGATGTGTTACGCATGCGAGCGGGCGGAGTTTCAAATGAAACACTCGGATCTCGCGGCAAGGCACCGAGGGCCCATCCTGATATCCAGAAAGATATTGGCAGGCGTGCGGACAACGGCATACATAAACCGCAAGGCCTAAGGTACGCGTCTGTGGATCTATCCCAGCGCCGCTACGGCGACCGCGGCTGCAAAAAAAACCGCCATTCCGATCGCCATCATCCACAGGGGATTGCGAACGGTATTGACATTCGCCTCTGCCGTTCCGTCATTTGCGGCCGCGCGTCTGGCAGAGCTCGCGGATAAGGCAGCAGAAGGATCGCAGACAACAGGTTGTGAGTTCATCGTGAGCGTCCTTTGGTTGCGTTGTCGACACACAGCGCCGGATGCCTGCACCTTAGGGTCAAAGGTGTCCCCGCTGGTGCAGACTGTCCGGCGCTGTCAGATCGCTCCCCGGCCTCAAGCGGTTGGGAAAGTCGCGTCGATGGTCTTGCCGTCGGGCATCTGACACTGGCCGCGGCCTCCGCCGGCCATCCCTTCCGAAGGATGTGCGAGTTGAAATTTGCAGCGCATGTGCGCACCGCCCGGAGCACCGAGATTGGCCACGACCCGGCCCGAGTAGTGCGTGACGAAGCTCGGTCCGGCATCCCAGTAGTCAAAGCCGCCAAAGCCGCGCCAGCCCGGATTCCACCCGGTCCAGAGAGGCCCGAGGTTATCGACCCTCGTATCCTTGGTGATCTCGAAGAACTGTCCGCTGTATTGCTTGCCGTCGGTCAGCGTTGCGCTCATTGTCCCGGACACCGAATCCGAGCTCTTCCAGCTGAAGGTGACCGGATCGGCGCCCGCGGCGGTCGAGCCGAACCCCGTGCCCATGGTTGTGCAGCCTGCCGCGAGCGCGAGCACCAGCGGCAGCCCGAGTTTTACCGTTCGATGTGTCATGTCACTTCTCCTGTTTGCGTCCGGCGAACACACTTGCTGCCGGTGTCAGGGCTGAGCATGGTCGGCGAAGGATGCGCGCTGATTTCGTGGTGCTCGGTGAGCGTTTCAGACGTAGCACGCCCGCCAACGCTGTCGCGGTCAGGAAGGAACACTCTCCATGCCTGCGTAGGGTGGCGGGCCGCCCAGTAGAGTGAGGCGATTCCGGCAACAGACGGGTGCGTGTCCGGCTCCTCTTCCAGCAGCAACGGCGCGGCCGCGATGGTGACAGCCTCCTGCAGATTCTGAACGTGAAGGCTCCGCAGGTCGGGCGGCCGAAGATCGAGAGTCCTGCGCGGCGGGACGGTAGCTATGGCGCGTTCGGACGCCGATGCTACCGCACTCCCTTTCGTGCCATCGAGTGCGTCTGCGGGAGACCCCACGGCGACATGCAGGGACGAGAGGGCTATCCGGAGTAGGGCCGGAATGAACTTCTTCACGAAGGCTCCTGGTCGACGTGGATGGACAGGACACGACCGTCCTTGCGCATCGCTTCGACCACGTCCTGACAGCGAGAGTCAGGACCGGACCCCGTGAGCTCGATGACAATGACGGATCCAGGACGCCAGCCCTGCAGGGTCAACCGATAGCCGGCCTGATTGCTCAGGAGCGAGCTCAGGAACCCCAAATCGACCGGGTTCGGCACATCCGGCGTCAGCTCGACACTCAACCGCATGTTGCACACTGCAGGTGATGCGATAGCGATGTTGCTGACAAGCACTGCGGCCAGCATCGCAGCGCTCACAATGCTTCCGCTGCGGCGGTTTGACGCACTCGCCATGGCTCAACCACCAGGCGAATGCCTGCCGCTGGCCACGTCCGTGCCTACCGCAACATTGGCCTGCTTCTGCGGGGCTCCGGCCGCCTGGCTAGTGAAGATCAGAACTTCGCACACGGTGATGAGCAGCGCTGCAACGAGAATGAGCCATTCGTAGGTTTTCATGAGTGCCTCCGTTTAATCAAACCTATCAATGCCTCGTAGAGCGGGTATTACGTCTGCCGGCACACGCATTTCAAAAGAAATGCTCCTCGCTTGCATCCTGCGTAATCCCGCCACGGCACTGATGGCGCCGCAAGCGAATGCGCCCGCTGCGCTCGCCACGAACAAGCAGAGTGCGGCGATTCCGAGGATTGCGAGATCGCCGCTCATGAGCTCGGATCCTGCGCCGCTGTCCAACCCCCGCCGAGCGCGCGGATGAGCTGCACGCTGGCACGCAGTTCGCGGGTGTCGAGATCGAGCGATGCGAGCTCGGTTTGAAGCGTGACTGTTTGCGACGTGACCACGTCGAGATAGCTCGTAGCGCCCTCGCGGTATTGGGTCAGCGACAGATCCAGCGAACGTTGCGCCGCCGTCATGGCCGAGTGCTCCTCGGTTGCCGCGATTCGATAGTGATGTGCCAGCGCCAGGTTGTCCTCCACCTGCTGGAACGCCGTGAGTACCACACCGCGGTAGATGCTTCCGGATTCGTCCAGTGCCGCCTGCGCCTGAGCGACCTGCGCCTTGCGCTTACCGGCGTCGAACAGAGTGAACAGCAGCGAAGGTCCGATCGACCAGAACGCGTTCGGCGCCGTGAGCCAGTCTCCGCCCTGCGTGGATTGATATCCCAGCGCTGCGCTGAGCGTGATCGCGGGGAAGAACGCGGCGCGTGCGACTCCGACACTGGCATTGGACGCGGCGATGCGCCGCTGGGCCGCGGCGATATCGGGTCGTCGCTGCACGAGGGTTGATGGCACGCCCACCGGCACGTCCGGCAGCGCGAGCGGCGTGAGTCGCGGCTCGAGCGAGAATTGGGAAGCGGACTCGCCAACCAGTGCGGCGATCGCGTGTTCGGCCACCGCGCGCTGTGCGAGCGTCTGTTCCGCCAGTGAGCGGGAAGAGTCGAGCTGGGTCTGGGCGCGCGCGACATCCAGGCCCGCGGCAATTCCGCCGTCGTGGCGCGCCTGTGTCAATGCCAGCGCCTTTTGGTACGCGCTCACAGTTTCATTCAGCAAGGCGATCTGGCGATCCAATCCGCGCACCACGATGTAATCGTCAGTGAGCTGAGCCTGCAGGCTCAGTCGGGCAGACTCCAGGTCAGCTTCATACGCCTGCGCCTGGGCTCCAGCGGCTGCCACCTCATTGCGAATGCGTCCCCAGAGATCGAGCTCGTAATCGGCTGCCACGCCGACCGTGAAAGAGTTGTAGCCGTTCGACGAATTGGCTGGACGCTGCGGTCTCATATTCGACAGCCCGTTGCGCTGCGCGTTGGCACCGAGTACCAGCGACGGAAAGAGACCGGAGCGCTGCTGATCGCTGAACGCCTGCGCCTGGTTATAACGCGCCAACGCCGCGGCGAGATCGGGGCTGTGTTCGATCAGGCGCGTCTGCAGCGCGTTCAGTTCGGCGTCGCCATACGCCTGCCACCAGTTGCCGCGCGGCAAGCCGTCCGCCGGCTGCGCCGGCGTCCAGGGCGCGGCTTCTTTATATACCGCGGCGGTGGGGACGTCCGGTATCGTCAGCCGTGGCGCCATACTACAGCCGCCGAGCGTTACGGCTGCGGCAAGAACGGCTCCCGCCAGTGCGCTATTTGGTTTCATCGGCCCTTGCCCCCGCAGGCGCCTGGAGTGAGGCCGCCGCGAGCATGCTGCCGCCCGATGAGCCGGGGGCGATCCGGACCTGGTCACCCTTGCCGATGCCGTCGGGCGGGCTGTCGATGATGCGATCGTTGGCCGCCAGGCCCGAGGAGATCTCGATGACGTCGCCCAGATCGCGCGCGATGGTGACCGGCTTTAAGGCGACGCGGTTATCCGACCCGATCGTCGCCACGCGCGCGCCGCGGCTGTCGAAAATCAGGGCGCTGGCGGGGATGCTCAGGCTGGCCGCAGCGGGTCGCAGATCAAACCGCACATTGGCGAACGCGCCCGGCACCAGCTCTCCGCTCTCGTTGTCCACCGCGAGCTGTATGAGCGTGGAGCCTGAGGCGGGGTCCACTGACTGGGCCGAAGCTTGCACAGTGGCGACAAACGTCCGGCCCGGACGCTCCGGGACCGTCATCTGCGCCTGTGTAGCGGGGGTGATCTGAGCCGCATAGGTTTGCGGGACATTCACGTACAGGCGCAGCTCGTGCGTATCGGAAACGACAAACAGCTCGAGCCCTTTGCCGCTGCCCGCGTTGATCAGCGCGCCGACATCCGTAGTCCGCGCCGTGACGATGCCGTTGAACGGAGCGGTGATTCTCTTGAACCCCTCCATGACTTCGAGGCGCTCGACGTTCGCCTGCGTAGCCTTGACGATGGCCGCCTTGGCGGCGAAGTCGCCGTTCTTCATGTCGACGTCCTGAAGGGAAACCGCATCGGTCTTGACCAGCTGTTGCCAGCGCTTGGCCGTGGTGCTCGCGAGCGCCGCGTTTGCCCGTGCGGTCAAGAGATCGGCCCTGGCCTGGGACAACTGTTGATCGACATCCGGCGCCTCGATTTCGGCGAGCAGCTGTCCAGCCTGGACTGAGGTACCGATATCGACCTTCCAATCCTTCAGATAACCGTTGACGCGCGCATAGATCGGCGCACGCGAGTAGGCCTCCAGCCGGCCGGGTAGTGCCAGGACGGCAGAGCTGTCGCCGCGCAGCGCTTGCGTGACCGTCACGACCGGCTGCGCTTGCGCAGCGGTCCACTGGCGCAGGTGCTTGCTTTCCGCAGCCCGGGAGGCGATGCCGCCCCCCACGACGAGAACGGCAATGCCGACAGCCAGCAGGGCGGCGATGCGCAGTCCGCGGCGCGGGATAGGGTGAACGACAGGCTCAGGCGACATGAGGCTCTCCAATGACAGGGGACGGTGCAGCACCGCGAGCGTATTTACGATGTACGATGCTGAAGACAACGGGAACGAAGATCAGAGTGGCCACGGTCGCGAACGCCAACCCGCCGATGACCGCGCGCCCGAGCGGCGCGTTCTGCTCGCCGCCTTCGCCCAAGCCCAGGGCCATCGGCGCCATGCCGATGATCATGGCGAGCGCGGTCATCAATACCGGTCGAAAGCGCACGAAGCCGGCCTCGAGCGCCGCCGCGACCGGGTCGCCAAGCGCCTCCAAGCGCTCGCGCGCGAAGCTGATGACGAGCACGCTGTTGGCGGTCGCCACGCCCATGCACATGATTGCGCCTGTGAGCGCGGGCACGGACAGCGTAGTACCGGTGGCAAACAGCAGCCACACGATGCCCGCAAGTGCGGCCGGCAGCGCAGTGATGATGACGAATGGATCGCTCCACGATTGGAAATTGACCACGATCAGCAGATAGATCAGCACGATGGCGCCGAGCAGGCCGAACAGAAGTCCGGCGAACGCCCTGTTCATCGTCTGCACCTGGCCGAGCAGCGCCACCGTGCTTCCCTTGGGCGCGTCGTGCGCTGCGTCCTTGAGGATGTTGTCGATGTCCGCCGCAACCGCGCCGAGATCACGCCCCTGTGTGGTGGCGTAGATCTGAACCATCGGCTGGATGTTGTACTGTGAGACAACCGCGTTCGAGGCGTTGCGGCTGATGTTCGCCACACCCCCGAGGACTTGCGGCACCGGCGTCGTGGTCGCGGTGATCGGCAGGTTCTGCAGCGCACTGAGCGTGTCGACCTTGTACTGCGGCGTCTGCATGACAATCGGGTACTGCACGCCGTTTTTCGGGTCCAGCCAGAACGTGGGCGCGACCTGGCTGCTGCCCGCGAGCATGACCAGCAGGCTGTTGGTGACGTCGCGCTCCGTGAGACCGAGGTACTGTGCCTGCGCCCGATCCACGTTGACGTTGAAGCCGGGATTGCTCGGAGACTCCTGGATTCGCGCATCGGCGACACCCGCTACCAGCCGAATGCGGCGCAGGAGCTCCCCCGCATACCTGAAGTTCGCGGCCAGATCGGGTCCGCGCACCTGCACATCGATCGGGGCGGGAGAGCCGAAATTCAGGATCTGACTGACGATATCGGCGGGCAGGAACGCGAAGGTGGCGCCTGGAAAGCGGACCGGGAGCTGCTCGCGGAGCGTCTTCACGTAGTCGGCCGTCGGTCGGTGAACCGCCTTCAGCGAGATCTGGATGTCGCCGTCCTGTGAGCCGATGGTGCCGGTGTTGTTATAGGAGAGGTTGATGCCGCTGACGGGCATGCCGACGTTGTCGACCAGCGTGCCCAGCTCGGCAGGCGGAATGACCTCGCGGATGACCTTCTGGATCTTGGCGAACACATTGGCACTGTCCTCGACGCGCGTGCCGACCTGGAGGCGCACGTGCATCAGGATCTGCCCCGAATCCACCGCGGGGAAAAAATTGCGGCCCAGCATCGGCACGAGCAGGAACGAGGCCAGCACGACGCCGACAAAGCCGACTACGAACGGGCGGCGATGACTGAGCGCGAGCTGCAGCAGACCGTGATATTGCTCACGGAAGCGTGCAAATTGCTTCTCGAAGCCACCCTGAAAGCGCACCAGCGGGTTGCGAGACGCCCGCGCCGAGGCTTGGGCGCCCGCCTCCGCCTGGGAGGCGTGCCGCCGCAGCAGGTACTTCGCCATCGTCGGTACGAGCGTGCGCGACAGGATGAACGAGCTGATCAGTGCAAAGATGACGGCCTCTGCCATCGGCACGAACAGAAAGCGTGCGATGCCCTGCAGGAAGAACATCGGCACGAACGCGATGCAGATGCACAGCAACGACACGAACGCCGGCGTGACGATCTGCCTGGCCCCGTCGAGGATCGCCGGCTCCACCTCCTTACCCTGCTCCAGGTGCCAGTTGATGTTCTCTATCGTCACGGTCGCATCGTCGACCAGAATGCCGACTGCCAGCGCGAGCCCGCCGAGAGTCATGATGTTGAGCGTCTCCCCCAGGACAGACAGCGCGGTAATCGAACCCAGGATCGCCAGCGGAATGGATGTGGCGATGATCACCGTCGAGCGCCAGCTGCCGAGGAACAGCAGGATCATCAGACTGGTGAGCGCCGCGGCTATCACGCCTTCGCGGACCACGCTACTGATCGCCCCGGTCACGAACACCGACTGGTCACCGATCGGAGCAACCACCAGCGCCGCAGGCAAAATCGCCTTGAGCTGCGCCATCTTCGCCTTGATGCCCTGAATGATCGCGAGCGTCGAGGTGGCGCCGCTCTTCTCCACGATCAGCAGTACCGAGCGTCCACCATCGACGTGCACGATATTGGTCTGAGGCGGGTAGCCGTCGCGCACCTGCGCGACGTCGCGCAAATAGATTATCGCGCCGTTCACGGCCTTGATCGGCAGGTCGGCGAGCCCGCTGATGTCGGTAGGCGAGTTGTTGAGCTGCATCGTGTATTCGAACTTGCCGATCTTCTGCGTGCCCGCCGGCAAGATCAGATTCTGAGTCGCCAGTGCAAGCGCCACATCCTGACCGGAGAGGCCCCGCGCCTGGAGAGCTGCGGGGTCCAGATCGATCTGCACTTCGCGCGTCTTGCCGCCGAACGGCAGCGGCAGTGACGCGCCGGGCACGGTGATGAGCTGAGTGCGGATCATGTTCGTGCCGAGATCCGAGAGGGTCTGCTCGGACATCCCTTTCCCCGAGAGAGCCAGCTGGATGATCGGAACGGTGGAGGCGCTGTAGTTGAGCACCAGCGGCGGCGTGATACCCGCGGGCATCAGCTTGAGCTGGGTCTGCGAGACAGCAGTGACCTGCGCGTTCGCCGTACGAATGTCGGCGGTCGGCTGGAAGAAGATCTTGACGACTCCAAAGCCCGCATATGAAACACCCTCGATATGCTCGATGTCGTTCACGGTCGTGGTGAGCGCGCGCTCGAACGGAGTCATGACGCGGCCGTTCATCTGGTCCGGGGGCAAGCCGGTGTATTGCCACACAACGCTGATTACCGGGATCTGGATGTCCGGAAAGATGTCGGTGGGCGTTCGCAGCGCAGAGAGCGTGCCGAAGATGAGAATCAGCAGCGCGAGCACCACGAACGTGTAGGGGCGGCGCAGGGCAATTCGGACCAGAGCCAACATGTTGTCACTTCTCCCTCAAACGTCCTGTCGGGCAACGAAACGACGCAGTAGCGCGCCTCATTGATCGATGGCTGGCAGGTTGCGCGGCAGGTCTTGCGCAGGCATTTCCGCGAGCCTCGCGGGCATTTCAATTGCAACGGCGGCGGCATCGGCCGAGCTTGGCAGTCGACACGCCACGGTCGGCGGCGCCCAGGCGGCAGAACTCCCTGGCGAGGCACGGGACGGATCGTGGACCGCGAGCGCCGCCGGCACCGGCGATGCAATGCCGCAGTCAGGAGGACGCGTGACGGGCGGAGGTTACGCGCTGCTTTGCGGAGCTCGGCGGGCTTTTGAGCTGTAATGCCCTCGGCAACGCGGCGGTACGTTCAATACAGGACTTCGACCGCACAGTTGAACGTATAGCCCACCCCGCGTTCCGTGACGATGAACCGGGGTTGCGACGGATCCGGTTCAATCTTCGGGCGCAGCCGGGCCACCTGAACGTCGATCGAGCGGTCATAGACCTCGTTGTCGTACACGCGACTCGCCTCGAGGAGCTGGTCCCGCGTGAGGACCCGCTGCGGGGCGCCCAGCAAGGCGGCGAGCAGGTTGAACTCGCCATTCGTCAAATCAATCGGTCGCCCGTCGCGCTGCTTGAGGCGGCGCGTTCGCAGGTTGAGCTCGAACTCGGCGAACCGGTAGGCGCGAACCTGGCGCTCGCGCGCTTGCGTCAGCGCCGCGCCTTTCGTTCGCCGCAGCACTGTCCGAATACGCGCCAGCAGCTCGCGCGGACTGAAAGGCTTGGTCAGGTAGTCGTCCGCCCCCAGCTCAAGTCCCATGACGCGATCGGCTTCGTCGCGCACGCCGGTGAGCATGACTATCGGAATCGCTGAACTGTCGCGCAGCGTCCGCACGATCGCCATGCCGTCCTCACCGGCAAGGCGCAAGTCGAGGATGACGAGATCAATCGCTTCATCCGCGAGTATCTGCGACATCTGCTTGCCGCTCGCCACCACGCTGACGCGCAGCGCGTTCTGCGTAAGATACTCCTCCAACAGCGCCCGGATCTGCGGGTCATCGTCCACGACCAGGATGTGCGGCTGAATTGTTTCCGGCATATCTGCAACCTCCTTCAGTGAGCCGATCCCAGCACTCGCGCAAGCGACTCGGCAAGGTCGCGGCCCTGAAGCGGCTTGCGCAGCACCTCTTTTGCACCGACGGCAGCCGCTCTGCGCGTGAGCTGCGCACCACCGTGGCCGCTCATCAGGATGATCGGCAAGGTGGGCTGAATCCGCCGGACTTCGTGCGCAAGCTCGGTGCCGACCAGATCCGGCATCGCTTCATCGGTGAGTATGAGATCGAAGCGCTGCGGCTCGGCCCGAAACGCCTGCAGCGCCGCGCTGCTCGATTCGAAGCCCACGGGCTGGTAGCCGAGCGCGGCAAGCATTTCCTTGGCGAGCGCAACCAGCGGGCGCTCGTCGTCGACAATCATCACCGTTTCGCCGTGTCCGCGCGGCAGCTCGCGGACAGCCTCGACCGCAGGTTTCCCGGCTTCGCCCGCGACCGGCAGCCAGATCTCGAACTTCGTCCCTTTACCCGCACTGGTAGCCACGTCAATGGCGCCCCCAAGCTCGGAAACAATGCCGTGCACTAGCGACAGACCGAGGCCGGTGCCTTCGCCGACACCCTTGGTGGTGAAGAAGGGATCGAACATCCGCTCCAAAACCACAGGCGGGATGCCGGTGCCCGTGTCGCTGACGACGAGCCGCACATACGCCCCCGGGGAGAGAGTACCCCGCGAGAGCGAGCGCTGCTCGCTCAACTCGGCGCGCTCGAGAACCACGCTGAGTATCCCACCGCGCTCCATTGCATGGAGAGCGTTGGTACACAGGTTCATCGCCACTTGATGCAGATGCGTCGCATCTCCGATCACTGCAGCGTCACCGGCTTCGAGGGTTTTCTCGAGGCGAATGCCCGCCGGCAGCGAGGCTGCGAGCAGCTCAAGCGTTTCCTCGATCACGGACTGAACGTTGACCGGCACGCGCTCACCGAGCCCGCTGCGGCTGAAGCCGAGAATGCGCTCAACGAGCGTCTTTGCGCGCCCCGCGGCGTGCATGACATTGTCCAGGTAGCGCCGCAAGGCGCTGCCTTCAGCAGAATGCTGGTACGCAAGCTCGCCGTACCCCAGGATCGCGCCGAGGATGTTGTTGAAGTCATGGGCGATACCGCCGGCCAGTGTCCCCATCGCCTCCATCTTCTGCGACTGCCTCAGTTGCGCCTCCAGGTGTTCCTTGTCGACTTGCGCCTGCTTTTCAGCGCTGACGTCGATTGCCGAGCCGACGAACCGATACGGCCTGTCCGCCGCGTCACGCAGACAACGGCCACGTGCGAGCACCCAACGCCACGCGCCGTCAGGTTGACGGACGCGGTATTCGCACTCGTAGTGCGGTGTACTTCCTTCAAAATGATCTCTCAGTGCGGCGTCGAAGCGCGGCATGTCGTCGGGGTGAATGACGATTTGCGCCAACCACGCGGTGCGAGTCGTGATTGCACTGCCTGCGCTTTGACCCCCCAACGTTTTCATCTTCGGCGAGAGGAACAGGCGATCCGTCGCGACGTCCCAGTCCCAATGCCCCTCATTGGCTCCTTCCATTGCGAGCGCATAGCGCTCCTCGCTTTCCCGCAGCGCACGCTCGCCGGCCTCGACTCGCCGCAATTGGCGCAACAGACCCGCAATGGTTAACATTCCCAGCAGCGTGATGATGAGCGTGCGCAGGCCGAGGCGGATGGTCTCGTCGCGCCACGGCTGCAACGCGACCGCCTCTTCGCGAGTGACCGTGAGCTCCAGGGGCGTGTCCCTCACGCGTGCCACGGCGATGAAGTCCCGCTTGCCGTCGATGGGGTTCAGGAGTCGCTTGACCTGCGCGGTCGGTGCAGCAACGAGCTGCGGGAATTTCTGCCCGACCGCGTTCGGCGTCGGCGGGTTACGTACGAGCAGCGTCCCGTCCTCGCGCAGCAGGTGGATCGCGCTGCCCCCGCCGAGGTTGACGGCTCCATAGAACTGCTTGAGATCTTCGAGGTCGACGATTGCCGTGACAACGCCTGCGAATCCCTTGTCATCGTCGAGCCGGCGCGAGAGTTCTACCCCTGCGCGGTTTTCGGAACGTGTCACGAGCGGTTCGCTCATGAAGAGTCCCGTCGCGGTGCGGTCCCGCTGAGCAATGAAGTACGAGCGGTCAGAGACGTCAAGGTGGGGTGGCGAGGATCCGCGCGAGCGGTAACGCTGTATACCCTGGGCGTCGACGATCGTGAGCAAGCGTACCTGCCGCACGCCCGCCGCGCGGTTCGCAAGAACTTCGTCCAGACGTCCCGGCGCGCTCTGGTCGCCGACGTGTTCATACCAGCGCGCCGTATCGCGCAGCAGAAGATCGATGCCTTGCCAGGTCCAAGCGGTTTGCTCGGCGAGCGCCTTGGCAACGTTGTCGAGCTCGCGATCCGTCGCGACGAGCGAATTGTGATACGCGCGCCAGGCGTCGTAAGCGGACGAGCCCGCAAACGCAAGAATGACGAGAACGCCGAGCACGATGACCCCGAGCCGCAGACGCTTGAACCGGAGTGAGCGGCTGCGGGGTGAAGCAGAATCGTCTAATGAGGGCATTCGGTGCGTTCGTGCGCTCAACTCGGTGCGCCAATGATAGCGCGTACCGCCTCAAGCAGATCGCCGCGGGTCAATGGCTTTGCAAGGACCCGCTGGACACCGAGCATCTGTGCGGTCGCGCCCGCGGCCGAGAGACCGGAACAGAACTGCCCCGAGATCGCGATCAGCGGTGTGCCTGGATGCGCGGCCTGCACTTCACGCACCAGCTGCGCGCCCGCATGTTTGGGCATGTAGACACTGGCGATCACGAGATCCTCTGTGCCTCCGCGCTGCACCCCGCGCGGCGCGACCTCACGCACACGATAGCCTGCTTCGCTCAGCCATTCCTTGAGCAGGGCGCGCATGAGGTCATTTTCCTCGTATATCGCAATGCCTGACATGGTTCTGATTCGGAAGCGCCCTGGTGGCCTCATTGCTCGCGTCGCCCGATCGCTTTGCCTGTCCGGCGGGCTGCTCAGCGCCGAGGACAGGAGCAATGTGCGGGACGCAGTCTTCGAGCTGATTTCGCGCTATGCGGCTCTTATTTCAATCGTAATGAGCGCAGGCGATCAGTGCCTGGTCGATGCTCAACCTGTGGTTGCGCGACGAACCTTGGTAAGCTTCGCCGATCACGCGAAGGAGATCTACTGTTGCATTCCTTGCCGGCGATTTCTCTCGCATGCACCGTGTTGAGCCTGTCCGCTATGTCTGCCGTGGTGCAGGGTCGCCCGACCGGCTCCACGCGGCCGGCGTCGTTCGACATTGAAGCGCATCGCGGCGGCCGCGCGCTGCGCCCCGAGAACACGCTGCAATCCTTCGCCAACGCCCTGTCGATGGGCGTCGATACGCTTGAACTCGACATGGCGGTCACCAAGGATGGGGTGATCGTCGTGTCGCACGAGCGGGGTCTCAATCCGGACCTGGCGCGCGCTCCCGATGGGCTCTACGTGCCTCCGCCTGGCATTCCCTACGTCAAACTGACGCTCGCGGAGGTCAAGAAGTACGATGTCGGCCAAATTCGTCCCGGCAGTGACTACGCCGCTCGGTTTCCCGACCAACGCGCGGTGCCCGGGACCCGCATACCAACTCTCGCCGAAGTGTTCGAACTGGTACGCAGGTCTGGCGATCGCCACGTACACCTGAACATCGAGACCAAGATCGATCCGAATCATCCGGACGAATCGCCAGACCCGGAGCACTTCGTCGCAGTTGTGCTCGATCTGCTGCATCGCGAGAACTTTGCGGGCCGCGTCATGATTGAGTCTTTCGACTGGAGAACCTTGCTGCTGGTGCAAAAGCAGGCACCCGCGATTCCGACCGCGTACTTGACGCAGCTGCGGGAACCGGACGCCAACATCTACCTCGACAGGCCTTCACCGTGGACCGCAGGATTCGATCCGCGCAAGTACGGTCGCTCAGTCGCGCGCGCGATTAAGGCCGCGGGCGGCGCGATCTGGTCGCCGTTTTACGGTGACGTCGACCGAAGATCGATCGCGGAGGCGCACAAGCTCGGGCTCAAGGTCCTGGTCTGGACCGTGAACAGCCCTGAGGATATGGCGCGTCTCATTGATCTGGGCGTCGACGGCATCATCTCGGATCGCCCCGACGTGCTGCGCGCCATTGCAGCCAAGAAGGGCATTGCTCCGCCGCCGCCCGCACCGGTATCGCCCTGACCCGGAACCAAGACCGATCGCCTGCATCAAGGTTCGAGCGGCTCGCTAGCTGGTGCACCAGGCCGCGCGTGAGTGATATCGCGCACCCACGTCAGGCCTTTTATCGCCTGTGACCAACCCACGGCCGTGATGGCGAGGGTGGCTACGTGCTCGAGTTCCTCCGGACTGATTCCCTCCGAGCTCGCTCTGCGTGCATGCGAATGCGTCGCGCCCTCCGAGCTGGCGGCAATGGCGAGTGCGAGGTGAATCAGGCGTCGCGTGCGCGCATCGAGCGGACCTGCGCGGCTTGCTTCCTCACCCAGATGCTGAAAGGCCTCCCATAGCGCGGGATGCGCGCGGGCCATGTGCAGCGCTGCTCCCGGCAGCTTTACGTTGGCTGCATCGGAAGGCGCGTGCGGCTGACTCTTGCGGGCCATGTGCTGCTCCCTTTCGTGACGGTCTCTAAAGGATGTGACGCCCTTCGTTACCCAGTCAACTGGTCCGCACTCGACAACATCCTCATGGCCGCTTCCCGGCGCTGTCGGAAGTGATATCGATCTGAATGCGTTTCAATACCTCAAGCCCTGCAGGAGACTGAGCGACGGACTCCGGTATGAGTATGAATTCCCCGCCCGTCTTCGTATTCACGATGCGCGCGACGATCGGGTAGTGCTCGCCATGATCCGGATAGAGCAGCTTGCGGTGCGTTCGAGTCCAGGCGAGCGGCTGGAACAGCCAGGGTTTGCTGATCGCAAAATCGGTAAACGCCTCTCGGGTTACGACCTGCAATGGCGCAATTCCCTCGACCGGTCCCACGAATTCCACGCCCTCCCCTTCGATCGTGAATCCGAACGCACCTTGTGACGTTTCCCAGGAGTCGAAGAAACTGCCGGGTCCCCACGACACGACGCCATGTCGCTCCGGATATTCCCGTGACGCGCCTGTGTTGGCGTCGAGCGGCGTCCAGGCTCGCTCGCCGCTTTCAAATCCGATCGTTGGCACATCGGCATACAGGCCGCCGCCTGCTCCTGCATATATCACCTGTATCGCGATGACGTTGTCGCCGCCAAAGTTCAGGGCGGCATACGCGTCGTCGCCGGGTCGTATCCAGTAACTTCGAAATGCCCTGGCCCCGCGGTCCGAGCCAGCGAGGACGCCGTTGAGGTACGTCCAGTCCCGACTGTTGACTCTCCCGAGCGTCAAGACCAGTGGTTGACCCTTGGCTTCCGCCGGCAAGTACAAATGTGTCTTAAACCATTCCCAGCCCGTGTATTGGGCGCTCGGGTGGTCTTTCCACACTTGCGGGACCTTGAGCGCGGTCCATCCGGAATCGCTTTGGTTTACGGCGTGCCAGCCTTGCTTCAGTCCATACTCCTGCGCGTGCTCCACGTCGCCGCCATCCGGCGATGCCCGAAATTTCCATTCGCCAATCGGTTGATAACTGATCTTTGGACGATATTCGTACCAGTCAACGACGCCGCCGTGTTCTCCCATGGTTTCGCGGTCACGCATGGTGGCGCCATAAAAAACGATGGCGCCACCGCGATCGAGGAATCGTCCCAGCGCATCCTGCAAATCGCGACCGGATCGAGTTTTTCTCGGCAGCGCGTTCCCCGCAACGATCAGCGCGCCCGCTGTTCCCGGGTCAAGCGTCAGGAGCTCATCTGCCGTGACATGACGCCGCGGCAGTCCGACGAGCGTCCGGGTCGGCATGCCGTCTTCAACAAACGTGACGGCTGCCCGTCTTTTTAGTGCCGGCGGCACCAGGGGCGTTGGAGGTGAGGAATCTCCCAGCACCGGATACTCACGCTTCGACAATGGCGCATGCTGCGCTCCGCTCACCATTGCCGTCGCCGGCGCCTCGATCACTTTGACCCGTGGATCCGTAACGCTGATTTGGAGCCTGCCATCCGTTTGCACCAACAAAAGTCGGCCTTGCGGAAGGGGAACAGTTGCATGCCAGCTCTTCCAGTCCGCCGGAACGTTCGGAGACACACGGATGCGCGCACAGCCTGCCTCGATAATTTCGATGCCGAGGAGACCTTCGAAAATGGCGTCCTGGTACGCGCCCGCCGCGCTCACGAACGCGTGCCCCCCCTCGCTCACACCGTCCGGCGTCATCAGTTCCTCAACGAGCCCCGGGTACTCCGGGTCTTCGAGTGTGTTGGAGAAGCCTTCGAGCAGATGGATTCCACCCTCAATATCACCATTGAGAAAACGCGCCCGCGCTTCAACGGCATTCCACCAGGGCCATACCTTGACATTCTGGTCGTTGTGCGCGTCGACATGCGTCATCGGGGGCGTGATCGTGACAGACCCCGCAGTCCGCCAATTCGTTTGCCGTACGGTTGCGAGCACGCGCTGCACGCGATCCTGTGGCGCGACGCCGCTCAGCACCGCCAGCATGTTGCCCTCGGACGAGGAGCGCTCATCCGCTTCTCCCCCAAGCGAGAGATTGTTGTACTCACCCGCGGCCTCATTCCACAGATGGGCATTGATGCCCCTCACGAATCGCAGCTGCACGTGATCGAGTCGCTGTGCCGCCGCCCGGTCGCCCAGCGTCCGCTCGATCGTGGCAAAGCGTCGAAGCAGATCCGCAAAGAGCACGTTCGAGTAGAGAGCGCGCGCGCCGTCCGGAAACAGAAGGAATCGGGAATGATCCATCCACTCCGTCACGTCGATGAGGAGTCCTCGCTCATCGGCATCACGATCGATCCACGCGTTGACCCAGGGACGCAGCGTGGTCGCCGCGTTGGTGAGAAACTCTCGATCCCCCATGAGAAGGTAGTAACGCCAGACGGCGCGCGTCAACCAGGCCACGCCCTCCGCCGAGCCGCCCTGGGACGCATCTTCCGTGACTTTGAGCCCGCGCGGGTTGGCAATCGCGTGCCGATGCAGATCGTAGTCGATGGTGGTGCGTGCCGCCGCGAACTGCCCGTCGACCATGGCGCCAGGCGCAAGGCCTGACCCGAGGTCACGCGACCAGACGTCGCGCCATCGGAACAGCTCGCAAACGTGCAAGTACCCGTTGAAGCCCAGGTCGATCAGGAAGCGGTTGAATGGTACGGCGCGATCGAGCTTGACGTTCGGTGTTTCAATGCGAAACCCCTCGCGGTACGGGGCCTCAAACAGTGCACGGAGCGTTTCCCATGAGCCGGGTCGTTTGAATCCTGCGGTAGAAAGAACCACGAAGCCTTCTCGATGTTGGAGTGGAATGCGCACGCGGCCGCCAGGCGCCACCGCGGGTTCACCCTTGCTTTCGATCTGCAACTCAACGCGGCCATTCGCATTCCGAACGTGTACGCCCGCCGCATAGGGAATCGCTCCGCTTGCACCGTGGAGCACTTCCACTTCCACCCCGCGCACCGTCAAGCGATAGGAGACCCCTCCCGGAAAGAACGAGGAGCTTGCGTCGTCGGCTTGCAACTCATAGGGCTCGCCGTCCATGATCAGGCGAAATCGCCCCACCGCATTACCGCCCTCAAAGAAGTCAAAGCCGCTGGGGCGCACCTTGACAATGCTGGCGCCATTTCCCACGAGTCCCAGTGGAGTTTTCGAAGGAAAAGCAATCTGCGTGCGCTCTTGCGCGCCGGCCGAATTGGTCAGGATTACCAAACTTCCAAACATGCGCCAGAACCAACAGGCTGTCATTCGAAGCTCTACTGCGCCGGATTGTGCACTTGTTACGCGAATCTGCCGAGCGCTACTGTGGTTTGGCAATCATCAGCCAGAACACCAAGACCACTGATGCAAATGCCGGCACGCCGAGCCAAAACCAAACTCGCGCGTACGTCCGATAAAGGGCACCCATGGGCGCACCCTCGTGTTCCGACATTCGGGCGAGATCTCGCATTCGAAGTTGCAACCACACTACGGGAATCCAGCAGATCCCGGCCAGGCAGAACAGCACGAGCGCCCAGGCGAGCCAACCGCGAAATAGCGGATAGCCCAGGAGCTTGGCGAGTGCTACACCTGTCGCGGCCTGAACAAGGATCGCAGGCAGCGTAAACAGCCAGTCGGCCAGTACCACCTTTTCGGATACCACCCGAATGGCGCCTGTATTCCCTGTTCGGTCAGTAATCCACTTAAAGAATGCGATTCCAAGCCCCGTTCCGAACAGAACGGTGGCGCTGATGACGTGCACGACCTTGAGGACGAGGTAGCTGTTCATTCCACGATTTCCCGGATGCTGAGGTCGCGAAGCGGCTCAAGGAATTCATCAACGGTCAACAGACCCATGCAAGGCATTGCACCGGTGGGGAGCTGATCGTCGGAGGCAATTTTTCGCGCCAGCGCGATGGCAGCACCGCAGGGAATGTGCGGTCCGTGGTTCTTCCGGGCCAGGAGATTCCAAGTAATCGTAAGAGGACTTTGATCCCACCCTTGGCCCTCGAGCGTCACGAACATTCCGCCTTGGTCGCTGACGATCGGCTCGATCCATCGGCTAATGCGATTCAACGACGCCGCGAAATCACCCAGGCTGGGCAGGATCCCGGCTTTCACAAGCCCAGCAAGACTCCAGACTACCAGGTGCCCCAAATCACTCGCGAACCCCGCCTGGAAGGAAACTGTCTTGACTGTCGGATACCGCCGTGGGAACAGCTCAAGGTCGGGAACATCGCAGCTTCCCAACCACCTTCCTCCGAGCGATTGCGGAAATTGATGCCTGCGAAGATTCAACCAACCGTACTCACGGACCCAAGTCCCGTTCTGCCAGCACGGGATCGGTTTGCCACCGTAACTGAAAACCCCCTTCACCGTCGCCAGCCCGGGGGCGCGTGCCCCAGAACTGATGCCGACATGAATGGAATCGAGCCGTTGGAACTTCGCCCTGTACCGGTCCACGACAGCTGAGGAAAGAGCCGGAACAGAACTCGCACCGCTGATGACCGTCACGCCCTGCGCCCGAGCTGAGGCATCGAGAGAATCTATTCCGGCGACAAACTGGCGCCCGTCTGCCAGGTCGACGTAGTGGCAGCCTGCTTCGATCGCGGCACGTGCGACCGTGTAACCCTGACCCTGAAACGGGCCTGCCGTATTGATCAGTATGTTGACCTGCAGTCCGCTAAGGGTGCGCGCCAGATTGACATCGAGCGTGTCAATTGCAACCGCACGTTCGGGTGGTAACTGCATTGCATCCGCTGCCGCGATGGCGCGATCGAGATTTCGTCCGGCCAGAAGGACTTTAAGCGTCGGTGTCAATGCAAGCGCCGCACCGATGCGGTGGCCAAAGAACCCGTAGCCGCCAAGGACCAGAACCGTATGCACTAGCGCCTGCCGTCCCGGGCACGGCATGTAGGCCACATCCCACGCAAATTGCGGATCAGCCTGAGTCGGTAGATACACTCTCGCGGCGTAGGCTAGTCCCCGTTGACTAAGACCATGCGACCAATCGAGCGTTCGTGTCTGCTTCTTGTTCCAGCGTTGCTGCTTGCTGCCTGCGGCAACAGCGGCAAGTCAGACTCTACCACTGTGGCCCCGCCTCGGGGTACGCTGCTGCAAAGCCCGCCTGAACTGCTGTCGACAGTCACAGCGCCCACTCTGCTGCTCGAGCTCAATACTGCAACCAATCAGCAGTTGCTGTCTCTTAGCGGCGCCCCGGTTTGCGACACTCTTATCTATCACATCCGGTACACGACGGTCGGCGGCGCGAACGAAGCCACCACTGCATCCGCGGCGCTGATGGTGCCTACAGGTGCCGGTGCGAGCTGCACTGGTGCGCGTCCGATCGTCTTGTACGCGCATGGCACGACGACGGATCGCGCGTTCAATATCGCGGACATGCAAAATGCGGAGACGCTGTTACTCGCGGCGCTGTTCGCATCACAGGGCTACATAGTGGTCGCGCCAAACTACGCCGGCTATGACACGTCCACGCTTGCCTACCATCCGTACCTGATTGCCGATCAGCAATCGAAGGACATGATCGATGCACTGAAAGCGGCGCGTACCGCGCTGCCGCTCGCATCTGCAACGCTTACGAAGGATAGCGGGCAGTTGTTTATTACCGGCTACTCACAGGGAGGTTACGTGGCAATGGCAACGCATCGCGCCATGCAGACCGCCGGAATGAAGGTTACCGCGTCTGTGCCGATGTCAGGGCCGTATGCGCTTGCCGCCTTTGTCGATGCAGTATTTTACGGTGAGGTCAATGGCGGTGCGCCGGTATCGTCCACGTTTCTCCTCACTGCCGATCAGGCCGCCTACGGGAATATCTACGCCAGCGCCGTCGAGGTATTTGAGCCACAGTACGCGGCTGGCATCGAATCCTTGCTGCCCAGCACGATGCTCAGAAGTCAGCTATATGCGGCCGGGAAACTTCCCCAATACGCGCTGTTCAGCCTGACACCGCCCGCTGCGGAATTTGCCGACATTACTCCACCGACCGCACCCGCAAACCTGGCTGCGGTTTTCGCCCTCGGCTTTGGCAACGGCAATTTGATCCAGAACACCTATCGGCTCAGTTACCTGCGCGACGCGCAGACCCACCCGGACGGGGGATTCCCGACGTTGACGACCGGGACGGCGGCGGCGGCCCCTGAGCTTCCCTGGCGGCAGGCGTTGCAACGGAACGATTTGCGCGACTGGATTCCCAGTGCACCGGTGCTGCTCTGCGGCGGCAGTGTCGACCCGGTCGTCCTTTGGCTCAACACACAGCTGATGCAGGGCTATTGGGCCTCACATGCGCCATCGACTGCGTCGATCAGTGTTCTCGATCTTGAGTCCCCGGTATCGGTCAATGACCCTCATGCCAATCTGAAGCAAGGCTTTGCGTTGGCAAAACAGATTGTTGCTGCCAATGCTGTTTCGCAAGGTGCTACCGACGGTGGTGCACGCGCAGTCGCCGAAGCCTACCACGTGACTCTGGTGGCTCCCTTCTGCTTTGCGGCTGCCAAGTCGCTCTTCATGACCCAATGAACCTGATTCCAACGTCGCCGCGGGGATTTTTCCGTGGCCCGCGAGTTGGTCGCCCCGGTTGCGGGTTTTCCCGCTCTTGACAGCAAGCGAAGCAGGCGTACGATCCCGGGCCCCCTTTGGGAAGGACAACCACAATGAGATTCCTGACCCTACGCCTTCTCGCAACGTTGCTCATCGCCCCGCTGACGCTCTGGTTTGTACCCGCACCCGCAGCGCTTGCGCAAGAAGAGGGAG
>Ga0137415_10001919_pt1 | contig 20747 bp, 18 predicted proteins | sample CZODoug3_1_1_16f_FD_183082 | JGI IMG/M metagenome (GOLD analysis project Ga0137415, IMG submission 183082) | Vadose zone soil fungal communities from Angelo Coast Range Reserve, California, USA - CZODoug3_1_1_16fungal (Hybrid Assembly) | ecosystem: Environmental > Terrestrial > Soil > Vadose...
CTCGACAAGAAGGATTACGACGTCGACGAGAAGCAGCGCACGGTGACGCTGACCGAAGGCGGCATGGAAAAGCTCGAGAACCTGCTGCGCGACGCCGGCCAGCTCAAGGGCGATTCGCTCTACGACGTCGAGAACGTCTCGGTCGTCCACCACGTCAACCAGGCGCTGCGCGCGCATACGCTGTTCAACCGCGACAAGGATTACATCGTCCGCGACGACGAAGTCGTCATCATCGACGAGTTCACCGGCCGCATGATGCAGGGCCGCCGCTATTCCGAAGGCCTGCACCAGGCGCTCGAGGCCAAGGAGCATGTCCAGGTTCAGCCGGAAAACCAGACGCTGGCCTCGATCACGTTCCAGAATTATTTCCGGATGTACGAAAAGCTCGCCGGCATGACCGGCACGGCGTTGACCGAAGCCGACGAACTGTTTGACATCTACCAGCTCGAAGTCGTGGAAATCCCGACCAACGTTCAGGTGGCGCGTCTCGACGAGGACGACGAGGTCTATCGCACTCAGAACGAGAAATATGCCGCGATCCTGGCCGAGATCGAGCGCGCCAATTCGCGGCTGCAGCCGGTGCTGGTCGGCACCGCCTCGATCGAAAAGTCGGAAGTGCTGGCCGAGTACCTCAAGAAGCACGGCTACAAGCAGATCGATTTCGGTGCCGAGGCCGGCATGGAAAAGCTCTACGCCGCGGCGCGCGCGGGCAAGCCGGCCAAGCTGTTCGCGGTGCTGAACGCGCGCTTCCACGAGCAGGAAGCCTACATCGTGGCCGAAGCCGGCGTCCCCGGCGCGATCACGATCGCGACCAACATGGCTGGCCGCGGCACCGACATCAAGCTCGGCGGCTCGCTCGACATGCGGATCCAGCAGGAAACCGGCAGCATTACCGACGAGGCCGAGAAGGCCGCCAAGATCGAGCGCATCAAGGCCGACATCGAACGATTCCGCGAGATCGTGCTGAAGGCCGAGGAGATCTTCGAGGTCGAGCCCGCCAAGGGAGCGAAGCCAGCGAAGACGGTCACAAAGCCGGGCGGGCTCTACATCATCGGCTCCGAGCGCCATGAATCGCGGCGCATCGACAACCAGTTGCGCGGCCGTTCCGGCCGTCAGGGCGACCCCGGACGCTCCAAGTTCTTCCTGTCGCTGGAAGACGATTTGATGCGGATCTTCGGCTCCGACCGGCTCGATACCATGCTGACGCGGCTCGGCCTGAAAGAAGGCGAGGCGATCATCCATCCCTGGATCAACAAGGCGCTGGAAAAGGCGCAGCAGAAGGTCGAAGCCCGTAACTTCGACATCCGCAAGAACTTGCTCAAGTTCGACAACGTCCAGAACGACCAGCGCAAGGTGATCTTCGACCAGCGCGTCGATCTGATGAAGAGCGACAGCGTGGCCGAAATGGTCACGGACATGCGCCGCGACTTCGTCGACGACGTCGTCGCCAAGCATGTGCCGGAACACGCCTATGCCGAGCAGTGGGACACGGCCGGCCTGAGGGAAGAATTGAAGCGGGTGCTCGACATCGATCTGCCGGTCGACGCGTGGGCCAAGGAAGAGGGCATCGCCGACGAGGAATTGCTGTCGCGGATCGAGAAGCACGTCGACGAGCACATGGCGGCCAAGGTTGCGCAATGGGGCCCCGACGTGATGCGTTACGTCGAGAAAACCATCCTGCTGCAGACGCTGGATCATCTCTGGCGCGAGCATCTGGTCATGCTCGACCATCTGCGCCAGGTGATCGGCCTGCGCGGCTACGGCCAGCGCGATCCGCTGCAGGAGTACAAGTCGGAAGCGTTCAGCCTGTATGAGGCGATGACCACGCATTTGCGCGAGGCGGTGACGGCGCAATTGATGCGGGTCGAGATCGTGCCGCCGGAAGAGCAGCAGCCGCCGTTGCCGGCGATGGAAGCGCACAAGTTCGACCCCAACACCGGCGAAGACGAAATGGCTTTCGCCCAAGCTAACTTTGCCAAAGCCTCGCTGGTGCCGGCAACGGCCGCCGCCGATCGCGACCCCAAGAATCCCGTGAGCTGGGGCAAGGTCGGCCGCAACGAGGATTGCCCGTGCGGAAGCGGCAAGCGCTACAAGCACTGCCACGGCAAGTACGCGTGAGGGCGCCGATCAGCCCTCGCGCTAACTTCTTTGGCCGTCAAACCGTCTTCTGTTTGGCAACTAGAATGAGTCCTCAACGCTCCGCTTTGAGCAGAGGGATGCTGTTCGGATCGCGCGGCGCCGGCATCTGCCGCACATAGGTGTAGAGATCCGCCGCGTCTTGGTCGGAGAGAACGGCGGCTTGGTACGGCGGCATCTGATTTGCCGGATGGCGGAGCTGATACAGAAAGCCCTCGAACGGGAACTCCGTTCGCGAGACCCGCGGGCCGGTCATACGTGCGCCCTGGCCGGCCTGGCCATGGCATTGATAACAACCCACCTGAACGTAGAGCGTCTTGCCGTTCTCGACATTGCCGGCTGGCGCAGAACCTTGTTGGGCGCAGGTCGGGCCGGCAGCCAAAATCAGGCCCGTAAAAGCGAGAATGATATGCTTCATGGCTCTCTCCTCAGCGCGGCTGCATGACGACGTCGATCAGGGCGGGTTGACCTGCCTTGACGGCGGCAAGGCCCTTGCGAAAAGCCTCGGACAGATCGTTGGGATCGCTGATCGGCCCGATGCCGACCGCGCCATATCCCTGCGCGATCTTGCCGTAGTTGATGTTTGGATTATCGATCGTCGTACCGATAGGGACGTTGCGGAGGCCACGATTGTGCCGATTCGCCATGCGCTGAACGTGCATGACCTCCTGGTGATAGGCGCGATTGTTCTGGATGATGGTCAGGTACGGAATGCCATGGTGTGCGGCGGTCCACAGCGTATGCGGTGCCATGTTGAACTCGCCGTCGCCGGTGATGGCGACAACGACGCGCCCGCCGGCGTCGCGGTGCGCAAGCGCAGCCCCGAGCGCGGCAACCGGCTGATAGCCGACGCCATATCCGCCTGAGCCGCCGATGAAGCGATAGTGTTTTTCCATCGGCCACAGGCGATGCGGCCAGATGGATGAGAAATCGCCATCCGAGACCAGCGCCCAATCCTCCTTTTTGAGTTGCCCCCACAGCTCCATATACATACGCGCCGAGGAGATCGGACTGGCGTCCCATGCGAGCGCCGCCTCCTCACGCGCGCGGTCCGCAAAGCCATTAAAGGCTTCGCGCATCTTCTGGCCGCGCATCTCGGCGGGCTTGTTGCCACCGGGCGCCATTTCGCGCCTGATAGCTTCGATCAGGGACGGCAGGGTCGTTTGCGCGTCCGCGGTGATATTGATGTCGGCGCCAACGTAGCGCTGGAAGTCCTGGTAGTTGGAATGGACCAGCAAATCGCGGGTCGAGATGCTGATAATTTTTACCCCTTTTTTGGCCTTCGAGCTCACGGTGCGTTCCAACTGATCGCGCATCGCATTGAGCTGGCCGTAGAGATCAACCGGTTCGAGCGACAGGATACAGTCGGCTTGCGCGATCAGCCCGCCGGCCCGCTCCGACTGGCAAAGATAATGCGTGTTCGGCATGTTCATGCGCGAGCGGTTGTCGATGACGGGAGCTTGCAAAAGTTCGGCAAGCTTGACGAGATCGTCCATCGCCTGCTGGGAGCGGGCATAGCGATCGGCAATGATGACGGGCGCGTCGGACGCGACCAGCATTTTGGCGGCCTCGCGCACCGCGTTCGCATCACCTGCGGTTTGTGAGGGTGTAGCCAAAAGCGGAATCGTGAGCTTGCGCTGCTCGCGCTCCTCAAGCGGATCTTCCTGTAGCTTGGCGTCCGCGGTGATGAACACCGGTCCCGGAGGCTGCGCACAGGCCAGTGTATAGCCACGCACTGTCGACTCGGCAAAATGCTGAAGCGACATCGGATAATCGTCCCACTTGACGAAGTCGCGCACCGTGGATGCGCCGTTCTGTACGCTGTGAAACCATTCGACACCGGGCCGGCGCTCGTCGAGCGCACCGGCGTTACCGGTAAAAACCATCATCGGAACGCGGTCGCAGTAGGCATTATAGAGGGCCATCGCCGCGTGCTGAGTGCCAACTGTTCCATGCACGATCGCCGCCATCGGCTTGCCGGCGACCTTGGCATAGCCATGCGCCATGCCAACCGCCACTTCCTCGTGCATGCAGGTCAGCCATTCCGGACGCTTGTTCTGCCCATAATTGATAAAACTTTCTTGCAGCGCACGAAACGTCGAGCCCGGGCAGGCGGCCATGTAGTCCAGATTGAGCGTCTTGCACACATCGACCATGAAGTCCGAGCCGGTCTTTTCCGTTGTCAGTCGGTCGACTTGCAGCGGGTTTTCACGCTCGTTTGCTCTTGCGGCTGCAGTAGGCGGTGACGCGTTGCCGTTCGGCTTCTCTGGAGCCTGCGCCCGAACGGCCGCGGGAGCCGCGATGGTTGCGCCGCCGGCGAAGACCACCCCTTTCAGAAATCGACGGCGGTGCAGTGCACCCGATTCCGATTCGGTCATGATCATCCTCCCCGCTTTTTCTGCCACGAACGCCAGTGGCCTGAAGGCTTTTTGTGCCGGCGGATGAGAGGCTACTGCATCGACAAGATCGTATCCAGATGGCCGAGCGCCAGGAACGTGGATTGTTTCCGCCTTCGCTCGTTGAGCTACGGCGGACAAGTCGCTTCGCTGTCTGCATTAGGATACGAACAACCTGCACTCGGATTTGAATGGCCTTCCCACAGCCGACTGTCTATGGTCTGCGTATGTCACGTCTTGTGTGTCTATCGATTGCTATCGTTCTATCGCTGTTGCCCGTCGCCGCTCCGGCTGTGCCGATTCAGAAGCGGCCGGTTCCGCGCTGGCATGGCTACGGCTTCCTGCCGGGTTACCATCAGCCGCTGAACAACAGCCTTCCACTTTACGCCCAGAAAGATGCGATGCGGCGTTTGGCGAGCCGCGAACGGCGCCATTGGTATATTGACCCAGTTCCTCGTTATTACGGGTATGATGGCGACTGGCACTATTTCGGCCGGCCCGGCTTTTACGGCGGCCGCTACAACGGCGGCAGCTTCGGACCGTGCTGGACGCGGACACCGATCGGGCCCGTCTGGAATTGCGGCTGATCAGCCTATCGTTCAAGACTACGCTCGATCGACCTGACGGCTTGCGTCTCCGCTTTAGCGATGCGTGCCATCGATGACCGCCCATCTGCGCGAGGCGGTGACGGCGCAATTCAAGATACACTTCACGACCGTCGTTGCTCGACTGAACGTTGATTTGCCTGCCTGTCCAGTCCTGTCAGAAAAAATATTCTGCTTCCCTCGTCGGGCAAATCAATGGCCTTACTTGGCGCGTCTCACCCGAATGAGGGGCGGCTCGCGATCGTCACGAACGTTGCGGTGAGATGCGGTGGACGCGGAATGCGCAGCAGACGAACGCGCGTGACGCGGACGGCGAAGTCGTGTGGTTCCGGCGCCGCGATGCTGGCGTCAAGTCGTGTGGAGCGATCCGCATGGCGACGGTGGCAAGAAAGCCCGTTCACCGGGGAGAGCACGAGGTAAACCGTAAAACCATCGCGCAGGGAAGGCCGGGATGCCTCCGCTGGACCTGTATGCTCGTGTGCGCCTTTCTATGTGCAATTTGCACACGAGACCGCGGGTGCAGCGCGCACCCGGCTTTCCCTGCGCCCTCTGCTTTCACGAGGGTGGCAAGTGACGCAAAGCTCGGGCATTTCGTGCCGCGAGATCGCGGGTTCGTGTTTCGCCGTCATTGCGAGCCAACGGGTCGCGCGAATGCGCGCCCGATGACAGGCTCCGCGAAGCAATCCATCTCTCGGCTTGCGGAAGCATGGATTGCTTCGCTTGGCTCGCAATGACGGTGTTGCTGTTTGAAATTTGGAATGGGGATCAACAGATGTCGGCCGTTATGAACCGGCGCGGCAGTCGCTACTTCATCGCCCCGAAGCGGCTGTCGAACGAGTTGGTCGACATGATCGGCGCCGAGCCGGCCACCTGGGTGTCCTTGGCGGCGGGCGCAGATGCGGCGGCCGTGGTGTCGGTGACCGACGGCTTCAGCGCCGGCTTGGCCGCGGCCTGTTTGATTTCAGCCTTGTTGGTCTCAGCCTTGTTGGCCTCAGCCTTGGGCGCCACGCGGACGACCGACTGCGGTTTGGCTTCCGCCACCTTCGGCTTCGTAGCCGCCGGCGGCGGCGGCGCGCTGGCCGCCGGTGTCGCATCGGCGCTGCCGCCAATCCCGACCTTGCGGGCGAGGCTGGAGAAGAACCCGTCCGACTGCGATGCCGGTGCGGCGGAAGCGACGCGGGTCGCGGGTGCCGATGACGTCGTCGAAACCGCCACCACCGGCTCATCCGGCTGTGACAAATTGGGCATCTTCGGCGGATTGACGGTCGAGGGGATGGTGCCGGGCGCGCGCGACATCGCCAGTAGCGACAGGCTCTGGCCGTCACCGCCTTCCGACAGCCCGGTATTGCCGTCAGGAACCCGGGCCGCGAACACCTTGTTCATGCCGCCGTCGACGCCGGTATTGAGGCGCGCCACCGGCGTACCCTTCGAAATCAGCTTGGCGGTCTCGGCCGCCTCTTGCTGCTGCCGCTCGTGCACCGCGTCGGCGATCTCGTCGGGGATCACATAAGCAGGGCATTTGGCGGCAGCATCGAACACCGGCTCACGGGTCGCGTTCGGCGCCTTCGCCGCATCGAACACGTACTTCTTCTCGCAGAAATCGACCTTTGGTTCCTGCCGCGTGATCTCGAAATGATCGTAGCCTTCCTTGATCATTTTCCAGAACGGCATGTTCGGGTTGTTGCGGTGTCGGGCCATATTGATCGGAGTCATCCGGAACGGATAGGCCTGGAACTGGAATGCGCGCTGGCCGCCGAAGAAGGATTCGCGGCCCAGCGAATAGATTTCGGCGATCTGTTCGTCGGTCATGGCGTAGCAGCCGCGCGACGAGCAATCGCCATGCACCATCAATTGCGAGCCGGTGCGTCCCAGTGCGCGGTCGAAGGCGTTGGGGAAGCCGGTGTTGAAGGAGAGATAATAGGCCGACTGCGGATTGAGCTGCGCCGGCGTGATCGAATAGAAGCCTTCCGGCGCCTGGCGATCGCCTTCGCGGACCTTGGGGCCGAGATCGCCCGACCAGCGACAGATCGGATAGGTCTTCAAGACCGCGAAGCGGCCGGAGCGGTCCTGCTTCCAGACCTCGAGTTCGGCTTCCTGCTTGAACAGGCGGACCAGGATCGGCGACTGCAGATCCATGTCCTTTTCGACCATCGCGGCGAGCAGTTTGGGCGGGACCGGCTGGTTGGCCTTGGCGTTGGTGGCGAGCGAAACGTCGTCGCTGTTGCAGCCGCTCAGCAGCGTACCGGCCGCAAGCACGGCCGAGGTCAAAAGCGCGCGAACCAGCGAGCGATCAATCAATTCCAAGCTCCACACCCACCGGGCATATGACGCACCCCAAGCACCGCGTTCATGCCCTGAAGCCATTGTCTAAAATAGTACCCTTTGACCCTCCTGCTCGCAACCTGAACAGGGCGCGCCGGGTAGATCCACGACAGGATGGTCAACAGAGGTTAAAGACCGCTGTCTGGGCCTAATTGCGGCCGATTTTGACGATTTGGAGAAAAATCCGGCGATTTCGGGCCCGGGCTATCCCAGCTTGCGGCCGATATCGAGAAACTTCTGCCGCCGCAGCCTGCGAATCGCGTCGCCATCAAGATTGCGCAAGTCGTTGAAGGACTGGGCGATGGCATCGCCAGTGGTCGCGATCATCGCCGCGGCGTCGCGGTGGGCGCCGCCGGCGGGCTCCCTCAGGATCTGGTCGATCACGCCGAAGCGCAGCATGTCCTGCGCCGTGATCTTCATGCTGTTGGCCGCCTCCTGGGCCTTGGTGCCGTCGCGCCACAGGATCGAGGACGCCGCTTCCGGCGAGATCACGCTGTAGATCGCATGCTCGAACATCAGCACGCGGTTGGCGGTGGTGATTGCGATCGCTCCGCCCGACATGCCTTCGCCGGTGACGATCGCGACATTGGGCACCCCCAGCGACAGGCAGGCGTCGGTGGAGCGTGCGATCGCTTCGGCCTGCCCGCGTTCTTCGGCGCCGATCCCGGGATAGGCGCCGGCGGAATCGACGATCGACAGCACCGGGATGCCGAACCGGTCGGCCATCTCCATCAGCCGCACCGCCTTGCGATAGCCTTCGGGGCGCGCCATGCCGAAATTATGCTTGATGCGGCTATCGGTGGTGGCGCCCTTCTCCTGGCCGATCACGCAGATGCTGTCGCCGCGGAAGCGGCCGAATCCGCCGATCAGCGCTTCATCCTCGCCGAACTTGCGGTCGCCCGCCATCGGCGTGAATTCCGTGATCAACGCGGTGACGAAATCGGTGAAATGCGGGCGCTGCGGATGCCGCGCCACCAGCGTCTTCTGCCACGGGGTGAGATTGGCGTAGAGCTCGGTGAGCGCCTGCGCCGCCTTGTCCTCGATCCGCAAAACCTCGTCGCCGATGTCGCTGCCGGAGGCCGCCAGCGCGCGCAATTCGTCGATCTTGGACTCGAGTTCGGCGACGGGTTTTTCGAAGTCGAGATAGCTGCGCATCTGATCCGGCATTGACAACATATGGAGCCCGCCAACGGTGGGCGAAACTGGCGTCGCTGGCTTTTCAAGTCAAACGGACGGACAAGTCAAGCGCGGGGGACGATTAGTCTTGAAAATCAACGGGTTGATTTTCACTCCGGATCGGAGTCTCAGCTCGTCCCGGCATCCATGGGCGTCAGCCGGGCGCCGGCACAACCCGTTCAATCCTCGATCTTTTCATGGACGTCGGAATGCCCGCGCTTCCAATAGCCCGCGGCCTTGGTCCATTGCCGCGGGTGCCCGAGGTCCTCGATGACATAGTTTCGTAGGCTGCGCGCCACCGACGCCTCGGCTGCGATCCAAACAAAGCCTTCGCCGCTTGGTAGCGCGTAATCGGCAAGTGCCGCGCGCAGCAGCGCGCCATCATCCGACGACCCGTCTCGCGCAATCCAGCGCGGCGTCCAGGCCGCCTTGGTTTGGAAGTCCTGGGTTTCACCAGCGTCCATCGAGACGAAGGTGGCCACCGGCACGTCGGTACGAAGCTCTTCCACGCGACGTCCGATCGCTGGAAGCGCTGTTTCGTCGCCGATCAACAGATACCAGTCGAAATCGTCGGGCACGACAGTCGATCCCCTTGGGCCGCCGATTTCCAGCGTGTCGCCAATTTGTGCCGATGTCGCCCAGCGCGTCGCCGGACCGGCTTCATGGAGTGCGAAGTCGATGATCAGCGTTCCCAGGGTTCTATCGAACCGGCGCGGCGTAAAATCGCGCATGCAGGTTTTCCCGCTATTGCCATCCTTGCCGGCGCCCGGAAAGAACAGCTTTATGTGATCGTCATGCGAGGCGCTGACGAAATCGTCCAGGTCAGGCGAGGTGAAGCCAAAGCGCCGCATGCGCGGCGTCAACAGCTCGGTTGAGGATACCGTCAACATCCGCCGGCGGAGTTCGTGACGGATTCGGGTGGCCGTGTGACGCTGCAGGCCCATGTTACAGCCGCTCGATCTTTTGCGCCGCCTCGTCGATCAGCGCTGCCGCTTCGTGTGTCCGCTCCTTGTCGAGGCCGTCGCCGAGCCGGCTCATAAGTACGCTGCGCAAATTATGCATCGCGCGGCGGATCGGAACGGCGTCGGTGCGCTCGCGCATCTCACCCAGCGCATCCAGCCGCGCCAGCATCGCGACGACCTCCGCGTTGTGTTCGGCGAGATGGGCGGTGCCTTCTGGCGTGACCGCGAACAGCTTGCGCGCGCCCTCGGCCAGTTGTTCTTCGATCAGTCCCATTTCGCTTAACATCGTCAGCGTCGGATAGACGATGCCGGGGCTCGGCGCATAGGCGCCGCCGGTCCGCTCCTCGATGGCGCGAATCAGGTCGTAGCCATGGCGGGGCTTGTCCGCGATCAGCTTGAGCAGCACGAGACGCAGTTCGCCGCCGTCGAACATCCGTCGCCGCCCGCCGCCGCGTCCAAAACCTGGGGCGTCCTCGCTCCAGCCCCCTCTCGGTCCGTCGCCGCGGCCGAACCTGCCGCCGCGCGGTCCGGCGTGACGGCCATGCCGCATCGCGTGTCTGAATCCAAACATGTTTTCTTCCTTTGGTCTCGTTATGATCAGTCTAAGATATATCTTATAAGCGGGTGTGCAAGAGCAAAGATAGATCATAGATTAGAAAAGATATATTTTAGGTGCTGCCTACCGCAGCCGCCCGGCACTCAGGCCTTTTCCGCCAGCGGGTGCAGGTCGCGCACCAGGCTCTTGAGCCGCTCTTCGACCACATGGGTATAAATCTGCGTGGTCGAGATATCGGTGTGGCCGAGCAGCGTCTGCACGATGCGCAAATCAGCTCCGTTGTGCAGAAGATGGCTGGCAAAGGCATGACGCAGCACGTGCGGGGAAACCAGCCGTGGCGCGAGGCCGGAGGCGGCGGCGAGCTCTTTCAGGTCGCGGGCAAAATGCTGTCGCGTCAGATGTCCGCTTTCGCCGAACGACGGAAACAGCCATTTTGAACCGGCCGTGCTCTTCTTCCTGTCAGGGTCAAGCGCTGCCATCGCGGCGAGATAGTCGGCCATCGCCTGGCGCGAGGCCTCGTTCAGCGGCACCAGCCGCTCCTTGTTGCCCTTGCCGCGCACCACGATCATGCTGATATCGCGGCGCGAGGCGGAAAGCGGCAGCGCCACCAGTTCCGATACGCGCAAGCCGGTGGCGTACAGCACTTCCAGCAGACAATACAGCCGCAGCGCGCGAAACCTCTGCTGGGGAGAGGTATCAGGCCCTTGCGTGAGTTCCTTGGCCCGATTCAGCATGCGGTCGACGTCGGATATCGACAGCACCTTCGGCAGGCCGCGGCCGCGCTTCGGGCCTGAGAGGATCGCCGCGGGATCGTCGCTGCGGATGCGCTCGTTCAGGAGGAAGCGAAACAAATGCCGCATCGCCGACAGCCGGCGCGCCACGCTGGATGATTTGAAGCCGCGGGTGTCGAGATCGGCCAGATAGTCCCGCAGCGCCTGGGTTTCGGCGCCGGCAAAGCTTTGGCCGGCCTGGCCAAGAAATTCGGAGAAATCGGTGAGGTCGCGGCGGTAGGCGTCGAGCGTGTTGCGGCCGGCGCCCTGTTCGGCCGCAAGCATGTCGAGGAACAGGCCTATGAGTTTGGCATCGGAGGTCTTGGCGCGCATCCGAGGACCATAGCGCCTATTTCTTGAGGAACTTATCCGGTGGGATGGTGACGGTCATTTCCCGCGGCTTCGGGTTCACGAAATTCGCCAGCGCGAAAATGACGCCATAGCCAACCCCGGCGATCACGGCGACGACCGTCAGGAAGCGGAACAGGCTGGGCATATCGGCGGCTCGGACAGCGAATTAACCATTGGAATCATCCAACATGTTCCCTTAGCCGTTGCAAGAGTCTCTGGCAGAGGTATCGGCGGGGGGAGTATATGTGGCGCGGAACGCGGCGATCCGCGCCTAACCGAGCTTTTTGATGGCCGAGACAACCTCACCGGCGCAAGCGAGCCCGACCCTGGAGGCCGAAACCACGGCCGCCCTGGGGCCGCGTTCGATCGTGCTGGTGGGCATGATGGGCGCCGGCAAGTCCACCATCGGGCGCCGGCTGGCGGCGCGGCTGCGGCTGCCCTTCACCGACGCCGATACCGAGATCGAGGCGGCGGCCGGAATGTCGATCCCGGACATCTTTGAGACCCATGGCGAGGCGCATTTCAGGGATGGCGAGGCGCGGGTAATCGCGCGGCTGCTCGACCATGGTCCGGCCGTGCTCGCCACCGGCGGCGGCGCCTTCCTGCGCGAAGAGACCCGCAACCGCATCCGCGACAAGGCGATCTCGATCTGGCTGAAGGTGGATGCCGACATCATCATGCGCCGGGTGCGACGCCGCGCCGACCGCCCGCTGCTACAGACCGAAAACCCTGAGGCGACCGTGAGCCGCCTGCTCGGCGAGCGCGAGCCGGTCTATCAAAATGCCGATCTGACGATCGCCTCGCGCGACGTGCCGCACGACCGGATCGTCGACGAATGCATCGCGGCCTTGCACACCCGCCTGTGCGGCGACAATGAGGCCATCCAGCAAACAACCGACGGTATCCGCGCCACGCCATGACCGCGCCATTGAAACATTCCGATCCCATCACCGTCGATGTCGCGCTCGGCGACCGCGCCTATGACATCATCATCGGCCGCGACGTGCTGCAATCGCTGGGCTCCCGCGTCGCCGCGTTACGGCCCGGCGTCCACGCCGCCATCGTCACCGACCGCACCGTCGCCCAACATTGGCTGGAGAGAACCGAGGCTTCGCTTGCGGCGGCCGGCATCGCGACGTCGCGGGTCATCGTCGAGGAAGGCGAGAGCTCGAAAAGCTACGCCGGCCTCGAGCTGGTCAGCGAAGCGCTGATCGCGGCCAAAATCGAGCGCAACGATCTGGTGATCGCGCTCGGCGGCGGCGTGGTCGGCGATCTCGCCGGCTTTGCGGCTTCGATCCTGCGCCGCGGCGTCGATTTCGTGCAGGTGCCGACCTCGCTGTTGGCGCAGGTGGATTCGTCGGTCGGCGGCAAGACCGGCATCAACTCGCCGCAGGGCAAAAATCTGCTCGGCGCGTTTCATCAACCGGTGCTTGTCATCGCCGACACGTCGGTGCTGGATACACTGTCGCCGCGCCAGTTCCGCGCCGGCTATGCCGAAGTTGCCAAGTACGGCATTTTGGGCGACGAGGCCTTCTTCACCTGGCTGGAAACCAATCACGCCGACATCTTTTCAGGCGGCGCGGCGCGCGAGCACGCGATCGCGACTTCCTGCCGCGCCAAGGCCGCGATCGTGTCGCGCGACGAACGCGAGACCGGCGAGCGCGCGCTGCTCAATCTCGGCCACACCTTTGGCCATGCGCTGGAGGCCGCCACCGGGTTTTCCGACCGGCTGTTCCACGGCGAGGGCGTCTCCGTCGGCATGGTGCTGGCGGCGGATTTTTCGGCGGCACTTGGCATGATCGCGCCAGCCGACGCCGCGCGCGTCGAGCGTCACCTTGCCACGGCAGGACTTCCGACCCATCTGCAGGACATCGCGGGCTTCGCCCAGGAGGGCCTGGCCGACGCCGACGCGCTGATGACGCTGATGGCGCAGGACAAGAAGGTCAAGCGCGGCAGGCTGACCTTTATTCTGCTGGAGGCTGTCGGCCGCGCGGTGATTGCAAACGACGTCGAGCCGTCTTTGGTTCGTGATTTTCTTCAACGCAAGCTGACGAAGACTTGAACACTGTCCGGATGAACTAGCTTGGCCTGGATCACCCTCTCCATCGTCATTGGCTGTCTGTTGGTCTCCGCCTTTTTCGCGGCGAGCGAGACCGCGCTGACCGGTGCCTCGCGCGCCAGCATGCTGCGGCTGTTCAAACAGGGTAATCGCGATGCTGGCGTGGTTTCCAGCCTCATTACGATACGCGAGCGGCTGATCGGCGCGCTGCTGCTCGGCAACAACATCGCCAATATCGGCGCCTCGGCGCTCGCGACCAGCATCTTCACGGCCTGGTTCGGCGACGTCGGCGTGCTCTATGCCACCGGCGTGATGACGGCGCTGGTCGTTATTTTCGCCGAAGTTCTGCCCAAGACCATCGCCATCAACGCACCGGACCGGGTGTCGCTTCTGGTCGCGCGTCCGATGCGGCTGACGCTGTACCTGCTGGGGCCGCTGCTCACCGTCGTTGAGGCGATCGTCCGGTTGCTGATGCGGATGCTCGGGGTCAAAATCGGCACCAACCAGCCGCTGCTGTCGCCGACCGAACGACTGCGCGGCGCCGTCGACCTGCTGCATCACGAGGGCAAGGTCGAGAAGCAGGATCGCGACATGTTCGGCGGGCTGTTGGACCTGCGCGAGCTGCAGGTCTCCGACGTCATGGTTCATCGCACCGAGATGGTGATGATCAACGCCGATTTGCCGCCGGAAGATCTGGTGCGCGAGGTGCTCGCCACCGAATACACCCGCATTCCGCTGTGGCGCGACAAGCCGGAAAACATCATCGGCGTGCTGCACGCCAAGGATTTGTTGCGCGCGATCCGCGCCTCTGACGGTGACACATCTAGCATTGACGTCTCCACCATCGCGCTACCACCGTGGTTCGTGCCGGAAATGCGCCCGGTCTCCGAACAGTTGAAGGCATTCCGACGCCGCAAGACCCACTTCGCCCTGGTGGTCGACGAGTATGGCGAAGTCGAAGGCATGGTGACCCTGGAAGATATCCTGGAAGAAATCGTCGGCGATATCTCCGACGAGCACGATGTGGTGGTCGCCGGTGTCCGCGCCCAGCCCGACGGCTCGGTGGTGGTCGACGGCTCGGTGCCGATCCGCGATCTCAATCGCGCGATGGATTGGCACCTGCCCGATGAAGAAGCGACCACGATCGCAGGGCTGGTGATTCACGAGGCGCGTTCGATCCCCGACCGCGGCCAGAGTTTCACCTTCCACGGCTTCCGTTTCCGCGTGCTGCGCCGCGAGCGCAATCGCATCACCGCACTGCGGATCGTCCCGGTGCCGCGTGAGGCGGACGTGGAAGAGAAAAAGCCGAAGCGGGCCGGCACGTCGTTCTAGAGCGTTTTCGAGCGAAGTGGATACCGGTTCGCGTGAGGAAAACGCGTCAAAACAAAAGCTGGAGCCCGGCTCTGATTCAATCAGAGCCGGGCTCCAGGCGATCACCGGTTTATTGGCAGGTACCTTGAGCCAGCTGGCATAGGTGGATCGCAGCGCCGGTCTTGACGACTATTGCGGTCGCCAACAGCAGCAGGATGCATCTCAGCGTGGAATAGGGGCGCTCGTCGTCCCGTTGGGAATGATCGTTCATGACCGCACCAAATAAGAAGGGGTCGCGCGCTCGCGCGGTTGCCGGGCCGATTGCTGCGGTAAATATCAAAGGGGCGGCGTAGGAATTCCAGACCAACCGGACGGTTGCTTCATAAAGACGGAATAAGTGCCGCGTTCTGGCCGCAGCACTACCGTAGCAGCTGGCTACTCGATATCGATGGTGATGCCGCTGAGCTTCCACTGCCCGTCGGACGGAATGAATCCGAGCTGATACTTCACCTGTTTGGGCGTCGTTTCGAAATGGCCTTTGAGGCGCAGCACGCCCTTTTCGTCGATCTTGGCGTCCTCGTCCGGGACGATCGGCCTGGCGACCACCGCATCGAACACGGCGTGCTTGTCGATCAGATCCTTGAAGATCGCCCGCAGCTTCTCCGGTGGAAACTGATCGCGGAACGGTTTTGATATCTTGGCGTGAAACACCGTGAAATTGTCGGCGGCGACCGCGTCGTTGAGCGACACCAGAATGCTCTTGACCAGGACCTCCTGCACGAACGGGCTCGGCATGTCCTGCGCCGAGGCTGTAGGCGTGCCGCAAATGGCGAACGCGGCCATCAACGCGGCCGCTAGTCGCAATCGTGTCCAATGAACCATCGGACGGCCCCTTCGATCGGCGGCGATGCCCTGGGGTAAGCCCTCCCCCGTTTCTAATGGAACGGGTTGATCGCCCGCGCCGTGATCCAAAATAGTAGAAAACGGCCGCGGCGTCTGCCGCGAACTTGATCGGCGCCAACCGGCCTTTCGATCGTCAGCTCCGCGGTTCGTCGGGCGCCTGCGCCGAAATCGCCAGCGCGTGTACCGAGCCCGCCAGTTCCGAAGCCAGCGCCGCATTAATCATGCGATGGCGTTCGACCCGGCTCTTCCCCTGGAAGGCCGGCGACACAATATATACCTTGAAATGAGTCTCGCCGCCGGGTCGGTGGCCGGCATGGCCCTCATGCAGATGTGATTCATCGGTTACCTCGAGGCTTTCCGGCAAGAAAGCTTCACGCAACTTGTTTATGATAAGGTCCCTGGTGCTCATGGCGGCGGCATTACGTCCGTGACCGCTTTTCGTCAATGGTGCATCGGGAAACGAGGTATTCGCAATGTCAAGACTTGAAGCCTGGGGCATTGCGTAGTCAAAGTCTGTCATGCCGATCGATTCATCCAAATTCTTCGACTCCATTCGCATCAAGCCCAACAAGCTGAGCGCGAAGCAGCAGGCCCGCGCGCAGGAAGAATCCGCGATGTGCGAATGGGCCGGGTGCCCGAACAAGGGCCCGCACCGCGCCCCCAAGGGCCGCGACAATTCGCGCGAGTACTGGCATTTCTGTATCAACCACGTCCGCGAGTACAACCAGTCCTACAATTTCTTCCAGGGCATGAACGCCGATGCGGTCGCGCGCTACCAGAAGGACGCGCTGACCGGCCATCGCCCGACCTGGAAGATGGGCGCCAACACCAGCGCCAAGAAGGGCAAGGGCAGCGCCGAGGCCGATCTCGAAGGCGCGTCCGATCCGTTCCACATGTTCTCTGAACTCAACGGCCGCGGCCGCTGGCGGCCGGGCCCGGGGGACGGGGGCGAGGCCAAGGCCGAGACCCGCAAGGTAATGAACGCCGAGCGCAAGGCGCTGCAGGTGATGGGACTTGGCCCCGACGCAACGCTGGTAACGGTGAAGGCAAAATACAAGGCGCTGGTGAAACAGCACCATCCCGACGCCAATGGCGGCGACCGCTCCACCGAGGATCGCCTGATCGAGATCATCAAGGCCTATAATTATCTGAAGACCGTGGTGCGCGGCGCCTAGCTCGTCGTGGTTGGGAAGGCGGCCCGTAGAAAAGTAGGGTGGGCAAAGGCGCTCTTGCGCCGTGCCCACCATCCATCGACAGCGGCATTCTGAATGGTGGGCACGCTTCCGCCTTCACTCGTTGAGCTACGGCGGACAAGTCGCTTTGCCCATCCTACGAATTAGCCCAAAAAATTCCTTCAGCCCGGCATCGGCCCGACATAGGACGAACTCGGCCGAATCAGCCGCCCCGTCCGCTGCTGCTCCCGCGCATGCGCGGTCCAGCCCGCGGCGCGGGCGACCGCGAAGATCGGCGTAAAAGCCTGCCGCGGTATTGCGAGCGCGTCGAGCAGGATCGCGGTGAAGAACTCGACATTGGTCTCCAGTGGCCGATCCGGATTCTTCCGCCGCAACGCCCCGCGGATATAGGCCTCGACCTCGCCGGCGAAGGGCAGGTCGGCGCCGTCGGCGGCGAGCCGTTCGATCGCTGCCTTCAAGACGTCCGCGCGGGGATCGCGCACCCGATAGACGCGGTGACCAAAACCCATTAGCCGTTCGCCGCGCGAAAGCGCGTCGTCGACCCACGGCTTGATGCGCTCGCGGGTGCCGATTGCGTCCAGCATTTCCAGCACCGGCTCCGGCGCGCCGCCATGCAGCGGCCCGGTCAGCGCGCAATAGCCGGCCGTGACCGCTGCGAACAAATCGGCCTGGGTTGAAGCCACCACGCGCGTCGTGAAGGTGGAGGCGTTCATGCCGTGATCGCACACCGTCACGAAATAGGCATCGAGGGCTGCGACCTCGCGCGGCTCGGGCCGGCGGCCACGCAGCATCGCCAGCGTATCGGCGGCGTGGCTGACGTTCGGATCCGGCGCGATGGCCTCGCCGCCCTTGGCGTGCTGCACCAATGCGCCGGCGAGCACCGGAAATGCGCCGACGATGGTCGCTTCATGCTCCAGTCCGTTTTCCGCGCGCAGCCCCGCGACGGCGGCACGAAAGCCGTCGACAACAGACATGCCGCGCGTCGCCGGCAGCAGGTCGGACAACCTCGCGAAGGCGCGTTGCCGCGCCGCGCCAAGGCTCGCGCGGACATTGGCTTCGCTGAGCGTTTTCCCGGTCGCGCCGTTCCACAGCCGCGCGGTGACGCCCTCGAAACTCGATTTGCCCGCGAGGTCGGCGACGTGCTCGCCTGCGATGATGAGTTCGCCGCGTTCGCCGTCGACATGGCTCAACACGGTCTCGGCGGCGGGAACGCCGTCCAGGCCGATCTGGCTCTTGGTGAGTTGGATGTTCATGGTCGGATCTCCTTTCATTCAGACTTGAAAGATCGGCCCTCTCGACAGATTGATCAATCTTGATTATGTAAATCAATATGAAAGAAGCTGCTGCGTTGTACCTCTCCGCCCAGGAAGCCGCCGCCGAACTCGCGATCTCGCCGGCGACGCTCTACGCCTATGTTAGCCGGGGACTGATCCGCTCCGAGCCGTCGCCGGACTCGCGCAGCCATCGTTACCGGGCCGAGGATATCAGGGGCTTGAAAGAGCGCCGCGTGCCGTCGCCCGAGCCGCGCGGCCTGCGCAGTTTCGATGCCGATTTGCCGGTGCTGGATTCGGCCATTTGCACCATCACCGAGGACGGTCCGATCTATCGCGGCGTGAACTGCGTCGATCTCGCCGAAAAGGACACGCTGGAGCACACCGCGACGCTGCTGTGGGATGTGACCGGCGTCGATCCGTTTTCGGCCGAGAATTGCCCGCATGTGTCAGACGAGATGCGCGCGATCGCGGCGGCCGCGCGCCGCGCGGCGCCGATCGACCGGGCGATCGCCGTGCTGGCGCTGGCGGCAAGCGCCGATCCGGGCGCGTTCACCCGCGCCGCCGACGGCCGCGCGATGGTCGGTAGCCGCATCCTGCGGCTCGTGGTCGCAACGATGCTCAACGTGGCGCCGTCAGCCGAGCCGCTGCATCTCTTGATCGCGCGCGTGTGGGCGCCCGACAACAAACCTGCCGCCGATCTGATCCGCCGCGCGCTGGTGCTGCTCGCCGACCACGAGTTGAACGCTTCGACCTTCACCGTGCGCTGTGCGGCTTCGACGGGTCTCAATCTCTATGACGCCGTGATCGCAGGCCTTGCCGCCCTGAAGGGCCCGAAGCACGGCGGCGCCGGCGTGCTCGCCTCGCGGCTGGTCAGGACGCTGGTCGACAATGACGTCGCTCCCGTGATCCGGGAGCGGGTCGCGCTGGGCGAGCGTTTTGCCGGCTTTGGTCACGGCGTCTACAAACTCGGCGATCCGCGCGCCCAGTCGTTGCTGGATGCATTGACGCGCGCTGGCGCGGCGCGGAAATTCACCAAGGAAGTCCCGGAACGGATCGCGGAAGCGACCGGCGAATTCGTGAACATCGATTACGCGCTGGCCGTGCTGGTGCACGCCCTCCGGCTGCCGGCGGGAAGCGAGCTGGCGCTGTTTGCGATGGCGCGCACCGTCGGGTGGATCGCGCATGCCAGCGAACAGTTGCAGCACGGCAAGCTGATCCGCCCGCGCGCGCGTTATGTCGGCCCAGCGCCGGGGCGCGGCGCGGTGTCAAACGGCCTGTGAATTCTGGCCGGATTACTTGATCGGCTTCGCCGGTTCGATCACGCCGCCGCCGTGACGGCGGCGGATGGTCCATACCGCCAGCGCCACAATCAACGCGCCGCCGACCACCGCGGCGATCCAGAGATGTTTACCGACCCCCTGGTGATGCGGCAGGCCGGCATATTCGTGCAGCGCCGAGACCGCCAGCACCCCCGGCAGCACGTGCGCCGGCGCCCAGAGCAGGATCGCCGGGATGTTGACGCCGTAGAAGCGCGTCGGCGGCATGTCCAGCGCGCCGGCCGTGATCGGGACGAAGGCGCGGATCGGCGGCACGAAGCGCGCGAAGAACACGGCCAACGCGCCCCAGCGGTTGAAGAATGCTTCGCTCTGCGCCACCACGCCCGGATAACTGTTCAGCGGCCAGGCGTTGAGGATTTCGCGCTGGCTGCGATGGCCGACCCAGTACGCGGTGCCGTCGCCGAGCAATGCCCCGGCGGCGGCTGATGCCAAGACCGGCCAGAGCTTCAGGTCGCCGCCGGGCACCAGCGCACTCAGGGCCAGGATGATGGTCGAGCCCGGCACCAGCGAACCCACGACCGGGACGGCCTCGAGCAGCGCGGCCAGAAATAGCGTCAGATAGGCAAGCCAGACATGTGCCGAGACGAATGCAATCAGGGGATCGAGGAATGAAGTCACAAAGCTCCTTAGCGGCGGTCTTGCTTGGGATGCAGACCTAACAACTCGCAGACGGGGTGGAAAGTGCCCTCCCTGCGGCAGACGGTCCGGCCCCCTTAGAGGTAAAACTGCGGCATGATTCGCAGGGCAGCCCTCCAAAAACCGCGGCTGGTACCTATCTAGATGATAAGGCAACGGAACTTTGATTGGCCCGCGGGCTTCTGCCCGCCGTTGCTCTCTGCTAGGTTTATTGCAGCACCCATCCGCAGCCATACACCAAATCTGGTTTCGGGAGCGCCCGGGACCTCGGAGGATTGATGACGACCGCCGCCATGACGAAAACTCAGGAGCCCGTCGGTTTGCCCGACATGAAGGTGTCGGTCCGGCAGGTGTTCGGCATCGACAGCGACCTCGAAGTTCCCGCTTATTCCGAAGTCGATCCGCATGTGCCGGACGTCGATTCGGATTACCGTTTTGACCGCGCCACTACGCTCGCGATCCTCGCCGGCTTCGCCAAGAACCGCCGCGTGATGGTCACCGGCTATCACGGCACCGGCAAATCGACCCATATCGAGCAGGTCGCCGCACGGCTCAACTGGCCCTGCGTGCGCGTCAACCTCGACAGCCACATCAGCCGTATCGATCTCGTCGGAAAGGATTCCATCGTCGTCAGGGACGGCAAGCAGGTCACGGAATTCCGCGACGGCATTCTGCCCTGGGCGCTGCAGCACAATATCGCGCTGGTGTTCGACGAATACGACGCCGGCCGTCCCGACGTGATGTTCGTGATCCAGCGCGT
>Ga0137415_10001920_pt1 | contig 20745 bp, 22 predicted proteins | sample CZODoug3_1_1_16f_FD_183082 | JGI IMG/M metagenome (GOLD analysis project Ga0137415, IMG submission 183082) | Vadose zone soil fungal communities from Angelo Coast Range Reserve, California, USA - CZODoug3_1_1_16fungal (Hybrid Assembly) | ecosystem: Environmental > Terrestrial > Soil > Vadose...
GAATCGTTCGTCGTCGTTTGGCGCTCGACGCCCGTATTGTTGCGAACCGTAACCTTGGCGTTGGCAATCGTGGCACCCGACGGGTCCTTGATAAACCCTGAAATCTTGCCAAGGTCTGACTGCGCGAACAGGATTCCCGAGACCCCCAAGCCCATGAAAAGCACAAAAACGGTCACACGGCATGCGTTCTTCATGCTCCCCTCCGTATTTGGAATCATCAAGCGTGGTTTCCGCTTTGGACTGCCACCCGACCGGTAAGATGCTCTTGGACAACTTACTTGTCAACTAGGTTTTTACGCGCGGAACAAGAATGGCTTGGATCTCGGCAATCCGACGCACGAGTACCAAGCCCTTGTTTCCGAAATCCTGAGAACCGACAAAGGAGGCTAATGTTATCTGGGGCAAAATGCTTCTATCAGGTGAAATATGTAATTTGGGTACGATATTTTACGCTCAGCAATATGAGGAAAATTTACGAGGCCGAAACTTTCGATTGACGCTTGCCCCAGCGAGCAAGTAGCCAGTCAGGATAGCTCTTGCCTCACCCTCCCCCAATCTTGGCGGCGGTTCAACGGCAACCTGGACACCAGAAAGGAGCAGGCGCGACACGGATGGTCAAAGCGACCAACTTGATTTATCACGATAAGGCGCGTCCCTCGGCGCTGGTGCTGCCGGATCACGCCTTGATTGATCGAGAATACCTTCGATTTGGTTCGCGGAAACCGGTACCGCCTTGACATAGGTGTGGAGTCGGCCTACACTACGGAGTTTTTAGATGGTGCTGAAAAGCCCGCAGAGGGTCGGCACCATTGTGAGCAAGAAAAGGGGCATGCACAGAGGGGCATGTGCATGAAATATGAGCAAGGGAACGGACAAGGTCAAGGCAGGCATGGACAAGAAAAGGCTCGACTATTACAAAAAGAAATTGCTGGCGCGGCGGGAAGAGTTGACGAAGACCATCGCGCGGACCCAGGAAGAAGGCCGCACGGCGGACGAAGATCCGACAGTGGATCTGGCGGACAAGGCGGCGAACTCCTATACGAAAGAGTTCCTCTTTGGGATGACCAATACGGATCGCACGATCTTGAACATGATCGACGCGGCGCTCAAGCGCATTCAGAGCGATGAATACGGCGTCTGCGCCAATTGCCAGGAAGAATTACAGCAGAAACGGCTGGAGGCCGTGCCGTGGGCGAAGCATTGTATCGCTTGCCAGGAGAAGATGGAGCAAGGATTGCTGCAGTGATTTTCAAATTCTCGCCCTCAGCAAGGAAAGACCGCGCAGGTTTCTTTAAGTTACTGCGACATACATTCCCTCTTTAATTAGAACAATAAGAAGAGTAGATTTGTGCCGGAGTGGCGGACAGAAGCTCATCCAGCGGCATAACGGCAGGTCAGCGCATAAGTGTGCCTGGCCGGATACGACACGGCAGGGGCTGGCTGTCGGAGATCAGCGACGCGCTCATCAGCGTGGTTTTCCCTTCCGGATGCCGCATCTGCGAGAGACTCTTGACGAGCGCGAGTCGCGTTCCCATTTGTCAGGAGTGCCTCTCGTCGTTTGTGCGTATACCCAGCATCGTATGCGAAGTCTGTGGGCGGCCTCTGCCGGGATTGGTGAAGAAAGAGGGCGAGTCGCCGCTGTGTCCTGCGTGCCAGCAGAAGATTTATACCTTCGACAGAGCCCGAAGCTTTGCAGTTTACGCTGACGCGGTGGTTCGGGCCATTCTGCTGTTGAAATTCGAGCAGATCGAACCTCTGGGGGTATGGTTTTCGGAGCGGTTAGCCGAAATGGTGAACGCTGACGGTGATCGGTTGTCAGCGGACGTGGTGGTGCCAGTACCGCTGCATCGTGAGCGCGAAAAAGAACGGGGGTACAACCAGGCCGCACTGCTGTCCAAACCCTTGGCGAAAAAGCTGCGATTGCCGCATAAAGCGGTGCTCTTGATGCGCACACGGGCACGGCCAGACAAGCAAGTGCTGAGTTTGGAGGAACACTGGGAGTCCGTGCGTGGCGCTTTTGCCACACGTCCAGGCAGCCAAGTTGACAATCTACGCGTCTTACTGGTAGATGATGTATTGACAACTGGAGCGACGCTGGATGCCTGTGCACGAGCGCTACGCGAGGCAGGAGCCAAGTCTGTGATCGGGCTAACCGTGGCGCGGGCGGTCAGAAACCCCCTGCCGGACGCCAGAGAGTGGTAAGATATAGGTTGAAGAAGGCGCGATGGGCGCAAACCGGCACATGTCGGTCGATTCCCGGGGGCGCTATACCCCCGAAGCGGCAGGCGAGGCTATGCCCGGCTCCGAGGGTCCCGCAGGCAGTAGATCCCACAACTTAATTTCGGCTCGCCGTGGCTCCTTAATGCAAGAACCAGTGCTGGTGCTGAACGCGACGTATGAGCCAATCAATGTGACCGCGGTGCGGCGCGCTATGGTCTTGATGCTGAAGGGCGTGGCGCAGGCGGAAGAGATGCATAACGCGGAAGTGCACTCTGCGGCGCATGCGCATAGGGTGCCGTCCGTGATCCGCCTGCTGGCGTACCGGCATATTCCGCAGCAGAGCCGGGCACTTTCGCGGAAGAATATTCTGCTGAGGGACCGCAACACCTGCCAGTTCTGCGTGCGCGTATTTCCGAGTTCGGAATTGACGCTGGACCATGTAGTGCCGCGGTCGCGCGGCGGGCGATCCACGTGGGAGAACTTGGTGGCTTGCTGCTACCGCTGCAACAACAGCAAGGGCGACCGAACGCCGGAAGAGGCCGGGCTGAAATTGGCACGGAAACCCCGCCCGTTTACTTTGCATACCTCCAGACAGCTCATGAGGCTGATTGGGCATCGGGATGAACGGTGGCGTAAGTATTTGTTTTACTGAGATTTACGCTAGTAAATCGATTTTTTGAAAAAAGTTTTTGTCGAAGGAAACCTTTTTCGCTGGCAGCCATCTAAGTTAGTAATACCACTTCGAGGACACACCCCGGGAGGCGGTTAGGGCAATGCCCTAACCGCTTCTCTCCTTTTAGGAGCATTTTCCGCAAAGCAATTTAGACGTTCTTCTTTGGGCTGGATTCGGGAAAACTCTGCAGAGCCGCCTCTTCGCTTGGGAATTCGGGGAAAACTTGATAGAGCTGCGTAGTCTTGAGAACCTCTTCCACTTTCGGCGACAAACCGACCACTTTAAGCTACCCGCTCTCTTTCACCACCGTGACATAAACCCTCGCAAGCTCGCCAATTCCTGAGCTGTCCAGGTATTGCAGACTACTTAAATTCAAGACGATGTTTTTTCGGCCCTGCCTCAGCAGGCGGGAAATGGAGTCACGCAGAGCGCCAACCTCGAAAGAAGTCAGACGGCCCGATACATCTACGAGAGAAACCGGGCCCGCCTGCCGAATGATGACGGAGAAGTTTGTCGGATGCACTGTCCATACCCTATCTGCGGGGGAAGACATTCTACCTGTGAGACAACGCCCGTGTGCAGGAAATTCCCAAGACAAAAACGGAGTGGATGGCACAGCGATTGTAGGTTCGCGAAATTCGCCTCACACGGTTACTGGCGCATGACCACGCGCAGGCCGCGGCGCCAGCTTTCGGCAAGGCCCACGCGCACGATCTCCAGTTCCGGGGAAAGATAATTCAAGAGATCGTCGGTTGTGGGATGGAATCGCAGTGCCGGCGCCACAAGATAGACGAGCGGCGAAGCCTGCTGCAAAGCAATGCCCTGAAAATAACCGTAGCGACCGATCTCTCCGCTTTGTAGCTGCCGTCGAACGCGCAGCCAATAATCCGCGGCTTGCAGCGGCAGATGGATGTGCTCGCTGGCCTTCAATTCAATAATCGCAAGCCGTCCGGAGCGCGTCACAGTGAGGAGATCAAGAATGCCGTGTTCTCCGCCGGCATTGGCAAAAACCTGAGCGTAGACGTATCGCCGATCGAACATGGCATCGATGCGCGTGACGTCCTCGCGAACAATGGAATCCAACCAGCGCTCAGGCTGGGTGCGGTAGAGCGAATGGCGCGTATCGCTGGCCAGCGGGTGGCGGTGAGCCTCCAATTCATGCAGCAGGCGTTTCAGAGAAGGGCGCGAAGCGGGAGTGAGCTCCGTGCGGGCGTCGTTGATTCCGAAAAAAACGCGGCCATCATCCCAGCGGGCAAAGGGGAGGCCACGAAAACGCAGCCACACTTCCCGGGATTGCGCCACAGGATGCGCAGTTACAGCCTTCGGCGCCATCGCAATGATGGCATCCAGCGCGGGCCGAGCCTGCTTGAGGAGGCTTTCCGATTCTCGATGCGGAACCAGCCAAGTCTCCAGGTTACCTGCGCGCCTTGGATCGATCTTTTCGAGGATGTTCAGCGCTGGATCGTGCTCGTACAGTTCCACGCCGATCTGGGGGTCGAGAGCAGTGAGACGGTGGGCGACAGCGCCGCCAGCTTTCTTGGGAAGAATGATGCGAACACCGGTGGTCGCTCCACGGCCATTTGATTCGCGGACATGCCGCAGCCACAGTAAAGCAAAGGTGAGACTATTGTCGGCTGCGTCCGATGGCTCTCCACCAGGCGCAGCCAGAACGGCGACGTATGTGGAACCACGGCGGAGGAGTCCCCTGGCGTAATTGCCGGAAAGGGAGTGCTCGAGGTCAGGAGAGACTACAAGCGATTCGAGCGTTTCGTCCGGGAACTGTTCGGCAAGAAGATGGGAGAGGCGGTTGCGGAACTTCTCCTGCAGGAGCTCGCGGGCACCGCGCTCGAATTCCCTGCGAATAAATTCGAGCCGGTCCGGTCTCTTGCGACCGAATCGCTCGACTGCCAGCGCCAGGCGGCGCTCGGAATAATCGGTAATGGCAAGGACGCGCCGCGTGAGGGTAAATTGGTCCGACCAGAGATGAAGCAGCGGCTTTTCGCCTTCACCACGCACTTCCCAGGACATGCCCGAAAAAGGCGCGATGCAGCCGCCATTTTCGCGCACTTCAACAATCCCGGAGGCGATAAACTCCTGCAGGCTGGCTTGCAATTCGGCAGCGAATTCCATATGCCTATTATAAATGATGTACGTAGCTCTAGCTAAAACTTTTCGCACGGTAAGTAGGCGGTCAGTAATTTACGAATTTTAACGGCCCACAACAAGCCGTTGGATGAGCGGCTCTGGAAGGTGCGCATCGCGCATGCGCTGCTGGACCAAGGAAATATCGTAGGGCACGCGCCAAAACTCGATAATTTGGTGGTCCAGGTCGGCAATGGCGAAAGCGGCGCGCGAATCGCCGTCGCGCGGTTGTCCGATCGAACCGGGATTCAGGAGATAGCGGCGCGGGGGCTCAATCCGGAGCGCGGCAAAGATTTCGCTGGCGCGGGGGCGAATCTGTAGAACCTCGAGTTGTGAGTCTTGATAAGAAAAACCGCCCTGGTGATGCGTGTGTCCGAAGAAAGTGACGGCCGCGGTGGAGTCCAGAAGGCCATCAAGGGCCTGCGCGGGAGTGAATACGTATTCGTCTTCATCTTGAAACGCACCGTGGACGAGCACGACACCATCCGTCGCAAGAGGTCCGTGAGGCAAAGCTAATAACCAGGCGAGGTGGTCGGGTTTGAGCTGCGCGCGCGTCCAATCTACGGCGGCTTTTGCGACGGGATTAAAATCCTCAGTGGGCATCAATCCGGTGACCGCTTTGTCGTGATTTCCGCGGATGGTCTGCGTGCCGAGCTCGCGCAGCCGCGCCGTGACTTCATTGGGATCAGGCCCGTAACCCACGACGTCGCCCAAACACACGGAAAGGTCCCAGCGGTCCTTTGCGGCAGTGAGGACTGCATCGAGTGCGGTGGCGTTAGAATGCAAATCGCTGAGAACGAGAATCCGCATTTTTAATATCCAAAATGTGACAAAGAGTATAGATGAACAAACGCGTCGATGCACGGCGCGATGAAGAGCGTATAGTGAATCGGAGCCACGAACGAACATTAAAAAATTGGGAACGAAAACTCATCTCTTTAGGAATAGTTGAGACAGGAGAAATGACGAGTTCACGAGTAGATTCATAAGAAAGCGCCAGTGGCCCCGGATATTTCGATGTGGAGCAAGTTTTTCTAAGCAGACCGCGAAACATTCGCCCCCATTGATTCGTCTATACGGGTGCAGCTGATTACGTGGCTGTTCTTGGCGAGAATCAGAAAAACCCCGCGGTGGCAGCCGCGGGGTCATGACACGCAGTCTTTCCGGCCGTTAGTCCAGGAAGAGTAGGTGTCTTCACGGGCGAGAGTACTCGTCCGCCATGTGCGTGTCAACTCCCTCTGGCCAATGCCAGCCTGCAGTGCGGCTGACTCGACCCTATTTGAAAGGAAATTGACGCGCATGAAAACAAATTCACTTGTCCGCAGCTTGGCTTTGCTGGCCGTCACTGCGCTGGCAGTGCCTGCATTTGCAAAACCTTTCACAAAAACCATCAACATTTCGCAGACCGCGAAACTCGGTAAGTCCGAGTTGACGGCAGGCGAATACCGCCTGCAGATCGATGGAAACAAGGCCACCGTCCAGAAAGGCAAGCAGGTTGTTGCCGAATCCGAAGGCCGGTGGGAAGACCGTAGCTCCAAGTCCGCCTATGATTCCTTGCTGCTTGGAGAGGGCGGACAGGTCAGGGAAGTCCGCTTTGCGGGCCAGACCCGAGTTTTCGTCTTCAGCGAGTAAACGAAAAAATCCGTGACTCCTCTTTTCAAGGGGCGAGAGAGGCTGCGTACTGCCGCGGCCTCCCTCTTGCCACTCCTGCAACGGCACTTCCAATGCGGGGCAGTTTGAATCTTGGGAACCTTAATTAACTGCAGTTCCGCCCTGGGCAAGCGCAAGTTCTTCTTCAAAATCCCCCTCTAACGAGAACGAATCAACATGCAATCCCCATAGCTGTAGAAGCGATAGCCTGCCTCGACGGCATGTTCATACGCCGCAAGAACTTGCTCACGGCCGGCGAACGCGCATACCAGCGCAAGAAGCGTTGAACGCGGCAAATGAAAATTTGTCAGCAGACCTTCGACGACGCGGAATCGAAATCCGGGAACAATAAAAAGCTGCGCATCCGCTTTGCCTGCAAGCACGACATTCGATGAACCTGACGTCGCGGCCCGCAGCCCGGCATCTTCCAGCGCGCGAACCACGGTTGTGCCGATTGCCAGGATTGGGCGTCCGGCATCGCGTGCTGCCTGGATGCGACCGGCGGTTTCTTTCGGAATTTCGTAGCTCTCGGAGTGCATCACGTGACCTTCGAGCGTTTCGCTGTGAATCGGCTGAAACGTGCCCAGGCCGACGTGCAGAGTGAGTTCACAGATCTCCACTCCTCGCGCTCGCACTTTTTCAAGAATTTCAGTCGAGAAGTGAAGGCCGGCGGTAGGAGCGGCAATCGCGCCGGGACGCTTTGCGAAAACGGTTTGGTAGCGTTCGCGGTCGGATGATTCATCGGCGCGCTCGATGTACGGCGGAAGAGGAACGTGGCCCAGACGCTCAAGATGCTGGCTGAGATTGCTCTGATCATGGGAGATGAAACGCAGCATGCGCAACCCAAGCTGGCCGCGCGACAGAACTTCGGCTTCAAGTTCCCCTTCGCCAAAGAGGACCCGTTCCCCTACCTGCATCTTGCGGCCGGGCCGGACAAGCGCCTCCCACGTCTGGGAATCGACCTCTCGTATCAAAAAGATCTCGATTCTTCCTGTCAGATGCTCGGCCTTAGTGGCCCGCGAAAGAGCGTGCGAATGAACGCCTGCACGCCTCCCGAATAGACGCGCCGGAATGACTCGCGCATTGTTGATAACCAAAAGCTCGTCGCCTCGCAGGAGACCGGGAAACTCCATGAAGAAACGGTCTTCGAAAACTCCTGAAGAGCGATCCAGGAACAGGAGCCGCGATGCCTCGCGGCTATCGAGTGGCCGCTGAGCGATTTGCTCTCGTGGGAGATGGTAGTCGAGCTCGTCCAAACGCATGAGAAACGGCAGTCTACCAGCAAAGCAGCCAAGGCAGACAGCACAAGCTGATTGCTCCCCAATTCGTAGCTTTGCGCCATCACTGAGCAGGTCTGGTGGAAGCTTCTGTCAAGACCATACTTGCTGTAAGACGTTCCCATATAAGGATTTACTAGCAGATTAGAGAGCTGCAATTTTCTTCTTGACAGGCATACACTCATATTTTATTATGCCTATGCAGTCACTTATGGAGGTGCATGAAACATGAGAACGCTTACTCGATTTGAACCCTTTCGCGGGGCTTCTACCCTGCAAGAGCAAGTTAGCCGGTTGTTTAACGATGTCCTCGAACGAACGGGCGAGGAATCCAGCCTTACTGCCTGGGCGCCCTCTGTGGACATCTACGAAACCGAGCATGAACTGGTGGTCAAAGCCGATCTGCCGGAAGTTGATCCCAAGGATCTGGACATCCGCGTGGAGAACAACATCCTGACCATCCGCGGTGAACGCAAGTTCGAAAAGAAGGTGAACGAAGAGAACTATCTGCGTGTGGAGCGCGCGTATGGCTCCTTCGCTCGCAGCTTCACGCTGGCGAACACCGTGAATGCGGATGCCATCAAGGCGGACTATCAGAACGGCGTACTCACATTGACCATCCCGAAGAAGGAGGAAGCCAAGCCGAAGCAGATCAAAGTCAACGTCACGACTCCTGCGATGGCCGCGTCCGCCTCCGGGAGGTAATGCTGGCTGAGCGTTGCGATGAAGCGTTAAATTATGGGGCTGGCCGGAGAGCCAGCCCCTTTTCAAGAATCAAGTCAGAAAAACGAGGTTGGTTATGTTGCGATTTGAAAAAATGACAGTCAAGGCGCAAGAGGCCGTGCAAGCGGCGCAGGAAGTTGCCGCGCGGCACGAAAATCAGCAGATCGAACCCATGCATTTGCTTGCGGCGCTGGTCGCGCAGGCGGACGGCGTGGTGCCACCGCTTCTGGCACGCTTGGGAGTGCGCCCTGAGGCGCTGTCGCAGGAGATTGAACGGGAGATCGGCCGATTGCCAAAGGTGCAAGGTTTTGCCCAGCAGCACATGGGCCGGCCCCTGAACGACGTGCTGGAGCGCGCGTTCAAGGAAGCAGACACCTTCAAAGATGAGTATGTTTCGACGGAGCATCTGTTTCTGGCTATCGCCGCGCAGGATCGCGACCCCGCAGGGCAATTGTTAAAGCGCCAGGGCGCCACACACGAAGCCATTCTTCAAGCTCTGACGGGAGTGCGCGGAACGCAGCGCGTGACCTCGCAGAATCCCGAAGCTACCTACGCATCCCTCGAAAAATATGCGCGCGACCTGACGGAACTGGCGCGCAAATCAAAGCTCGACCCGGTCATCGGGCGAGACGAAGAGATTCGCCGCGTGATGCAGATTCTGGCGCGCCGCACGAAGAATAACCCAGTACTGATTGGTGAGCCCGGCGTCGGCAAAACCGCGATTGTGGAAGGCCTGGCGCAACGCATCGTCTCCGGCGACGTCCCTGACGTATTGAAGACCAAGCGCATTGTGGCCTTGGACCTTGCTGCGCTGGTGGCAGGAGCGAAATTCCGGGGGGAATTTGAAGACCGCTTGAAAGCCGTCCTGAAAGAGATCACCGAAGCCGAGGGGCAGATCATTCTGTTCATCGATGAGTTGCACACGCTGGTGGGCGCAGGCGCTGCGGAAGGCGCGATGGACGCTTCCAACATGCTCAAGCCGGCGCTGGCGCGGGGCGAGCTGCGTGCGATTGGCGCAACGACCCTCAACGAATACAAGAAACACATCGAGAAAGACCCGGCTCTGGAGCGCAGGTTCCAGCCGGTGCTGGTCAGCGAGCCGACAGTGGAAGACACCATTGCGATTCTGCGCGGATTGAAGGAACGCTACGAAGTGCACCACGGAGTGCGCATCAAGGATGCGGCGATTCTCGCGGCGGCCACACTTTCCAACCGCTACATCTCAGATCGGTTTCTTCCAGACAAAGCCATCGACTTGATCGATGAAGCGGCCGCAAGTTTGCGTATGCAAATCGATTCCCTGCCCGTTGAGATAGACGAGATCGAACGGCGCATCATGCAGCTGGAAATCGAACGCCAGGCGCTGTTGAAGGAGAGCGATGCGCACTCCAAGGAGCGCCGCAAGCAGATCGAGAAAGAATTGGCGGTGCTGAAGGAAGATTCCAGCGCGCGAAAGTCGCGCTGGCAGGGGGAAAAGGAAGCCATCGGGAAAATCCGCAAACTCAAGGAGCAGATTGAGCAGCTCAAAGCGGAGGAGCAGAAATACGAACGCGCCGGCGAACTGGCCAAGGTGGCGGAAATCCGCTACAGCAAGATAGCCGCGGCGGAGCGCGAGCTGAAGCAGGCGCAGGAACGATTCTCCGCAATGCAGAAAGATGCGCCAATGCTGAAGGAAGAAGTCGATGAGGAGGACATCGCCAAGCTAGTAAGCAAATGGACTGGCATTCCGGTTGGCCGCCTGCTCGAAGGCGAGGCCCAAAAGCTCGTGCATATGGAAGAACGGCTACGGCAGCGCGTTGTCGGCCAAGACGACGCTCTGCAGCGCGTGTCGAATGCCGTGCGCCGCAGCCGCGCAGGTCTCTCCGACACCAAGCGCCCAATCGGCTCGTTTATTTTCCTTGGGCCTACAGGTGTCGGAAAAACAGAACTGGCGCGGGCGCTGGCGGAGTTTCTCTTCGACGACGAAAAATTAATGATCCGCATAGATATGAGCGAGTACATGGAAAAACACACCGTGTCGCGGCTCATCGGCGCGCCTCCCGGCTATGTTGGATACGAAGAAGGCGGACAGCTTACCGAGCAGGTGCGGCGTCATCCGTATTCGGTGATTCTGTTTGATGAAATTGAGAAGGCGCATCCGGATGTGTTCAACGTACTGTTGCAGATTCTTGAGGACGGGCGCCTTACCGACGGTAAGGGCCGCACCGTAGACTTCCGGAACACCGTACTGGTAATGACCAGCAACGTGGGGTCGACGGCGATCTTTGAACTGTCGAACAAGGATCCGGAGCGGGCGCGCAAGGAAGCGATGGAGGCCTTGCGGGCGTCGTTCCGGCCGGAGTTCCTCAACCGCATCGACGAGATCGTGATCTTCAACCCGCTCGGAAAAGAACACTTGGAGCGCATTGTGGGCTTGCTGCTGAAGAACGTGGAGAAGCTGCTGGAAGATCGGCAGGTTACGCTGGAGTTGACGCCGGCCGCGAAAGAATTGTTGCTGCGCGAAGGCTACGATCCCGCGTATGGGGCTCGGCCGCTGCGCAGAACTATTCAGCGGCTGATCCAGGATCCGCTGGCGTTGCAGATCTTGGAAGGCAAGGTGTTGCCCGGCGATCATGTGCGCGTAGACCGCGACGGGCAGAAGGATGCGATGAAGTTTGAGCGCTCAAAGACCAAACAACCCGCGGCCGCCGCGGGAATCTAAAGGATAGAAGTGGAGCAAACTCAGGGATCTCCGCCCTTCCCGGAAGGCAGTAAGGTTTCGACTTGTGGGCGTATCAAAAGACAAGAGGCACGATGAGATTCATACGCACAACTTTTTTGCTGGCAGTGCTTACGTTATTCCTAATGCTGGTGGGCCAGTATTTTGGGGGGCGAAATGGGATGACCTTGGGATTGGGAATTGCGATCTGCACGAATGCGTTCGCCTATTTTTTCTCGGATAAAATCGCTTTGCTCTCCAGCGGCGCGCGGCCGGTTTCGCGCGAACAGTTACCGAGACTCTACGCAGTGATGGAGCGTCTCGCAGCTAAGGCGAACCTCCCCGTCCCGAAGCTGTACGTGATTCCGGAAGCTGCCCCAAACGCTTTTGCAACGGGCAGGAACCCGAGGCACGCTTCTGTAGCTGTGACCGAAGGTCTGTTGCAGCTCATGAATGATGACGAGCTCGAAGGAGTGATCGCTCATGAGCTTTCGCACGTTCGGAACTACGACATTCTGATTAGCTCCATTGCGGCAACACTTGCGGGAGCTATCACCTGGATCGCCCATTGGAGCCCGTGGTTTGGAGGCGGAGATCGCGAGGATCGCGAACGGGGTGGCGGGTCAGGCATTATTGGGCTGCTACTATTTTTTCTTGCGCCCCTCGGGGCAATGTTGCTGCAACTCGGTCTTTCGCGGCAGCGAGAATTCTCCGCTGACGAAACGGGCGCGCGAATGGTGGGCCAGCCCTACGGCTTGATAAATGCCTTGCAAAAACTAGGGGCTTACAACCAACGGATACCCACTACCTCGCTTTCCCCGTCGACCTCTGCGTTGTGCATCGTAAAGCCCATGTTCGGGGGTGGCACCTTGTCGTCGCTCTTTAGCACCCATCCGCCATTGGAGAAGCGAATCCAAGCCCTTCGGGAAATGACTGTAACCCCACGGCGATAACGATTTTTTTGGCGAGATTCTGCATATTTGGACCACTCCACATGTAATCTTTTCAGAATGGTTGCGCACGCTCCTGTTCAAGTCTTGGGTATCGCTCATCAACCCTTTGATTTATAAGAACTTAAGTACCTTTGGTTCCACACTTGAGTTTGGCGCGGCAAATGCAGATCTATCAACGGGGCTGGGCTATTGCCTTTGATAGGCTGAGGGATGGGGTAAATGAGCTGTAAAGACACTATCCATTTGATTTGTTGGTACTTAGAGGGACGACTGTCTACGTCAGTAGAAGATGAGATCAAGCACCACTTGGAAGCTTGCTCCGATTGCCACTTGGTTTTGGACGCTGCCATCAACACCCTTGACCGCTATTTCAGCTCCGAGCGCGCTGCCGGAGCAGAAGCTACTTTTCGTGCCGCCTGAACTCGTCCTTCCTAAATAATTGACAAATAAACGCTTAGAGTAATGTACGCGGTTAGCCTTTGACTTTCCATTTGGTCCAACCAGGGGAGTTCCGCAAATTAGTGTTCCTAAGAGTAACGACAGGAAATTATACGATTTTCGAGAGAGCTGAGTAATCTTTACTGGTACTGGTACTTATGAAACTCTCTCTTTGTTCCTTCTAATCCACCCTTAATCAACTGATTCTACATCGTTTAATCCGTAGACGGCCCGAGGGAAACCATTTGGCGAAATGGATGCTCGTTTCCAGTCCACAGGGCTAAGAGCCTAAAGGAGAAACGAACGTATATGAGCGAATTCCAGGATTCACCCAGTACGCACACCATCGGAGCCCCTCGTTGGGTCGGTTTGGCCGTAGCAGTCTTGGGTGGCATTTCACTGATCAGCCTGGGAATAGGCTGGAGCGCGCTGAACCAAGCCAGGAGCGTTGAGCAATCAACGCAGGCTTCCGTGAAGCAGTCCAACGATACCTTAGCCCAGAGACTGGCCAAGGCTGACGAGATTAATCAGCAATTGCAGAGCGACGTGAAGGTTGTCACTGATAAGCTCAACCTCACTCAAGGCGAACTCATCGCCGCTCGCAAGCAGAATCATAAGGCGACCACTGCGGTCGACCAGAAGGTCACCAACCTGGCAACCTCGGTGAAGGCTGAATTGGCCACCAAAGCCAACGCGGATGACGTAAATAAGCTAAACGGTGACGTCACGGGCGTAAAAACCGATCTAGATGCCACCAAGAACAGCATTCAGATGGCGCGCAGCGAGATGGGCACGCTCATCGCGAGGAATCACGATGAAATCGATCAGCTCCGCCGCATGGGCACCCGCGATTACTTCGAGTTCACCGTGCAGCGCAAGGGCGGCGCGACCAAGGTCGGCAGCATCCAAATCCAACTGAAGGATACCAACCCTAAGAAGAACCGCTACACCATGAACGTCCTGGCGGATGACAACAGCTTTGAAAAGAAGGATCGCTCGGTGAATGAGCCGATCTTCTTCTACACGGGCGGAACCCGCTCGGCGCTGGAACTAGTGGTCAACAAGGTCACCAAGACGACCGCCACGGGTTACTTGAGCGTACCGAAGGCTGCGGGGGCCGCTTCGGCCAGTACAGCCACCTCAGGACAGTAAACCCGAACCGCACAGAGGTTTGCGTTCAACTCCTTGGGCGCACAGCAGCATGGGGAGGATTCCAGAGAATCCTCCCTTTTTTTTGGACGCTTATCCGGGAATAAGAATCCTCCCTACTAGGTCTTAGGCAGCGTCTGGACACTGGGCCGTCAATGTGCCAAGCTAATGGGCGGCCCGGCAGATCTAAAGGACCACAGTGGATTTCTGGAGGGGGAAATCATGAAAGTACGATTTGCAGTGGCAATGGCAGCAACGCTGTTCGCGGGAGCTCTCGCGATGGCAGCGGATGGCTCGTGGACCGGCTGGATTTCAGACAGCCAGTGCGGGGTCAAGGGCGCAAACGACAAGGCCGGCGAGTGCACGACCAAGTGCGTCAAGGAGCACGGCGCCAAGTACGTGTTCGTAAACGACGCGGACAAGAAAGTGTACGTTGTCGACGCGCAGGACAAGGTGGCAGCTCATGCCGGCCATCACGTGACCGTTAAGGGCACGGTAGAGGGCGAGACCCTCAAGCTGACCAGCATCGACATGGCCGCCGCAGCAACCAAGTAAATGCTTCTCTTTTTTTCATGACGGGCGTCCCGATAGGGCGCCCGTTTTCTTTTTGCGCCACGAAGCGTTTCCGTTACGATGTTGTTGCTCCCATGTCGACCCTTCTCATTCACACCGGCAGTGCGCTTACCCCGGCAATAGAGATACATGATGCGGGGATCCTGATTCGCGATGACATCATTGAGGCCATCGGACCACGCTCGGGAATGGCCCTGCCCGTGGGAGCGCAGGAAATTCGCGCTACGGACAAGATGGCCGTTCCTGGATTCATTGATGTGCACATTCATGGCGCTGGCGGCCACGACGTCATGGAAGGAACTGGAGCCGCGTTTCGCTCTATCACCCGCAAGGTCTCTGAATATGGCACCACGTCTCTCGTTGCCACCACTGTCACAGCCAGCACCGATCAAACTCTCCGCGCGATCGAAGGAATCGCCGCCTACATCGCCCAACAGCACGAAACGGATGAGCCGCGTGCCGAGATTCTGGGAATCCATCTTGAGGGGCCTTTTATCAGTAAGGAGCGTCGGGGAGTTCATCCTTTCGAATGGATTCAACTGCCGTCAGCGGAGACCCTCAATCGCTTCCTTAAGGCCGCGGCGGGGAATGCCAGAATCCTGACGATTGCACCAGAAGTGCTCGGGGCAGCTCCATGCATCGATGCCGCTCGAGAAGCCGGTCTGGTCGTTTCGATGGGGCACACGGACGCAACCTACGAGCAAGCTCGCGCGGCGATGGCCCGGGGAGTGCGCAGCGCCACTCACGTCTACAATGCCATGCGCCCGTTTTCGCATCGCGACCCCGGCGTTATCGGCGCCGTGCTCACAACGCCGGAGGTCAATGCCGAGTTAATTGCGGACGGCGTGCACGTTGAAGAAGCCGCCATGAAACTGCTGCTTCTCGCCAAAGGAGCCGCGCACGTCACCTTGGTGAGCGATGGTCTTTCGGCAACGGGCATGCCGGATGGAAAGTACATGCTTGGCGGAATGGAAGTGATTGTGAGCGGAGGCGTCTGCCGGAATGCCCAGGGTGTGTTGGCGGGCAGCACGCTGACGCTGGACCGCGCGCTGCGAAATATCGTAGCCCTGGGCATACCTTTGCCGGATGCGGTGCGAATGCTTACGCTCAATCCCGCGTTGCTGCTCGGCATCGAATTCAAAAAAGGTTCACTGCGCGCGGGAGCGGATGCTGACATTTTGCTGCTTGATGAAGGATTGCATTTGGCGGGAGTCTGGGCTCGAGGCGTCGCGCTCAATTAGGGGTTCAGCGGAATGTTAAGTTCTTCGGCAAGCTGCTCCGCATCAAACGGGCTGCAGGAAAAATAACGGCCGCCGACTTCGAGCGTCGGCACCGTGCGCTTGCCGTTGTTGGCCCTGATGACGATTTCTTCCCCGGAAGGATCTTCTTCGATATTCACTTCGCGAAAAGTCACTCCCCGTTGTTTCAGGAATGATTTTGTGCGCCAGCAATCAGGGCACCAGTTGGTGCTGTATATGGTTATGGGTTCCATCTCTTTTGGGTTTCCTAATAATCCTAATGATTGGATGCGGGCGGCAGAGGGAGGTCGCAGGCAGTGTCTCGTAAGAGACAAGAGGATGCTTCACGATCTTGAAACGAGTGCACTGCGCCTCTTGGTGGCCACCTGGATGCGGATCAGCGCGCGCTGCAGCGCCACGCTGGCGCGGTCCCAATCGATATTTGGGTCATTGGATGCCAAGCGTTTTTCCGCGCGGGCCAGCGCCTCTTTGGCGCGTTGCAAGTCGATCTCTTCTGCACGCTCGGCGGTTTCCGCAAGAATGGTGGCACGGTCCGGAAGGACCTCAGCAAATCCACGAATAATCGCAATGTGAGTGGACTCTTTGCCACTCGTATCATGATAGCTGAGCTCGCCGATCCCCAGCTCTGTCATGAGCGGCGCGTGCCCCGGCAAAATGCCCAGATAGCCATTCTCGCCGGGCATCTGCACGTCGGCGACCTTCTCTCGGAGCAATTGCTTCTCCGGTGTAACGATCACGAGTTCGATGGCCTCGGGCATCATTTTTCGTTACGCGCTCGCTTTCATTTTTTCAGCTTTCTTGAGGGCTTCGTCGATCGTGCCGACCATGTAAAACGCCTGTTCCGGAACGTCGTCGTACTTGCCTTCCACGATTTCCTTGAAACTCCGCACAGTATCTTCGATCTTCACGTACTTACCTTCAAGGCCGGTGAACTGCGCTGCAACGAACATGGGTTGCGAAAGGAACTTCTCGATCTTGCGCGCGCGTACCACGGTGCGCTTGTCTTCGTCCGAAAGCTCTTCGATTCCGAGAATGGCGATGATGTCCTGCAGGTCCTTGTATCGCTGCAAAATCGATTTCACGCCCCGCGCCACGGCATAATGTTCCGCGCCGACGATGCGCGGATCGAGGATGCGGGAATAACTGGCGAGCGGATCAACGGCCGGATAGATGCCGCGCTCAACGATCTGGCGGCTGAGGTTCGTGGAGGCGTCCAGGTGCGTGAATGTCGCGGCAGGCGCGGGATCCGTGTAGTCATCGGCAGGCACGTAAATCGCCTGCACCGAAGTAATGGAGCCGCTCTTCGTCGAGGTGATGCGCTCCTGAAGCTCTCCGATTTCAGTATTGAGGTTCGGCTGATATCCGACGGCGGAGGGCATGCGGCCGAGCAGCGCGGAAACTTCCGAGCCCGCTTGCACAAACCGGAAAATATTGTCGATAAAGAGGAGCACGTCAAGATGCTCCTGATCGCGGAAATATTCGGCGACTGTCAGTCCGGTAAGTCCAACACGCAACCGCGCTCCGGGCGGTTCCGTCATCTGGCCGTAAATCAAAGCCGCGCGGGATTTTTCTGAATTGCCGGGAACAACCACGCCCGATTCCTGGAATTCGAGCCAAAGGTCGTTACCCTCGCGCGTACGCTCGCCCACCCCCGCGAACACGGATACGCCCCCGTGTTGCATCGCTACGTTGTGAATGAGCTCTTGAATAAGAACCGTTTTTCCGACTCCTGCGCCGCCGAACAGCCCAATCTTTCCGCCCTTCAAAAAGGGCTGGATCAGATCGACAACCTTGATGCCCGTCTCGAACATTTCCAGCGTTGTGGATTGCTGGTCCAGCAGGGGAGCCGGGCGGTGAATCTGGTACATGGTCGGGCTGGTGAGCGGCCCCAGTTGGTCCACAGGTTTGCCAAGAACATTCATCACGCGGCCGAGTGTCGAGCGTCCCACGGGAACGCTGATGCCTTCGCCAAGATCAAGCGCCTTCATGCCGCGCACCAGGCCCTCCGTGGGCTCCATGGCGACGGCGCGCACACGGCCTTCGCCGAGGTGCTGCTGCACTTCCGCTGTCACGTCAATGGGCTCGGGAACGCTGAAGCCATCGCTGGTGATGCGAACCGCGTTGTAAATGGCGGGCAGGTGGCCCGCTTCAAATTGCACGTCGAGTACCGGCCCGATGACCTGCACGACATGTCCTACAGCTCCGTGCTTCTCTGCCATGCTGCTTTCTCCTAAGCGCCGTAAGAGGCGCCACTAACAATCTCAATAATTTCTTTGGTAATGGCGGCTTGACGAACTTTGTTCATGTGCAGCGTCAGAGCCTCAATCACATCGCCAGCGTTCTTAGTCGCCGATTCCATCGCGGTCATGCGCGCTGCGTGCTCCGCCGCGGAAGATTCCAGCATCGCGCGAAGCAACTGTGTCTCGACGTACCTAGGCAACAGTTTGTCGAGAAGTTGTTCCGCAGGCTGCTCGTAAATGTAGTCGACTTGAGAGTTGGCGCGCTCCGCAGCCGGCTCTTCTTCTGCATGAAATGCTTCGACCGGGAGAAGTTTCTCGACGACCAGGTTCGAGGTCATTACCGTCTTAAATTCGTTAAACACGATATACACCGAGTCAATCTCTTCCTTGGCGTACAGTTCCCTGACCAGGGTTGCGATTTCCCGCGCAGTCCCAAAGTCCACGCGCGCGAGCACGTTCACATATTCCGCGATGATGTTGAAGCCTGCTTTTTTAAGCGCGTCCCGGCCCTTCCTGCCGACGGGAATCGTCGAAATTTTCTTGCCTTTGTTGGCGCGGAAAAAGTCCTGGGCTTTGCGCAGAATATTCGCGTTGAACGCGCCCGCCAGCCCGCGCTCCCCCGTTAGTACCAGCGCGAGAATCCGCTCTTCGGGGCGCCTGGCCAGCAGCGGGTGCTGTGGCTCAGCGATGCGCGACATGATCGAACGCAGCATCCGCGCCAGTTCCCTGGCATAGGGGCGCGCGGCCAGCGCGGCTTCCTGGGCCCGGCGCAGCATGGCCGCGGAGACAAACTTCATCGCGCGCGTGATTTGCTGGGTGTTCTTCACCGAGCGGATGCGGCGCCGGAAATCGAGAAGTGTGGGCATCGTCCTTCGTCAGGCTGCGCTTCTAATTCTTTGCCGCGGCCACGGCAGCCGTAAAGCGCTCCTTGAACGCATCCAAGGCGGTCTTGACTTCGGCTTTAATGCCGTCGTCCAGGGCTTTCTTGGCTGCTATGTTTTTCAATACTGACGGATAATTCGTTTCGACGAATTGCAGGAATTCGCCTTCAAACCGGCGCACCTCCGCGACCGGAATACTGTCAGTCCCGCCGCTGGTGGCCACGTAAATGATCAACACTTGCTTCTCCGCGGACAGCGGCGCGTATTGATCCTGCTTCAGAATTTCCGTCAGCCGTTGCCCGCGCGCAAGCTGCCCCTGGGTAACTTTATCCAGCTGATCGGAGCCGAACTGCGCAAAGGCGGCAAGCTCGCGGTACTGCGCCATATCCAAACGCAGCGAACCAGCCACCTGCCGCATCGCCTTGATCTGTGCATTGCCGCCCACTCGGCTCACGCTGATGCCCACGTTAATCGCCGGACGGATGCCGGCGTTGAAAAGATCCGCTTCCAGATAAATCTGTCCGTCGGTAATCGAAATCACGTTTGTCGGAATATATGCCGAAACGTCGCCGGCCTGGGTCTCAATCACCGGTAACGCCGTGAGCGAGCCTGCACCCAGTTTATCGTTCAGCTTCGCGGCCCGTTCCAGCAACCGGGAGTGCAAATAAAACACATCGCCGGGAAATGCTTCGCGCCCGGGAGGACGACGCAACAGCAGCGAGATTTCGCGGTAGGCCTGCGCGTGTTTCGACAGGTCATCGTAGAAGGCCACCGCATGACGTTTCGTATCGCGGAAGTACTCGCCCATCGCGCAAGCGGCGTACGGCGCGATATATTGCAGAGAAGCCGGCTCCGCCGCCGAAGATGCCACCACGATGGTGTAGTCCATGGCTCCCGCATCGGTCAGTGTTTTTACCACCTGTGCAATCGTCGATCGCTTCTGCCCGATGCCGCAGTAGATGCAAACCAGGTCGCCGCCCTTTTGATTGATGATGGTGTCCAGGATGACGGCGGTCTTGCCGGTTTGCCGGTCCCCGATGATTAGTTCGCGCTGGCCGCGCCCGATGGGAATCATGCTGTCAATGGCCTTGATACCCGTTTGCAGTGGCTCCCGCACCGGCTGGCGGTCGAGCACCCCGGGTGCAAGACGTTCCAGCGGATTGCGCTGCTTCGCTGCGATGGGCCCCTTGTCGTCAACCGGCTGGCCGAGTGGGTTGACTACGCGCCCCACCAGTGCTTCACCCACGGGCACGGACATGATCGTGTTCGTGCGCTTGACGACGTCGCCCTCCTTCAACTCCTGGGATTCGCCGAGGAGCACCACGCCGACCTCTTCTTCTTCCAGGTTCAGCGCAATGCCGAAAATATCGTGTGGGAACGCGACCATTTCGCCGGCCATGACCTTCTCGAGCCCGTGGACGCGCGCAATACCGTCGCCCACGCTGATGATCGCGCCGACTTCGTCGACGGATACGGTCTGCTCATAGTTCTCAATCTGCTCTCGCAGAATCTTGCTGATTTCGTCCGCCTTAATGTTCGCCATGCCTGCTCCGTCGCTTCCGTCAAAGCCTCTTGTAGCCGCCCCCTAGAGGGCGGAAACTCCCAGCACTACTCGGCCGCCAGGCGCGTGCGCATTTCATTCAATCGGCCGCGCAACGAGCCATCGTAAATCGTATCCCCGATTCGTACGACCACGCCGCCCAACAAGGTCGGCTCAAGCGCGTACTTTGCTTCAATCTTCTTTCCCGTCAGCCACGCCAGCGTCGTTGCCATTTCTTTCTTTTGTGCCCCGGTCAATTCGATCGCCGAAGAAATTTCCGCTTCGGCAATTCCCTGCCGATGCCGAATAACTTCATGAAACGCGGCGAT
>Ga0137415_10001921_pt1 | contig 20739 bp, 16 predicted proteins | sample CZODoug3_1_1_16f_FD_183082 | JGI IMG/M metagenome (GOLD analysis project Ga0137415, IMG submission 183082) | Vadose zone soil fungal communities from Angelo Coast Range Reserve, California, USA - CZODoug3_1_1_16fungal (Hybrid Assembly) | ecosystem: Environmental > Terrestrial > Soil > Vadose...
AAGCTGACAAAACCCATCACTGGCAGGTAGCACCAGGTATCGTAATGTCCGTTGAAGAACGACAACTGCTGCGCGCCGTGCGTGGGATCGTCGGTCGGATCCAGATCGATGGTGACGCGATAGGTACGATGACGCAGCCGCTTGGCGTGACGCCGGATCACGCTCTCCGCCAGGAACTCGCCCGCACGATAGAGTTCCTTGACCCCAACTCCGTTCTCGAAACGCGACAACGTCGGCTGCGAAGCCAGCTCGCGACCTTCGATCGGATCGCGGTCCAGAAGCAGTTTGTGAATCGGATCCCCGGACAGGCGGGCTGAATCGTTCGCGTCCGGGTAACCGCAGGCGATCGAGAACACTCGCTGCGCCACCAACTCGCGTAACGAATGATCGACCTTTCCAGCTTGCCGCTCGTCTCGCAGGCACGAGGCCAGTCCAGCCACCAATCCATAATGTCGATCGGCGGCCTTCAGCAGCAGAGCTCCACCGTCGGAACTCCCCTCGCGCTGATCGAACTGGGCCACTACAGGCTTGCGAAAAATTCCTGGGAACAATAAACACTGTGTTGTGCTATCTTCAGACATTCAGAAGCCTCTTTTGTTGCCGCAAACAGGTCTAGTCAACATGTTTGTAACAGAGGAGGCTTTTGTTGTCTTCAAATATATGAATAATGCGGGCTAAAAGGCTTTGCGAAAATCAATCTCACACCCGGCGAGAGCAAAAGAGTTACGATTAAGCTCGATCGACGTGCATTCTCCTTCTACGATGTTAATAAGAAAGCCTGGAATGCAGAACCCGGAGATTTCTCAATCCTTGTCAGTGCTTCCTCCGATAACATCCGCTTGAAAGGAAACTTCACACTAGTTCGTTAAACTCCTGGTGAAGGTAGGAAATGGTCGTAGTCATATAATCAGAACCAGATGAATGTAACGTGCAGGTTTTTCGCAGTCTTGGTCTGCCTACTAGCGGCGGCACTTTGTTTCTCCCAATCCGGAGTAGACCAGACAACTACCCTGGCAGACCACATCCGGAAGGCGCGCGAGTTTCTAGACGAAAAACGTCCGGACCTCGCCATTCCGGAGTTGCAGGCAGCAGTAGCCATTGATCCGTCAAATGCTGAAACCCAGGGAAATTTGGGAGTTTTACTCTACTTCCAAGGCAAAGTTGCCGAGGCCATTCCTCACCTTCGTGCGGCGGTTGAGCGCCAGCCAGGACTGGGCAAAATTCAGGGATTGCTGGGATTGGGCGAGGTTCATACGCTGGAGGTTGTCCGCGGTCGAGAGGACCTGGAGTCAGCGTTCCCGGTTGTCGATGATCCAAAATTTAAAGTACAAGTCGGTCTGGAATTAATCAGTCTCTACACGCAAAACGGCGACCTGGAAGAGGCGAATCGAGTCCTGGCGCAATTGCGCAAGGCTTCACCGGACGATCCCGAGGTTCTCTACGCCGCCTATCGCACTTACTCTGACCTCGCGGGTGAGTCGATGCTTGCGTTGTCGCTGGCCGCGCCGGATTCCGCACAGATGCATCAAGTGATGGCTCACGAGGAATTCCGACAAGGTAACAGCAATGGGGCGGTTGCGGAATTCCGCAAGGCGACTGCGATCGATCCGCATTTGCCTGGCATCCACTTTGAGTTGGCAGAGTTGTTGCATTCTTCGCAAGACGAAGCCGTCAAGAAAGAAGCAGAGAAGGAGTATCGTGCCGCTCTGGCGGAAAATCCCCAGGACGCAAAGTCGATCTTGCGCCTGGCGGACATCGACGCGCAAAAGGGAAGCTCCCAGCAGGCTTTGGAAGAATACAGGAAGGCCGTCGCTCTCCAGCCACGCGACGCAGATGCAAAGCTAGGTTTAGCGAAGATTCTGACTGAGATGAATCAAGCCGATGAAGCGCTGCCTTTGCTGGAGGACGCGGTACGACTGGACCCAACGAACGCGACGGCACATTATCGACTCGGTACACTGTACAGAAAGATCGGGCGCAGCGACGATTCAAAGAGGGAAATTGAACTGTACAAGAAGTATAAAGACTTGAAGGAGAAGCTCCGCGTTGTCTACAAGGACCTCCAGTTACAACCGGACGAGATCAGTGGGGACAAAGACGATCAGAAGTAGCATTCACGCACAGAGCAAGAGTCTGAGATTTACTGGTACGCGGGCTGTATTTTCGTTTTCATGCGCCGGGTTCCTGCTGGTCTGGCTGCTCGGAACATCGGTAGCGCAGATGGGAACAGCCACACCGCTACCGGCAAAGGAACGCGAAAAGGCCGAAGCAGAGAGAAGAGCAGCTGGCACTCTCTCGAACTATCCCCAGTTGGTCGACATTACATCTTCGACCGGCATTCATTTCGAACACCTGTCAACTCCCGAGGCAAAGTTCATCGTAGAGTCGATGAGCGGCGGAGTCGCCTTAATCGACTACGACCGTGACGGTTGGCCGGACATTTATTTCACCAATGCTCAGACCGTAGAAATGGCGAAGCAAGGCGTGAAGGCCCGCAGTGCCCTTTACCATAACAATCACGACGGAACTTTTACGGACGTGACGGACAAAGCGGGAGTCGGATTTCCGTGCTGGGCCATGGGTGCGGCCGTAGGGGACTACGACAATGACGGCTGGCCCGATCTGCTGGTGACCTGTTTAGACGGAGTCGTGCTCTATCGCAACAATGGAGACGGCACTTTTAAGGATGTCACCAAGGCCGCTGGACTGGCCGGCGACAGCGGATGGGCGACGGGAGCGGCTTTCGGAGACTATGACGGCGATGGCTGGGCCGACCTTTTTGTCTCCCACTATGTCGATTTTCACTTGGATGACATGCCGACCTTTGGCTCAGGCAAATCATGCAAATATCTGGGCATCGACGTGCAGTGCGGCCCTCGTGGGTTGAAAGGATCTCCCGACAATCTTTATCACAACAACGGCGATGGGACGTTTAGCGATGTCTCAAAGAAGTCTGGCGTGGATGATCCGGAACATCGCTACGGCCTAACCGCAATATGGTCGGACTTTGACAATGACGGGAAGCTGGATCTTTTTGTAACCAACGATGGGCAAGCCAACTACCTCTATCAGGGCGATGGCAAGGGAAGATTCGAGGATGTTGCGTTGACCTCCGGGGTGGCAGCGAATGAGGACGGAGTGGAACAGGCGAATATGGGCGTAGCTCTGGGCGACTATTTGCACACTCGACTCATGTCACTGTTAATCTCGCACTTTGACATCGAGTACGCCGCCCTTTATCGCAACCAGGGCGGAATGAACTTTTCCGACGAGTCGATTGCTTCCGGCATCGCGCGGGGCACGCAAGGGTTCGTGGGCTGGGGAGATGCTTTCGTCGATTTTGCCAATAGCGGCTGGCGGGATTTCCTTCTGGTCAATGGACACGTTTATCCGCAGGTCGATAGTGCGAATCGCTCGACGCGATTTCTTGAACCAAAAGTTCTGTTTCTGAACCAGCGGGATGGAACTTTCAAGAACGTCAGCAAGCAGGTTGGATCGGCATTGCAAGCTTTGCAGGTGAGCCGGGGCCTCGCCATCGGCGATCTATTCAACGATGGGAGAATGGAAGCCGTTGTTGAAAACCTTGTAGGAAAGCCGATGATCCTTCGACCAGAAGGCGGTCCGCAGTACCATTGGGTCAGCTTCCAACTTGAATGCGTGAAGTGCAATCGTTTGGCGCTGAACGCGCGAGTCACAGCGATGGCGGGAGATCTGGTCCAAATGGGAGAAGTGCTCAGTGGGGGAAGCTACTTATCGCAGCATGATTTGCGCATACACTTCGGCCTCGGCAGTCATGACCGTATCGACCGGGCCGAGGTTCTCTGGCCTAACGGCAAAAAAGATACCCTCACGAATTTGGCCGCCGACAGATTTTATGTCGTGCGCGAAGGAGAGGGAGTTGTTCTTAGCAAAGGGCCGGAGGAACGGGTCAAGCTTCGATAGAGGATTTCGAGCAGGTATTTCCGGATAACGATGCGAGTAACCAGCGCGTGTCACAATCCGACCTCGAATGGCTGCTTCATGAACATCACGCGGGGGAAATCTCGCCGCCTAGGTCAGATTCTTCTGGCGGCCTGCCTGACAGTGCTACTTTCCCTAGTGGTCACGGCACAGAGTACAGGTGCTTCTGCTGACCCCGTTCTGACGCGACAACTGCATCAGGCTCTCAAACTTGCGCAACAGGGCGACGCGCAAGGCGCGATGAAGCTCACGCTCCAGTTGCTGGAGCATAACCCGAGGTTTGCGCCCGCACTAAAGTTGAAAGGAATGTTGCTGGAAGAATCGGGGCAAAGTTCAGAAGCTGGGGCCAGCTATGAAGAAGCTCTGAAGTTCGCCCCAAACGATCCCGATCTGCTCTTGAAATCAGGCGTCCACAAACTCGCTACAGGCGATCGGGACGAAGCGATCAAGCGCCTACAGGACTGCACAAAGATTCTCCCGGAGGATGGAGACGCCCAGTATTACCTGGCTCAGGCGTATCACTTGAACGGGCAGGATAAACTCGCCCTGTTAGCAATCCGCAAGAGTCTCAAAGCCGAGCCTGACAATCCGTCCGTGCTGCAAAAATATGGAGAATTGTTGTGTGCCACCGGAGATTGTCAAAGCGGACTGCGCTCGTTGCTTAAGGCTCAGCAATCTGATACGACGCTGCCGCACATTGATTTCGACATTGGGGTCACTGATTTCAAGTTGATGGATCTTCCCGGTGCCGAGAAATATGCGCAACGTGCGTCGCAAGCGCAGCCCAACGACATCGAAGCCCTTCAATTACTCGCCACAGTTGACGTGAAACTCGCACGCTGGCGGGAAGCGAGAGCTGCGTATGAACAACTGCAGACACTGACGCCAGGGGACGTGGAAGCCTTATTGGGACTCGGGGAGTGCGAACTTGAGCTCAAGAATTATCAAGCCGCCATAGACCGGTTGGAAGCGGTCTTACAGCTTGATCCCACGCGGTTACAGGCGCACTTTTATCTCTCTCGCGCCTTTGCAGGGCTCGACAGGACGGCGGATGCGAAGCACGAAGCAGCGCTGCATCAATTAATGATGCAGCAACTGACATTCGCTCGATCTTTGGAAAGCGAGCAACGCGAAGGTGCCATCAAACCGCAGGTACAGCAACTCCTCGCTGCGAATCGAGAGGACGCCGCTGTTCAACTGTACCAGGAGCACTTCAAGGGAACTCCTGCCACCTTGGCGGACGCATATGTGTTCATCGGAAAAATCGAGCTTCATATCGGAAAGACAGACGATGCGCTGCGCAACCTTCATCATGCACTGAAAATCCAGCCGACAGTGCGCGGAGCGCATACGAACGAGGGTATTCTGGCGCTCAAATTAGGTGATCTAAACCGCGCCGAAAAAGAATTTCAAGGGGAACTCGCTAACGATCCAAACTATCAGATTGCAATCGCCGAGATGGGCGAGGTTCGGTATCGTCAGGGGCGCTGGCCAGAAGCAGCAGACCTTTTAGCGAAATCAAAAACCATTACTCTGGAATTGCTCTACATGCTCTGCGACTCTTACTTCCGCCTGGGTAAGGTGGAGGAAGCGAATCTGAACGCCGAGGCCGCGGCAGCATATGCAAGAAAAAAGCCTGAAATCATGCAGGGCCTTGTAGAACTCCTGATCCGTAATGGACAGACCGATCTTGCGAAGCAACTGGGATCTTTCTCGCGCAACAACTGAATTTCGTCAATGCGAGCTCTCGGTCACCGTGAGCACCTGGTCCGCTTTGACGTTCTTCAGAACCTGCCGGGTGCCGCTCGGCCAGACGAGTTCGATGGTGTCCACGACCGCCGCCGAGCCCAAGCCAAAGTGCACACGCTTGTCGCTGGCAGAGTTATAGCTGACCGCAGTTGTTGCCTCGTTGTATTGCGAGCCCAGCGTGGTCGTGATCTTGACCTTTGTTCCCAAGCCGTCGCGGTTCGATTTAACACCGACCAGATTAAGAATGATCCAGTGGTTGTGATCGTTGGAACGGTTCATCCATATTTCGGGTGAGCGGTTAAGCACAGTTACAACGGCATCGATCTTCCCGTCGTTGTTTAGGTCGCCAAACGCCGCTCCGCGATGCGGAGCAGGAACCTGAAACGACGGTCCAGCTTTCGAACTCACATCCTCAAAGTTCAGATTTCCATGGTTCCGAAATACCCGATTCGGGAGCGCAAACGGTCGGTGCGCCAACTCCATGGAATTGTCGAGGATATCGGAATTGGCGGTAAACAGGTCTTTGTTGCCGTCGTTGTCAAAATCGAAAATGCCGACTCCCCACGCGGTCGATCGACTGGTCAAGGCCGCGAGTCCAGCAACTGCCGTGACATCCTGAAATTGACCGTCTCCAACGTTCTTGTAGAGCGGGAGGCCTTCTCCGAACATGGCAGTTTCGAAGATATCTGGCCTGCCATCGTTGTCGATGTCGCGGAAATCTGCACCCATTCCCGCGAGGGCATTACCAAACGCGTTGTATGCCACACCTGCCTGTAAGGCAACGTCGGCGAACGTTCCGTCGCCATTGTTATGAAAAAGATAATTCTCGAAGGTGTCGTTGGAAACGAAGATATCGGTAAATCCATCGTTGTCATAGTCGGCAAAAGCCAGTCCCATGCCTTTGCCGATATATGGCGAAATGTGCGACTGCTCGGATACGTCGGTGAACGTTCCGTCGCCATTGTTGCGATAGAGGATGTTGGGTGTTCCCAGAAAATCGACGGGTGAACAATACGCGGGATGCCCCTGCTGAACGCAAGGAGTGGCATTGCTGATGCTGTAATTCAAATAGTTCACCACGAACAAGTCGAGCCGTCCGTCGTTGTTGTAATCGAACCATCCGGCTGCCACCGACCATGCTTTCCCCAATTTCGGAACCACTCCCGCAACGCCGGCCTTGGCGGTGACGTCGCTGAATGTGCCATCTCTGTTGTTATGGAACAGTTGGTTGTGGTTGAGGCCGGTTATGTAAAGATCGACGAATCCATCGTTATCGTAGTCACCGGCCGCACCTCCCATGGAATATCCAATACCCTGCAGCCCGGCTTTCTCTGTCACATCGGTGAAGGTCCCGTCACCGTTGTTGCGGAACAAGCGGTTCCAGTAGCCGGCATTGCTTTTCTGCAACGATGGGATCGCTGCTCCATTTGTGAAGAAAATATCGAGCAACCCGTCGTTGTTGTAATCGAAGAGTGCGACACCGCCGACCATAGTCTCGAACGTGTATCGTTTCGGACTGACGCTATTCTTTAGCGCAAACTTAATCTTTGAGTTCTGGACGGTGTTCTCGAAACGAATGCTTGATGTTGAGCTGGCCGTGTGGGCTGTTGGTGGGTGGTGGGTGGAAGCGGCAGGCGAAGCGGATTGGGCTAACAGAATCGCTGCATAGCAGGCCAGTAAGAGGGATGGGAATCCGACCAGAAGAATGCGGCTGACACGTCCCAAACGGCAGATAGGTCCTATTGGCCGTTCCACCACGGGAGAGAGCATGCGTGATTGCAAATGGGGTTCAGGAATTCGGGAGTCTCCAGCGAGCTCCGCACTTACGCGTAACGTTGCGCATAGCAGAGGGCAGCATACCTGACTCGGTTTTCGCTATCTGGTTCCTCAAGACGGCTGGCGCGGAATTGCATGGGACACCTTGCAAGCTCCTTCCGGACAGTATTCACACGTGGATTCGCGAATCACTAGCTCTGGCTCTACCGAAACTTGCTGAGCACCGGACTTGGTTCCATTCACAATTCTGGTCAGAAGTTGCTCGGCGGCAATCTCCCCCATCCGGCGCAGCGGCTGCCGCACCGTGGTGAGACGAGGACTCAGATAGGCTGCTCCGTGAATATCGTCGAATCCGACAACGGAAATATCTTCCGGGACGCGCAATCCGGCGTCGTAGAACGCTCGCATTGCGCCGATCGCCGAAATATCGTTAAAGGCAACCAGCGCGGAGAAGCGCCTGCTTGTGGCAATTAATTTCTGCGCGTGCTCGTATCCTTCTTCCGGAAGCGAGGGCCCGGGATGGGTCGCTCCTTGTTGCAACTGCAATGTCAATTCCGGCCGAATTCGAATCCTCATCTGCGTCGCCGCATCGCGCACTCCCTTCCATCGGTACATGGTGTCGGCGCTCCCTGGATGGCCCTTAAAGAACGCGATTTCTCTGTGGCCGAGTTTGAAAATGTGTTCCAGTGCGACGAACGCCCCCTTCGCGTTATCCACGCCCACATTAACTACCCCCTTAACCCTGCGGTGTCCCGAAATCGAGACGGCGGGCACGGAAAGCGGGTGCTTCAGAGGTGTGTTTACAAGAATGATTCCTTCGACCGCCCGGTCGATGAGCATTCGCGGATACTCTTCAATCAGGGCGGGTCGGCCACGGTGGCTGGCCACAAAGTAGAAGTAACCACGCTTCAAGAGCTCATCTTCGATCCCGCCCATAATGGCGGATGCATACCCCTCGCTCAACTCTGGGACCAGAACTCCGATGGTGTAGCCCCGTTTCAGGCTCAAGGAACGCGCGAAAAAGTTGGCGCGATAATTCAGTTTCTGTGCCGCTCGGAGAATTCGATTTTTTGTATGTTCCGGTATCGCCTTCGCCGCCGGCGAATCATTTATGACGATCGAAACCGTAGCCGGAGAAAGCCTTAAATACTCGGACAATGACCGCAAGGTAGTGGGTCTTAGGTGGGCCGGTCCCTTCATGGAGGATTGGGGCTCTCGATGCCAATGAAGCATACCACCGGTGTTAATTTTTCATGAAATGCTTGCCGCCTTTTTTGCAACGGGCCGGCAGTCGGGCGGTGTGAGGTTCACTTTCTGTCAATAGGTTGCGAACGAGGGCTCTTCAGGGAATTGCAAAGCTAGCCGCGAAAACTTCAGAAATTTGGTCACGGCTCGTCTTCAGGCCTTCCTAAAGCGGTTGAGTAAAGGCAAAAACCGGTTTTGTAGGCCATTTTGTTCTTGACAACGGCTCTATAACAGTTTTGTACTACTGCGTCGGGTCCGAAGATCGGGCGTGAAGCTGCCTGTGTTCCCTGGGAAGTCTGCAACAGGCCCGCCCTACTTCCCTGATCCGACGGCGTTGTTTACCTCCGGTGTCTTATCGACCAGCAGACTACCTGCTGATCTAGTGCTGGGGTAGATACCCCAGTGGCTTAAGACAGCTTTTGCGCTAGACGCGCGTCATAGAGCCGAATTCAGGAGGCTGTACATGAAGAGAATGGCGTTGTGGGTTCTGCCCCTTCTTGTAGTTTTTGCGAGTATTGCCTGCTTGGCGCAAAGCACGAATGCGGGTGATATCCGCGGCAGCTTGACCGATGCTTCCGGGGCCTTGATTCCAGGGGTCTCAGTTACTGTGACGAACGTCAATACCGGCGTGACAAAGACCTTTGTCACAAACGACTCCGGCATCTATGACACCGATTCCATCGTGACCGGCGAATACACAGTGACGTTCAGCAAAGAGGGTTTCCAAAAGATGGTGCGTGGTCCCGTTACGGTGCAGGTTGGGTTCATGACCGTGAACGGCGAGTTGAAAGTGGGTTCTTCGACAGAGTCGGTCACGGTTGAAGCCGACGTGTCCCTGCTACAAACCGAAACCAGCGAACAGAGCACAACGCTGACGTCAAAATCTATGGTCGCGTTGCCCCAGGTCACCCAGGACTGGCAGAACTTCACCATCCTGCTGCCCGGCGCCAGCGGCTGTGCCGACCTGGGGAACGGAACCTGCTCCCAGGGAACCACCAATCCCGGTCAGGTAGTCGCAGTCAACGGCAATCTGCCCTACAGCAACATCATCGCCGACGGAGCTTCGACGACACTCTCTCACAGCCAGAATGCCAATCCGGCCACCTTCGAGAATGTGGCCGAGTTGCAGGTGAATACTTCATCTTTTTCGGCCCAATACGGAATCGGTGGAATCATCTTCAATCAGGTCAGCAAGAGCGGGACAAACAAGTTTCACGGGACCGCTTACGATTTCATTCAGAACGACATGCTGACCGCCCATCCGTACTTCAGCACAGGGGCGATTCCGTTCCTGCGCTACAACAATTTCGGTGGCTCGATCGGCGGGCCGATCTTGAAGAACAAGATGTTCTTCTATTTCAACTACGATCGGATCGTGAATCATGGCAACAGCCACGGCTACAACACCCTTCCGACGGACGCCAATATTGGCGGTGACTTCACCGGCATCAACAGCCTTTACGATCCCACCACGCAGACAATCGCGAATGACGCCCTCGGAAATCCCTACCCGGTCCGACAGAGTTTTGCGTCCGAATATGGGAACGGGAACAAGATTCCCACGAACTTGTTCGACCCGGTTGCCGCGAAGTTCCAACAAAGTTTCTTCCCGACGACAGCCAACCATCCTTCGTTCCTGACTTCGATTCCCGGCGGCCAGTCCATCGGAGGCGAAGGGCAGCCGAACAACAACTGGTTCTACAACCAGTTGGTTTCGTACCCTGCAAAGCGTTATTTCGGGCGGTTGGACTGGGATGTTAACTCGAAGAACCGGATCACGATGTCGGTTACGCAAGGTGACTATACCTACCCGGGCCTCAGCTCGATTACCAACTGCCCCGTGGGTTGCCAGAACGGCTACGTCGACAACAACAATGCGGAGATCACGGACGTATGGAACGTGAGTTCCACTATCGTCAACGAGTTCAGAGTCGGCTATACCAACCAGATGAACTACTTCACGGATTCCTCGCTGGGCAAAGGATACGCCGCTCAACTGGGTTGGCAGTTTGGCAAGCAGGACGATTTTCCAGGGTTTGAGACCACCGGTACCTATCCCTATTCATGGCTCACGCCAGGTACCAATTCGATCTATAAAGAACACGTGTTCGACTATTCCGACGTCGTGACCATGATCCGCGGCAAACATATTCTTCACTTCGGCGGAGAGTTGCTTGCCTATCGGGATAACTCGACCGCCTGGGGTAACAAAAACGCCGGCAATATGCAGTATTCTGGGCAATACACCAAGCAGTGGACGACAGACCCCGCCGTGTGCGGCGCGAGTGCGAATGGCGCGGCCTGCACCGTACCCGGAACTGGTTTCGAGTACGCTGATTTCCTGCTCGGGTATATCAACAACTGGCAGGCGAACGTGAGCCCGGAGTATGGAGCGCGCCTGAAGAGCCCGCAGATGTTTGTTCAGGACGATTTCAAAATCCGTCCGAACCTGACTGTGAACCTTGGCTTGCGTTACCAGATCAACCATGGGTGGAATGAAGTTCACGGCAACATAGCGTCGTTCGATCCCAATGTAATAAATCCTGCCACCAACACACCGGGCGCTTACTGGTTTGCCAGCACACATGCGAATGGACGGACCGCCTTGGAGGCGAACGTTTACAACACCGTCTTGCCGCGAGTGGGATTCGCCTGGGCGATGCGGCCGAACACAACCGTCCGTGGTGGCTTCGGGCTCTATGCCTATAACTGGAGCCTGGATACTTACGGAACCGGCATGGGCGCTTCGTTCGGTTCCTCGGGCAACTACACCGATCCCACAAACGGTATCTACCCAGCTGCAGTTTTGGCTGGAAATGGTAACAGCATTAAAGCCAGTTCCTTCTACAACGGACCCCCGCAGGATTCAGGAGCGCCACTGCCTTTTACAGCCGGATCCCAAGACCCGACTCGTTTTAATGGCCAGTCAGCCAATTACCAGGCGTACCACACTCCCGTTCCTAAGATTTACCAGTGGAACTTCGGAGTTCAGCATTCCTTGACGACCGACATGGTGGCTGAACTTGCCTATGTGGGGAGCCACGGTTTCAACCTTGCCTACCCGGTGGACCTCAACCAAGTGCCGCCGAGCGGCTGGTCGCCCAACGATTCGCAGAATCGTCCGTATGTGAATTTTCAGGGTATTAAGGGCGCCAGCAGCAGGACCAATGCGATCTCCAACTACAATTCGCTGCAGACCTCCATCACGAAGCGAATGGCCAGAGGAGTAAGCCTCAGCTTCAACTACACGTGGGCGCATTTCCTCGACGACCTGGATTCTTCGGGTTGGGGCAGCCGCGCCGGCCAACAGGACTATCAAAATGCTTTCGATCCCGCAGCGAACTACAGCAACTCCAACTTCGACGTTCGCCATGCCTTTAAAGGCTACGTGGTCTACCAGTTGCCCTTCGGCAGAGGCAAACAGTTCCTGAATCACAGCACCTTGCTGGATGAAGTTGTGGGTGGTTGGCAAGTTTCGGGCACCGTTGTTCTGGAAACCGGGCAGCCTTTCAGTGTCTACGGAGATCAGGCCAACTACTCGCTGGCAGGCACACAGTTTCCAAACCGCAGCCCTGGTGTCAGTCTGTATGCTGCTCACAAGGGCATCAACGGTTGGTTCAACCCGGCAGCATTCACCAAACCAGCGGATGGAACCTGGGGCAACGTGAGGAGAAACAGCCTGTACGGCCCGGGCGTCAACGTTTTCAATCTGTCCGCTGCCAAATCGTTCGGATTGCCCTGGGAGAGCATGAGGATTGAGTTCCGCGCCGACGCGGCAAACGTATTCAACCACAAAAGCTTGGGGATTCCGGGCGGCCGGAACATGGGCAGCGCTGCAGGCGTCGATCAAGCCTATACGAGCTCGAACACCATCAGTTCGGTCACTACTGGCGCACGCAACATGCAACTCATGCTGCGCTTGAGCTTCTAACAATCCGCAACTCGGGAAGAGACGGCGATTCGTCGCCGTCTCTTTATTTGTAGTGGTCGCGGAGCCACATCTGCGCACCAGCGATGCCTTGAAAACGTATATCGACCCACGAATTAGTAAACGATAGATTAGTGCGGCGACTCTCCCGAACTAACCGCCGACATATCGGACTTCATCCCCAGCGCTTTCAAATATCCCTGGTTCACGCGACCCTTTTGCAGACGAACATTCTCTAGCAGGGCCGCGAAAGCACGTGTGATTACTTCCTGGTCCGGCCGGGCCTTCAGCCTCTCTTCCACGTGGGCCGTGCCTCGCGGAAGCTTGGCGAACTCGACGATCTTTTTCCAGTTAGCAGGCGGGATAATGCTCACGACCGCAGACGATTTTTCCATCTTCTTATAAGGCCAGAAAGCCCATCCGATATTGTTGCTTTCCAGGGTCTTCACGAATTGTGAGATCCAGTCATCGCTATTCTCCCCAGATTCCCCCAACCAAATAGGCACGTCATACTGGTTCCGAAAATCGATGTATGGTCGGATCACGCTGTCATCTGGAGCCGTCCAGTATTTGTGGAACGTGTAGGCGACGTTCGCGTCAAAGGGTTTGCCGAAGACAGAGAAGTTGCTGTCCCACTGCGCGCCGCCCAGAAACAAAATATGGTGGGCATCAACCTTTCGTATCTCCGCCGAAAGCTTCTTGTAAAGCGGTTCCAGCAAGCTATTCAAAGGTGCCAGCCTCGGAAAAGTCGGGATTGGCTCATTCAGCAGGTCATAGCCGAGCACGGTCGGTTCATCGCGATAATGCATCGCAAGCCGGCGCCATACTGCGATCAAGTGCTCTTGTTCCTGGGGACTGTTGTAAAGCCAGGGGTACCCGGCGCTGTCATCGATGTTCGCGCCCGTCTGTCCGCCCGGCGCTGCGTGAAGGTCCAGCATCACATAGATATGTTCGGCGCGGCTCCAGTCGATCAGCCGATCCAGCAACTTGAAACCTTCCGCGTCATCGCTCTCGAACAGGCTGTAATGCAAAGGAACCCGAATCGCATTGAATCCCGCACGATGCAGCAGAGCGATGTCCTCGTGCGCAATGTAATTCTCACGGTACTTGTGCCAGAATGCCTCGGATCCTTCCGGCCCCAACAACTCCAGCAACAGGGCACGGATCTCACTCGCCGATTGTGGACCACCTTCGAAAAGCCACATGTAACCTTCCGGTACCAGCCAATTGCCCAGATTTGTTGCGCGGGTGAGCAGCGGCTTGCCGGCAGCATCGACGATTTGCTTGTGGTCGGTATGGGCGAACTGTGCGCTTGCTGCGGGAATGACTGCCAGCACAAGAAGGGAAATCAATAGAAGTCGGAACTTAACCATGATTACCTCCGCCGGAAAGCCTACACTAAGCGGCAGCTGACGACAGTTTTCATTTGTCGCAATCGCAACCAACAACGTCTGGCCCCACTCTTTGCTGGTGACGCACTCCGGACTCCTGGTGTGTCAGGCGGCGCGCGAGTCGCCTATTCCTTCATTTCCCCGAACTGAAACCGCGGTGCGAGTTTGGCCCCAAACCGCTCCGCCATGGCCAAAGTAAGCGCCTGGGGAACCAGGACAGACGTGATGCCTTCCCATGGCTCTGCAACAGCGTCAATCCTGATCGGCAACAGCCGCTCGGAATTCGCACGCTCCTCGGACTCAACCAGGATGACCCTCCCTCCGCGAGCCAGGCAGTCTTGCGCGAGAGACACCCCGAGACCTCCAGCCCTGCCCAGGGCGAAGATGATGGCCACGTGAGACTCGTTTACATCGAGCAGGGGCCGTGGCGAAAACCTCCACCGGAGTGGGCAGCCGCGCGTTGTCCGGTCATTTCGCGGATGCACAATGCGCCCATGATCGCAGCCCCGTGGGCGGGGCCGCGTCCAATGATCTCAATGTTGGCGGCTCCCCTGCAGAATTCTTCCATTTTGCTTCGTCGCTCGAAGACGATCTCCAGCACCCTCATCTGCTGCGACACGCCTGCGCTACGCACTGCCAGGCACGGATCGCCAGTTGGTTTTGCTGAATCCAATACTCCAAGTAACACGCGCGGTGGGGCGTCCTAGTCACAAACCGACCGTGTGGTACAAGGGCTTTCTCTATATCAGGCAGCGAGTTGGAAAGACAGCACGGCGAGTAGTGGCGAAGGTGGAGTTCCATGCCGGGGACTTGTTCCCGCGGTTGGGTTTCATCGTGACTAACTTGGAGACGCCGAGCCGGGCGGTGGTACGGTTCTATAACAAGCGGGGGACGGCCGAGCAGTGGATCAAGGAAGGCAAGCAAGCCGTAAAGATGACTCGCCTCTCTTGCCATCGGTTTCGCTCCAACCAAGTGCGGCTCGCGCTGAGCCTGCTGGCGTACAACTTGGCTCATTTGTGGCGACGCCTGGCACTACCCCGACGAATCGAGAACTGGGCGCTGACGAGTCTGCAGCAACGTCTGGTGAAAACCGGAGGGCGGCTGGTGAAGCATGCAAGCTACTACTGGCTTCTCCTGGCGGAAGGTCATCTGAACCGGCGGCGCTTCGGAGCTATGCTGGGCCGGATCGCGCTGCTACCGCTACGGACGGGATAGCGAGCTGGTGGCCAGGTCAGCCGCGCGGAATCTGTCTCCAGCGGGTGGGGGTAAGGAAAGGTGTTGCGAAAGTGAGCTGGAATCCGAGGCAATTTCGCGCTGTGCTGGTGCTGATCGAGACCCGTCGGGGGCGGCTCAGATGCAGCTCGGTTCAAGCAACGCACAGGAGGAAAAACGGGTGTACAATGCTGGCGTTTTCGAAGTCAAAAAGGGAAATCCGTGCTAACTATGGACAGACGAACTTTCCTGGGTACGATGACTGCCGCCACGGTGTTAGCCCGCCAGTTCGCCTGGGCGGCCGATACTCGCAAGGTAGAAAAAGTCGGCGTGCAACTCTACACCGTCCGGAGCGAAATGCAGCAGGACTTCGAGGGCAAGCTCGCTAAGGTCGCGGAGATCGGCTACCGCGAGGTCGAGTTTGCCGGATATGACGGACACACTCCTCAGGAAGTGCGGGCCATGCTCGACCGGCATGGACTTACCGGTCCGTCCGCGCACGTGGAGTACAAAAGCTTAGGGGAAAAGTGGCCGTCGGTACTGGAAGCTGCCCACGTGGTCGGTCACGAATACCTGGTCAACCCGTATATTGATGACGAGGTTCGGAAGCAGCCCGACGGCTGGAAGCGCGCGGGCGAAACCTTCAATCGAGCCGGCGAGGCGAGCCAGAAGGCGGGAATCCAATTCGCCTATCACAATCATTGGTTTGAATTTGCGCCCGTCAACGGGAAACTCCCTTACGACATTCTCCTGGAAGAGTGCGACCCCAAGCTGGTGAAGATGGAGATGGATCTGTGCTGGGTTACCGTCGGCGGCCAGGACCCACTCAAATATTTCAAGCGCTATCCCGGCCGTTTCCCGCTGGTTCACGTCAAGGACCTGACCAAGATTCCGAAGGTGGGTGCTTCAGGCGGACAGAATTTCGGCGACTCGCTTCCAGAGATGACCGAAGTGGGCAGCGGAATCATCGATTGGAAGAAAATCTTTGCGCAGTCGGACAAAGCCGGCATCAAGCATTATTTCGTCGAGCACGACCATCCCAAGGCGCCCTTTGACAGTATCAAGACGAGTTACGAGTATTTGGCAAAGCTGAATTTCTAACGACCCTCATAATGATTTGTCATCCTGAGCGGCCATAGAAGGCTGAGTGCCGATAGATGATGATGGATGCCTTCGGGTTTCGTAAGTCGTTGAAGGATATGGTAGGCACGAGGAGACTCGAACTCCTGACCTCTACCGTGTGAAAGAGGCCTTAGGCCGTAACCGATTGAACTTTAACGGTACTCACTGCCCGGTTGAAGTACGTTAAAGCACCCGACGGGATTTCTTATTGGACCCTAATTGGACCCAGATTTCGTCCGTACCTACGCGCGGTAGCATTCTCGCTACTCGTCTGGACAACTGTTGGACCCAAATGGACCCAGGTGTCCTCACGCGTAACGGCGACCGAAGTTAGGACCAACTGCAACCGGATCCGATAGGTGCCAACCGACGAGACCAGCGGTAGCGCACCTGCCTTGGCCGCACGCCCGCCGGCTCCAAACGCTCTCCTCATTATTCTGACGACTTCCAATCAAAACAAAGCCCTGGGTTTCTCGAAGGACCTTATCTCTTAGCGGTTCAAGCCTTCTGGTTGAACTAGTGTTAACCTGCAGTCCAGCGTTTTGCGACCATCGGCCGCAACGTAGAGTCCGCTCCACTTCCAATATGGGTGTTTCTCGGGGCTAATATCTCGGGAGAGGGATTTCCAGGACCTTCATGACCTTCTTGAACCCGTGGGAAAACCTCCTGACTTCCATGATCAAAAGCCTCCTTCAGACCGATTCAGAGTATGTCTACACTTTCCTGAGAATCATCGCGGGAATCATCGTCTTTCCCTATGGCATGCAGAAGCTTTTCGGATGGTTTAGCGCCCCAGGATTTGGCGCCCCAGGAATCAAGAGCGCTCTTGAACAGCTCACAGCGAGGAAGATTCCTAAATTTATTGCCTGGCTCACTATCATCGGGCAGTCGCTCGGAAGTATTGCCCTTATGTCCGGCTTTTTGGGAAGAATCGCGGCCGGTGGACTGTTCATCATCTTCACCGGTGCGCTCATAGTTCACCTGCCGGATGGGTGGACACTGAATTGGTTTGGATCGAAAAAGGGAGAAGGAGTTGAGTATTTTGTATTGCTCCTGTCACTTCTCCTGGTCATCATTCTCAAGGGCAGTGGTGCGCTATCAATAGATGTTTGGCTGACAAGATGACATGCGTGCGTGGCAATCACATCAGAACCCACAGCATCTTTAGCAAATCTCCTCTCTCAATGACCGTGGGGAGTTCTTCATTCGCTGCCGTTGCCCGTGGATCGTCGGCGACTCCGAAATGATCGCTTTGTCGAGCACATTAAGTAACGGGAAGTCGGGCTAGACTAGCAAGGTGTCAGGAAAGGTGTCACGATATGAAGCATTGCCCTATGGTCCCAGTCTGCCTCATGGCTCTAAGCTTGGTCTTGTTACTGTTCTCATGGCATTCTGTAGGGACGGCGCGAGCCGGTTCGGCACCAGCCCAAGTCGGGCAGACGCCGCCTGAGTCCGCATCGCAGGAGCCTCGCAGCACATCCCAGGCTCCGCAGCCGTTGCAGTTACATGTGGAGAGCAATCTGGTGATCGTGCGCGTGGTGGTGCGCGACTCTCAAGGACATCCGATTGGCAATCTGAAGAAGGAGAATTTTAGGCTTTTCGATAAAGGGCGTGAGGAACAAATTACGCAGTTCTCAGTGGAGATGCCTGCTAGCGGATTGGGCGCTCCGGCTCGCCCCACAGCTTCACCAGAGACTGCGGCGGCAACCTCTGCTCCGCCCTCTGTGCAACCCCGTCAGATCGCGTTTTACTTTGACGATCTAAATATGGCACTGGACGAAATCAAGAATGCCCGCGACGCGGCGGATACTTATCTGGCACACAATTTGCGTCCTCCGGACCGCGCCGCAATCTTCACGTCCTCTGGCAAAGTCCACACTGATTTCACTCCCGATCTGCAAACGCTGCATGACGCTCTCACACACGTAACTCCGATCCCGAATAGCAAGGAATGCCCGCAAATTTCCGACTACCAAGCTGAACGAATCATCGAATACGAAGATCCGAATGCGATCCGGTTGGCCATCAGCGACGCCAAAATGCGCTGTGACATGTCGGAGGACGAAGGAAATTCCGCCAGTTCAGGAGCTGTTTCTCAGCCGGGAAGTCCGCAAGGAGCGGGCAATTCCGGTCAAAGCTCCAGCGGAGGAACGGGTCTGAGCAGTGAAAGTCCCGGTGCCAGCCAAGCGGCATGCCAGATGTGCCTACGCTCGACAGGGGCAGACCCGCTTGTCGCATTCGTGAAGCAGGAAGCCGAAGCTGTACTGTCCCAATCTCAGCTGCGCACGCAGCGTAGTCTCGGCATGTTGAATGCAATCGTTCTCGACATGGCCCACATGTATGGGGAAAAAGAAATCATTCTGACTTCCCCGGGCTTCATCCCCCGCAAACTGCAAGAAGAAGTGGACCGCATCATAGATCGGGCGCTCAATCTTCAGATCGTCATCAGCTCCCTCGATCCCAAAGGGGTTGCATTGCTCATGCCGGAAGTGGACGTCACCTCCAACTTCAATGCGCAGTTTATAGACCCGCAGTTTATAAGTCTGGTGAATTCCTTCGCATCGTCACAGGACCTGCACGCTACTGCCGTGCTGGAACAAATCGCCGAGCAGACGGGTGGAGATTTCTATCACCACAACAACGACCTCATTGCTGGATTCGCCAGACTAGTAGATGAACCACTCTCCTACACGCTCGCTTTTGCCCCCCGCAATCTCGATGGAAAATTTCACAAGTTGCAGGTCAAGCTGGTTAATGCCAAAGGCACACTGCAAGCCCGCCGCGGTTACTTTGCGCCCAAACGGCACGAAGCACAGACGGACGAACGCGATCACGATCAGCAGGCCAAGCAACAGGACGACGAAATACGGCAACTCATGGCCTCGCGGGAAGAATTCCATCAGCTCGCCGTAGATGTAAGCACCGAAGTCGGCCCCGTGGGGGGAACAGCGAAGAAATTCAAACAACTGACGGTGGTGGTTAAGTTGGACCTGAACTCGGTACGTTTCCGCAAAGAAGGAGAACCCAATGTCGATTCTTTGATTTTCGTGGCGGGAATCTTCAACCGCGAAGGCAAATGGCTAATTGGCGAGAAGAAGCAGGCTGATTTGAAGCGAGCCGAACTTGAGGATACGCGAGCAGTGGCTATAGAACACTCCTTTCAGCTAAAACCTGGTGCCTATTTATTGCGGGAAATCGTTCAGGATTTACAAGATCGTCATCTCAGCGCGATCGACCGGCCAATCACGATCCAGTAATACGATCAGCATTGGGGACACAGCAGTAGCTCGTGACATACACTGGAAATGGGCGGCCGGTGTTATCTCCCAAAACAGCAAACGGTGTCCCAAGTAATTGAAAGGATTGGTTGTGCCTACAATGGCAGCTGTCCATGCCAAAACCGCGCCCATAAATTGCTAATAAATTGTTGTGCGCTCATGCGAGATTCATCTTAACACATGGAAATCGACGGCTGAGCCAAGTTGGCGCACAGGAAAACGCCAATAAGACGCCAATAAGAAGCGATCCACGGAAGGATGCATCGGCCGTCAACGAACCGCGTGAATTCCTTCGTGCTCAAGCTAACAGTCTTGGGTCAACTGGCTCGCTCTCAAGGGCAAGCACTCCGAATACGCACTCGTGGACTCTGCGGAGTTGGTTCTTGATGAACGAACCGCTCCAGCGCCTCCAACCCAAAGCAAACTCCCTGATCGCGAGGCAACTGATCCAAACGCTGAGCGTTTCAATAAACGTCGAGATCTCGACCGACAACCACCTCTCCCGCGTAACCGGAAAGCACCCCTCTTAAGACCTGTTCCGGAGATGACGCTTGCGGACGCAGCCCTGGCCGCAGAACAATGGAGGCATGGTAGACGATCAGCAAGCGAGGTTTGGCCTTTCCGGCAAGTTCGGCGAGTTGCGTCGTGTTGGTGTGATACTTCGCCACGTAGGGTTGGAAATCCTGGCGCTTTACTAGCGACTCTAGCGTCTGCACTTCATGAATCAGGACATCGCAGCCATGGCATGCATCAATGGTAGCTTGGGTTGCCATGGCGCTCTGAGGCCAGGGAACCGACATTGTTATGGAATCATTTCACCAACTACGCCCACGGGGTGCGCCCCAATCAACCTACTTCAAAAGGGGCGCCCTCTTATAGTGCGACTTTGTCAGTTATCACGCCTCGTCGTCATTTAGGGAGGAAGAATGGGTCTGTTTCACACGGATTCGGTGGCCCTTAGTTATTTGAACGTTGAGGGGGCGAAACAGTGGTGGATCGACACATTCGGTTGCAAGGTAGTCAGAGTTCCACAGGACTGGGACAATCCGCTGCGCTCAGATGTGGCCCTGACACTTCC
>Ga0137415_10001922_pt1 | contig 20729 bp, 14 predicted proteins | sample CZODoug3_1_1_16f_FD_183082 | JGI IMG/M metagenome (GOLD analysis project Ga0137415, IMG submission 183082) | Vadose zone soil fungal communities from Angelo Coast Range Reserve, California, USA - CZODoug3_1_1_16fungal (Hybrid Assembly) | ecosystem: Environmental > Terrestrial > Soil > Vadose...
CATCAAGCTGCTGCTCTTCGCCTCGCTGAAGAACCGCGAGGTCACGATCGAGCTCGCGCGCGAAGCGCTGTCGGACAAGATCCGCCAGGGCGAAGAGGGATCCGGGTACGGCGGCGGGAGCCAGTCGGCGCCCAGCATCGACCGCGTGCAGGAAGTGGTCGCGCGCCGCTGGGGCGTGACGCCGGAAGGTCTCCGCTCCAAGGCCCGGACCAAGACGCTCACTGTTCCGCGCCAGGTAGCGATGTACCTGGCGCGCGACATGCTGCAGATGCAGCTCGTCGAGATCGGGCAGGCGTTCGGCGGCCGGGACCACTCCACGGTGATTCACAGCGTGGACAAGGTGGAGCGCCAGATGATGCGCGACCGGACGTTCAAAGAGCGTGTGGAGATGGCGCGGCAGGAATTGTCCGCACTGTAACCAACATTCGGGAAATGGGGAAAACGGCGCAGAGGTGTGGGTGATGGGGGAATCGTCACAGCTATCCGCAAAGCGCCAACAGTCCCAACAGTGCCCCAACATTGCGTGACGGGTGACAGGTGATGCTGTGGTTGCGCTTTAGCGGGATCACCCACATATCCCCGGTGTCTACTACTACTACTAGTATTTCTATATAGAGAAGCAGTAGTAAAGACTTTCCCCATTTGGAGACGGCGCGCCCGGCATGAAGTTCACGATCACGCGAGAACAGCTGCAGGAAGGCTTGGCCGCAGTGGCGGCAGCCATCCCCGCCAAGACGACGCTGCCCGTGCTGGCCAACGTCCTGGTCGAGGCCTCGAAGCAAGCCGGCGGCTTGCGTCTGTCGGGTACCGATCTCGACATCGCCGTCAGCACCACGGTTCCCGCCGAAGTCGATGCGGACGGCGCCGTGACCCTGCCCGCCAAGAAGCTGGTGGATATCGCCCGTGAGCTGCCGTCCGGTCCGGTGCGCGTGACCGCGGCCGGCGAAGCGCGCGTCTCGATCGAGTCGGGACGCTCCAAGTTCAAGCTGCTCGGGCTGCCACGGGAAGAATATCCCTCGTTCCCCGCTGTGAAGTTCGAGAAGGCGTGGAAAGCGGCGGCCGGCGTGGTGCACAAGCTGGTCGGTCACGTGGCGTTCGCCGCGTCGACGGAGGAAAGCCGGCCGATCCTGAACGGTGTCCTCTGGGAGCTGCGACCCGATCGCATGCGGATGGTGGCGACGAACGGGCACCGGCTCGCCAAGATGGACGTGCCCGCGACCGGCGGCTCGACCGCCGACTTGATCGTCCCGCCCAAGGCGCTCGAGCAGGTCCGCCGACTCTACGCGGGCGACGCCGAGATCGAGCTCGCGAAGAGCGACAACCACATCGGGTTCCGCGCCGGCGGCACGCTCGTCTTCTCCCGGCTGATCGAGGGGCCGTATCCAAATTACGAGCAGGTGATCCCGCGGGAGAACGACAAGCAAGCGACCGTCGATAAGGCCGCCATGGCCGCCGCGCTGCGGCGCATGAGCGTCGTCGCAAGCGACCAGACGCATCGCATCCGCCTCGCGTTCTCGGGCGGCAACGTGAAGTTCTCGGTGCAGACCCCGGACCTGGGCGAAGCGCAGGACGAGCTCGCGGTGACCTACGAGGGTGAGCCGCTCGAGATCGGCTTCAACGCGACGTACCTGCTCGAGATCCTCAAGTACATGCCGACCGACGAGGTACGCTTCACGTTCAAAGCACCCGAGCGTGCGGCGACGATCGAACCGGTAGGCTGGAACGATCCCGCCTCCTACATGGCGCTCGTGATGCCGCTACGGCTGGTAGACTAAGCGAGGACGGGCAAGGACTCGACGCACCGCGGGTTTGAGTCAATGGTCAATGGGACCACCTGAGTCTGGGTGGTCCCGTGTTGTATCGGGAACTACGAGCGTGTCGACTATTGGTGGGAGAATCGGTGGCTCGATTTGTGGAATCTCTGGTATCGAGTCCTCCAGAGCAGGCGGGACTGGTGTCTTTCCCCCGTAATAGTGGGCGAGAATCAAATCGCGGCGCGCCAGCATACGGGCGGGGCGGAACGCCGGGTTTGAGGTGCGGGGCTGCGGTAGCGTCGCAGCCAGCGCCGCGGCCTGCGCGTCGCTCAGTCGAGACGGCGGCACACCGAAGTACGCGGCACTCGCCGCCTCGGCGCCCCAAACGCCAGGGCCCCATTCCGAGGTGTTGAGATAGAGCTCCATGATGCGGGTTTTACTCAGTGCCAGCTCGAGCCGCACGGCCGTGACCGCTTCTTTGAGTTTTCGGAACGGCGAGCGGGACGGCGACAGATAGAGGTTCTTGGCGAGCTGCTGCGTGATCGTGCTCGCGCCGCGGTGCCCGCCGGTAGCCCACGCGTCTCGCAATTCGATGAAATCGATCCCGTGATGCGTTTTGAATCGCGAGTCCTCGGCGATGATGATCATGCGCTCGAGGACGTGTGTATCCTCGTGCCGACGTGCATACGTGCCGACGTGTGCGGAGCATGCGTCTCGCAATCTCATCATGGCGGTACAGCGTGGCTCGTGATCGCGCCACCACACCGGCGGCGGCCAAACGCCGACCAGCCACACCAGAAAGAGTGCGGCCGTCCATAGCACAACACGTCGTGCAATCCTATCTTTTTGCACCGCCATGGACCTCGAAGCCCTCCAGCAGCGCCTGCAACAAGCGCTTGGTCCGGAATTTACCGTTGGCCCACTGCTGGGTCAGGGGGGCTTCGCGGCCGTCTACCGCGCCCGCGACAACAGCTTGAACCGCGACGTCGCGGTGAAGGTGCTCGACGTGGAGCTCGCGCCCACCGCGACGGCCGCCCAACGCTTCATGCACGAAGCACAAACCGTCGCGCGCCTCGAGCATCCCCATATCGTGCCGATTTACAAGGTCGGCCGGCACGAAGAGATCTTCTACATCATCATGCGGTACATCGACGGTCCGTCGCTGGGCCAGCTGCTCGAGACGCAGAAGAAGCTCGACATCGGCGACGCGGCGCGTATTACGCGCCAGGTGGCCGACGCGCTCGCCTACGCGCACAGCCACGAGATCGTCCACCGCGACATCAAGCCGGACAACATCCTGCTCGACAAGAGCGGCCACGTCCTGGTGACGGACTTCGGTATCGCCAAGGCCGCGCAGGCGGCGAAGGAGAAAAAGACCGGGGCATCCACTCAGCTCACCAGTGAAGGCGCCGTCGTCGGCACGCCGCAGTACATGAGCCCCGAACAGGCGGCCGGTGATCCGCTCGATGGCCGCTCCGACATCTACTCCCTCGGCATCGTGCTCTACCAGATGCTCGCCGGCGCGCCACCCTTCGATGGCCCGTCGTCCGCCGACATTCTCGCGCAGCTGCTCACCGAGGAACCGGAGCCGATTCGACGCCACCGCCCCGACGTGCCGGAAGAGATGGCGCTGGTGCTCGATCGCATGCTGGCGAAGAAGCGCAATGAGCGCTTTCAGATGGCCAGCGAGGTCAGCCGTGCCCTGGTGGGCGCGCTCCCGACCGCGGCGCGAGATCGCGTGCACATCCCACTGCGGCGGCGGCTCAAGGCGATGTTCTACCGCTCCCTGGTGGGACTGAGCGTGGCGGGATGCCTGCTGTTCATCGCCTTTGCCGGCGGCGGCGCCGTCGTGGCGTACTACGTGTTCAGCAAGCCGCCACAGGTCGCGACGCGGTCGCCGTTTCCCGACAGCCTCGCGCGCATGTTGCGCGACCGGCGCGCGCTCCTTCCCGGAGATGCCGGAATGTTCGTGTACCGGCCCGCGGGCCAGGAAGACACGACCCTGCTACTGCTCACGCGGCGCCGCACCGTCGTGGTCACGCCGCACGAGGTGCGTTCCTACGCGCGCGACAGCGTGCGGCGAGACATGGATCTCATTCTGCATGGCGGTTTGGCATTTCGACTGGTGATCGACGGACGGCACTCGGCAACGGTCGCCGATACGGTCTACCGCAGCCTCTCGTTCCGCGACATGGTGCAGCTCAGAGCGCAGCTCAACCGGGCACCCGAACCCGCGCCGGCGACACGTCCTGCCGCGCGGCCGCGCGTGACTACTCCGCCACCACCTCCGGCGCGTCCCCCCAAGTCCCGGTCTACGCCGCGGAGCCGCACCCGCACGCGACGGCCGTCCTAACGACGCCTGGTACTGGCTTCCCGCGACACGAGTCCATACACGCTGAGGGCATCGATCCGTGAGACGTCGCCCGGCGCGGACGCGACGGCACCGAAACGATTCTCCCCACCGATGGACAATCCCAGCGCGAAGGCACCGCGGCGCAGGCCCTTATCCGTATCCAGCCGGGCGATGATCTCGACCGGCCAGCGTGAGGACGTGCTCGTGGTCCGCCAGGCGAGACCAAAGGCATAGGATTCGATCGAGTCCCGCGTCATGCGCGCGTCAGTCGACACCGCGAGTGCGGGCACGGGACCCGGATGCCATGTCACGCCGGGAATGAAGGTGAACTGCTGTCGCAGGCCACGCACGATCGGCTGGCCCAGGTTCGCCGCGACCGCGCCCACCGTGAGCTGAGAGAAGGCCCCGTAGGACACGCCAATATCCCAGCCGGTCGCATTCACCCCGTTCCCGCTGTAGCGTGCGATGTCGAAACCCGCGGCGAGCCCCTGCGACCCTCCCGCGAGTCCCAGGCGGAGCGTGGTGCCGCGCACGCCGTTGTCGAGGAAGTCCCGCTGATAGCCCAGCGACAGCCCGCGCGAGTTGAACCCGGCGTTTATCTGGCGCAGCCGCCCCCGTGCACCCGGATCGCCGACTCCGACTTCCGCATACACCGACGCCTCCCGCGCCAGGCCGAGGCCCGCGGGATTGACCCAGATGGCGCGCGCGTCACGGACGTCGGTCGGAAAGAGGTAAGTGGCGGAGCGGTTGGGGGCGACTTGCTGGGCGGCTAGGCGGTTCGGCGGTTGGGCGGTTAGACCGATTGCGGTCAGCGCGTACAAACCGCCTAACCGCTTAACCGCCGCAACGACCATTATGGAATCACCGTCACCGTCGTCTTCGAGACCTGCGTCCGCGGAATCGTCATCGCCTGAATCGGCAGCGTGATCGTCATCGATGTCGAATCGCGCGATTCGCCGCCCACATACCGTCCGTCTGCGGAGACAAAGTCGAGCCCGCTACGGACGCCGCTCCCCGCGACCTCGAACGGCTGGCCCGCCTGTTGGCCGCCTCCCTTGATCGTGAAGTCGGAGGCGACTTCGACACGCAACACTCGCGTGCCCTTGTGATCCTCCCACGCCGCGGCGCGTGCGCGATTGAAGCTCGTGACCGTCACGCTGCCTGCGGCGCGGTCGTTCTCGGTTGTCGTGTCCGTCCAGGTCGCGCCCAGCGCCAACCCGCCTGGCGGGATCCGGGGGAAGAAGTTCTTGAACGACCCGACGATCGGCGACAGCGCTTGGGCGGCCACACTGTCCGACACGCTCCGACTGCGGAACTCGCCTTTGGGGGTCAGCCGTCCGACGAACGACAACGCTTTCGCGACCGCCAGGTTGATGCCCATGGGAGGCGTGGTTCCGGAATCAGGAACGATGGAATCGATGGTGATCGTCGTGGGATAGCCGAGACTGTCTGCCGGCCCGGTGATCGTCACGCTGAAGAACGCCCGCAGTCCGAAGTCGAGCGGCTGGCGCATGCCTTGAAACTCTTGATCGATGTGAATGACCGTGCGCATTACGTAGCGCTGCGCGCTCGGTCCCAGGCGCAGTCCCGGCGCCGCTGCCGGTGGCGGCGGGGGCGGGGGCGGGGGCGGGGGCGTACCTGGCGGATTTGCGGGCGTAGGATTTGACGAAGGAGTCTTTGGCGTGCAGCTGAGCGCGGTAAGCGCGGCCGCCACGAGAAGAACGCGACGCATCGGCTATTCCTTGGTCTTGGTACGTCCGAAAATGGCGACCACCTCAGTCTCCTCGCTCGTCACCTTGAGCAATTTCCATCCACGTTTCCGCATGTCGGTCCGCCAGGTGATGAGTTTCTCCCACTCTTGGGCGGTGGTCCGGAAAACACGGAGATCGGCGACGTTCTCCCAGTGGGGAGGATAGGGAGCGTGGGGTGGCTTTGTGGTCACAGGGGAGGAAGTGGTGAGACCATAAGCCGAGTTCTGTTTACTCGTTGGTACGAGCAGATGGTCATCTCTCTGGGATGGCTGTCACCAGCCATCTCGTGCGGCCTACCCGCAGCTCAAACGACCCGGGCCGGGTCTCGCTGCTTATTTGGCCTTGCTCCGACCGGGGGTTGCCGTGCCGTGCCTGTTGCCAGGCACGCGGTGGGCTCTTACCCCACCGTTTCACCCTTACCCTTTGGATACAAGGGCGGTCTGTTCTCTGTGGCCCTGTTCCGTCGCCTCTCGGCGCCCAGGCGTTACCTGGCGGTCTGCCCTGTGGAGCTCGGACTTTCCTCGATGGACCCCTCTTGCCGATCCACCGCGACCATCGGCCCCACCACTTCCAGGGGAGGAAATTACCGGCCCACAGGGCCCAGGGGCAAGGCTTTACTTGATAAAGCGCCGGATTACGCGACCCAAACTATCGGTCGCGGCGCCATCGAGCCAAAACCCCGCATGCTCGCTGAACGCGGCGAATCGCAACCGCGGCCATTCGTTCTGTGCGAACGTGGCCCGGTCGGGCTCCAACCCGAGGGCCGTGATCGCATACACGCCGCGCTCCCGATAGCGTCGCAGCAGCGCACGTCCCCGCCGCTCCTTGAGCCAGAGCAGAACCGGAGCGTCCGGACTGGAGAAGCCGCGCAAGAGGCCGAGCGTGAACCAGTCGGCGGGGACGTCGCTCGCGTGGAACGCGAATCGCAGATCGGGATGCAGCCGTCGCAGCTCGGCTCGCAACACAATGGCGCGCTCCGCGACTGCGGCCTCGAGCCCCTCGTAGTAGCCGCCCAACCACCCGCGCTCGAGTAACGTGTCGTAGCGAACCACCGGCGGCAGCGCCGCGAGCCGCTCCACTTCGGCGCGGTCCAAACCGAGTGCCGCCAATCCCACGCGGTAGTCCGCGTCACAGAAGCCACTGCCGCGGTAATACGTCATCGCGCTGTCGAGATCCAGCGCGACACCACCGATGACGTCGGGACGCGCGCCACCCAGCCGCGTCAGGACGCGGTAGGAGGGCCGCAGCGCGCCACGCCAGTAGAGCGAATCAAGCCCGCAGGCAATCGGCGTGAGCCTCCCGTGCCGATCCACTTCATCGGCACCCTGTGATGGGATCGCGGACAACGAGACCGCGGGAAACCAGCGGATGCTCGTGGCCTGCAACCGGTCCGCGGTGATCTTCCAGAGATTGCGCGTACTGACGGTGTCGAGGATCGCAGGCTCGGGGATCGTCGTTGCCAGCGCGTTGAGCGCGGCCACTTCCACGAATCCGAGCAATGAATCGAGCGACGGCAGCGTGAACCGGCTCCACAACACGCGCATGCCCTGCCGGTTGATCCAGGTGGGGACCACGACAGGGTCTTCGCGGTTGGTGGAGACCGGCTGCGGCAGCACGATTGCGCTGGCCCCAGCCGGCGGGGCGCGCGGCGGGGCATGAACGGCGACCTGTTGCGGCCCGCCGGCGAGCCGCAGCGGTGCGGGACGGGTGCCGGCCCCGATGCCGGCCCACTCGGCCGGGCGCCGAGTCCAGCGGGCGAGTGCGACGAGAAAGTCGCGCGCGCGCGAGTCGGCATCGGCCGACGCCAACAGGCTGCGGCTCGCCACGACGATGAGACCATCGTGCACGCGGCTCCCAGCGACGAGCGCCATTCCGCCGGCACGCGCCAGGGTCTGGCTCTTGTCGCGAATCTGCAAGGGATAATTGTGGCCTGCAGGGAATGGCGCGAAGCCGGCGTTGTCGAGGGCCGAATGCGGGAGCGGCGTGGCGTCGAGCAGCCATGCGCCGTCCGACCCCGACCCGATCGCGATGCCGGCGCCCTGCGCCGCGAGCCACTGGTTCATGATCCAGCGGTCGAGCGCGCCTCCATCTTCCGTGTAGGCGAGCACGACGACGCCGTCGCGGCGAACCCACTCGTTGAGAATCGCGAGATCGCCGATCGTGAGCGCGTCGGACAGGCTCTCGGGCTGGCGTCCACCGAGGACCAGCACGGTGCGGTAGCGATCGAGATCTTGTCGCGTGAGATGCGGATAATAGCGGCGGTACTCTACGCGGTAGCCCGCCGCATGCCACGGGGCCGCGGTGGCTTCGAGGGTCAGCGGATCGGCGAGCGTCAGGTCAACGACGAGAAGGCGACGCGCCTCCGTCTGGCAAGCTGCAACAAGCAACGGCAGGAAGAGGCACAGGCTCCTCACCGTCGCGGCTCGACCAGACGGTTGTATTTGCGCAGCGCGGCGCGCAGCCGGTCATGCGGGAGTGCGTGCACCCGCATGCCGTTGATTCCCGTCATCGTCTCGGCCGCCACCATCGCGTTGACGATCGCTTCCTCGGTCGCCTGAATCGTTGCCGCGAATAGTGGATCGATCCGCTCGTTCGGCAGCATCGTCACGCTGACATTCGCATCGGGCCGTGCCGCGCCGGGATTCGCGGTCGAGAACGCGACGAAGATGTCCCCGGATGGATTCCCGCCGGTCCCGCCCAGCCGGCCGACGCCGAGGCTCGCGCGCTTGGCGACGCGCTTGAGCTGATGGGGCAGCAGCGGTGCGTCGGTGGCGATGACGATGATGATCGAGCCCCTCTCAGTGGGCATCGTATCACGGGTCGGCAGCAGATCGGGAATCTCCTGACCGACGGGGACGCCGGCGATCGAGAGTCGGGCGCGCGAGCCATAATTGCATTGCACGAGGACACCGATCGTGTACCCCCCACGGTCCGCGGGGAGCCGTCGCGACGCCGTGCCGATCCCGCCCTTGAACTGATTGCAGATCATGCCAGTCCCGCCGCCGACGTTGCCTTCGGTGACGGGACCGCCCTGCGCGCTGTCGAGCGCCGCGAACGCATGCTCCTTGGTGACGTGAAAGCCGTTGATGTCGTTCAGCGCTCCGTCCCACGTCTCGGCGACGACCGGGAGCGACCAGTCGAACTCGAATCCCTTGTGCACAAGCCATTCGATGACGGCGTCGCGGACGACGCCGACGCTATGCGTGTTCGTGATCATCAGGGGCCCGGCGAGAAACCCCGACTCCTCGAGCCAGGTGGTGCCGGTCATCTCGCCGTTGCCGTTCAGCGTGAACCAGCCGCCGAAGACCGGATCGCCGTTCGTCGCGCCGCGCGGGAAGACGGCGGTGACGCCGGTGCGCACCGGACCCCGTCCCACGACGAGCTTGCCGTCGCCCGTGATGATCGTGCTGTGTCCGACGGTGACACCGGCGACGTCGGTGATGGCGTTGAGGGGACCGGGCGTGCCGTCGAACGGGACACCGAGATCGCGTGCCCGTGGATGGCTCTGAGCATGCACGGTGGATGCGACGAGGAGTAGTCCGGGAAGCAGTCGCACCTTAGGTCACCGCGGCGTAGGGAAGCAGGGCCTGCCGCATGTCGGCGGCCGTCTGCCAGCGGGCGTCGCGCGCCTTGGAAAGGGCCTTCATCACTGCATCGCTGAGTGCCCGTGGCGCGTCGCGCCGCAGCTTGCGGAGATCCGGCGGCGCCGCATGCTGCTGCATGTCGAGCACGGCGGCAGCGCTCGCCGCGGAGAATGGCGGCCGCCCGGCGATCGCCTCGAACAGCACGACGCCCAGCGAGTACAGATCGGTCCGGCCGTCGATATCGGGTGAGCCGCCCGCCTGCTCGGGACTCATGTATTCCTCGGTGCCTACCACGAACCCGCTGCGCGTCACCCGGTCTTCGCCCGAGCTGGCGATCGCGCGCGCGATCCCGAAGTCGACGAGAATGGCGCCGCCGCCTTCCGCCGAGAGCACGATATTGTCGGGTTTGATGTCGCGATGCGCGAGTCCGTGGTCGTGGGCGTGGCCGAGCGCGTCGAGCACTTCGGTGGCGACCCGGACCGCGCGGTCGATCGGCAGCGTGCGCTCGCGCCGCACCACCTGCCGGAGCGTCTCTCCCGCCACGAACGGCATCACGAACCAGAGCAGATAATTGGTTTCGCCGGAATCGAGCAGCGGCGCGATGTGCGGGTGGTCCAGCTTGGCGGCCCAGCGGATCTCGCGCAGGAAGCGATCGGCGGCGACCGAGACCGTGAGCTCGGGATGCAGCACCTTGATCGCGACCTTGCGGCCGTCCTTGTCGAAGGCGCCGTACAGCGTGGCGTTGCCGCCGCGGCCGACCGCGGTGATGATGTTGTAACGGTCGCCCAGCGCCTGGCGCACCCGCCCGATCAGATCGCGAGCCAGCCCCGCTCCTCGTCCGAAGCCACGACAAAGTGAGCCATCGGCCCTCCAAACGCGAGGGGCCGCCTGGTGGCGGCCCCCCCCAAACACCTTCCCATCAGCCTGACATCAACGAATAATCACCAGATCGTCGAGGAACACCGCCCCCGTGCCGGCCGGCAGATTCATCGTGATCTGAACGATTCCTCCCAAACTCCGGACCTCGACCGTCTCCTGCCGTGCCGTGAATCCGTTGTTACTCGTATACGTGGACACGCCGGAGCGGGTGACAATCACTGCGTTGCCGGCCCCGTCCACGCCGCCGATCGGGAACGGGTCGATGCTGGTGTTCCCGCGCAACTGGAACTGGACCATTGAGGGCAATCCCGCGGATCGCGCGAACATCATGCTGAGCGCCCCTTGCGTAAACCCGTTGCAGGGATCGCCCGAGGCCTCGATCGATGCGCTGTGATTGTCGGTCACACCGGTGGGGTCGGCTCCCCGTGAGTTACAGAGACTCCCCACGCCTGGGGTCCCGTCAGCTCTCACGAACGAGAAGGCCACGTTCTGGAGCGCGTAGTTGTTCACGAGCGCGAGCGGCAGCGCGATCGACCTGATCGGAGTCCCATCGCCAAGGGTTTCGAAATCAATCTTGGGCGCGACGGTGAACGGCTGCGTCGTGAACGTGTTGTTCTGCTCGTTCGATTCCGCGACCGTGTTGTTGGGATCAACGGTCGCAACAGCAGAGGACGTCCCCGGCAGACGTGGGGGGAGCCGTGACCGCACGGTCGCGGCAGCGCCGGGAGTGAGGGCTGGGACTTGCAGCACGTCAGCGCCGACGTCATCACCGCTCAGCGCGGACGGACCGTCGAGGAAAACTGTCGTCGCAGGCGCGGCGCCGGTACCGTGATTCCGCACCGTCACGTCATACGTGACTTCATCCGCGAACGTGAGATCGCTTGGCCCAACCACGATCCCATCGATTGTGAGATCCGGTTGGCCGCCGGCGGTCGCCGAGTACGATAGATGACCCGTGCCGAGCTCGACCTCGGCCTGCGCCTCATCTTGACCCGGATTACCGGGGAAGACAGCTGGGGCAAACGGGTCAAAGCCCACAGCGGGGCCGTTGCTGAGTGGATCAGCAATGCCGAACCCGGACGCGCTCACCGTGTAGGTGGCGGGATCCGCGACGTGCCACGCCGTCAGCGTCGCTCGGCCCGTTAGGGGATCGCTCAGCACGACGCCATCGGTCGGTGTGAGGCTGCCGCCTGTCGTCGACGTGATATGGAAATGCACGCGCGCGCCACCCACCGGTCGATCCTCGGCGTCCGTGACGAGCACGGATGGCGGACTCGGCACGTCAATGTTCGGGGCAACGAGCTGGTCGACAGTCGACGCGATCTGCATTTTCGCGGGCAACGCAAATTGGAAGTCAGAGAAGTTGGGGGTCTCACCGCCGCCGCCCACGTCGAGCATCGCGCTCGCCGCATGCAGCGGGCGGACGCCGAACAGCGAAGCGACGCCGTGACGCACGGCACGCCACCCGGCGTCGATCCAGTTGCGCGCCGGCGGGAGTGGCGCTGCGCCGATCGGCGACGGGCAGAAGTCCCGCGAGTGCGGCAGCGCGGTGATCAGCGTGCCGTCCGACGTGATGTCCTGCCGGTGGAGCGTGACCAGATCTTGCTGCGCGTGCACGAGCGAAGGAATGTTGTCATGCAGACTGCACATCGATATCGTCGCCGGTGGCGAGAGTGGCGCCCGGAGCGGAGGATCGGCGGTCACCGTCAAGCAGTTCCCGAACTTGGGAAGGTCCACCAGGAGACCGGCGCACAGCTTCACCGTCACCGTCACCACCTGCCCGGAGGTCTGCGCCGGAATGTCGACGCGGTCACCCGATGTCGCCAACACGACCGAGCCGCCCTGGGTCAAATCAATCGTCTTCGAGTCGCAGTCTCCCCCGTCGCACGCCGCGCCGTTTTCGATGCGGAACTTGATCGGCAAGCTGCGGCCGTCGACGAGCCCGATGAACTCGCCCGTCTGCGCGTTCTTCAGACCGGCGCTGGTCGCAATGGGATCAACATCGGCATGTCCGAGCTCGTGCGTGCCCAGCAGAACCCGAATCCGATATTCCTTCGTCAGTACGAGGCTCGGTGACTTGGTATCCCAGTTCACGCGGTATTGCTGATTCCCGACATCGAGCGTCACGTCGCTCGTCCCAAAAGTCTTGAACGGCGTACCCGGCACGCACGCGCGCGTCGTGGCGGGCGGCACAGGGAGTATCGCAAGCTCACAAATCTCAACCGTGGGCCGCACGTTCGCGTTGAACGCGTTCGCCTCGAAGTTGGGATCGTTGACGGGATTGCCGAAGATGGGCGGGAGGAAGAAGAAATCTGGATTGCCGCTGTGTGCACCGTCGGAAAACGACGCCTGAATCGTTTGACCCGGCGGCGGATTCAGACTGTCTCCGGTACAGGCGCACACCAGCAACACCGCGCCAGCGGCGAGCGAAAAACGGACGGCTCGATTCATGGACATCTCTCCTGCAACGGACCGATGGAAAAGCTCAGGGCTGGGCGCGGAAGCGATTCTATCTACCCCAGAGCGGCCCGCAAGTAGCGTGTCGTGGAAGGTGGGTGATGCAGATCACACAGCATGGAAATTATCGATGCTGGCGATTTTGATGATTTGTCGGTCAATGGCTCGTCGTCCACGGCACAATTAGTGGAGATAGTTGAGGTACACCCACTCCGACGTGCAGATAATGCCGCCTAACACGTCGTGTGCGACCACCCGCCAGCGTCCGGGCTGGGCTCCCACGAACTCGAATACGTAGCCCGGACTCGATGTCGTTGCGGGGCTTCCCGAATGCGGCGTCCAGGTGGTGCAGACGGCGGTTCCGCTCGTACAGCCGTTGCCGAATTCGTACTCCACATCGTAACTCACCGCACCAGTCGCCGGACGCCACACGAGCGTTGTAAAGCGGGGGAAGTGGTCGAAGGCGTACGAGTTGACCTTCATCGCGCCTTCCGCTGCCGTACCGGCAGCCGTGACAACCAGCTCATGCGCGACCGCAGGGTCGTCATTCCCCTGAACCATCGTGACGAGGCCTGTCGTATTCACGCTGCCTACCGTGCCGAGCGGATCCGAGCTGGACCACGTGACTGCGGTCGCGGGCGAGACCTCGAGTTGGACGGCGGTCCCGCTCTGCATGCTGAGGCCGTTCGGTTGCGTGAGCGGCAAAACGAGACCGGCCGCTGAAGCGAATCCTGTGGTCACGGGTCTCACGAGCAATGGCGCCAATGCGGTTGCCGAGAACGTGAGGTGGCCGGTGCTGAGCGGGACCTCGGGTTGTGCCATATCCAGATCGGCATGACCCGGGAACACCGCCGGGGCAAACGGGTCGAAGCCCACTGCCGGCCCGTTGTTCTGTGGATCCGCGATGCCGAACCCCGATGCCTCCACACTGTAGTCGCCGGGATTGCCGACTTGCCACGACGTCAAGGTCGCGAGGCCCGTCACCGGGTCGCTGAACGCGATCCCATCGGTCGGCGTGATGCTGCCGCCGTTTGTCGACGTGATCCGGTAATGCACCCGGGCGCCGCCGACCGGCCGATCGGCGGCATCGGTAACGAGCACGGCAGGCGGAATCGGCACGGCGCCATTCGGGAGCACACGCTGCACGGCGCCGGTGAGAATCGCCATCTTTGCGGGCAGCGCGAACTGGAAATCGGAGAACGTCGGGGTTTCGCCGCCGCCGCCCACGTCGAGCATGGCAGTCGCCGCATGCAGCGGCCGCACGCCGAACAGCGAGGCCACACCGTGGCGCACAGCACGCCACCCCGCCTCGATCCAGTTGCGTGCCGGCGGGAGCGGGGCAGCGCCGATCGGCTTCGGACAGAAATCGGTAGAATGCGGCAACGCGCTGACCAACGTAGCGCCCGGGGTGATGTCCTGACGGTGTAGCGCGACGAGGTCCTGCTGCGCGTGCACGAGCGCTGGAATGTTGTCATGCAGGCTGCAGATCGATACCGTCGCCGGGGGTGAGAGCGGCGCCGCGAGAGGCGGGTCGGCAGTGACCGAGAAGCAATTCCCGAACTTCGGAAGGTCGATACCGAGGCCGTTCGGATCCGTGCAGGGGTGCACCGTGACGGTCACCACCTGGCCGGACGTCTGCGCGGGAATGTCGACGCGGTCCCCCGTCGTCGCGAGCACCACCGATCCGCCCTTTGTCAGATCGATGCTCTTCGAGTCGCAATCCTGCCCATCACACAACGCGCCCTTCTCGATCCGGAAGGGGATCGGCAGGATCTGATTTTTGAGGAGGGGCACAAACTGGTTGCGATCGACCTGAGCCGCCTCCCACAGGGTCCTCACGACATCCACGTCGGCAAATCCCAATACACGCGTGCCCACGAGGACAGTGATGCGGTAGATCTTGTCCGCCCTCAAATGGAGCTGGTCAGTGCGCCACAGCACGAGATACAGCTCGACCTGAGGCAACACGAAGACGTGATCCAGCAACCCTCCCGGGCTCATCGTCAGGTGCGAGATCTGCTGCACGCACGCGCTCCCGTCCCATTCGCAGATATCGACGACGGGCGCGAGGTCCGGATTGAACGGTGCGGTCTTGGGTGGTTGCACGTCGACGGCGCGAATGGGGAAGACGAAGAAGAAGTGCGGGTTGCCGTCGCTGAAGCCGTCCCGAATCTGTAGTGCTGGCGTTTCCGGCGGGCTGGTCGGCGTGCGCCGATCCTGACAGGCGAACCCTACCAACGCCGCGGCAGCGGTGAGCGAAAAACGCACGACTCGATTCATGTGCGACTCTCCAGCAACGGACTCGCACGGAACAGCTCAAGGGCCGGGTGCGAGACCTTTTGGTACCCCGGAATCGCTGCAAGAATTGTGTCATAGCAGGACTGTGGTGTGGATGAGAGGGAGTGTGGTGTGGATGCCACATCGAAATTGCCAACGCTGGCGATTTTGGGGTTTGCAGCCTAGTGACTGGAGGTCAGCACCGCTTGGAAGCCGGGTCGGCCCTCCAGGTCCCGCCACCACCAATGCAGCATCCCGTCCCGTCGGAATGAGTGATCCGGATGCGTCGCCACATAGCGTTGCAGAATCGTGATCGCCGTGTCGGCGTCGCCGATCAAGGCTCGCATGACCGCTTCGTAACCCACGAGATCCTGCGTTGGATCGATCTTCGGGTCGTCGGTGCGGGCCCGGCCGAGCACGGCCACGGCGCTGTCGTGCCGCCCCGCCTTGCCGATGACGCTGGCGACGACGATCTGTCGCATCCGGCTGCGAAACGGTACCTGGGCGGCCGGCGTGAGGCTGTCCGCCTGGCGCGCCAGGCGCCAGGCGCGATCGATGTCGAGGTCGGCGTTGGGTATGGTCATGAGCCAGAGCTGGCACTCGGCGAAGCGCCAGCTGGCCGGGAAGTGTCGCGCCCCTTCCCTGCACCAGCGCTGCGCCTCCCCAAACTGAGCGATGTCATATGTCCCCCAGAACAGCCGGTCGATGATGTTCTCCGCGTCGCGCAGATAGGCGTCGTTCTCGTACGCCTGGCGCGCTTCGAGCACCGCGGACACGACCTCTTTACGCTGGTACAGGAGCGAGCTGAGCGCGGCGTGGGCGGAGGCGAGGCGGGGGTCCACATGCACCGCGGCCGCGAGATCTGCCTGCGCGCTATCGAGCACGGCAGCGCGACTCGCTGCATCGGGCTGATTGTTTAGGAACCACCCGATGTAGCGCAGGCTGCCGCGCAGTTCCAGCCCCTGCGCGTGATTGGGATCGCGCGCCAGCACTCTATTGGCAAACCCGAGACCGAGATTGACCCACCGGGCGGCCGTGGGCTTGTCCCGGAACGTCTGCCGAGCCCTGCGCATCGCTAGCTGGCCGCGTTGCAGCGTCGGCTCGGCCCATTGCGGATCGGCGCGCTCCGCGGCGGCGAGGAGAGAGTCCGCCTGGTTGTAGACGGCGCCGGAGGTGTCGGCTTCTCCTTCCTTACGCGTCCGTTCAGCGCGCTGCACCAGCGTCCAGGCTGCTTCGCTCGTCGTTGCCGCGCGCTCTTCGCGCAGCCGAATCTCGTCACCGAGTCGTTCGCGGAGAAACAGCGCCGCCTGCCGCGCCAGTGAGTCGCGCATCGCGAGTTGTGCGCCGGCGGGCAGCTCGAAGCTCTGGCGCCGGATGTCCGCGCCGCTCGGCCCATCGACGAGGCGTACCGTCACGCGCACACGATTTCCCAGATTCTCGACATCGCCTTCGACGAGCGTGCCAGCGGCGAGGGCGCGCGCCACCGAATCGCGCGGAATGTCCCGGCCGCGGAACGGCGCGACGCCGCTCCGCGACACGACATCCAGAGCCCGGATACCATGGAGCTGATCGATCAATGCTTCGGTCAAGCCATCGGCGAGATATCCGAGTGAGCTGTCGCGGCTTTCGTCGTTGAAATACAGAACCGCGACCCGGTTGCGGTCGAGACCGCCAAGATCGCTGCCCGTGTTCCCGCGGCGACCGAACAGCACCCAGGCGATCGCGGCCATGAGCACAACGCCCAGAGCGGCCGGGATGGGACCGCGCCAGACTTTGCTCATCCGCGCCGGCCGGCGCGCCGCCGTGATGCGCGAGACCCGTCCGGTGCTCGCCGTAGTGAGCGCTTTGGCGAACTCGCCCGATGTTTGATAGCGATCAGCCGGCACTTTCTCGAGCGCGCGCTCGATCACCACTTCGAGATCGTCCGGGATCGCGTCGCGCACGATCTTGAGCCGCGGCACCGCGTCGAGCGAATGGCGCGCCATGATGGCCTGCGCCGTCGGGCCGGTGAACGGCGGCTGGCCGGCGAGCGTCTCGTAGAGCACACAGGCGAGACTGTAAATGTCGCTGCGACGGTCGACCTGTCCTGACCCCGAGGCTTGCTCGGGGGGCATGTACGCGGGCGTCCCGATGGCCAGCCCGGTCTGCGTCAGCTTGTCGCCGCCCGCGGCGCTGACGGCGCGCGCGATGCCGAAGTCGGTGACGATCGCGTGACCGCCCGACATCATGATGTTCTCGGGCTTGATGTCGCGATGCACCACGTCGTGATCGTGCGCGTAGGCGAGCGCTTCGGCCACTTCGCGGGCGATCTGGAGCGCATCGTCGATGGGCAGTTGCGGCTCGCGGTCCAGCCGGTCTCGTAGGGATTCACCTTCGACGAAAGGCATGACGTAGTACAACGTTCCGCCCGCGTCGCCCGAATCGTAGACCGGCAGGATGTTGGGATGTTGGAGGCGGGCAGCGAGCTTGATCTCGCGCAGGAACCGTTCGCGGCCGAGGGCGATGGCGATCTCGGGCCGCAATGTCTTCAGCGCGACGAACCGCTCGTGGCGCGTGTCGCGGGCGAGATAGACCAGCGCCATCCCGCCGCGCCCCAACTCCCGATCGATCACGTAGTGATCGGGAAGCGCTGCGTTCAACGCTGCAAACGGATCAGTCACGTGGATAACGATAGTTCTGGCTCACCCGCTCGGCGAGCGCCCGCGCGAGACCGCCGAGGTGCGGGGGCCATGGCCGGTCGATGGCGATGAGCAGCTGTCCCGTTCCCGCGTCCACGACGATCAGTTGTACCCGGACTGAATCGCTCCGGTGTGCGAGCGGATTCACACGCCCGTAGATCGCCACCCCGGCACTGGTGCGGCGCGCGAGTTCTACGGCTGCGAGCTCGGGGCGTGATTGCCCGCGCCACCGCTCGCGCACGACATCCTGGGAGACCGCGTCGAGCGGCTGCATGCTGTCGAGCTGGGCCGTGAGCTCCTCGGCCAGACGCACGCGCCAGGATTCGAGCCCGGGCACGAAGACGTCGAACGGCGCGACGGCCGCGAGCCGCGGATTGGCTCGGTGTCGTTGCGCGTAGCGCACGAAGCTCACCGCACCCGCGATGGTGAATATGACGGCCACTGATGAAAGTCCGATGAGCCAACGCTTTGAGGTCAATTGGCGCCCTCCTGCGCGCGCGGGTAGCTTCGCATTCTGCCCACCCGTTCACAAGGAGTCTCTCGCGTGTGGCGCTCAGCTCTCATGATCTTTTTACCCGTCACAATCTTCGCTCAGGAACCAGTCACGCCTGACAGCGCGCGCCTCCATCAGTTATTCGCGCAGCGCTGGGAATACACGATGCGCGAGTATCCGGAATTCGCGACCTCGGTGGGCTATCCTGGCCAGAACGCGCGCTGGACGGACAACTCGCTCGAGACGATCGCGCGGCGCAAGCGCGAGCTGAACGATCCCCTGAACGTCCTGCGTACGATCGATCGCGCGAAGCTCGGCCCCACCGATCAGCTCAACTACGATCTCTTCCGTCGTAATCTGACCGATGCGGTCGAGGAAAGTCGCTTCCCCGGCGAGCTGATGGCGATTACCCAGCTCGACGGCGTGCAGCAGGATGTCCCGAGCACGATCGCGAAAATGCCCGCCGGCACGGTGCGCAACTACGAAGACATCCTCGCCCGGTTGCGGGCCGTCCCGGTCTTGGTCAACCAAACGATCGTCCTGCTGCAGCGCGGCCTCGCGACCGGAATCACCCCGCCGCGAATCACGCTGCGCGACGTGCCGTCACAGGCTCAAGACCTGGTGGTGGATGATCCCCTCACGAGCCCCTTGCTGAGCGCCTTTTCGCACTTTCCCGCCGGCGTGCCGGCGCCGGACCAGCAGCGGCTGCGCGCGGCGGCGCTCGCCGCCTATCGCGACTCCGTCGCACCGGCGTTTCGCAAGCTGAGCACCTTCCTGCGGGACAGGTACGTCCCTGGCGCGCGCACCACGACCGGGATCCGCGATCTTCCCAACGGGATGGCCTGGTACCAGGTCCGGGCGCGGGCGTCCACCACGACCGACCTCACGCCCGAGCAGATTCACGCCATTGGACTGGCGGAAGTGAAGCGCATTCGCGCCGCCATGGACAGCGTCATCGCCGCGAGCGGGTTCAAGGGCAGCTTCGCGGAGTTCGTGCAATTCTTGCGTACCGATCCACGCTTCTACTGGACGACGGCCGACGATTTGATCCATGCGTCCCGCGAGCTCATGAAGCGCATCGATCCCGAGCTCACCAGGCTCTTTGGCGCCCTGCCCCGCCTGCCGTATGGCGTCTCTCCTATTCCTTCTTATTCGGAACGGTCCCAGACCACGGCGTACTACCAGCCGGGAAGCCCGCTCGCGCATCGGGCCGGCACCTATTTCGTCAACACCTACAACCTCCCCGCCCGTCCGAAGTGGGAGATGGAAGCGCTCTCGCTCCACGAAGCCGTGCCCGGTCACCACCTCCAGATTGCGCTGGCACAGGAGCTCGAGGGCGTGCCGGAGTTCCGCCGCTTCGGCGGCTACACCGCCTTCGTCGAGGGCTGGGGGCTCTACAGTGAAAGCCTGGGGGAAGAGCTGGGCCTCTATACCGATCCGTACAGCCGGTTCGGTCAGCTCACCTACGAAATGTGGCGCGCGATCCGCCTCGTCATCGACACCGGAATTCATACGATGGGATGGACCCGCGAGCAGGCGATCGACTACTTCAAAGCCAACGCCGCCAAGACGGAGCACGACATCACGGTTGAAGTTGATCGTTACATCGTCTGGCCAGGACAAGCGCTCGCTTACAAGATCGGAGAGCTCAAGATCAAGGAGCTGCGCGCCTACGCCGCGAGGACATTAGGCGACCGGTTCGACGTGCGCGCGTTCCATGACCAGGTGCTTGGCGCCGGGGCCGTGCCGCTCGATGTGCTCGACGCGCGCATCCACGCCTGGGTGGCATCGGTCCAGACGCACTAGTCGGTCCCGGTTACTGCTTGCGTGGCACCGCCCGCGGCATTGCTCGCCGCGGCGGCATCAGCGCCAGGCGCACCGTACCGTCGGGGTGATACTCGGGCACGAACAGCGTCGCCTTAGGCTCGCGGTCTGAAGCGCGGCGCGTTGCGCGCCCGACCATGACACCCAGGGTCCGCAGCTTGGATCGGTGGTAATGCGTGACCGCATACTGTGCCACCTGTTCCTGGAATGCCGCGCGCTCCTTCCCCTCGTCCTCGGCGTGCGCGTCGTCAAAGATCGCCACTAGCATATACGTCGTGTCGACGACCACGACCATGGCGTTGGTGATGTGGAATTCTCGCTGGATCTCCGACTGGAGCTGCAGCTGGAATTTGGGGAACGCGTCGCAGCCGAGCGCGAGCGCGCAGAGGGTAGGGAGAGCGTATTTTTGCATAGGCTCCGTCCGGAAATTCACCTGACGTCCTGATGCGCGCAATGCAGTGCCGATGACCGTCAGTTGAAACCGATGCGGTACCATGGTGCGCATGGTCACGGTATGCACGGTTCTCCCTCCGCCTGAACGCCCGCGCATCGACGCCGCGGGTGATGGCTGCTTCGACACCCTGCATGCCGACTCCCTGCGGGAAGCGCTGTACGTCGCGCGCCGCCGGCGCGTAGACGCCGTGATCATTTCCGTGCATCGCTGTCACGGCGAGGCGTT
>Ga0137415_10001923_pt1 | contig 20722 bp, 20 predicted proteins | sample CZODoug3_1_1_16f_FD_183082 | JGI IMG/M metagenome (GOLD analysis project Ga0137415, IMG submission 183082) | Vadose zone soil fungal communities from Angelo Coast Range Reserve, California, USA - CZODoug3_1_1_16fungal (Hybrid Assembly) | ecosystem: Environmental > Terrestrial > Soil > Vadose...
CAGCACTACATCGCAGCCATTGCCGAACACTTCCGCACGACGAAGAAGAAGGAAAAAGCTCGCGCGGCAGACGTGCCGCTGGATGAGCGGCTGGCGAACTACATCATCGAAGGCACGAGGGACGGTCTGATCGCGGATCTGGAGAAAAAGCGCGGGGAGGGTGCGGCGCCGCTGGACATCGTGAATGGACCGCTGATGGCGGGGATGGCGGAAGTCGGGCGGCTCTTCAATGCGAATGAATTAATCGTCGCTGAAGTGTTGCAGTCTGCGGAAGCCATGAAAGCGGCGGTGAGCCACCTCGAACAATTCATGGAGAAGGCGGACACGGCCAAGCGCGGAAAAGTAGTACTGGCAACAGTGAAGGGCGATGTCCACGACATTGGGAAAAACCTCGTTGAAATCATTTTGAAGAACAACGGCTATGATGTGGTGAACCTCGGGATCAAGGTGCCGCCGGAGGAGTTGATCAAGGCTTACCAGGAGCACAAACCGGATGCGATTGGATTGTCCGGGCTGCTGGTGAAGAGCGCGCAGCAGATGGTGATCACCGCGAATGACTTAAAGGATGCGGGAATCGAAGTTCCCATGCTGGTGGGCGGCGCGGCGCTCTCTGCAAAGTTCACGCAGACGAAGATCGCGCCAAGCTACGGGAAAGCGGTGTGCTACGCGAAAGACGCGATGACCGGGCTGCGGCTGATGAACGAATTGATGGATCCGGCGACGCGTGAGAACGTGCTGCGGAATCACACGGCAAGCGGAAATGGCGCGAGCGTGTCCACGATCGTGACAGTGCAGGAGATCCCGGCGGTGACGCGCTCGCCGCGGGTTCGCGCGGACCTGCCGATTCCGGCGGTGAAATATCTGGACCGCAAACTCCGGCTGGTGCCGGATTTGCGCGAAGTCTGGGGCTACATCAATCCATTTATGCTCTTCGGACGGCACATGGGCTTCCGGGGCGACTTTGAGAAACGTTTGGCGGAACGCGATCCAAAGGCCGTTGAGCTATTCGAGAACATGGAACAGGTAAAGAAGGAAGCAGCGGAGTTCATGAAGATCCGCGCCGTCTGGCAGTTCTTCGAAACGGAAGCGGAAGGGGATTCCCTGCACCTATTTGCGCCGGGAGCAACGGCGCCGTTGCATACGTTTCGATTCGGGAGGCAACGGCAGGGCGATTTTCTGTGCCTAGCCGATTATGTCTTGCCGCCACGAAACGGACAGCGCGACCACCTGGGATTGTTCGTGGTGACGGCCGGCGAAGGAATTCGTGGGCGATCGGAAAAAGCGAAAAACGAAGGCTACTACTTCAAGTCCCACGGCCTGCAGGCGCTGGCAATCGAGACGGCGGAGGCGTGCGCGGAATGGCTGCACCGGCGTATCCGGGAGGATTGGGGCTTCCCCGATCCACCGGCAATCACCATGGCGCAGCGATTCACCTCCCGCTACCACGGGAAGCGTTACAGCTTCGGTTATCCGGCGTGCCCGAACCTCGAAGATCAGGCGGGAATCTGGAAGTTGTTGAAACCGGAAGAAATTGGCGTGCAGCTTACGGAAGGCTTCATGATGGATCCGGAGGCGAGCGTCAGTGCCTTGGTGTTTCACCATCCGGATTGCACCTACTTCTCGGTGGGCGATGCCGGCGAAAACTGAGCGTAGACTCAAGCGCCAGCAATCTGGGTGAGCGACTCCTCGGTACTCTCCAGGGTCGGCGCGATCAAGTCTATGCCACTCATCTATCTGCCAGAGAATTCACCTAATCCTCTTGCCGTCAGGCACGACCAGATCTGGCAGCCGCCTCGAAGGTTAAATATCAGTATTTGAAAGACTTATTGGAGTTCGTTGTGCAATTTTGTTGCTGAGGTACGATTCACTCCGAAAACAGGTTTTGGACCACGATGGATGGCAGTGCCAAAACTGCGGTTCTTCAAACGACCTTCACGTTCATCACCTGAGGCCTCGCAGTACGCTTGGTCATGAGGCACCTGAGAACCTGATCAAGCTCTATGTAGTAGTTGTCACCAAAGGCGGCATAGTAGTCGATGAAAGCCGGGTTGTTCCGGATGCATTGCAGGCAAACAACTTGTTTCTTCTCAGTATTCTCATTATCAATAGCCTTCACATGTTACTGGCGTCAATTCAGTCAGCTTGGGAAGTTTTTTGGTTACGTTTTGGACACGGTTTGGGGCGCATTTGTCCCCGACCTTCTATAGACAAAACATATGCTCAGCTGCTCAACCGGAAGAAGCGCGTGCCTCCTTCATTAGTACCTCGACGATACGAGCGAGAGCGAGCGTGTCTTGTCCACAGTAATGCAGGAGCTCCCGCCTGAGTTGAGCTTTCTCTTCTGCACACGTTTCAGGATCAACCAAACGGCCTCATGCGATCCCGGCCTGAATACCATCGGCCACACCCAGACCGTGATAGCTCATCTCAGTTACCAGAGCTGGACGAACTGTCTTCAAAGAAAATGAACCGCCGAAAGCCGGATGGTAGACATTTCGCCGTATCACTGCGAGGAGATCCCAACTTCGCCTTGATTTCGGCGATCTTCTCACGATGTTCGGGCAGCCATCGCGCAATGTCATCCAGGCGGGAAGCTTCGAATCCCTGGTGGTAAACTACGATGCTGCCGGCGCTTTTGACTGCCTGACAAAGCGATTCCAGAAATGGGACTCGAGGATCGAAGGTGCTCTCCGCCAGAACATTGTAATGCTTGATCGCCGGGCTGGATAGCTCCTGCTTGTGGACAGACCATCAGAAAGGGACATGACCGTATGGTCGCATCTCTGCAAATCTCGGGAGAGCCGGAAATATCGTTTCGAAGTCCATAAAGCAAATTGGATATCGCAGAGTGGAGAGCTCGCCAGCTAGTTCGGAGCTAATCCACATTTTTCTGCTTTTCACCGCATCGGCGGCTCTACGTTGTGTCTCTGACAGAGGGAAATCATCGGGAATTTGCTGGACGGATAAAATTCCAGAAGCAAGTAAATCGTAGGCGTGGATTATCACCCGAGCTTTCAGCTTTTTTCGACCAGGAAACAGGTGAGTGCGGCGAACGGCGACTGAAACCGATCGCAGCATGGATTGACGCATGCACAAGAATCTGAGACTCTCGCCCATAGGATGTGTCATGCGAATCAACATCGATATCGACGACCGCCTGATGCGGCAGGCCATGCGCAGCAGGGGCGCACGAACAAAGCACGCCGTGGTCGAAGAGGGGTTGCGTCTTCTGATCCAGACCAAAGGCTAGCCAATATCCGCCGTTTGCGAGGCAAGGTGGCCTCGCTGGCGCTCATGTGATCGGAGCGACCAAGATGGGCTACCCGGTCGTCCACATCCGCCCCACGCGCGGATTCGCCTCGCTGGGCATCCGTGAGCTCTGGCAGTCCCGCGAGCTCCTGTATTTTCTGGTCTGGCGGGACGTCAAAGTGCGCTACGCGCAGACTGCGTTGGGCATTTCCTGGGCCGTCATCCAGCCATTCCTGACGATGGTGGTCTTCAGCCTCTTCTTCGGCCGGCTGGCCAGGATGCCTTCTGATGGCGTGCCTTATCCAATCTTCTCCTTTGCTGCGCTGGTGCCGTGGACCTTCTTCGCCAACGGGGTCGTCCAGTCGGCCAACAGCCTCGTGCTTAATCAGAATCTGATCAAGAAGGTTTATTTCCCGCGACTCGCGATCCCCACCACCGCCGTCGTTTCGGGAGTGGTGGATCTTGTCGTTGCCTTTGCCATGCTGTTCGGCATGATGCTCTTCTACGGCATCGCGCCGTCGGCGAACATCGCGTGGCTTCCTCCGCTGCTGGTGCTTGCACTCGTCAGCTCTCTCGGCACGGGACTCTGGCTCTCCGCCCTCAACGTGTTGTACCGAGACGTGCGCGTCGTGACGCCTTTCCTCGTCCAGTTGTGGCTCCTGGCGACGCCGATTGGCTATCCGAGCAGTCTGCTTCGGGAGCCCTGGCGCACTCTCAACGGAATCAATCCGATGGCGGGAGTAGTGGAGGGGGTTCGTTGGGCCATGCTGGGCACCCCGACGGCTCCGGGGCCGGCGATCCTCGTCTCGGCCACCACAGCGCTAGCTCTTTTGATCGGCGGCGCCCTGTACTTTCGGCGTATGGAACGGACCTTCGCGGACAGGGTGTGACATGAGCGATGTCGCGATCCGCACGGACGGTCTCGGCAAGCTCTACCGCATCGGGCGCCGGCGGCGCCACGACGACACGCTGCGGGGCGCCATTGCGGAGGGCGTCCAGCGAGCGGCGCACGCCGTGGGCGCATTCGCTCGCGGGCGCTCCCTCGGTTGCGCCACGGCGAAGAGCTTCTGGGCCCTGCGCGACGTCTCCTTCGCCGTGGCACCCGGAGAGGTGGTCGGAATCATCGGAGCGAACGGCGCGGGGAAGACAACCCTGCTGAAAATCCTGACGCGGATCACCGAGCCCACCCTGGGGGAGGCGGTGGTGCACGGACGGGTCGGATCGCTGCTGGAGGTAGGCACGGGCTTTCACCCGGATCTCTTGGGGCGGGAGAACGTCTACCTGAACGGGGCAATTCTCGGAATGACGCGCAGAGACATCGCGCGAAAGTTCGATGAGATCGTGGCTTTCGCGGAGGTCGAGGAATTCCTGGATACCCCTGTCAAGCACTACTCGACTGGCATGTACCTCCGCCTGGCGTTCGCCGTAGCCGCGCATCTCGAACCCGAGGTCCTGATCGTGGACGAGGTGCTGGCGGTCGGGGATGCCAGGTTCCAGAAGCGGTGCTTGGGAAAGATGGACAGCGTGGCCCGCGAGGGGCGCGCCATTCTCTTCGTGAGCCACAACCTGGACGCGGTCCAGCGCCTGTGTACCCGCTGTCTGCAAATCGACAAAGGAACGGTAGTCCGGGACGGCGCAGTCGGAGCTGTGGTCGAGGGCTATCGTTCGCGGAGCGATGATCGATCGGGACCTGCCAGGTGGATCGATTTGAGCGCCGCCGAACGTCACGGCTCCGCTGGGGCCCAGTTTGCAAGAGTGCGGTTCTCAAGCGGCAGCCACGCGCTCGGCGGTTACCCTTACCCGTTCGGACCCCTGGAGTTCGAACTGCAGATCGCCTCCGAAGCGGACAGAACGGTCCAGTCGTTGGCCGTGGTCATCCGGAGTCAGGGCGGCACTAAGTTGGTCAACACGGATACCGCGTCACAAGGCATTCCCCTGCACCTCAGCGAAGGCGTGAACCTGGTGACGATTCGAATCGCCGCGCTCAATCTGAATCCGGGCGTCTATACGGTCGGGCTGTGGCTAGCAGGCTCGATCGCAGCGGCGACTTTGATCGATCACGTGGAATCGGCGTTCGACATGGAAGTGGTTTCGGACGGCTCGCTCGGCTTCGGAGCCACGCCTCGGTGGGGCGGGGCCGTGGCCACTCGCTTCGAGGTGATTCAAGGGAGGACGGAACCTGCGGGCTCTCAGGTTGTCGGCGGTCTCTCGGACAGCTAGCGCTGGCGCAGGAGGGCCGGCCAAAGGACGGCATGGACACGGAGAAGCAGCTTTCGATCATCATCCCAACCTACAACCGGTACGCGAAGGCTGTCAGGACGGTGAACGCCCTATCCAGTCAGATCCTGGGCAATGACCTCGCCAGTTCGGTCGAGGTGTTGATCGTCGACGACGGCAGTGAGCCGGCGTGCGCCGCAAGGATGCGGGATTTCATTCTCGGTCAAAACCATCCGTTCCTGCGCCACATCGAATTGCCGGACAACAGGGGCGCCAGCGCAGCGCGCAATGCCGGCGCGCTGGCGAGTCGTGGATCGCTCCTGGCGTTTCTCGACGATGACATCGTACCCGCGGACGACTATGTGCCTGCGGTCATCCAGGCCCACCAGCGGCATCCTGACTCACTGGTTATCAACGGCAATCTTCGTCCCCTGCGGCGGAACGTGTATTCCGAATTTTGGTTCTACTACTACAACACGGTCTTCAACAGACCGGGCAAAGAGTTCTACACGGTCGAGATGCTCGCCTCGGGCCACGTTACGATGAAGCGATCGGTGATGACTCGAGAGAACCCGTTGTTCGACCCTTCCTTGACCGCTCGCGAGGACTTCGATCTGTACCTCCGCCTGAAGAAACAGGGAATACCGTCATACAAGGACGACAGCATCCTGGCGTTCATCGATTCCCGGACCACGTTGGTGGGTTTTCTCAAGCAGCGCATGGGGTACGACCGAGGGCAGGAGCAGCTGATCGCCAAGCACGGCAAGGCGGTTGTCCAGATGCAGACGATCGTCCCACCCAACAGGAAATATCTGCATCTGTACATCCTGCTCCGGCTGACACGGAGAGCCGCGCGGTTGTACGCGGCAGCCCGTCGGCAAGTCGCGGGCCTCAGGGGGAAGGGCCATCGGCGCGCGAGACGTGGGGCATGAATCAGAACAAGATCTCCATCATCGTCTTGACGTACGACCGGAAGAGGTTGTTGGAGGACTGTCTTCACTCGCTGCTGGCCCAGACGTACCCACGCGAGATGCTTGAGATCGTGGTCAGCGATGACGGCTCGCGGGACGGGACGCGCGAGCTGGTGGAGCGGATGCAAGCTCGCCACGGACATCTCAAGTATGTCTACCAGCCGCATCGAGGCATCGCGGCGGCGCGAAACAACGGCATCGTCCACGCCACCGGCGCTATCGTGGCGATCGTGGCCGACGACTACATCCTGGATCCCACCTACGCGTCGACGATCACACAGTTCTTTGATCACCATCCTGCGGCGATGGTGGTGCGATTCAAGGTGGTCGCTGCAGGCAGGGACCTGGGGAGTCGAATCAGCCATTTCTACTTCGACGCCAGCGTCAGGCGGCGGCTGGCGCCGGACCCGCCCGCTTCCGCGCACGGCTGGCGAGAGCGGCTCGCGCGGGCGTGGCGCAGGCCGCCGCGATTCGAGGAGACGATCACGACCCACCATCAGCTGGAGGCCGCCGGCGCCGCGGCATTTCGCCGTGAGGTGTTCGCGTCCGCCGGGTCGTTCGACGAATCGTTGCAGCGAGCCGAGGATACGGACATGACCATGCGGCTCCGGAAGCTGGGCATCGAGGTCTATTACTATCCGTTCCAGGAGATTCGGCACCAGTACAGTCCATTGATGCTGGACACCGTGGCCAAGTGTTTCTTGACGGGCGTCAATCGGTACCGGCTGTATCAGAAGCATGCGCTGTTGCCCGGCCATCACGGCGCGTCGAGGACGCTCGTCTCCCACGAGGTTCAGGCGATCCTCGGCGCTCTGTGGCGCGCGCGCCAGGCCCAGTCGATACCGAAGCTTCTGTGTTATCTGCCTTTCATGCTGCTCTTCGAGGCGGCGACCGGGCTCGGATTCTTCGCGGGCTTCGTCTCCAGTCGATCCCCGACCCTTCGCTCTTAAAAGCTGTGAATCGTCGCTAGGCACTTATCAAGAATCGAGTTGATAAGATGCACGTGCATGTCTTTGGGGAAAATAGATGTCAGGTCAAATCCTGGCCGTCGGTGATATTCCCGCGGTAGCTTCAAGCGTCCAACTAGCAAGCACCATAGAAGTTTGCCGAGCATGTACACGTCAAAATTCGCCTGTACTTTTTCGTGTCGTTCACCAAGATCGGCCCATTGCGGCATGTAGTCACGCGGCCCAACGCGCTCATGAGTACGCGTCAACCGCTCAACAACCGTTGGTATGTAGACGATGCCAAAATCCTCAAGAACGAGCTCGTCGTCTTTTCGGACAAAAATGATGGAAGCGCTTATGGCCGAAATCCAGATGGCGAACGCTGCCGGGTTCTTCTTTCAGGCGATCAATGGGGCCGGTCCCTCAGCCAAATCCTCCACTATGAATGAGTAGAAAGCCGGTACGCCTCAGGGGACGATCATGATCCCATGTAACGATTGGCATAGCGGGTTCGTCTTCAGGAAGGATGAATGGGGACAAAATTCACCACCCGGGTCGACTCCCACCATCCGGGCCCTGATCATGTATTTGGGGGGTAGCCCACCAGTAGGTCAGAGTTGCGACGAAGTCGTTCGGTCTCGGGACCTATTGTTGGTGAGCGGAAACGGTCTCGCAATACCTCTGCGGCAAGGCAAAATAGAAAAACGATTCCACTGTAGAGGAGGTAAAGCCAGTGAGCCAGAATCGCCCCGGAGGCAAATCTCGATCCCCTTTTCCGCCAAAAGAAACTGTACAGTTCCCTATTTAGGACCAGCAGCGTGGTAGTGGCTAGCAGCAAACCGGTTGCGAGAATTCGCGGAGACAAGCTCGCAAGGCCTACCAGACCAGCAACCAGCCCAGTGATAAGCACGGCCACTACGCCAACTAAGGTCGCACTGACTCGTGATGTCCATGTGAGGTTGAAATCTCGCGGGACAGAACGCGTTCTCAGGATAAGTTGGGTCCACGGCACGGCGCGCCTAAAGACATCCGTCTGCACCATTGATCTCAGCGTCCATTTCTTCAAATGTTTTACCTGTAGCCGCTTAACCAGGCGAACCTTTTGCCCCTGTTGCGTCAGTCGAAACCCTAGCTCGATGTCTTCGATACATGCGTTTGTGTACTTAACTGCATCGAATCCGCCGACGACCTGGAAGGCTCGCTTGCGGATCGCGCCACATCCTGTCCAGAAAGTAGAAGGATTGGAACTTGAAGATTGATGTACGTGGTGATGCATCAAATTCTTGAAGGAGGACCAAAAGTCGAGGCAGGTGGGATTATCGTCGTATGAGCCGAACAGGGCGGCTATATCAGGATGAAACTCGAACTCCTCGAGGATGATGCACAATGCGGTGGGAGGTAGGAGCACATCGGAATCAACAAACACGATGACGTCCCCTAGCGCGTAATTTGCTCCAAGGTTTCGTGCGGCCGCGGGACCCCCATGCCCGGGCGTCCGAAAATACCGCGCCCCGTGTCTCTCAGCGATATTGCGAATGTTTTCCGTCGAATGGTCGTCGACTACGATTATTTCGCATCTATCACTTCGGAAAGCCGTCAGTGCTTTCAGACACTGCTGGAGCCCGGAACTGCCATTGTGTACGGGCACGACCACACTGACCAGACCCATGCCTTGCGAGGAGCCCCCGAGAGGCTCGGCGACACTTACCGCGTCATTCCTAGGCTTCAAACGGACCTCCAGCGGGGATGGAGTTTGGCGGGAATCGGGGCGTGGGAGAGATCGGAGACAAGCCCGGAGCCAAGAACAAGGCAGGGTTCGTGTATTCCATTTTCTCGGGCTTATTGAGTGAGTACTGTTTTCTAGAGAAACTCATCGCGAACTTCCACCCATGACTTCCGTGGAGATACACTACAGGTGCGAGCGCAGGTTGATTGCCAATAGTAAAGCCTTTATTTCCAACAGGAAGTAAGGAGTTTGTGCCATTCACTCGTAAAAGCACCGCTATTGAGTGCTCAAATTGAGCAAACCCTTTCCCGAACCGGGTGCTGTAGGCGTATGGACGTAAGCACAGAGTGGAACGCCCCTAGTGCGAAAAAGAGCAGGATGCATTCTCCGGCTGGGTAGATCAAGACCCACAGAACTGCTCGCGCACTGCAGTCCGGCGGGGAGCACGGGCCGCTTGTGATGATCTCGCCCGAAACTAACGTTAAACGGCTGCGGCCGGTGGCCTAGCGAATCGGCCCTAAGGGCCGAGGCTCAAGGGAACGATAGGCCGGCCTGATGATGAGCTTGTTTTCGGTTTCTCCGTTTGAATCAAATATAGATAGTAATCCTCAGAGCCAACGATGCTGCCCTGGAACGAAGCGATTTCATGAGCAGATGGATCCCGAACATTCAATATAACCAGAACGTCCTGGTGCTGATCGGCCGCCCTCCTTCTAGCTAACTCGAGGATTGGCTCCTGCGGACGAGTCCGCTTATTGTCCCAAAGGACATAGGATCCCATTCGGTCTCCCCGAGGGTAGTAGATTTCACGATTCAGATATCCCGCTATCGAAGACACTGCGAAGTCCGCATCACCAATAATAAACATGTTCTCCATACGCTTCGAGCGGAGGAAATCAGATGCGACCTTGGCTTCCGAAAAAGGAACCTTGAGAGCGATCACGCTAGCGATAAGCGCAGCGATTACTTGACCGGCAAGAAGGCCCAGAAAAAGGCGGTCTTGATACGGCCTCAGCTGCACCGCCGCCGTCTCAGCCATCCGTAACGGAAATCTCTGTTCGGGGTAGGACTTACCCAACCACATACAGGCAAGGAAGAGAATGAACGCATGGCCGTCATGACGAAGATAGCCAGCATACACAAGGTGTTTGAACAAGAGTAGAGCTCCCAAGCCGGATAAGTACAGGAAGAGCACGGTCCGTTTGCGGATGAAGAAGAGGATCGAAATGCAGAGCAACAAAATCGACAAAAGGGCCATCAGACGGGTGTGACCCCCAAGGAGATTTGAGCTCCAAAACTGATGCGATGGCCGTGGTATCGGAACGAAAGCCCTCCAAATCATGGCCATCGTGCCACTGAAGCCGGTGTGGATGTGGGCAGTAAAATTTGATCTAAAGTTCCAACTGGCATCAGTGGGAGGACGCATGTGCAGCAGCGAGATGAACACCGCAGTTAAGAAAAGTATTACGGCACATGCAATTTCCCTCGCTCTCAAAAACAAGTATTGTCGTGATTCATGCGCCTGAAGGGCTTCAAACACGATCATGAGCGCTAACGACAGAGCGAGGATTAGAGCATAAATGTTAGATTCCGCCATCAGGGCCAGGAATATGACCAGCAGTCCATAGCGCTTTTGGGGACCCGGCCGGAACACAGCGCAAAAAGAAAACAAGCACAGGATGCCTAATGCGTAGTCGCGACTTATGGCGGCATATTCGTAGAACAAAAAGTAGCCGAAGACAATCAGAACTTTCTGCAGCCGCGGGAACGGGGAATAATGGGCCACGACGTATGCAGTCATCGTCGCAATTGCGAGATGAAGAACCTGCATCGCTACAGGGTTGGAGGACAACCGCGAAATGGAATAAACCAAAAACTGCCAAGCGTGGGGATGGCCTTCATATCTCGTGAGATAGAGCAATTCGCGCAGTGAGTGGCTGTGCTCGCAGAAGGACCAGACCTGCAGTTCGTCCCTCCACATCGCGTGGTGCAGGATGTTGATAACCTCTAAGAGGAAAAAGACCGAGGTGAGTGTGGTCGCAAACCATCGAGTGGCCATTGGCTCGCTACCGCGATTTTCGTCTGTTTCCGGCATCGCACTTGACTTCATTTTTGCGGGTGAACGGCCTTGCTATTGGAGATGCAGCCAAACTGTCTTTCTACATTGTCACCAAGGAAAACGCAAGACTGGGAATTGCGAGTGTGAGATTCTTGTGCCCCATTCGAGAGCCTATATTGAAGCACTGAACATGCTCGCTCCTTGCGGAGAGGCACGGTGAAGCAGGATTTACAGAAACGAGTTGCCAGGCTGGCAAATTGGGCGGTCTAGTGGATCACTTCGTCCGGGGTCAAACGGGCATGGCGGCTAACCCGCGCTTACGATCCACAAATAAGGCGCCACGTCAGAGGTCCCGTCTAGGCTCAATTCTGCGAGGCTCAAAAGATCCTGAGTGTCCCGGCGTACGCTTTCATGCTCAACGTTCTCTTTCCTTCCCGTCGGCGTTCGGGTGAAACTCGGGGGAGACCGTCAGGTGCTTTGCCACTGACTGCTTCGCTTCATGGTATTCCATCTCCGTATTCACTTCCCAAATGTTGGCCTTATCCGTGCGCCCGGCGATGATATTGTCCACTGACACCATGGCCGTGAGCATGGAATGATCCTGGTTGTTGTACTTGTGCATGCCGTTGCGTCCGATTAGGAACAGATTCTCGAAGCCGTCTAGATACGCGCGTACCTCATCAAAGCGTTTATAGGCACCAAAATACGCCGGATAGGCCTTCTGCATGCGTGCGACGGTGAAGTCTAGCACGTCGCTCTTATCAATGATCTTGATCTTGTTGAGTTCGGCTATCGCCAGCTGCGCCATCTCTTGATCGGACCGCCGCCACAGATCGTCGCCTTCCCTGCAGAAATATTCCACGCCGATCCATACCTTGTTAGGATCCGCTACCAGGTAGGGACTCCAGTTGTTGAAGATCTGCAACCGGCCCGCAAGCACATCCGGATCCTGCAAGTATATCCAGTTGTCGCTGATCAATTTGTTTTTTCCGGTACCGACATCCTCGATCTTCAGTCGGGTGAGCAGCAATCCAACAGTGATGAAATCCCGATACTGCAGTCCTTCCGAAATTTCGCGCACGTTGGCCGGAACATCTACCTTCATAGCCCGCACCAATTCCTGAACGCTGGTGGTGGAAAAGAAATAATCGCCGTCGTACCGACATTCTCTACCCTGCGCATCTTTGCCGGTTAATGCTAGTATGCGCCTGTCTTTTGTCTCGACTCCTGTCGCGTCGAATTCCGTGACAATCTGACCGCCGTTTTCGGAGAGGCGCCGTGCAACTTCTTCCCACATTTGTCCCGGGCCAAACTTCGGGTACAGAAATTGCTCGATCAAGGAGGTTTCTGTATCCTGCTGTGCGATGTCACCCTTGTTTTTCCTTTGCTTACCTGATCGCTTCAGAAAATGCAGAAGGGCCTTCCGGCCCGACAGCCCCTTGATCCGTTGCGCGCCCCATTCCGCGCTGATTTCACTGCATGGCACGCCCCAGACCTTCTCGGTATAAGACTTGAAGAAAGTCGCGTAGAGTTCACGGCCGAAGCGCCTGATGAAAAACTGTTCCAGGTTTTCGATTCGATTAGAGGGAAAGATCTCGCTACGCAAATAACTCAAGCAGATGCGAAGTGCGCGCCACATCCCAAGATTCATTAGGGTTTCTCGTGACAATTGGACCGGATAGTCGAAGAACTTGCGCAGGAAGTAAATGCGGGATTTTCGTGAACGTGTCAGCATGCGCCCGTCATCGGGTGGGCTTTCGCCATCGCGCGCGATAGGCAATTGCTTCACCCACCACTCCATCACCCGGTCGCTCTTTGAAAAGAAGCGATGACCCCCCAAGTCCATCCGGTTGCCTTTGTAATTGATTGTGCGCGAGATTCCGCCCATGTATGTACTGCGCTCAAGCACTATTGGCCGAATGTGGGTTCGGGTGGCTAATTCGAATGCCGCAGTCAGCCCGCCAGGACCAGCACCGATGATAATCGCGGTTTTTCCTCCAGGCAAAAAAGACTCCTGTAGCTTCTAACGCGAACTTTCAAGTAACGGCAGAGTCTCGGTTACCCGCGGCGGAGTGATACTCCGACAGATTCGCGCCAAGGAATATGTTTCCGAACGCAGTCAAAAGCCTGTGGCTATGTATTTGTACCGCGGATCCCGCCACGAAGTTCGCTCCTGCCAACTATGCGCGGACCGAGGATTACATCATAGACGCCTAAAGGGATCATCCCCGCCGTCGCTGTGACGAGCCTAGGCTTGTACTCATGGTCCAGATACACCACGGTGACGATATCGGCGCCGCTCGCCAGCGCGTCGCAATAGTATGTCTCTTGGTTGCCCCGTATCCATAATTCTTTTCATGGGCAATGACTCTCACACCAAATTGGGTGCCAGTGGCACCGTATCGTCGCTGCTGCGGTCGAGTACAAGAATTTTTACGTCTACAATTTCAGGAAGCTCGCGAACAGGCCGATGGGGCACGGAATCCAGCACATTCAGAAGGTGCGCCTACGACAACTCGCTAACTGATGGAAAAAGTTAACTCAACTTCGTCGTGCGCCGTGAAAAGACGTTGGTCCAGCGTAATTGGTTTGCGATCATGCCTGAATCAGCGAAGTTGGGAGACAGAGTAGTCGTTCGTTTCCAAATTCAAAAAGATGGGACGCTGCGGGTCAAAGAGCCGATGGTTGAAGCCAGTTCGAACAAAGGGCTTCTCGACAAGGCCGCAGTTAATGCGATTCGTTTGTCAGCACCATTTCAACATTTGCCTGAGGCTTTTCGCGGTCCATACGTCGAACTCCGTTTAACGTTCCTTTATAATCTACCGTCAAAATCAGCGCGAGTTCCCGACACTCCTCCTCACTGACACAGTCCGATTGGAACGCGCCCGGGCAATCGGAATATCCTCCGCTCCCTGCGGCCCCTGATCTGCGGCCTACCCACCAGAAGCAAGCAACGTACTCCTTGACATTTCAAGGGATTCACCAGTTAAGCTACACGCATGAAAGCGTGTAGACGCGCACGAACGAGCGTAGAGCTCGCAGAGTATTCCCAAGGAATTGAAATCAAGGAGATTGGGGGCTACTTAGTCTCCCCTCGCCCCTGTGGGGACACGGTGTCAGACGTTGGCTATGAATATGAAGAGGTAAAGCCGCAGCTAGAACAAATCCGCAACATTGCTTCGCAAAAGAAGGTCCACGAGCTGTGCATTCTCCGGAGGAGATCAAACAAGACTTTGCCGGAAAGAGAGTACTGGACTTCGCGTACGACTCCGGTCTCCGTGAGGCGGCCGTGCCTGAGGGCAACAGTGCGGCTGGCCGCGTTTCTCGAAGTGTTTCATTTCTTGCTGCTGACATGATAGGTCGTGTGATTAAGCGAACTCCAGAGACAGTGTGTCAAACTCGCCCGCAGCCGTCAGAAGAAACATCTCCGGGTTCGACCTCTCAGGCCATACACGGCCGGCCGCTCGAATTACCAATTTTTACTCTTCTTTACGCTCATTTCCTTGCTCCTCGATTCCCCAGTAGTTAGAACATGCACGTACGCACAGGGTGCGCGACCAGGAGGGGTAGATGGAGAAATCGCTTCTTGTATCAAGGCGTGAGGCAGCGGCCTTGTTGGGGTTATCCCTGAGATCGCTTGACTATCTGGTGGCTCGGAGAGAGATCAGTGTGTGAAGAGTAGGAAGGCGGGTTCTTGTGCCGCGCCACGCGCTAGAGATGTTCGCAAATTCCGCGCGTCGCCTAGCGACTGGTAGGAATGACTGAGAGCATACGATGGGACATGATCCTTGGCGACGTGAGCCCAGAAGGCTTTCAGATTGCTTCCCGTTGGGCACGTCCTGTGACCTACCTGAACCTCTAGAGCCTGCCCCTGTATGCAGGGACCGCCCGCAGGCGACAGGCCGACCGCTCTTCGATCTGGCGGTGCGAACGTGAAGGAACACTTCGTCCCGATTCGAACTAGCATTTCGGAAGACCTGCTGCGAGGGGACATCAGCGCATTTGAGTTCGGCGTCTACGTCATCGTTCATCTGCAGGCGGACTACAGTACGGGAATTTGGTGAGGCTCCGCGCCCCGCATCCTCAATTCCGCCCCCCGAGGAGCGAAACTCCGTGACATACAGCGCGCATTAGAAGACCTGAAGGAATTGAAATTGCTCAACCATTTTCACAAGCACGGCCAACGTGGGGATTTCCCTTTTCTCATCGATAAATTCACTGTGCGTTCGGGTGCGCTTAAACGCTTGCAAATCTGAATCTTGGCAATCGCCAGTGTATGAGGGCTTGTGGTTAGTTTTTGACGATGGCGGAAGTCAACTGCCAAAGTTATGCAAAAGATTATGCAAAGATTCAAGTGTGAATTGGTGGGGATGGTTGTCAGCTAAATTGGCTGCTGTAAGCTACCCATTTAGAGTAGGTTACGACTGAGGGCAATAGGCATTACTCGAGAACTTTGGTATTGGGATTGCTCAGCTTAAAGCGAGGAGAACCGTCAATGCTAAAGCCAGAGCAGTCAAGGGCCACTCATGGCAGCGTACGCGCGAGTTTCAAGTGGTTGTTCCCATTTCTTGTTGGTGCATTTCTTGCTTTGAGCCCAACGCAGGCGAAAGCGGACGAAATTACCGTCGCCGGTACCACAGCAGGCTCATTTTCTGGGACTGGCGATTTTTTATCGACAGGGCTGACCTTTGCTGGGAGTTCGTTTAACCAGACTACTTCGGGTGGCTTTGCCTCAATCGTTCTGGGGTCACTAAGTCTGGGTCCCACGGCACTCTCGAGCTACAATGGGAACTTTTCACTTGATGTCACATTCACCCTACCCTCCATAATTACGGGTGGGCCCACTTCTTTTGCAGCCATCTTGGTTGGCAGCGTTACGAGCACAAGCGGTGCTGCGGTGCTGCTCAACTTTAGCCCCTCCTCACAGTTTTTGACGTTCACCAACGCCGCAGACACTGGTTCGTTCACACTCTTGGTTCCAAGCTCGGTGTCGGTGTCGGACGGGAACACAACGTCCTTAACTGGAGCTATCCTGAATGGCCAACAGACTCCTGTTGTTCCTGCTCCTGAGCCCTCCACTATTCTATTGAGTGGCCTTGGCCTAGGCGGCGTGTTTCTAATCCGGCTTGTATGGGGGGACGCTCGGGTTCGATACGCTCAGCACGGTTCAATAGCCTAAAGCACGGTTCAACAGTTAAACGATACAACGTTGTTGAAACCGGATTAAGACTCGTCTTCACAATCCTCAGATAGCATCACTTGCAACTCTAGTTTTGTCGTCGCCATTAGGAGCGGGAGACCGGATTCGTAATGAATAGGTACTGCACTGCACCTATCCCAGGTGGCGAGTAAGGCAAGCCCATCGTGTAGGTTCGTCATGAGCCAGATCGTCAGTGGGGCCAGGGCGAGCATTGCTGCGAAGGAAGCGAGCACGGATTTTGTTTGCGCCCACCCTGCACCACACCGCCCGACACCGTAGTCTTTGAAGGCGAAATCCTCGGACTGCATTACCTGATCTGATCGGTTCTCGTCGTCGGAGAGTCGAAGCGCTGCTCGCAAGTCAAAACACGCTAGCCCAAAATGTCGCGACTCATCACCTAGTCCTTTGATCGGCAAGCGGCGCTGATCGTGTGCGATCTCCTCTTTTGCATGGTTATCCAGCGAGTGTTGCTGATTTGTTTTTCGGCCTCTCCTCACGCGGGCGAATCTTCCATCCGTTTCTGAATCGATGAGAACGTACTTTGATTCAGAGCTCTGCAGGAACCCTGCACGGCGCGGGTGAGTCCGCACTCCAAGTAATGAACGGACTAGGAAGGTGGCGTGCCCCCAAACGTGGCCGTGACTTCCGATGCCGCCGATAGTCTTGTACTGAACCTTTCCTCGTGAAAGCGCGTCTTTCGAACGATCGATATGGCTCGAGTCACGTTCGATAGGGATTCCTGGAAGATGCTCGCAATGCGGGACAGCAGAGGTTTCCGAAAGGGTACGCAACAGTCCTTTGGTCTTTTCGTCTGCCTCTTGCTGGGCGGCTATATCACGGAACGCTTCCAAAAATGCGACCTTTAGTTCTTCCAAGGAGACCCCGTACAGGCTCAATACCTGTACTTAAATGGGCCTTCCAGCCAGTATTTCCAAATCCCTCGCACGCGTACTCTGTACTTCGGGAAGACCCTGGAGCTGCCTGGACCATGAGGCTTGGATTGCCTAATCAACGATTGAGCCAACCTACTCGCCCTCGGAAACTAAGTTTTCGCGTGCGGCAAGCGCTCTTACTGACGGGGATGCTCGCCGCGATGGCCTTGTCTTGGGGTTGTTCTGGTGCTGTGCGCGGATCCACCCAGCCGCCGCCCCCGCAAACGTACAACATCTCCGGAACAATCAGTCCGGCCGCGGGCGGAAACGGTACGGCGGTCACGCTAAGTGGAGCAGCTAGCGCTACGACAACGGCGGACAGCTCTGGCTCTTACACCTTCACTGGATTGGCAAACGGGACTTACACGCTTACTCCCAGCCACGCCGGTTACACGTTCAGTCCGACCAGCCAAGCTGCAACGGTCAGCGGCGCCAACCTCACCGGAATAAATTTCACGGACACTCCGCAAAGTGCCACGTATACCATCTCCGGGACGATCAGTCCGGCGGCGGGCGGTAATGGAGCCACCGTGATCTTGGGCGGGGCCGCGGGGGCGACGACGGTTACGAACGCATCGGGCAGTTACACCTTCTCTGGTTTGGCAAACGGGACATATACCGTGACTCCCAGCAATACCGGATATACGTTTTCTCCTGCGAGCAACAATGTGACGATAAACTCTGCCAACGTTCCCGGTGTGAATTTCACCGCAACGGTGCAGCAAGCGCACTCAGTAGCGCTGTCTTGGATCGCCAGCACTTCGACAGTGGCTGGATACAACGTGTATCGCAGCACCGCGAGTGGCAGTCAATACGCCAAGGTAAATTCTTCGTTGGTGGGCGGCCTGGCTTATACCGATACAACCGTGCTCGGCGGTACGCTCTATTACTACGTGACGACGGCGGTGGACGCCAGCGGTAACGAAAGCGCCCAGTCCAACGAAGTGTCTGCCAACATCCCATGACCGCGCGCGGAATAATTTAGCGAGTCATTTCCTCCTGCTTCTTTGCTGAACCAGCATGCCCTCGAAAAAGGGCCGTGAAGGGCCCTCTTCGAGTGGCGTACCCCCAAACAAAACATTGAGCCAGCAATGCGCCAAAGGCATCAATCGCTGCATCGCGCGGTGTCGCATGCCGTAGAAGAACGAATGACTGATGCCATTCGTCGAGCGCAGCATACAAAACCGCGATCACCAGGGTCGTAAGAGCCCAGTTGAATTTCCAACCAGACCTACCTGCACGGACGCCGCGAAACACCAAAATACTGAAGATCCCAAACTCGGTGACGTGTGCCGTCTTGCGAATGCCGAGGTGCATGAGATGCAGCATTCGGCTTGTGGCCCACGGGAAGAGCCAGTGTAAGACTGGGAGGATGACACGGCCCGTCCGCTCAGCGGTAAACGATTGTGTTGAGAAGACCGAAATCAAGAGGGCGACAAAAATCGCTGGAAACCAATAACTCAATTGTGCCGTTCCGTGGGGTCGATCAGACATAGCTCACCCGAGATTGCCCATCTCCCGCAATTCTTTTAGGTAGGCGCTCAAGGCGTCACGCCAGGGCCTCATTCTCAGGCCGAGGGCGTTCAGGTTTGCAGGAGAGAGGACGGAATAGGATGGGCGTCTTGCAGAACGACGTGCCTCTGCAGTATATTGATTTCTCGGTTTGTTTGAGAATTGCCAACTCCATGCCGTTACGTGTACCGAGGGAGACAATTTCTCCCTCGCTTCTCTGCGTTGCGGACATTTCTGCAATCATTTTCATGCCTATTGCCGATTAAGTCAGAGATTGTCCCGGCACCACTGAGAAATTCGCTTAAGTACCCGCGGTTTGGCTCAGCGCCCGGCGCGCCTCGTTGGCAAGCGGCGATTTCGGGTCGAGGCTAATCGTTTTCTCGAACTCTGTGCGAGCCCTGGCCAAATCGTTGAGCTTTTGATAAGTCAAACCGAGGTGGTAGTGATAGGTCGAATTCCCCGGATTTTTCTTGGTGGCATCTTCGAGGAAGGGCGCGGCAACCGAGTACGCTCCGTTGTGATAATACGCCCAGCCAAGCGTATCTGCGGAATTCGGCAGGTCCGGCAGTCCGCGCCGAGCGGTCTGAGCAAGTGTAAGCGCTACATTCACACTTTCCCTGTGCTCGATCATGATGTAAGCTAGGTTGTTCGCCGCGAGCGCGTCTTCCGGTTGGATCGCCAACGCCTTCTGGTAGAGCGTTTGGGCTTGCTGCCAATTGCCCTGGCTCTCATAAACGCCGCCCAACGCGACATAGAGCCGGACATCATTTGGCGCTACTCCAATGGCTCTTTGATAGTTTGCAATCGCCTGATCAAACTTTCCAAGGGATGCGTCTAATCCTGCGAGCAGGACGAGTGCACTGACGTTCTGTCCGTCCATTTCGACGGCCCGTTCCATGGAGTGTTCGGCTTCTTCCGGCTGCTTGTTTTGAAGTAGTGCATTACCCTGCAATAAATAGAGAGTGGAATTTTGGGGATTGGAATCGAGTTGCTCTCGAATGAGCCGCAACGCCGGGGCAGGTTTCTTGTTGTGAAGATCCAGGCCTACCAGTCCCTCGAGAGCCTCTAGAGAATGGGGATCTTGAGCAAGGCCTTGGCGGAACATTTTTTCTGCCTCGTCCAGGCGCTTTTGTGCCACGCGCAACTGGCCTAGCTTGACGTATCCAAGCGCACTCTTTGGCGCGAGCAGGAGCAGTTGATTCAAATCCCCTTCCGCGGCCAAGGCATCGCCTTGATTCATTCTAGCTGTTGCATGATACAGATAGCCCTCTGCGGAGCGCGGCGCGATTGTCTTGAGTTGATCAGCGATGGGTTCGAGCTCTCTCCAGTCTCCTTGTTGCAAAGCATTGACGCCGAGCGCGCGCCACGCTTCAGAAAGATTGGGACGCAATCGTACCGCTTCGCGCCACTCGCTTTTGGCCTGCTGAGTGCTGCCCTTCTGCTGGAGTGCGACACCAAGCTGGTAATGCCCCATGGCATTTTCGGGGGCGTACTTGAGTGCCTGCTCTAACGATTGAACGCTTTCATCGACTTTCTTCTGCTGGAGCTGAATCTGCCCCTTCAGGATCAGCGCCTCCGCATCCTGCGGTGTTTTCTTTAGAATCGCGTCATTGAGTTGGTTGGCTTCGTCGGTCCTCTTATTCGAGATCAGGAGTTGAATGTAAGTCTTTCTTACGGTCAGATCATTCTGATGTACCGCAGAGAGGGTGCCGAATTCCGCGACGGCTTTGGCGTTTTCTCCGCGGCTCAGATAATAATCACCGAGCATACGGTACGCCGCTGGATCGTCACTCAATTGTTGTTTGGCGTCTGTCAGAACCTTTTCCGCAAGCGACTCTTGCCCTTGAGCGAGATAGAGACCCGCTAGAGCAATACGTGGCATGGTTGACTTGGGTGTGAGGCTGATCGC
>Ga0137415_10001925_pt1 | contig 20703 bp, 18 predicted proteins | sample CZODoug3_1_1_16f_FD_183082 | JGI IMG/M metagenome (GOLD analysis project Ga0137415, IMG submission 183082) | Vadose zone soil fungal communities from Angelo Coast Range Reserve, California, USA - CZODoug3_1_1_16fungal (Hybrid Assembly) | ecosystem: Environmental > Terrestrial > Soil > Vadose...
CCCAAAAAATTTTTATTTAAATTAAAATAAAATTAAATATTTATAATTTTTTAAGTAATAATATTATTTTATAAATTCAATAAAACTATTTTAATAATTTTAACAATTTTAATAATAGTTACTTTAATAGATAAAATATCACCAATTAAAATTTACCCTAATTTTTATAATGATAGAAAATAAATAAGGAAAGATCATAAAGGTAAACCAAAATCAGGTTTTTATTTATTTATAAATTTAACAAATTGATTAAAATTGTATGTTGGACAATCTAAAAATATATTTAATCGAATGAATAGTTATCTTAATAATAGTAACCTTAATAACAAAAAAAAGAATAATCAACCATTTAATAATGCATTATTAAAATACGGTCAACATAATTTTTGTTTAATTATAATTGAATATATTCCTATATATATGTTAAATGATCGAGAAATATTTTTAATTAATATATTAAAATCTTATTATAATATATCATTAGGAGTAAATCAAGGTATGAAAGGTTATAAACATTCTAAAAAAACTATATTAAAATTACGATAATTAGCTAAAAACCGTAAATTAAGTGATAAGACAAAAATTCTTATTTCAACTGCTACATCAGGAGTTCAAAATCCGTTTTATGGTTTAACTCATTCAAAATATACTTTAAAATTAATGTCAACATCTAAATCAAATAGGAAAAATATTTATTTATGATAATATGAAAATACTTTTAACTATAATTTCTTCTGCTACTTTATTATCTCGATCTATTAAAGCTTCTTATCCTACAATTTTAAATATTATTAAAACGGGTAAATTATTTAGAGGAAGTTGGTATTTTACTCGAACACCTTTTTCATCATTAGATATTCCTAAATTTAAAGATCCTAATTCCAAAGAATATTTAGAATTAATAGATAATATGATTAAGAATAAACATATTATTAAAGCTATATTTGTTTTTAATGCTGAAAATCGTTAATTTATTAAACGTTATAATGGAATAATAGAATGTGCTAAAGATCTAAAATTTTCTCATAATAATATAAGTAAATTTTTAGATTCAGGAAAAGAATTTAAAGGTTATTTATTTTCATCTCATAATTATTTAATATAAAAATAAATAAAAAATTTTTTTTTGTAACTGGAGTAATATTGTCAAACGCCTCATTAGATATAGCATTTCACGATAAACTAATTAACAAGCATAACATAAAGGATATTTTTTTACTATTGAATACATTATATCCTATTATACCAAATACTATCACAATGGGAGTATCTTCTAATACAAATTTGAATACTGTCTCAATAAAAAAACAAACAGGAAATATTGACAATAATAATTACATAGAACAATTTTTTGTAGGTCTATTAGAAGGAGATGGAACCATTACTACTAATATCAGTTCAAGTTCAAAAAAAAGTATAAGAGTCCGGTTTATTATAGCACTAAATAATGAAATTAATAATCATAGCATGTTAAAAAAAATACAACAAGTTGTAGGAGGAAGAGTGTGCATTGAGAGACAGGATAAATATGTAACTTGAATTGCTAGTAGTAAAACTGATATAAATAAAGTTTTATTAATATTAGCTAGATATCCTTTACTAACTGTTAGAAAACAATGTCAATTAGAGTTGGCTAAAAATTGTTTACTATATAAGGATACTACACATTTTTTTGAAAATAGGAATAATATGTATATAAACAAAAAAGAATTATTACTTACATTACAGCAAGATAATTTCACTCCTGTTTATTTTCCCTCTTGACTTTCCGGATTTATAGAAGCTGAAGGCAATTTCAGTTTAGTATTTAAGAATAATGAACAAACACGTTCACTTAAAAAATCTGCGTTTTCAATAGGTCAAAATGATGAACTACATATATTAAATAAAATAAATATTTATTTTCAAAGTAAAAATAAGATTCTTAAGGATAAAAAAAAATTAAATTCTAAAGGTATCCCTTCAGAATATGACTATTTTAGACTATATTTGTATAATGCTTTATCTCATAAATTGCTTTTTGAACATTTTGAAAAATATCCTTTACTTGGACAGAAAAATGTATCCTATAAAACATTTTATGATTATCATCACTCTAAATAAATAAAGATGTTGAATGATTCATTTTAGAAAACTTCAACTTAAACAAATATTAGCATAAGCTTAATACTTTTAATCCTACAAAAAAGATTCTTGGAATTGTTAGAAAGAATTTTGTATAGAAAAATATAGATTATAAGTCCTATTTTTTTTTTTTTTTTTTTCCGGAATAAAAAAAATATATAAACATTTTTTTTTTATTTAAATTTTCGCTGTTAAAATTGTTTGTTTATTTTTTATTTTTATTTAATAAAAAAATTTTTTTTTTTATTTATTATCACCTTTACTAAAATTAACCTATATATATATATATATGTAATCATTGTCAGAATCAAGATTATTGATAATAAATAGTTAAATTAGGCTTAATTTTATCAAATGTAAACAAAATTTTAATCAGGGTAAAGATTTTATTTAAACTATACAAATTTATTACATTAATGGAATATAAAGGAATTAAACTATACATTATGTATATATTTTTTTTTCAATGTGTAAATAAGGTATTGATAAATGAAAAAATTATTTGTTATTAAATTGAATAATTAATACTTAATTAAAATAATAAAAAAAATTTTAATTTTGAACGGTGGAATTTATAATAAAGAATATTAATGCTATTCTATACTGCAATTATTGTAAGCTATGCCGTGGGTTTTATTTGTATTGTAAGAGTATATTTAAGATCTGTAGAGACTATACGCAATGTATTAATTTTAAACTTAATTATTAAAATTAGTAAAGAGATAGTCCGTTCCCAAATAAATTGTTAAATAAAAATTAGAAATTTTAACATATTAACAAGGGTAAAAAACCACTTATTACGTAGTAGCTCATTTTCATTATGTTTCATCAATGGGAGCTGTATTTGCATTATTTGCCGCTTTTTATATGTGAACACCAAAAATCATTGGAAAAACATATAATGAATTTTTAGGAAAAGTTCACTTTTGAACATTATTTATTGGGGTTAATTTAACATTTTTTCCTTTAACAAAATAAAATTGGGGAAATAACTAACTAAATGCTGGAACTCTTATTTTGGATGAAATTTTTTATAAATACTATAAATTTAAATAGTCAAAAAATATATAAAAAAAAAACAACGACAATCAGCAGAAAAAAGTAATTTCTCAACGATTATAAACTAGTTAGTGAAGTAAACAAACAACAAAAAATTTATTTTGTTATTTTTATTTTAAGATATAGTCTAATTTTTACTTGGTGAATAAAAACAACTAAACATTTTATATAAAACAAGTCATTTATTAAATAAAATACTTCCATTAATTTTTTCTAATAGATTCCATTTTAAAGGTAAAGATAATAAAAACAAAGCTAATTTAAATACTCCTATACTTTTGTTACCTATAAAAGGTAGTCCTGTAGCATATAAATCCTTAGAAGGAAGTATAGAAAATATAAGTATCCTATTTTAAGGGGTATCAGGTTTTTATATGTTAATTAATACCTTAAATCCTTTGTGAGTATATATAGGTAGCTCTTTAAATATGGGTCGAAGATTTAAAGAATATTATCTTTTTGACTTTAGGATTACGAAAAGTAAAGTCTATATCTGAAAAAGAAATATCTAATACTAAACCTAATCATTGATCTGTTATTATTCTTTCATTTAATTTATCTATTTTAACTTTAATTGTAGAACAATTTTTGCTATTTTTATATGGCAACCTACTATAAACCGAACAAGAAAAGTTCTTTTAAATTTTAATGTAGATAAAATACAGTATATAAAATCTGCTATTAGTCTTGCTATGTTATATATGAAAGACTTACCTAAAGGCTCTATTCAATATATTCAATTAAAAAAAATGAGTGAGCAACTAAAATTTAAATTAAAAGCTATTGAGCTTAAACCATCTATTGTAGGAAATATAGGGATGGCTGTTTTCTTATATAATTATAAGAATAATGAACTTATATTAATATATAATTAAATAAAAGCTGCTCTTCAAGGTTTACAAATTAGTTATGAAACATATAAATAAAAATTTAATATTTACTGAAGATTTTGTAATATCTCTATTTCCTCTTACAAAAGATATTATTAAGAATTATAATAAAAAGCCTTTAATTAAAAAAGGAATGCAAACTTATATAAATTTACTTGATTCATTTGGTAATATTGTACATAGTTTTGATTCTTTAATAACAATGGCTAAATTTTTTAATATGGATCTTAAAACACTGCGATTAATGATTGAAAAAAATAATACATTTAAAGGTTACACAGTATTTACTTTACCTAATAGCAGAACCCTACCTGTTTACGAATACGATGCTAAAACACTTAAGCAATTAAATAGTTATGTCTCTATAAATGAAACCATTAAAAGTGTTCCTATTAAATTTTATACGCTTAAAAACTGTATAGAGTTTCGTGTATAACACAAAGGATTATTATTTTCTTATAGTGATAATGCTAAATTTTAACCAAGAAAAATTGCAACATTTCTTAGGTCTGGCCGGTATATTATATATTATAGACTTTAATGTAGAATTTAATAATGTAATAACTAATATTGAAACTTTCATCTTATTACCTTTAAAACCTTATGGTCCTCATTTGTTAACTAAATTTTTAACACATCCTATTAGAGTATATAGACCTAATTTAGATAGAAATTTAATAGGTAAACAAAATAAAAATTGTACAATAATTTATCAATGAATAAATTTAATAAACGGTAAAATATACGTAGGTAGTGCTTGAAATGGTTCTGTTAGATTATTATCTTATTGAACACCAAGTACTTTAAAAAGAAATTTACCTATTTATAATAGTTTATTATATTATACACATAATAATTTTGCTTTAGCAATTTTAGAAGATTTAGGTAAAACAGGTTCAGTAAAAAAAGAATTTATGTTGTCTAGAGAACAATATTATTTAGATATAATTTTTAAAAATTTTAGAAATATGATTTATAATAATTCTCCTACTGCAGGAACAACTTTAGGATTTAAACATAAACCTGGTTTTGGTTTAAATAGAACGGGTTCTCTAAAACCTATGTCAGGAAAAACATTTTCCCTTGAGTTCATAGAAATGCAGAAGAAGAATAAATTCGGCAAACATAATCCTAATTAAGGTAAGAAAAAATCAGCTTTAATATTATCTAAAATAACTAAACTTGTTTATGTTTATAATTCAAAAGATTTATCTTATTTAGGAACTTATTCTACTGTTGAATGTTCTAAAAATTTTAAAATTGGTAAAGATACTTTAAGAAAATATATTTTATCAGGTAAATATTATAAAGATAAATTATTTACAAGAACTAAACTACATTAAAAGCACACTATATTCATGCCTCTTTAAGTTATAAACTTAATAGAAAATCAGGTGAATTGCAATAACAACCTTAAAGAAGGTCAATTTGCAGCGAAAATTTATTCGATACTGTTATAATTTTTTAATATAGCAAGAATTCGATATCTCAGAATAAATGACGTTCAACGACTAACAGGTGAGTACTATCAACAATAAACCTGTACTGTATATTTAGAGTAGCGCCCGATCAGTTTTTTTCGTATTAATTAAAATTAATAATAAACTGAATGACATAGTCTGAACTTAATCGTAAGATTAAGAGTATAGGTTTGTTTAACAAATGTTGCATCCTATGAATAACACAATTGATGCCTCGAAGAATTCCTGATTATCCCGATGCATTTAGTGGATGGAATTTAATATCTAGTTTTGGTTCTTTAATATCAGTAATAGCAACTATTTTATTTGGTTATATTATTTATGATATTTTTGCTAACCAACCTATTTGCTCTAAAAATCCATGAGCAGTACCTGCTTATTTTTCATCAATTTCACAATTCCAAAATGAAACTGATACAGCTAGTACATTAGAATGGTCATTACCATCTCCAATTTCATTACATGCTTTCAAAATGTTACCTGTTCAATCTTAATTGATAAGATAACATTTTTATAATTTTATAACTTTTATATTTTATTTAACCCCTACTTCTATAAATATATTAAATATCTATTAAATTTTTAATTTGCTTATTATTATAAGTAAATTATTTTTTTTAATAGAAATTATTATTTACATTTTCTTTTTAAAATAAAGATACCCTCTATATCTCATTATAAATGTAAATTTTAAATATTAAAATATGTAAATATTGTAAATTATTTATTTTTAATTTAATAACAAGAGTTTGCATATTTATTATTTATATACATTTATTGCTTATTAAATAAGCAGAGATAGTTCTTAATAAAAAAATATAAAATATTTTATTAATATTTTTTATTTAAATAAGAGCCTTATATAATGAAGTAATTTACCATTATGCCTCAATTAACCCCATTTTATTTTTTAAATCAATTATCTTTTTCATTCTTGACATTACTAACATTAATTTATATTTTTTCTAAATATATTTTACCTTTATTTACGTTTCAACAAGTAATAAGAATGTATATTACAAAATTAAGTAACAAATAATTTAACCCCCACCTAACCTAACCTAACCTAAACCTAAACCTAACTTAACCTAAACCTAAACTAAATTAAACTTAAATTAAACCAACACCAAATAATCTCAGAAAAGAATAAAAATAAGAATAAAAATAAGGAATAAAAATTAAAAATAAAAAAGAAAAATAAATAATAGATGCATAATTTATATTTTAGTTTAGTTAAATTAAAACAAATAATTATTTATTTTAAAATTAATAACAAAAAATAACTAAATAAATTTAAAACAAATTAAAAATTTAAAAAATAATAATATAAAATTTATTAATTTTTACTTTATTTATTAATTATAATTATAATTATATTTATATTAAAAAAGTATTTTATTTATTTGAATTATATAAAATATAATTTCATAATTTTATTTTAATATTATAAATATTATTAAAAGAAGTATTATTATTAAATAATAATAAAAAATAAAAAGTTTAATATAAATATATTAAAGAGCGTAGTATAATGGTTAGTATAAGGATCTCCAAAATCTTCAGTAGGTGTTCGAATCACCTCGCTCTTGAATAAATTTTAAAATATTAATTAAATTTAAAGGGCCCTTAGCTTAAATAGGTAGAGTACCTAATTGTCAATTAGGGATGTGTCAGTTCGAATCTGGCAGGGCTCGTTAATTTATTAAGTATAACAAATTATTAAATATAAATAAAAATTCAAAATATTATATAAAAGAAGATATAAATAAAATTATTTTTATAAATTAATTATATAAAAAGTTATTAAAACAAATAAAGCGAGATAGTGTAAAGGTGCACAATAGTCTCATGATCTGTTAGGTGAGGTTCAATTCCTCATCTCGCTAATATATATAAAATTTAATAAAAGTAGATAAAAATAATTAATAATAATAAAAATAAAAAAAATAATAATAATAAATAAAAACAAAAAGGGAGTTAGTTAATGGAATAATATTAATATATAAAGTGTAAATAAATGTAAATTTATAGACATTAAATCTTTAATAATTAAAAGGTTCGAATCCTTTACTCTCTAAGATTTTATTATAAATATATTTATAACAAAAGAATTGCAAAACCAAATTTAAGCGATGAATCTTAGGATACCTTTGATAACATTATAATAAATAAATTTTATATAATAAATATAAAATATTATATATAATTTATATTAAATAAATAATGTTAAAGTATAATTATAAATTATTTTTATAATTATCAGGTATTTTTCTCTATTTTTATATTATTTTATTATATAATAAATTAAATATTTTTAAATTATTATACAATTATATAAATAAAGTTTAATATAAAAAAAAATAAAAAGATTAAATATACTAAAACTAATTAAATATATTAAAATATATATGATTTTTACTACCTTAATAGAAATAAATATTTTAGGTTTAGATAGTTTTTATTTTAAAATTATAAAATTATTTAATTATAATAAAATTAATTTTACTTACTGTTATTATAATAATTATAATTATAATTATATATATTAATAATCCAACTAAAGCAGGTATAAAATTTTAACAAACATACATAAGATAATAATAATAGCAGCATAAAGTATAATATTAGCATATGCGGATAGATTTATTGTTTCTGGAAATAATAATTCATCTAATAATGATTTTTATTTTATTTTATTTTTATAAAGATAAGACTAAGTATAAAAAAAAATATAAAATCTGATTTTATAAATAAAGATAATAATTAAATACTTCTGCAACTTTTGTATTACTTTATATTTTAGCTTAATTAAACTAAACTTAGATACAGTTAATACTGATTCAGATTTAATATAATTATCAATTTATTTTTCATTTATCTTTAGTTTGTTTAAATTTTTTATTTATTTTTATATTCATTAGCATATATTTTTTATTAATATGATTAATAAAATTAATATATATATTTAATTAATATATATAAAAAAAAGAAAAATTAAATTTTATTAAAAATATTTTTAAATATTTTATTATTTTTTTTATAAATTAAAAAAGGAGGTAAAAAGAAGTTTTAAGTAAAAAATTTTTTTATTAATTAAAAAAGAGAATAAAGTATACTAAGACTGACAGTATTTTAAATTTAAAAATAAAAATGTTCCAATTTTTTTCTTTGTTTAATACTATATTTAATGATGCACCAGAAAATTGACAATACGGTTTTCAAGATCCAGCGACACCAGGTTTTACAGGAATTATAGATCTTCATAATACTATATTTTTTTATCTAATAATAATTTGTGTTGGTGTATTTTGAGTTTTAATAAATGTTATTTACATTTTTAATAGTTCTAAATCATCTTTAATTCATAAATATTTAAATCATGGTACTCTTATAGAGACGGTATGAACTATATTACCAGCTTTTATACTAATAGCCATAGCTTTCCCTAGTTTCAGATTACTATATTTACTGGATTTACTTTTTTATAATATAACAGATATCAAATTAAGTTTTATGTGTTCTATTTATTTATTAAATTTTTCAACAACAAAATTAACTTTAAAATAAAAACCAAAATAAAATAATTAATGATAGATCCATTCTTAAATATAAGTAAAACTCTACTACAATAGTTCCATTTGATCATAACCCTAAGCATTTTAATTTTAATAATTTAGGGATAAGATTCACTCATGCATGTAGAAACATATTTATATTATTACCTCCATTAAGAAAACAAATAGTTGGTAATTTATTAGGAGATGGTTGTCTTGTCTATAGTGTTACTGCTGCTAATCCTTATTTTAAATTTGGGTAAGCATTATATAAATTCTCATATGTTTTGTTCGTATTTAGTTTTTTAGCTCCATTATGTTAAAGTACACAAAAATATCAAATTCTTGAAGAGCAGGAACTAAGTGTTTTACGCTTTATTTTTTGTCTAGATCTTTTCCTTTTTTAAAAAATTTTCATATATTATTTTATACAAAAGTTAATGATCAGTGAGTTAAATATATTTCAGATGATTTAATTTTTTATTTAACTCCACGTGTATTGGCATTTAGATTTATGGATGATGGTGCTAAATCAGGTACAAGTATTTATTTACATACTAAAGGATTTACTTTTGCAGATGTTTATAAATTAGCAGGTATGCTACACTATGTATTTGGTTTAATTATTACAGTTAAAAATCATGAAAATAGACCAATTATATACGTAAAATCTTAATCTTTTTAATTTTTTAAATTATTCGTTTTATCTTATATGCATGCATCAATGCATTATAAATTTTGTATGTAACTTTTATTAGAACACTTATTATTATTCGCTATTATTTTGCTAAGATAACTGTTATTGAATTAAACTTGGTCCAGAATAAATTTCAATATATGCAAGAAAGTATTTCAAATTTAATACTTAAAAATATAATTAATGAAGTAATAAATTAAATTTATATAATATTATTTGCAGGAGTTTTATATAAACTCTTTAGAGACTTAATTTGAAAAAAATATTAGGGGTTATATTATTTACCTCATTACTCCACAATCACTTTTTACCCTCCTCAACTTAACTCAAACCCTTACGAAACAAAAAACAAATATGTAGGAAAGGTGTGTAAGGACTAGTGATTAAAATCTACGTTAAACCTATTTAACTTACTAGTAATAAAATAAAAAAATGTGTAGTGTTATCCTGAATATTTTAAGAAAAAGTACGTATTATTTTTTAAATGATAATTAATTTTTACTATTAAAAATAATATTGGAAGTAATATCACCAACAATTACAATTAAAATAACTGCATCTCAATGATTTTGGTCATATGAATATTCAGATTATGTAACAGATAGTGGAGATGCTATTTCATTTGATTCCTGCTAAACGTTATGGGAAAACGTTATTCTGGGAAAAACTATCAAACTCCGGGGACCCCCTAAAACTTATGATACCAAGCTATAATCGAAAGGTTATAAGTGGCTGAAGTAATTACTCAGGTATGGTAACAAGTCATAAGATGAGTGAAAACAAAATGGGTAATCGCGGATCTAAGTCAGTATTTATATCTAATACTGTAAAAGAGCAACGAGTAGACGGTAGTTGATGCATAAAATCTAAACCTATGCATTTAAGGTATACTCTAATGGGCGGCGAAAGTCGTTATAAAACCAAAATCCCTTCTAAACAATTAAATATATCAGCATTTTCTACTTTAATAAATAAAGAAAATTTATCTAATAGTACTCTAAATTTAAATCCTTGATTTGTAACTGGTTTTACTGATGCGGAAGGTTCATTTACTATTACAATATCTCCAGATAATAGATTAAATATAAAATGAGCAGTACAAGCTGTTTTTACAATAAATCTTCATGTAAAAGATATTGGTATATTAGAAGCTATTAAAAATACATTAGGTGTAGGTAATATAAATATTAGAAGTGATTCAGCTGTATCTTATAAAGTAAAAAGTAACAAAGAATTACAAGTAATTATTGATCATTTTGAAAAATACCCTCTTGTAACTACTAAAATATCTGACTTTTTATTATTTAAACAATGTTTTGATAAAATTAAAAACGTAAAACATTTAACTGAAGAAGGTTTATTGAAAATTTTAGGTTTAAAAACATTTCTTAATTTAGGATTATCAGATAAATTAATTGAAGCTTTTCCAAATATTATACCAGTTAATAAGCCAGAGTACAAATTTAAAGGTATACATGATCCTTTTTGAGTTTAAGGTTTCATCAGTGGTGATGGATCTTTTTATTTAATTGTTAGAAAATTGAATTCTAAATTAAATGAAAAAATATATTTTAAAGTTGTATTAAATTTTAAAATATGCTTACATATTAGAGATGAGGAAGTAATCAAAGGTTTGTTTAATTACTTAAACTTAAATCAAGATAAATTTTCTTGCGCAACAGATAATTTAAAAATTACAAAGAAAGAAAATATAAATAGATCTAAGCTTATTTATAAAACAGAAAATACTGTTACTCTACATATTACAAAATTTTCTGTTATTGAAAATATAATTATTCCTTTTTTTTAAAAGTATCCAATATCAGGTATTAAAAGCTTAGATTTTGCAGATTTTAAAAAGGTTTCTTAAATTATAAAAAATAAATTTCATTTAACTTTAGAAGGTTTTAATACAATAGAAGATATAAACTCAAACATGAATCAAAGAAGATCAGTATCATAAATAGACAAAGTTTTAATTTTATAAAATTATATTTAATTGCATGATAAATTTGGATAGCCATGATATGATTCCTGAATCAGATTTAGAAATTGGTCAATTTAGATTATTAGATGTTGATAATAAAATGGTAGTACCTGTTGATACACATATAAGATTAATAGTTACAGCTAATGATGTAATTCATTCATTTGCAGTACCATCTTTAGGTATGAAATTAGATTGTACACCTGGAAGATTAAATCAAGCTTCATTTTTAATAGATAGAATAGGTACATTTTATGGACAATGTTCTGAAATTTGTGGTGTTTGACATGGATTTAATGTGGCATTGGTCCTATTATTAAAAATTTAATACTAACAAGTTATTATATGCTATAAACTTAAAATAAATATTTATTTTTAGTAACTAGCAGGCAGAAAATATTTTATAGCCTCAGAGACTATACGTAACAAAATTTAAGTTTAAATTTAAGAAATAGTCCTAAAACTTAATATATTTTAATAAGATAGATAAATTAAAATTGTTAAAAAAATAATTAAATTAAAAAGCTAAAATACAGATTGAAAATATAATATTTTATCAATCTTCTTTATTATATTTAATTAATAAAAAATCAAAAGAATCTTAATCTAGATTCAGTACTAATCCATCATTATCAAGATTAAAAAATAAATTAGAAATAGATTTAAGTAAATGTGACAATACATTATTTAAAATATATATAAAATCAATTTTATCGATTCCTTTAAATGTTTTAGTAACTAAATACGGTAGTGGTATTTAAAATCCTTTAATTAAAATTAGTTTACTTCAAGATTGAATTTACTTCGTTCATATAAATTTATGGCTGGTATTTATATTTTTGTGAATGGTAAAAATTCTTATTTAGATTCATCTCAAAATTTATTTAATCGTTGTTTTGTAGAATATAAAAATAAAGCATTTACTAATACATCTAAACATACTAAATTTTATAGTAATGTTGTTAAAAATACATGAAATCTTTTTACATTATAGATTTTAGAATTAATACCTAATCACATGGAATTATTTGTTAAATGAAATCCTAATTATATTTTAAATTTAAATGAATATAAAGTACTTAAGTTATTTAATTTTGTATGATTTAACAATTTCCGCATAAATTTATATTAATATAATTAAACCAACTCTAAATAAAAATTTATTTGCTAATTGATCTACATACAATAAAGGAGCTAAAGGCTTTATCAGAGATTTAATATCTAATAATAAATTATCTTTATCTTTTCTAAATAGATCTTTTAATAAATCTACTATAGAATTATATAAAAAAAAAAGTATAACAGATAAAAAACTTTCAGATATTACTAAAAAAAATATCTTTAAATTGTAAAGGTAAACCAGTTATTTTAATAGATGTTAAAAATAATAAAGAAATACAATTTAACTCTGTAGCATCACTTGGTAGAGAATTATTAATAAGTAATAGAACAATTAATCCTTGAATTTTAGATAAAAACTACATAATACTAAATCATTAAAATATCCTCTAATTAAATTAAATTTAAGTTAAAGTTATGCCTATAAATATTGAAGCTGTATCTATGCCAGATTATTTAAGTTGATTAGCTAGTACTGCTGAATAATTTACTATAAATTATTATTATATTTAAATTTATTCTATTTATTAGGATATAAAATAAATAAAAAAATATTTTATAAGTAATAAAAAATTTAAACTTAAAAAAATATATCATTAATAATTATTATTAAAATATACAATTTTAAATTAAAATACTAAAACTCCTAATTATATAAAATTTATTTTTTTATTTATAAAAATTTAAATAATAATATAAATTTTTATATAACAATGTATTAAATTAAATTTTAATATTTACCATTTTTACAAAATAAATATCTTTTAACCCCCACTCTTAAAACCAAATTTTTTTAAAATAAAATTAATTAAAATATAAGTTTGTATTATTAATTTTAAAATATTATAATAATTATTTATAATAAAATTTTTTAAAAAATAAAATTATAAAATTTTAATTATTTATAAATACTAAGTATAATTTATATTTTCCAGAAAATAAGTAATGATATTTATAAGTATCTTAATTATCATAGTGGCAATAGCCCTACCTTCACTAAAAAGTTGCATTTCTTCTTTATTAATAACTAGAATATCTTCTATAATATTTATTTATTCCGGGGTATTATCTTTTAATGCTTTATATATTCAGTCAATTGGATCAGGAATAGGTATATATAGTGGATTATTCCATGTGACCATCATCTCACAATTATTAGATGCTTTATTATTAATTATAGCCTCTCTAATATTAATAGCTTGACCTTTAATAAGTACAAATTATATAAAAAATGTATCAAATTTAACAAGTATATTAAAAGGTGGTTCGTCATCCCCAAACGTTCTTTCAACTGAAGCAAGTACTAATGTAGTTTCTTTATTTCCAACAAATATAAATTATATAGGTTTATATATTCCACGAACAGAATATTGTTTAGTAATATTATTTAGTGGTTTAGGTGCTTCTTTATTAATTTCTTCTTCGGATTTTTTATCGCTTTTTTTAAGTTTAGAATTACAAAGTTTTGGTCTTTATATATTAGCTACATTATATAAAGATTATGAATCTGCAACTGAAGCTGGATTAAAATATTTTTTATTAGGTGCATTATCTTCCTGTTTTATTGTGCGCCTTTGAACTTCATCACGGTATGGGTTTTTAAAACCTAAATACTGTCCAAACGTATTTCCAGCAACAGGATTAGGCGAGGGAGAAAGTCCTAGACCGAACATAGCATTCCTGGTTAAAGGCAAGAAAGGACTAAACCGAATATGTCTAGTAGCTTGTCAAGCTGAATCTTCTATGAATAAAGCTATACTGCTTGAACCCTATCTACAAGTCGCCTCTACAGGAGGGCAATATCTCTTTCGGAACAGGATATTTGTAATGAATCTAATTATGAAATGAATGATTGGATTTTGGACCATATACTGACAGGTTGGAATAACTAATCATAACGTAGAAAGTAGGGATTCTAAGGAAGAAAAAATAAAACCGCTTTGAGGTACTAAGGGATTGCCTAAGGTTTCAAAAGGCTATGGCAACAGAGGAACCATAATACTTGGAAATTATAAATATTTAACTATTCAAGGAAGGGTTCCAGGAAATAACGTTCGATATAATTCCACATCTGCTGGAAGTTCCAGTACAGTTTCAACTGACGGAGTGGCAAAATTGAGAAAAATTGCTAAACTATGTTCAGAAAACCCAAATTTTATTGTGAATGATAAACTATATAGACTATTATACGACAAACAACTATATCAGATAGCTTACAACAAACTTAAGAGTAAACCTGGAAATATGACCCCCGGGATAGTGCCAACGACCCTTGATGGTATGTCTATTCAAGTCATCGAGGAAATCACCCGAAAACTTAGAGAGGGCACTTTTAATTTTAAACCAGGGAGAAGAATACAGATACCTAAAGCCAATGAAAAATTGCGATCATTAACAATAGCTCCTCCTAGAGACAAACTTGTCCAAGAATGTATAAGAATGATTTTAGAAGCAATTTACGAACCAAGCTTCTCAGATAATAGTCATGGTTTTAGACCTAATAGAAGCTGTCACACCGCATTAAAAACTATTAGACAAAAATTTGGAGGTGCAACTTGATTAATTGAAGGTGATATAGCCAAATGCTTCGATTCTATAGATCACAGATTACTGCTAAAGATCCTTGAAGAAAGAATTAAAGACTACCGGTTTATCGAAATAATAAGAAAATCTTTAAAAGCCGGTTATTTTGAATTTAGGAGATTCTCTCATTCAATAGCGGGGACTCCTCAAGGTTCAATTATCAGCCCCATTCTGGCAAACATTTTCTTGGACAAATTAGATAAATTCATAGAAGATCTAAAAAAGGATTTCGATATTGGAACTAAAGCTTCCACGAACCCTATCTGAAATAGACTAAGAAATAAAAAACAAAGAACTAACAATCTAGAGGAAAGAAAACTAATCCATAAACAATTAATCAAGTTACCATCTAAATCTCCTATTGACCCTAATTTTAAAAAATTAATGTATGTAAGATACGCTGACGACTGAATTATAGCAGTAAGAGGGTCAAAATTAGATTGTATAAATATTCTAAAAAAGATAAAACAGTTTCTCGAAAACGAATTAAAACTAGAACTATCTAGTGAAAAAACACTGATCACAAATACTAAATCAGAAACTGCTTTGTTCCTTTCGACAAGAATCATGAGAGGTCAACATGAAACATTCAGAAAAATAAAGAAACACCCGGGACTGCTAATTAGAAATAATAAAATTCTAAGAATGACCGCACCAATAGACACTGTAACTATGAAACTAAAACTCAATGGGTTTATAAAAGAAAATGAACCTTCACCAAGATTCCTTTGAATGCAATATACCAAAGACGAAATAATCCTTTTATATAACTCTGTTTACAGGGGTATAATACAATATTATCGCTTTGCGGATAACTTCAATAATCTATCGGCCAAAGTTCACTATATTCTCAAAGAGTCGTGTGTAAAACTCTTAGCTGCTAAACTTTCGCTAAAAACTCAAGCTAAAGTATTTAAAGCATTTGGAAAAAACCTTAAAGGTAAAGACAAACACGCGTTCGTAAACATTATATTAGGTCTAAACCCTATCGCTTTTAATGTTACAAGCGATAACCAAGCACTTAAATTATTCGCCAAAGGAATATCTAAAGCGTCACTAGAAGGTTTACAATGCTCTATCTGTGATTCTGAATTTAGAGTAGAAATGCACCATATTAGAATGCTTAAAGATATCGACCCTAAAAAAAAGTTTGGTTGAAAGAATAATGATTAGTAGAAAACGGAAACAAATACCTTTATGTCGTAATTGTCATATGAAACATCATCAAAAATAAAATTTAGGATAAAACTAAACACAGCAAGCAATTTCAAGTTATTTCTGGAGAGCCGTATGATGGGAAACTATCCTGTACGGTTCGGGAAAGGGTATGTAATTTGGTAAAAGGATTATATATCTAGTTCATTTATTAGGTTCAAGTTTAATATATACTTTCACAGGTTTAACCAATTTTGAATCTATTTATAGTTTATTATCTGTTTCTTTATCTTGATTTAGTGGATCATATCAAATAATAAGTGGAATAAGTTTAGGTTTAATATTAATATTTATAGGATTTTTATTTAAAATAGCTGCAGCTCCTTTACATTTTTGATCTCCAGAGGTATATGATCAAACACCAACTCAAGTAACAACCTGATTAACAATAATACCTAAAATATCTATTTTAATTTTGTTATTAGAATTATTAAATGGATTTTCTATTAATGAATTAATTAATTTATCTTATTATAATAATATTTTAAATGAATTTAATATAACAAATAATATAATTAATATAAATTTTAAAACTAGTTATATATTACAAATGTTATTATTGATTAGTTCTTTATTTTCATTAATTATAGGTACAATTGTAGGTTTAGGTCAAATAAGAATAAAAAGACTTTTGGCATATAGTACGGTTTCTCATATTGGATTTATTTTATTAGCTTTAGCTATAAATACTCAACAATCAATAGAATCTTTTATATTTTATATAATTCAATATTCTTTAACAAATTTAAATATTTTTTTAATTATTATAGCATTTGGTTATATTATAAATAAAAAAGGTTTAAAATTATATGAAAACTCTAATAATATATATTTCTATGATTTTGATATTAGATTCTTAACAGCTTTTAAAAGCCAATTTTTTTATAACCCTATACTTAGCTTAAGTTTAATTGTTTGTCTTTTTTCAATGGCCGGTAAAAAGAATGCCGATTTAGCCTTTAGTTATTATTAAATTTATAAACTAATAACTATAAAAATGTAAATATATACTGAAATTTATTAAAATATATTAAAAAAATATACTTTAAAATCAGTAGGTAAAATTTTTACCTCAGAGACTACACTTTACAAATTAAAATTTTTTGCTTGTACTATGTAAAACACATAATAATGCAGCTTTTAAGCTTTTAAAAAAATATAGTCCGATGTTTACTTATAAATTTTAAAATAGAATTATTAATATTAATAATTAATATCGAATTTAGTGTTTAATTTTTTAGAAAATTTATATATTTTAATCAATTTAAATAAAATAAAATTAATAAAAAGTTTTAAAATATAATTACGGAAAAATTTTATTATTGCAATTTATCGATTGCTATTTCATTATAAAAAAAAATAATCATTTTGCATCTTATATTTCTGATTAAATATAAGGTATATAAGATATGGAAGTATAATTATACCTAAAAAAGAAATTATATTTTATAAAGCCCTTTTTTTGAATTAGTATTTTTTATTAATGATTTAATATTAACTCAAATAATTCAATCTATTATTAATGGAAAATATTTGATTTGATTTGAATTAAATTGAATTAATGCTAACTATTGTAAACTTATCAAAAAAAAAAAGAGCATCTGTTTTAAACGTGATTAATTTAATAAATGAATTGGTCAAATACGTAGTCAAAAAAATAGAAGCATTTTATAGAATGATTAACTTATTTAATTATAATACAAAAATATAATTATTAAATTTAGATTATAGTCTTTTACAAAATAATAGTTGATTTGCTGATTTTATAGATGATGATGGTTTTTTTAATTAATTATTTGATGAGAAAAGTTTACTTAAAAATTTACAATATTATATAAAAATTATACAGAAATTTAATTATAATAGTTATAGAGTAAATAATTTATTTAGTTTATCTTTTTTTAATTTAATGAATATAATAGCTTTATTTTTATCTGTATTTTAAATTTAGTCATAGAAATAAAAATTTAGTCATAGAAATAAAAATCATGATATAGAATCAAATTATTAAGTAATATTTCTAAACATATAGCAAATTACATTATATTTAATTATTTACCTAAATATCTTTTATTTAATTATAAATTAAGATCAATATCTTTTCAATTAGAATTATTTTGATAAAAAAAAAATATATTATAAATTGATAGGAATTTAGCTTATCTTTATAATTTAAAATTAAAAATCTTTCTGTTGAATATAAATTTAAATCATATTTTAATCATATTTATAAAAATTTACTTTATTACTAGTAATTAATATTATTATTATATAATTTTAAGTTTATTTCTTATTAATTTACTTTATATTTTTCTATTTTTAATTTATATAGTATATATTAGATTCCTCCATTACTGGGATTTTTTTCTAAACAGTTTGTATTATTATCTGCAGTAGAAAGTGGTTATTGATTTATGGCATTTATAGCTATATTAACAAGTGTGATTAGTACTTCATATTATTTAAGAATTATAATATTATTAATTAGTGAATCAAAATCATCTAATAAAAATGATAAAGTTTTAAATTCTTCTTTAAATGTATTTAATAATGAATGAATTTTAACTAATTTTCATAGTTTTTTAATATCTATTTTAACTTTATTTATTTTATTATTTATTTTCAAACCAAATTTAATATTAAATAGTACACAATTACTAACATTATCATTATTTTATCATTAATGAATATTACTTTATTAGTTTTAATTATATTTGTACCTTTATTAGCTTTAATTTTATTAGGTTTAAATACATTACTTTCAACACATCGAGCTTATGAAGCTAAATTATCTGCTTTCGAATGTGGTTCACCAATCGTAACAGGACAAACAAGAGAATCTTTCCAAGTGCATTTTTGATTAGTTGCTATGTTATTTTTAGTTTTTGATATTGAATTAGTATTATTACTACCTGTTAGTGTTTCATTATCTTTAATTAATATATTTGGTTTTACTATAGCTATTATATTTTTTATTATATTAACAATAGGATTTATTTTTGAAATAGGATCATCAGCTATATCTATTACATCTAATCATAATAAGATAGTTAATACTAATATTAATAATATTAATGTTATATCATCAATAAAAATTAATAAATTACCTTTATCTAATAATAATGAAGACTATATATTATGAATATTTTTTACTTTTTCATTCATAATTAGTTTAATTATTATATTAACTTTTATTTATGTATCTAATTTAAATACAGGAGTTATTTTAGATACTCAAATACCATATGATAAATTATATTATCAACTAGTTTTAATGAATTTATAAATACCTTTACTTCTATTTTTATTTTAAATTTTAAAATATAAATTATTGAAGTTAGATATTATAAAAAAATTAAAGAAATACTAATTATAAAAAATCATTTAAATTAAAAATTTTAAATAATTAATCCTTTTTTGTAATTTTATTTTATAATTATAATAATTTAATATTAAATAGTACACAATTACTAACATTATCATTATTTTTTTTATAAACTGTTAAATACAAAAAGAAAATTTGGAGAAGATTAAAATATAATATATTTTATATTATCATATTTTAAATAAAGCCAACTATAATTAATACAATAAATAATTTTATTAAAAGTAGAAGTTGAATATAAAATTTTTATATTATATTATAATACAAATACTAAAACTATATTATAGTATAATATAAATATTTATACCATATACATATATATTTTAATTTAACTAAATTTTTATATTAATTTAAAATTTGTCAACTTTTTTATTATTTAATATTTATATAAAAAGTGTATTCTTTATAATTATATGTAAATAAATTATTTATAATTATAACATTATATTAACTAGAAAAATAAAACATATGTATATTATTGAATATAATGAAATATTAAATAATTAAATGAAGTATTAAATTAATAAATTTCTAGAAAGTTTAAATTTATATTTATATTTATATTTAATTATAAAATAAAACTTGCTCCATTTAATCAATTCTATATTT
>Ga0137415_10001926_pt1 | contig 20697 bp, 5 predicted proteins | sample CZODoug3_1_1_16f_FD_183082 | JGI IMG/M metagenome (GOLD analysis project Ga0137415, IMG submission 183082) | Vadose zone soil fungal communities from Angelo Coast Range Reserve, California, USA - CZODoug3_1_1_16fungal (Hybrid Assembly) | ecosystem: Environmental > Terrestrial > Soil > Vadose...
ATACGGCGATCGCCGCCCCTTGTTGACATAATATGTCAACTGATATGATAACATTATCTGTTTAACTTAACAGATTATTTGTATCGGTTCCTTTGTACCGATCGTGCCACCCTTGTGGCGCGTTGTGGCAAGTTTTGCCACTCTTTGACGTTCATCAACGTCAAGTAGTCGTCTAGTGCGGCTAAGTCGTTGCAGTTATGCAACGGCTCCCAAGTGGAATCTCCTAGATTCCACTTTACCTGGAACTGGATGTTCCGGCCCTGCCAACGGTGGCCGGTAATTTCATCCACATACCACTCGGCGTCGCTTGGAGCGCCGAAGTCGTACGGCTCTGGCGACGTACGACTGGGGAATAACACATCGTCGTTGGCGTGATGTGGTCTGAGAAGATTTACATGGAATCTTCCATGTAAGTTCCGTTTCGCCAGTTCAGGCGGTAAGTCCAACTCGTAGTTGGAGGTGGAGGGATATGCTTCCTTCACCTTGTATGGGCCAATGAATCGGGGTACCAACTTACTGGCCCGACCCTTTGGCATCGACAGATTCTTTGTCGATAGATATACGAGTTCTCCTTTTCGTATATCTGGCTCATCACGTCGATGTTTATCGGCGTGAAATCGTTGGAATACTCTTTCAGCGATCAACGCATCATGCGCGACCGCCATGTTCCTGAGCGCATTCATTGCGAATGTGCGTACACCTGGGGGTGCACGTTCTACGGCAGGTAGCTGCCGCATAACTACGGGCATGTATCCGTAGTTGAGCTCAAACGGTGCCATCCCGGTGGCCCGATTGATGCTTGAGTTTATTGCAAACTCCGTAAGTGGGCATCTATATACCCAGTCCTGTTGGTCTGGGCTGATGGATGCACGGAATATCTGTGCAATCGAGCGGTTTACCCGCTCGGTAATTCCATCGGTCTGTGGGTGGAACGAAGTAGACATCATCAACTTCGTACCCATCAGCCTGTGTAGTTCACGCCACCACTTCGACGTGAACTTAGCATCTCGATCGGATACGATCGACGATGGTAGACCGTGCAGACGCACGATCTCGCGCATATAAATGACCGACAGCTGGGATGCTGTGGTCGTGGTGCTCACCGGCACCAAGTGTACCATAGAAGTTAGGCGACAGATAACTACCCAAAGGTAGTTATACCCGTCAACCTCTGGGAATGGACCTATAAAGTCCATTCCTATCGATTCCCATGGTCGAGTAGGTATAGGCAAGGGATGTAACTTGCCTGCGGGTGCTTGATATTCACCCTTTGATCGTGCGCAAACTTCGCACGACGCGCAGAACTTCTCCACGTCTACCTGTAGACGTGGCCACCAATACCACCGACGAACGTAGTCGGCGGTCTTCTGAGGTCCAAAGTGACCTACGATTGTGTGGGCTTGGTCGATAATTCGACCATACAACGTCGATCCTCTCGACGTTGAGGAGGGAATGCATAATACATTCTCTCCCCCTCTATTCGTTGTCCATACGAATTCATCCTTCACTGTGAAGTTGGGATGGCTCTCTGGGCGTACGAGTATCTTCCGGAACACAGCGTCCGATTGATATCCTTCTCGCACGTCCTTATCGAATGAGTCTTTATTCGTCATTCGTTCGCGTAGGTTTTCTCCCTTCGCGCGTGATTCAAATATAGTGGGATCATCACCCACTATGGGAGGATGAGCTTCCTGCTTATCTCCCTCGTTCTGAGCGGCAGCCATTTCGGCCGCTATCACGTCTCTATCCTCGAGACGTTCTCTTAGTGCTGCGAGTTCCACTTGCAGCTTGGCGTTGTGGTTACGACGCACTCGGTCCTCAATGACCTTGTCCTTGACTTCCCGGAAACGATCCCATGGTAGATCGTCATGCTCCGGGTCAAGGCGTACGTCGGCGTTGACGTAGTCGTGCAACTCTGGCACGTCTGACCACGAGTCATGCTCGTAGTACCTTGACAAGGCGTCTGCCACCTTGTTAGAGTTTCCTTTGACATATCTAATGTCAAAGTCGAATCGAGATAGATATTCCATCCATCTCGTCTGACGGCTAGATAGCCTCAGTTGCGTCTTGAAGAATTCAAGCGCTTGGTGGTCTGTCACCACATGAACTCGATACCCGATCAGTTTGTCCTCCCATTTCAGGAGGGCTTCGAGTATCGCGAGCGTTTCCTGCTCGAACACACGGTAATTCCGTTGTGCGTCCGTGAACTTCTTGGACATGAAACCTGCAGGTCTGCAGGTTTGCCATGTAGGGCCTTGCCCGTACATTGCGCCTACTCCATAGACAGACGCGTCGCAGATGACCCATATAGGCTCATCCCGATCGTGGTCTATCGGGCGTAGGATAGGCGTCCTACAGCAGATGGCTTTAATCATCTGGAAGCACTTGTCGTGCAACGGTGTCCAGAAGAACGGTCGTCCGTTCTTCTCCATCGCTGATATCGGTCCTGTATAGGCCGATATATCTGGCAAGAAATGTGCCAGATACTGTACAAGTCCTAGAAATCGTTGCACCTCGTGATAGTTACGAGGTGTATGCCAATCGCGAATCTTCGCCATTTTATCGGCATCTGCATGTAATCCTTTCTCGTCGATTACATGCCCCAGACAGTCAATTCTGTCTGCGAACAGTTCACACTTGTCTTCGCGCAAGTAGAACTGATGTTGTCGTATTCTATCGAATACGAGTTTGAGATGACGTTGATGTTCATCAACCGTCTTACTATAGACGAATAGATCGTCTAAGTACACATGCAAGAATATTCCGATGAAGTCTCGGAATATGTGGTTCATTGCCCGTTGAAACGTCGACGGCGCATTGCAGTCACCCTGTTGCATTACGTTGCTGACGAAGGTGCCGTACACCGTCGCGAACGATGTTTTGTGTACATCGTCTGGTTGGACGCGTATCTGTTCGTACGCGTCGGAGAAGTCTATCTTAGAGCGAATCTTCGCTCTAGCCACGTCAAGACGGATTAGGTCTTGATCAGGAAGAGGGGTTACATCCTTTTCCGTGTTATCGTTGCGTTCTCGAGCATCGATTACTGTACGCAATGTGGTATTCTTCTTCGGAATACACAGCATAGGGGCAGCCTGCTCCGTGTGGCATGGCGTCCACCAATTAGCACGAGTATATCGTGCTATCTTTTCAGACAGCTGTGGTCTCATAGCGTCTGCACATCGCGGTAGGTGATACCTATACCGCTTGTTTTCATCGATCAGTGGGATGCGATGATTCACATCCCTCAGCGGCGGAAGCTGTTCCGGCGCGCCCTGCATGATGTCGTGACACGACTTCTTCCATTCCTCGCGTAATCGAGGAATATCTTCTTCAGTGAGCGGTCCTGTATCGCTCACCTTCGCAGAATGATCACTCATTACTGCAAACAGGACGTCATTCATCCTGTTCGATCTTTCCTCTGTCCACGAATGACTTCGTGGTATCGTTGGCGGCAAACGCTCTTCGCGTGCTGCCAATCGAGGAAATCGAGTTCTAGTGAACTCGTGGACTATCTCGTCCACCTCCTCCAGGTCTATCATAGCCTGGGCTGAGCTCCTTGAGCTGGCTTCAATGGTTGGTGTTTCATCAACCATTCGTTCAATATCGTCGATAGTCAGGGTGTCCTGACTATCCATGATTACCGGGTACGCTTGCGGTAATCCAGTGGCTAGATGAGGCGGTTTTTCCTCATCTTCTTCTTCCATCACCACTGTTCTCGATCGAATTGTAGAAGACCGATTCCGGTCTTGGGAAGGAGCTGTTTGTTCCTTATGTTCACGGGCGGTCCTTTGACCGCTCTCATGTCATTTACCGATGACATTGCCAGTCGCATTATCTGCGTCCTTATTAGGTGCAGCCGGTGGTCGCTCTTTGTGACCATCGTTTACTCTAGGTAAATTCGACGGTTCAACTGTACCGTTTGTGGTGGGTTCCGTTTTACCCACAATGCTTGGTACAAGCGTCTCCCGATGCTTGTTCATGGCCATTCGTCGTACCATAAGGTAACTGTCGCCACCTTCCTCAAGAGCGAACAGTTGTTCGTTCTTCCTTCGAACTTGATTAAGTTCGAAATCAAGCACTATGCCGTGCTTACGCATGAACAGAGTGCCCAATATTGCGTCGTATCTATCGATGTTAATCACATCGAAGTAGTGGTCCGTTTTTATGGGACCATAGACTATGTGGGTATTCACCCCATAGTTGATCTTGGACCGGCTCCCTGCCGTTCCAAGCTGTAACGGTACTTGCTCCGTCAGCTCATGCACTTTCATCCTCGCGACGTTCGCGAGCTCGGGCGATATTGCGTCCGTAGTGCATCCAGAGTCCAGCAGTGCTACTGCTGGTTGTCCGTGGATCTCTACCAATGTTACAAAACATTGGTTCTCCTTAGGTTCTCTTACAGGTCGGGTCAACTTCTGACTCGACTTACGAAGCGTAATAGGATGCTTCGCTGCGGGAGGTTTCGTTACCTCTCCTGCTTTCATTGCTGAAAAGAGTTCGTTGAACTCTATGGCGATGATATCTTCATCGTCACCGTCCGATTCCTCGGAGTCATCAGACTCCACTAATATTGGAAATTCTCCTTCGGAGCTTTCCTTCCGAACCGGATCCGTTTCGGATTCAGAATCGCTGACTTCCTGCAACAGCGGGAAGTCTTGGTCCTCGTCCTGAGGATCGTAGATATTATATTCCTCGACGATTGGCTCGTCGAAGTCAAGTTCGCTGAATGCTGCGAACTTATTGTGTGAGTCAAGTAGACTCATCGACTTGATTCGCAGAGCATACATCTGCTCTACTCTATCTACGTGGTCCCAATGACCATCATCGAATTCGTCGAATTCAACCTCTTCTCCTTCCGAGCTATATTGGGAGCCCACGACATCACTGTCGTATTGGTCCCATGGAATCTGATCATTCTCATCATGATCTCCTGATTCCCTATCTTGGTCGACGACTCCGTCGTCGGCCCTTCCGTCATCATCCTCGTCTAGGATCTCTCGGGCCGCGAACATTTTCGCGCCGGGCTTATTTTTCCCGAAGTTCTTACACTTCGGATCTTTGGCGATGTGTCCTTTCTCACCACATCCATAACATGTCATGTTAGACATGTCAGTCGGATTACTATCATCCGTTGGGCGATCATGCTCTCTGGCATGACCGTGCGTACGTTCATGAGTACGCTTCCTCTCACTGCTGTGTGAAGACGGAGGCTGATGTCGTGAATTCGAACCAACATTATGGCTCGATGTTTTCGGTGGATGATCGTTTCGATCATCTGGCTTGTAACGACGTTCATTCGTTGTTCGTCGTATACGGGGACGGGGCCTTGGTGTAGGCACCGTCGGAGGCTTGGGAGTCCTCCCTAGACGCGCGTTCGTTCCTGCGCGTCTCCTATCAGTCCACTGTTTGGACTGTCTGTCGTTCTCCTCTGCCTGTTTGGCATAGTGGAGAATAGTCTCAGTTAGCGAATGTTCAGCTGAACATCCCTTGCTAATCACGAAGTTGAACATTGCCAATGGCATGTTCATCATCAACTGAGATTTGAAGGTGTAGCGATCTGGCGCTCGCACCATTCGTGTGGCGTATCGCACCATCTTGTAGTAGAAGGACATGATATCATCTCCTTCTCGGAATGCCATGCTCCAGAACTTGTCTGAAGCGTCGCGCGTTGCTGCGCGGAACACGAAACGGTCATATAATCCCGTTATGACCTCCTTAAAGGTCCAGTATTCCTGTTGACGGTGGAAACCGTCAATATTGTCGTTGAACCACGACAACGCGTCTCCTTCCAGGTACATAGGAACGTATACTATACGTTCCTCATCGAATTCTGCTCCGCATATCTTGTTCACGCGGAGCCATCTCAGCAAGGTGCTAAGCCACCTTTCATACACCTCGGTGTCTCCTTCACCATTGTACGATGGAGGGGTGGGCACTCTTGGCCCTCCCTTGGTATTGGTAGAGTGGTCGTGCAATACGGCCACCTTTTCATCGATCATTCGGTGAAGCTTGGTATGTACAGAACGTAGGTATTTACTACGTTTGGGTCGACTCTTATCCCTATAAGAGTCTAATTCTATCGTATGGGCCCGTTGATACGGGTCCAGGAATAGCCGATCACCATTCCCCGATCTTGGTTCGGTTACGAACCGCGTCTCTCTAGCGGTTCTACGAGCATTTGATATGCTCGTTGGTGAGCGGTCACCACGTTCGTGGTGATAACCTGTCTGCTCGGCTCCAGTTATTGGAGCCGTTACCGGTGGGGTAGTTCGGGCGGACAGCATTGCTGTTCCCCTAGGTTCAGGAGTCACTAGAGCTGTGAACAGCTCTTCGACGTCCTCCTCTTCGTCGGAGGATGATGTTTCATCCTCATCCTCCTCCCCAGATCCTGTGTCTCTATAGGAAGGATCGCTATCTGATCCTCCCGGTGGGCCTCCTGGAGGATTTCCAGGTGGTCCTTGAGGTGGTCCATGACCACCTTCTGTTGCTCCACCTCTTTGGTGGGGTGGAGGCGACCTTCTCTCTGAGCGGTCTGGTTGACGATCGTATGGTCGTCCACTTGCATCGATAGATATCCCTTGATCAGGGATATTCGTTGTATAGCCATCCTTGATGGCACTATTCCGGTAGCGTTGATTCGCTACCCGTGAGGTCGGGGATACTTTTCCCGACCCTGATGGTGTTTGAGGGATTGAGCTCGTTCTCGATTCCGTCGCATTATCAGTACGAGTAGCAGGAGGTTTCCTACTACGCTCCAACGCTCTGTGTCGAGCGTTAGCGGCGGAACTGGTCTCATCGGGCTGTCGAGGCATCGACAGGCTCTGATTCACCATCCTCATGGTTTGCGTCGTCGATGGGGACGACACTTTGGAAGGAGTCTTTTCCTTCCTTTTCTCAGGCGTAGGTTCACGTCTTTCTGGGCGGTCTGATCGTGGCGTTCCTGCCCTCGATCTTCGTTCCCATCCTTCCAAGGTTTCTTTTAACCTTACGAGCATCTCTCCTGATGCTACATTTGGAGGTAGGCCTATCTCACTGAGCAGGCCCATTACTGCCATTGCTTGAGAGTCCGATGACTCTTCAACCGACATTTCACGTTCTCCTTTTGGCGTTGGCTCATCCAACGCCTTGCCCTTTTCACGTCGTCTGCGACGACGTGTCTCACTTGATAGTCCAGATGTGTCTGGGCTGGGTATTGTTGACGGTATACCAGCCACGATTGCTGGTATTTCCTCAGATTGCCGCTTGCGATCTGAATGACGGTGTCGCGAATGCGAGCTTTTTCCGGTAGCGGAGGATCGTCCTCCGTCACTTGGTGAAGATGGGAGCCTGCCTTGGGCTTCCCTCGGGTCTACTAGGAACGATCGTTGAGGGGTGATGCTCCGTCTAGAGGTACTGCTTAGTACCTCTGTTTTGACCTCGATTCCCGCAGCCGTTGGCTGCGGTGTAACGTTGACGAGTTCGTCTGCTACCTCTCGTATAGACGCCGTTTCCGTCATCGGTGTCAAGCGGTCCAAGGCGTCTTGTCCCGTCGAGGTGCCAGCAGCTTTGCTGGCACTCCTCAGTACTCTAGTCGTCGACGTGGCAGGCGTCCGCCAGTTCGTCGACTCGGCACCTATAGGCCTCGGATTATCCGGGGCCACTGTAGCCGTCGTTGCCTTTTCAGGCTTCTTCTTTGTCTTGCTGCCAGATTTGGCAGCAGTTACCACATGTGTTGACATGTGGCAGTGGTATCAAACTTTGTTGCCTAGTGGGTAGTGTAGTAGTCTGGGCTAGGTCCCAGGCTAAGAGTGTTGGACACTTAAAAAAGTGTAGTGCTGTTAAGCGGGGGGTGTTGAACTAAGACCTCACGCGGTACAAGTGCGACCGACTTCTATAGCGCGTGGATGAGGTACATGTAAAACTGTATCTACAAATAAACGTTGCCGGTTATATACCGGCAACTTCCGTAATCAACAAGTACATACTGCCCATATCGGGCAGCACCCCTACACTCTCCCCCTTAAGCTTGGTAACACACCAAGCGACAACAAGAAATAAAAGAAATTTAATGAAAGTAAGGCAGTGGTAACACTGCCAAATGAATGGATGGTGAAAAACACCGAATACAAGCATAAGCGCGAAGCTTAGAGGTTACAAAGATTTGTTACCTGACCCGATCCCACCACCAAGGGTGGAATGGAACGGACATGCTCGACATGTCCGTCAAGGGACCTGTATCGACAGGTCCGCACTAGGGTCAGGGCACCACTACTGGGTGCAGCACAGGCTTACAGGTGAACTATAGCTGATAGTCGACCACTTTTGATAAACACGTATCGACGTGGCTATCGGACTGGCAATGGTCATTGCCGCCTGTTTGAACACGGGTAGTGCGTTCACTCCCCCATAGGTGTATCCGTAGGCGTCACCGTAGGTGACGCCGGTCTGTCTTCAGGCGCCAACGGCGCTTCCGTCGGTTCTGTCCCGACAGACACCTGGGCCTCCCCAGATGTAGCATTCTCCAACTCGGCGGCACGCGTCGCGAAGGTCCTGTTGACCTCCTCAGCGAATTCGTCCTCGCTGGACTCATCCGAGTCGGTAAGGATTGGGGGCAAGTCGTCGAGGACTTCCCCTTCGGTAGGGCGTATGGTGATTCCATAGTACGCCAGGTTCCGCTTCGGTCGTGGAGCGGGTGGTGCGGAGGAAGATTGACTATCTTCCATTGTGGGTGTGGATACCTTGGTTTTCCGCACCTTCTTCTTCTTTGGCGGACGGACATGACCCGTCCATCCACCGTCAGCGAACCCAGTGGGGCCTGGTCCCGCTACTGACGGAAAAGGAGCGACAGGAGTTTCTGTCGCTGGGTAGTAATCCATCGTCGAAGGCCTCGACGATGATGATGAGAAGACCGATCCCCGTCTCGGTCTTGACGCATTCGTCGTCATCATTGACGGCGGGATGACCACTGGCCTTGCCATTGGTTGTGGTGGAGTAGTCGCCTCCCACCACGCTGGAACTATTGTGCGAAGCTCGTCCTGAGCTTCGGTACTCGCGTTCTGACGAGTACGCTGCAGTACGAGGTTAGCTTCAGCTCTCCTCGCAACGTCATCATCCTGCATATAATGGCGGAGTTGCCTCTCCGCCCATACGTGAGCGTCGACTACCTCGTCGATGCTGATACCTTGTTGTGCGTAGAATCGTACAACATCGTTGACGGAGGTATTCTCCGTCGGGTTCATATATCGGTCCATACCGCGGCTGACAGCCACGGTAAGGCCCAACGAAGCCAGTGTCTGTCGATACAGACCTGGCGTGAGTGCGAGCTCAATTGCTCGCATAATGAATACGGCCCTCCCTCGCTGGTGGCCTTCACCACGGGGCGCTCGCCCTGTGATCAATAGGTAGCCTCTAATCGAGGCTAATGATATACCTGAGGGATCATGAGTGATCCCTGGTTTGGATAACAGGTTCTGGGGGTATCTCCAGAGCCATCGTGCCCATTCTTCTATGGGCGCATCCTGTCGCGGCATTTCCATCCGAGACGGGTCAGCAGGCCGTGTGGTTGCCCACGGGGATCGCTGATCAGAGGGTACCCATTCGGGCAACCTCCACCTTGTCAGTCCCATAGACTGTAGAGGGGAGCGGTTCGCTCCCGCAGAATGTGCGTCCCGTGCGAATATCCTCATACTCAGCACGGCACCCATGTGCTTATCCTCATGAGCACGTCGGATGAGCTCTGTCAGCTCAGCCTCATTCGTGGGCGATATAATTCGCCCAGTCAACCGAGGGTTCGGTCGAGGGTTAGGAGCGGGTGTCCATTGGGCACCCCGAGGTATGGTGGTAAGGTTCGATGGCATTGCCATCGGTGGAGCGGGTGGTGGAAGAGGCGGGTAATTTGCCTCTTCGGGCCCAGTCATATCGACATCCTGCTGTGCTGCAGGCCTTGTCGCCGCTGTCTGGGCGTATGAAGTAGGTGCCCGAACTTCGGGCACCAACGACGTCCAGCTTGCTGGTGTCGCATTTCGATCCGGTCCATTACTGGACTCGAATGATTGTTGGTGACGCGGGCGTTTGCCCGCGCGTCCTCCGTCGTAGCTCGAGCTATCCTCAAGCTGCTGCTCCAGTCTGTCGACTTTCCTCTGTAGTCGACGAATCTCTTCTTCCGCCTCCGAAAGCTGACGGTCAAAATTGTCAGCTTGTCTCCTCCAATACGCATCCTCTTGGATGTGCATCGTTCGACGCTCTCTGGCGTCGGCATAGTCGGTATCAGCTGATATTTCGGCTGATGATATGTGTGTACCATAGTGGGTACACATCTCACAACCTTGTGGGTGGTGAATGAGCTCCATTCGCTCATTGTATGCCCACCGGGTCAGGTCGCGTGGCGCACGAGCAGGTCTGCTCGTGTTAGCTCCGTCTCTCGGAGCTGGGCTTTTTCTTGTGCGAGTTTCCCTTCGCACACTCGGGCCTGAAGATCCTCCAGGTGAACGCGTTTCGCGTTCGTCTTGTGACATCGGCATTTCGATGTCACCCCATCGTTCCTTCCCCTTTTGAGGACGACTGACGTCGTCCTCACTCCCCTTGCGTGGTTTGTCGGGCGGTTTAGCGTCCAGTGCTGTTGCGGTTTTGTTTTCCTGCGTGTTGGTACGAAGGAAGTTAGGATTTTTCTAACTCCGCGTTGTTCGGTTTAACTGAACAGTATACGGCGATCGCCGCCCCTTGTTGACATAATATGTCAACTGATATGATAACATTATCTGTTTAACTTAACAGATTATTTGTATCGGTTCCTTTGTACCGATCGTGCCACCCTTGTGGCGCGTTGTGGCAAGTTTTGCCACTCTTTGACGTTCATCAACGTCAAGTAGTCGTCTAGTGCGGCTAAGTCGTTGCAGTTATGCAACGGCTCCCAAGTGGAATCTCCTAGATTCCACTTTACCTGGAACTGGATGTTCCGGCCCTGCCAACGGTGGCCGGTAATTTCATCCACATACCACTCGGCGTCGCTTGGAGCGCCGAAGTCGTACGGCTCTGGCGACGTACGACTGGGGAATAACACATCGTCGTTGGCGTGATGTGGTCTGAGAAGATTTACATGGAATCTTCCATGTAAGTTCCGTTTCGCCAGTTCAGGCGGTAAGTCCAACTCGTAGTTGGAGGTGGAGGGATATGCTTCCTTCACCTTGTATGGGCCAATGAATCGGGGTACCAACTTACTGGCCCGACCCTTTGGCATCGACAGATTCTTTGTCGATAGATATACGAGTTCTCCTTTTCGTATATCTGGCTCATCACGTCGATGTTTATCGGCGTGAAATCGTTGGAATACTCTTTCAGCGATCAACGCATCATGCGCGACCGCCATGTTCCTGAGCGCATTCATTGCGAATGTGCGTACACCTGGGGGTGCACGTTCTACGGCAGGTAGCTGCCGCATAACTACGGGCATGTATCCGTAGTTGAGCTCAAACGGTGCCATCCCGGTGGCCCGATTGATGCTTGAGTTTATTGCAAACTCCGTAAGTGGGCATCTATATACCCAGTCCTGTTGGTCTGGGCTGATGGATGCACGGAATATCTGTGCAATCGAGCGGTTTACCCGCTCGGTAATTCCATCGGTCTGTGGGTGGAACGAAGTAGACATCATCAACTTCGTACCCATCAGCCTGTGTAGTTCACGCCACCACTTCGACGTGAACTTAGCATCTCGATCGGATACGATCGACGATGGTAGACCGTGCAGACGCACGATCTCGCGCATATAAATGACCGACAGCTGGGATGCTGTGGTCGTGGTGCTCACCGGCACCAAGTGTACCATAGAAGTTAGGCGACAGATAACTACCCAAAGGTAGTTATACCCGTCAACCTCTGGGAATGGACCTATAAAGTCCATTCCTATCGATTCCCATGGTCGAGTAGGTATAGGCAAGGGATGTAACTTGCCTGCGGGTGCTTGATATTCACCCTTTGATCGTGCGCAAACTTCGCACGACGCGCAGAACTTCTCCACGTCTACCTGTAGACGTGGCCACCAATACCACCGACGAACGTAGTCGGCGGTCTTCTGAGGTCCAAAGTGACCTACGATTGTGTGGGCTTGGTCGATAATTCGACCATACAACGTCGATCCTCTCGACGTTGAGGAGGGAATGCATAATACATTCTCTCCCCCTCTATTCGTTGTCCATACGAATTCATCCTTCACTGTGAAGTTGGGATGGCTCTCTGGGCGTACGAGTATCTTCCGGAACACAGCGTCCGATTGATATCCTTCTCGCACGTCCTTATCGAATGAGTCTTTATTCGTCATTCGTTCGCGTAGGTTTTCTCCCTTCGCGCGTGATTCAAATATAGTGGGATCATCACCCACTATGGGAGGATGAGCTTCCTGCTTATCTCCCTCGTTCTGAGCGGCAGCCATTTCGGCCGCTATCACGTCTCTATCCTCGAGACGTTCTCTTAGTGCTGCGAGTTCCACTTGCAGCTTGGCGTTGTGGTTACGACGCACTCGGTCCTCAATGACCTTGTCCTTGACTTCCCGGAAACGATCCCATGGTAGATCGTCATGCTCCGGGTCAAGGCGTACGTCGGCGTTGACGTAGTCGTGCAACTCTGGCACGTCTGACCACGAGTCATGCTCGTAGTACCTTGACAAGGCGTCTGCCACCTTGTTAGAGTTTCCTTTGACATATCTAATGTCAAAGTCGAATCGAGATAGATATTCCATCCATCTCGTCTGACGGCTAGATAGCCTCAGTTGCGTCTTGAAGAATTCAAGCGCTTGGTGGTCTGTCACCACATGAACTCGATACCCGATCAGTTTGTCCTCCCATTTCAGGAGGGCTTCGAGTATCGCGAGCGTTTCCTGCTCGAACACACGGTAATTCCGTTGTGCGTCCGTGAACTTCTTGGACATGAAACCTGCAGGTCTGCAGGTTTGCCATGTAGGGCCTTGCCCGTACATTGCGCCTACTCCATAGACAGACGCGTCGCAGATGACCCATATAGGCTCATCCCGATCGTGGTCTATCGGGCGTAGGATAGGCGTCCTACAGCAGATGGCTTTAATCATCTGGAAGCACTTGTCGTGCAACGGTGTCCAGAAGAACGGTCGTCCGTTCTTCTCCATCGCTGATATCGGTCCTGTATAGGCCGATATATCTGGCAAGAAATGTGCCAGATACTGTACAAGTCCTAGAAATCGTTGCACCTCGTGATAGTTACGAGGTGTATGCCAATCGCGAATCTTCGCCATTTTATCGGCATCTGCATGTAATCCTTTCTCGTCGATTACATGCCCCAGACAGTCAATTCTGTCTGCGAACAGTTCACACTTGTCTTCGCGCAAGTAGAACTGATGTTGTCGTATTCTATCGAATACGAGTTTGAGATGACGTTGATGTTCATCAACCGTCTTACTATAGACGAATAGATCGTCTAAGTACACATGCAAGAATATTCCGATGAAGTCTCGGAATATGTGGTTCATTGCCCGTTGAAACGTCGACGGCGCATTGCAGTCACCCTGTTGCATTACGTTGCTGACGAAGGTGCCGTACACCGTCGCGAACGATGTTTTGTGTACATCGTCTGGTTGGACGCGTATCTGTTCGTACGCGTCGGAGAAGTCTATCTTAGAGCGAATCTTCGCTCTAGCCACGTCAAGACGGATTAGGTCTTGATCAGGAAGAGGGGTTACATCCTTTTCCGTGTTATCGTTGCGTTCTCGAGCATCGATTACTGTACGCAATGTGGTATTCTTCTTCGGAATACACAGCATAGGGGCAGCCTGCTCCGTGTGGCATGGCGTCCACCAATTAGCACGAGTATATCGTGCTATCTTTTCAGACAGCTGTGGTCTCATAGCGTCTGCACATCGCGGTAGGTGATACCTATACCGCTTGTTTTCATCGATCAGTGGGATGCGATGATTCACATCCCTCAGCGGCGGAAGCTGTTCCGGCGCGCCCTGCATGATGTCGTGACACGACTTCTTCCATTCCTCGCGTAATCGAGGAATATCTTCTTCAGTGAGCGGTCCTGTATCGCTCACCTTCGCAGAATGATCACTCATTACTGCAAACAGGACGTCATTCATCCTGTTCGATCTTTCCTCTGTCCACGAATGACTTCGTGGTATCGTTGGCGGCAAACGCTCTTCGCGTGCTGCCAATCGAGGAAATCGAGTTCTAGTGAACTCGTGGACTATCTCGTCCACCTCCTCCAGGTCTATCATAGCCTGGGCTGAGCTCCTTGAGCTGGCTTCAATGGTTGGTGTTTCATCAACCATTCGTTCAATATCGTCGATAGTCAGGGTGTCCTGACTATCCATGATTACCGGGTACGCTTGCGGTAATCCAGTGGCTAGATGAGGCGGTTTTTCCTCATCTTCTTCTTCCATCACCACTGTTCTCGATCGAATTGTAGAAGACCGATTCCGGTCTTGGGAAGGAGCTGTTTGTTCCTTATGTTCACGGGCGGTCCTTTGACCGCTCTCATGTCATTTACCGATGACATTGCCAGTCGCATTATCTGCGTCCTTATTAGGTGCAGCCGGTGGTCGCTCTTTGTGACCATCGTTTACTCTAGGTAAATTCGACGGTTCAACTGTACCGTTTGTGGTGGGTTCCGTTTTACCCACAATGCTTGGTACAAGCGTCTCCCGATGCTTGTTCATGGCCATTCGTCGTACCATAAGGTAACTGTCGCCACCTTCCTCAAGAGCGAACAGTTGTTCGTTCTTCCTTCGAACTTGATTAAGTTCGAAATCAAGCACTATGCCGTGCTTACGCATGAACAGAGTGCCCAATATTGCGTCGTATCTATCGATGTTAATCACATCGAAGTAGTGGTCCGTTTTTATGGGACCATAGACTATGTGGGTATTCACCCCATAGTTGATCTTGGACCGGCTCCCTGCCGTTCCAAGCTGTAACGGTACTTGCTCCGTCAGCTCATGCACTTTCATCCTCGCGACGTTCGCGAGCTCGGGCGATATTGCGTCCGTAGTGCATCCAGAGTCCAGCAGTGCTACTGCTGGTTGTCCGTGGATCTCTACCAATGTTACAAAACATTGGTTCTCCTTAGGTTCTCTTACAGGTCGGGTCAACTTCTGACTCGACTTACGAAGCGTAATAGGATGCTTCGCTGCGGGAGGTTTCGTTACCTCTCCTGCTTTCATTGCTGAAAAGAGTTCGTTGAACTCTATGGCGATGATATCTTCATCGTCACCGTCCGATTCCTCGGAGTCATCAGACTCCACTAATATTGGAAATTCTCCTTCGGAGCTTTCCTTCCGAACCGGATCCGTTTCGGATTCAGAATCGCTGACTTCCTGCAACAGCGGGAAGTCTTGGTCCTCGTCCTGAGGATCGTAGATATTATATTCCTCGACGATTGGCTCGTCGAAGTCAAGTTCGCTGAATGCTGCGAACTTATTGTGTGAGTCAAGTAGACTCATCGACTTGATTCGCAGAGCATACATCTGCTCTACTCTATCTACGTGGTCCCAATGACCATCATCGAATTCGTCGAATTCAACCTCTTCTCCTTCCGAGCTATATTGGGAGCCCACGACATCACTGTCGTATTGGTCCCATGGAATCTGATCATTCTCATCATGATCTCCTGATTCCCTATCTTGGTCGACGACTCCGTCGTCGGCCCTTCCGTCATCATCCTCGTCTAGGATCTCTCGGGCCGCGAACATTTTCGCGCCGGGCTTATTTTTCCCGAAGTTCTTACACTTCGGATCTTTGGCGATGTGTCCTTTCTCACCACATCCATAACATGTCATGTTAGACATGTCAGTCGGATTACTATCATCCGTTGGGCGATCATGCTCTCTGGCATGACCGTGCGTACGTTCATGAGTACGCTTCCTCTCACTGCTGTGTGAAGACGGAGGCTGATGTCGTGAATTCGAACCAACATTATGGCTCGATGTTTTCGGTGGATGATCGTTTCGATCATCTGGCTTGTAACGACGTTCATTCGTTGTTCGTCGTATACGGGGACGGGGCCTTGGTGTAGGCACCGTCGGAGGCTTGGGAGTCCTCCCTAGACGCGCGTTCGTTCCTGCGCGTCTCCTATCAGTCCACTGTTTGGACTGTCTGTCGTTCTCCTCTGCCTGTTTGGCATAGTGGAGAATAGTCTCAGTTAGCGAATGTTCAGCTGAACATCCCTTGCTAATCACGAAGTTGAACATTGCCAATGGCATGTTCATCATCAACTGAGATTTGAAGGTGTAGCGATCTGGCGCTCGCACCATTCGTGTGGCGTATCGCACCATCTTGTAGTAGAAGGACATGATATCATCTCCTTCTCGGAATGCCATGCTCCAGAACTTGTCTGAAGCGTCGCGCGTTGCTGCGCGGAACACGAAACGGTCATATAATCCCGTTATGACCTCCTTAAAGGTCCAGTATTCCTGTTGACGGTGGAAACCGTCAATATTGTCGTTGAACCACGACAACGCGTCTCCTTCCAGGTACATAGGAACGTATACTATACGTTCCTCATCGAATTCTGCTCCGCATATCTTGTTCACGCGGAGCCATCTCAGCAAGGTGCTAAGCCACCTTTCATACACCTCGGTGTCTCCTTCACCATTGTACGATGGAGGGGTGGGCACTCTTGGCCCTCCCTTGGTATTGGTAGAGTGGTCGTGCAATACGGCCACCTTTTCATCGATCATTCGGTGAAGCTTGGTATGTACAGAACGTAGGTATTTACTACGTTTGGGTCGACTCTTATCCCTATAAGAGTCTAATTCTATCGTATGGGCCCGTTGATACGGGTCCAGGAATAGCCGATCACCATTCCCCGATCTTGGTTCGGTTACGAACCGCGTCTCTCTAGCGGTTCTACGAGCATTTGATATGCTCGTTGGTGAGCGGTCACCACGTTCGTGGTGATAACCTGTCTGCTCGGCTCCAGTTATTGGAGCCGTTACCGGTGGGGTAGTTCGGGCGGACAGCATTGCTGTTCCCCTAGGTTCAGGAGTCACTAGAGCTGTGAACAGCTCTTCGACGTCCTCCTCTTCGTCGGAGGATGATGTTTCATCCTCATCCTCCTCCCCAGATCCTGTGTCTCTATAGGAAGGATCGCTATCTGATCCTCCCGGTGGGCCTCCTGGAGGATTTCCAGGTGGTCCTTGAGGTGGTCCATGACCACCTTCTGTTGCTCCACCTCTTTGGTGGGGTGGAGGCGACCTTCTCTCTGAGCGGTCTGGTTGACGATCGTATGGTCGTCCACTTGCATCGATAGATATCCCTTGATCAGGGATATTCGTTGTATAGCCATCCTTGATGGCACTATTCCGGTAGCGTTGATTCGCTACCCGTGAGGTCGGGGATACTTTTCCCGACCCTGATGGTGTTTGAGGGATTGAGCTCGTTCTCGATTCCGTCGCATTATCAGTACGAGTAGCAGGAGGTTTCCTACTACGCTCCAACGCTCTGTGTCGAGCGTTAGCGGCGGAACTGGTCTCATCGGGCTGTCGAGGCATCGACAGGCTCTGATTCACCATCCTCATGGTTTGCGTCGTCGATGGGGACGACACTTTGGAAGGAGTCTTTTCCTTCCTTTTCTCAGGCGTAGGTTCACGTCTTTCTGGGCGGTCTGATCGTGGCGTTCCTGCCCTCGATCTTCGTTCCCATCCTTCCAAGGTTTCTTTTAACCTTACGAGCATCTCTCCTGATGCTACATTTGGAGGTAGGCCTATCTCACTGAGCAGGCCCATTACTGCCATTGCTTGAGAGTCCGATGACTCTTCAACCGACATTTCACGTTCTCCTTTTGGCGTTGGCTCATCCAACGCCTTGCCCTTTTCACGTCGTCTGCGACGACGTGTCTCACTTGATAGTCCAGATGTGTCTGGGCTGGGTATTGTTGACGGTATACCAGCCACGATTGCTGGTATTTCCTCAGATTGCCGCTTGCGATCTGAATGACGGTGTCGCGAATGCGAGCTTTTTCCGGTAGCGGAGGATCGTCCTCCGTCACTTGGTGAAGATGGGAGCCTGCCTTGGGCTTCCCTCGGGTCTACTAGGAACGATCGTTGAGGGGTGATGCTCCGTCTAGAGGTACTGCTTAGTACCTCTGTTTTGACCTCGATTCCCGCAGCCGTTGGCTGCGGTGTAACGTTGACGAGTTCGTCTGCTACCTCTCGTATAGACGCCGTTTCCGTCATCGGTGTCAAGCGGTCCAAGGCGTCTTGTCCCGTCGAGGTGCCAGCAGCTTTGCTGGCACTCCTCAGTACTCTAGTCGTCGACGTGGCAGGCGTCCGCCAGTTCGTCGACTCGGCACCTATAGGCCTCGGATTATCCGGGGCCACTGTAGCCGTCGTTGCCTTTTCAGGCTTCTTCTTTGTCTTGCTGCCAGATTTGGCAGCAGTTACCACATGTGTTGACATGTGGCAGTGGTATCAAACTTTGTTGCCTAGTGGGTAGTGTAGTAGTCTGGGCTAGGTCCCAGGCTAAGAGTGTTGGACACTTAAAAAAGTGTAGTGCTGTTAAGCGGGGGGTGTTGAACTAAGACCTCACGCGGTACAAGTGCGACCGACTTCTATAGCGCGTGGATGAGGTACATGTAAAACTGTATCTACAAATAGCCGAGGCCGGTTATATACCGGCAACATCCGAATTAAACAAAGACATACTACCCAATCGGGTAGCATCCCTACACTCTCCCCCTCAAGCTTGGTGATACACCAAGCGACAACCAATTAAAGAAAGTTAGATAAAGAAATTTTAAAGAAAGTGGGGCAGTGATAACACTGCCAAAGGAATGGATGGTGACAATCACCAATGTACAGGTATAAGCGCAAGCTCAATAAGGTACAGCTCCTCATTCCCTAACCCGAGCACACACTCATCGTTTAGTGTGTGGGACGGACATGTTCGACATGTCCGTCGTGGAACCTGTATCAACAAGTTCCATCGAGGGTCAGGGCACCGATAGTAGGTGCGAGCACAAGGCTCTCGTATATGGTATAGTAGGTAGCCGGCCCTACGACAGACAAGTATCGACATGTCTGTCCGTTCGCATATGCCCCAACGTCAGTTGAGCCTGACGCTGAGCGACCACATTGGGAGGAGCGTACGATCGCGTTCACTCCTCCATTGTTGTATCCGTAGGCGTCACCTTGGGTGACGCCGGATTTTCATCAGGCGCTGGTTGCGCCTCCGCCGGTTCAGTCATGACCAACACCTGGTCAGCCCCTGATGTTGCGTTCGCCAACACGGCGGTACGGTTCAGGAAGGTCTGATTGACTTCCTCAGCGAAATCATCATCGCTGGACTCATCCGAGTCGGTAAGAATTGGAGGCAAGTCATCAAGGACTTCCCCTTCGGTTGGGCGTAATGTGATCCCATAGTACGCAAGATTCCGCTTCGGTCGTGTAGCGGAAGGTAAGGAGGAAGATGGTGTATCTTCCTTCTTGGGTGCGGAACCCTTGGTTTTCCGTGCCTTCTTTTTCTTTGGGGGACGGACGTGACCCGTCCATCCTCCATCAGCGAATCCAGCGGGACCTGGTCCCGCCACAGAAGGGTAAGGAGCGGCAGATTCTTCTGTCGCGGGATAGTAATCCAACGTCGAAGCCCTCGACGATGAGTGAATGAAGGCCGAGCCACGTCTCGGTCTTGTCGCATTCTCCGTCACCATGGGTGGCGGAATAACCACTGGCCTTGCCATTGGTTGTGGTGGGGTGGTAGCCTCCCACCACGCCGGAACTAACACGCGAAGCTCGTCCTGAGCTTCAGCATTCGTATACTGACGAATACGCTGCATTACTTGGAGAGCCTCGGCTCTCCTTGCAACGTCGTTGTCCTGCGAGAAATGGCGGAGTTGCCTCTCCGCCCATACGTGGGCATCGACCACTTCGTCGATGCTGATACCCTGTTGTGCGTAGAATCGCACAACATCGTTGACGGAGGTGTTCTCCGTCGGGTTGGTGTATCGGTCCATACTGCGGCCAACGGCCACAGTAATCCCCAACGAGGCCAGTGTCCGTCTATACAGACCTGGCGTAAGTGCGAGCTCGATAGCTCGCAGGATGAAGACCGCCCTTCCTCGTTGGTGACCTTCACCACGGGGCGCTCGCCCTGTGACCAGTAGATAGCCTCGGATTGAGGCTAATGATATGCCGGAGGGATCATGAACGATCCCTGGCTTGGATACCAGGTTCTGGGGATACCTCCAGAGCCATCGCGCCCACTCCTCCACGGGCGCATCCTGTCTCGGCATTTCCATCCGTGACGAGTCAGCAGGTCGTGCGGCTGACCACGGTGATCGTTGATCAGAGGGTACCCATTCAGGTAACCTCCACCTTGTCAGTCCCATAGACTGTAGAGGGGAGCGATTCGCTCCCGCAGCGTGTGCGTCCCGTGCGAATATCCTCATACTCAGCACGGCGCCCATGTGCTTCTCTTCATGGGCACGTCGGATGAGCTCTGTCAGCTCAGCCTCGTTTGTGGGCGATATAATTCGCCCAGTCAACCGAGGATTCGGTCGAGGGGTAGGAGCGGGTGTCCATTGGGCACCTCGGGTTATGGTTGATAGAGTCGATGGCGTTGCCATCGATGGAGCAGACGGTGGAAGAGGCGGATAACTTGCCTCTTCAGGTCCAGACATGTGCACGTCCTGCTGTTCTGCAGGGTTCGTCGTCACTGTCTGTGCGTATGATGTAGGAGCCCGAGAGTCGGGCACCAAGGA
>Ga0137415_10001927_pt1 | contig 20696 bp, 12 predicted proteins | sample CZODoug3_1_1_16f_FD_183082 | JGI IMG/M metagenome (GOLD analysis project Ga0137415, IMG submission 183082) | Vadose zone soil fungal communities from Angelo Coast Range Reserve, California, USA - CZODoug3_1_1_16fungal (Hybrid Assembly) | ecosystem: Environmental > Terrestrial > Soil > Vadose...
ATGGCGCTGGAGGCGGTGCTGAAAGCCTGCGGCGACGATCTGTCGACCGAGAACATTTTGAAGCAGGCCTATTCGATTCAGAACCTGGAGCTGCCGATGCTGCTGCCGGGCATCAAGATCAACACCTCGCCGACCGATCACGTCCCGGTCGACCAGATGCAGTTCATGCGCTTCAACGGCAAGACCTGGGAGCGCTTTGGGGAATTGCTGACGGGGAATTAGTGTCTCCGTCATTCCGGGGCTCGTCGCATCGTGCCGCGCCGGAATGACTATCGGGTTGCCTCTCCACACTCCCGCAAGAGCTTCCGCAGCGCCCGGATCGGCGGAAACACTTCCTGGTTCCAGTCGGCGCCTTGCGCGTCATGGGCGGCCTGCTCCAGCTCGACGATCTCGCAATCTTCCGCAAAGACGCGGTCGGTGAACCAGGCCAGCACCGGCCATGCCAGATCAAGGACGGCGGGAATTTTTGGGCGGCGCACCGATAGCACCACAAAGGTGCGGTTGCGGTGCTGTTCGGCGTCGTCAGGGGTATAGCCCAGCCACACGGACAAGACCGGTTCATCTCCGCGCGTCCACATCCGCAGGCTCTGGTACGGATATTCGGTGCGAACCGTCATCAGATCGCGCGCCGCCTGCGCGCGGCCGCGCAGGCCACCGACGATGACGGCTTCACCGAGCGGCGGCTTTTCGTCAGGCCGCGCAAAGCTGTAATCGACTTCGATCCAGCCGTTGCCGGCGCGGCTATCGAGATAGCGCGGCACGACCTTGCCCGTGGTGCGCCAGTGCAGGAACTGATGGTTCATGTCCATCAGGTTCTCATGCATGAAACTGTAGTGGCATTTCACCAGCCGGCCGAACCGTCGCGTCTTGTAGGCGGGCTCAGCCGCGGCGCCGATGCGCGCGGGCGGATCGGCGGCGGGAGAGGTGCCCGGCCAGATCAAGATCAGCCCGTCGCGCTCGAAACAGGGGTAAGCCCGCACGCCGTTCGGCAGCTTGCCCTTGCTGAGATAGGGGACATCGACGCAAGCCCCCGACGCGTCATAGCGCCAGCCGTGATAGCAGCATCGAACGGTGCCGCCATCGACCGTACCCTTTGACAGCGGCACCTGCCGATGTGCGCAGCGGTCCTCCAATGCGAATGGCAGCCCGTCTTTGGGCCGCACCAGAACGATCGGCTCGCCGGCGAAACGGGTGGCGAAAGTTTGGCCCGGTTTCAGCTCGCGCGACCACGCGACCGGATACCAATGATCGGGATGAGCGCCGATCCGGCGGAGATCGGGGGAAGAGTTCTGCTCCGCCATTTCGAGATTGGCTGGCCTTATCGTCATTTACAACGCCTGACACGTCTCAAACCTCGTGCATTCGATCCAGAAGCGCATGGAAATTCCTTCGATATGTTGCGATCAGAGACGGGGCACGCGAGGGGATTTACGCCGGAGCCCGGTTCCGATTGTATCGGAACCGGGCTCTCGTTTTTGGTTTGACGCGTTTTCTTCACGCGAACCGGCGACCACTTCGCTCGAAAACGCTACTCGGCGCGCAATTCGCGGGCGGCGGCGACCATGTTGGCGAGCGCGGGCTTCACCTCTTCCCATTTGCGGGTCTTCAATCCGCAATCCGGGTTGATCCAGAGCTGGGCGTCGGAAAGCCGCTGCCGTGCGAGCTTGAGCAGATCGGTCATCTCGCCGATTTCGGGCACGCGCGGCGAATGGATGTCGTAGACGCCGGGACCGATTTCGTTCGGATAGCGGTAGTTCCTGAAGGCGTCGAGCAATTCCATCTTCGAACGCGACGTTTCGATCGAGATCACGTCGGCATCCATCGCGCCGATCGCGTCGATGATGTCGTTGAACTCCGAGTAACACATATGGGTGTGGACCTGGGTTTCGTCGCGCACGCCCGACGAGCAGAGCCGAAAACTGTCGACTGCCCAATCGAGATAGGTCTTCCATTCCGATTTCCGTAGCGGCAGGCCCTCCCGCAGGGCCGCCTCGTCGATCTGGATCATGCCGGCGCCGGCGGCTTCGAGGTCAGTCACCTCGTCGCGGATCGCGAGCGCGATTTGCCGGCAGGCTTCGCTGCGCGGAATGTCGTCGCGGACGAACGACCAGTTGAGGATGGTCACCGGGCCCGTCAGCATCGCCTTCATCGGCAGTTTCGTCAGCGACTGCGCATATTGCCACCATTCCACCGTCATCGGCTGGGGCCGCGACACGTCGCCGAACAGCACGGGCGGACGCACGTAGCGCGAGCCATAGGATTGTACCCAGCCGTATTTGGTGAAGGCGAAGCCGGAAAGCTGTTCGCCGAAATACTGCACCATGTCGTTGCGTTCGAACTCGCCATGTACAAGTACGTCGAGCCCGATGTTTTCTTGCCAGCGCACCGCGCGCGCGGTCTGGTTCTGCAAATACATCTTGTAGGCAGCATCGCTGAGCGCGCCTCTGGCGTGCGCGGCGCGCGCGTTGCGGACGTCGGTGGTCTGTGGAAACGAACCGATGGTCGTGGTCGGAAAGGGCGGCAGTTGGAAGCGCGTGTGCTGCACGCCGGCGCGCTGCGCAAACGCGCTGGTGCGGCGGCGCATGGCGTCATCGATGCCGGCGACGCGTAGCGCGACCTTCGCATCGTGAATGCGGGGCGAGGCCTTGCGCGTGGCTGATGCCGCATCCGAGGCTTGCAGCGCGGCCACGGCCCGGTCGCGGCCGCCGGTGAGCGCCGTTCCCAGCGCCGCCAGTTCTTCGATCTTCTGCACCGAGAACGCCAGCCAGCTCTTCACCTCGGGATCGAGATCGGTTTCCAGCGCAAGATCGATCGGGACATGCGAGAGCGAGCAGGACGGCGCGATCTGTACGCGATCCCGTCCGAGTTTTGCGATCACGGGTTCGAGCCGGTCGAGAATTTTGCTCAAATCCGCGCGCCAGATATTGCGGCCGTCGATGACGCCGAGCGACAGCACCCGGTCGCCAGGCCAACGGGCGAGGTCGTCGAGTTGTTCGGGCGCGCGGACGAGGTCGAGGTGCAGGCCCGCGACGGGAACGGCGGACGCTGTGTCACGGTTGTTTCCCAGTCCGCCAAAATAGGTCGCCAGCATGATCTTGATCTGCGGCACTGCCTTGGCGATTTCCGCATAGGCGTGGCGCAGCGCCTGCTGCGCTATAATGTCGAGATCGAGCACCAGGCAAGGCTCGTCGATCTGCACCCATTCCGCGCCGGACTTTGTGAGTTCGCGGAGCACCTCGATGTAAACCGGCAGCAGCCGGTCCAGCAGCGAAAGCGGGTTGAAGCCGGCGTCTTTGCTCTTGGCGAGCTTCAGGAAGGTGACGGGACCGATCAGCACCGGGCGGGTCTGGTAGCCCAGCGCTTTCGCCTCCTCGTATTCCCAAATCGGCTTGCGCGAGGCCAGGGTGAATTGCTGATCCCCTGCCAGCTCGGGCACCATGTAGTGGTAATTGGTGTCGAACCATTTTGTCATTTCGAGCGCGGGCACGCCGTGCGCGCTGCCGTGCCCGTGATGGGCATGGCCGCAAGCCTCGTCGTGCTGCGCGCCTTGCGCGCCGCGCGCCATGGCAAAATAGGTCGCAAGCGGCACCGCGCCGCCGTGCCAGCCATAGGCTTCCGGGATCGCGCCGACCATCACGCAAGTGTCGAGCACTTGGTCGTAGAACGAGAAATCGTTCGACGGGATCACTGACACGCCGAGCTTCTTCTGCCGCGCCCAGTTCGCGGCGCGCAGCCCGATCCCGGTTTCGATCAGCGCCTTTTCATCTGACGCGCCGGACCAAAAGCTTTCCAGGGCGAGTTTCAGTTCACGGCGCGGACCGATCCGCGGCGTGCCGAGTGTTGCGACAGCAAGTGAAGAGGAGGAAGCAGGTGACTTTATCGAAGAAGACGTTTTGGAAGAAGACATGGCTTAACCCCAAAAGTTGGGGGCAAAGGCCGAAGTGACACGTCTGGATTCCGCAACTAGCAGCGCGCGCGGAATCGCAACCGCACCACCGGGACACCCCGCCCGAGGACGTGTATGTTGTCGAGGCAGGTCTCCTGGCTCACGGGTCGGTGCTGCTGTCCGGCCTTCCCGAAACCCTTGCGGGCTTCAGTGACATCATTGGACAGCGGCTCGCCGCTTACAGTTGCGGGGGCAGCGCCGGAATCTCGCGAAACGATCGCGATGCACCGGCTTCCCTCTTAGCTCCGGAAAAACGTTTTCCGAAGAACCACGACGGGTCCACTTACCGGCAACATCGCGTGCGCGTCAACTCGTCGACACCCACGTTCGCGTCGGTTCCTGTTTTTCACAGCTTCGCGTTCCCCGGTCAAATTTTTTTCGTATCGGGGGCGTGGCCCATTGACACCCCGCCGCGAATATAACCACATATAGGCGTCACGGTCCGCCCGATCGCAAGATTTGGTGGCTAAGAGGGAAGCCGGTGCATCGCGATCGTTTCGCGAAATTCCGGCGCTGCCCCCGCAACTGTAAGCAGTGAGTTGCTCCCGATTTTCACGTCACTGATGCCACAACGCATTGGGAAGACAGGGGGCGACGACGACCTGCGAGCCAGGAGACCTGCCGCGACACTGAAAGAAACGTCCACGGGCGGGGTGTCCCGGCGGTCGCTCGCAGACCCATGCCGGTGTTTTGCCGCCGGTATCCGACGCGGCGCCCCCAAATGACATCCAGCCCCAGCAACATCACGGGGTCTGCCGATGTCACTCTCTCTCGATCGCGAAGCCAACGCCGCGCCATTCTTTCAACTGCGTCCTGAGTTGCTTGCTGCGCCGGAAGCCGAGCCTCCGATGCAGGTGATCCGCCGCAACGGCACGGTTTCGAAGTTCGATGCCAGCAAGATCTCGGTCGCGATGACCAAGGCGTTCCTCGCGGTGGAGGGCCATACCGCGGCGGCCTCGCGCCGGGTGCACGAAATCGTCGAGCAGTTGACGGCCGAAGTCGTGGGCGCGCTGTCGCGCCGGATGAGCGAGGGGCGCACCTTCCACATCGAAGATGTGCAAGACCAAGTCGAACTGGCGCTGATGCGCAGCGAGCACCACAAGGTGGCGCGCGCCTATGTGTTGTACCGCGACGAGCGGACCAGGCAACGCGCCGAGCAGGATGCGGCGATGGCGATCAAGCCGTCGAGCGATCCCGTCCTGCATGTGACGCTGGCGGACGGCACCAAAGCGCCGCTCGACGGCGCCCGGCTGGCGCTGATCGTAAACGAGGCCTGTGCCGGTCTCGACGGCGTTGACGCCGTGCCGGTCGTCACAGAGACCCGCCGCAATATCTATGATGGCATCAGCCAGGACGAGCTGGCATTGGCCGCCGTGATGGCCGCGCGCACCCTTGTGGAGCAGGAGCCGAACTACACTTTCGTCAGCGCGCGGCTGTTGCTCGACAAGCTCCGCACTGAAGTGCTGTCCTTCGTGCATGGCGTAGCCACAAACGCGTCGCAGGCCGACATGGCCACGCGTTACGGCGAATATTTTCCGGCCTATATCAGAACCGGCATCAAGGCGGACTTGCTCGATCCCGATCTCGGCCGCTTCGATCTGGAAAAACTGGCCGCGGCGCTCAAGCCGGAGCGCGACCTGGCGTTCCAGTTCTTGGGCCTGCAAACGCTGTATGACCGCTATTTCCTGCATCAAGGCGGCAACCGCATCGAACTGCCGCAGGCGTTCTTCATGCGCGTCGCCATGGGGCTTGCGATGCGCGAGATAGACCGCGAGGCGCGCGCCATCGAGTTCTACGATCTGCTGTCGTCGTTCGATTTCATGGCTTCGACCCCGACCCTGTTCAATTCCGGCACGTTGCGGCCTCAGCTCTCCTCGTGCTTCCTCACCACCGTCGCCGACGATCTCGACGGCATCTTCAAATCGGTCAAGGACAACGCGCTGCTGGCGAAATATTCCGGCGGGCTCGGCAACGACTGGACCCGCGTGCGCGGGCTTGGCGCGCATATCAAGGGCACCAATGGCGAAAGCCAGGGCGTGGTGCCGTTCCTCAAAGTCGCCAACGACACCGCGATCGCCGTCAACCAGGGTGGCAAACGCAAGGGCGCGGTCTGCGCCTACCTCGAGACCTGGCATATCGATATCGAGGAATTTCTGGACCTGCGCAAGAACACCGGCGACGATCGCCGCCGCACCCACGACATGAACACCGCGAACTGGGTGCCTGATCTGTTCATGCAGCGCGTCGAGGCCGACGGCGAATGGACGCTGTTCTCGCCCGACGAGACGCCCGATTTGCACGATCTCTACGGCCAACCGTTCGCCGAGCGCTACGCGTTCTACGAAGCCGGTGCCGCGCGCGGCGAAATCCGCGTCTTCAAGCAGGTCCGCGCCACTGATCTGTGGCGCAAGATGTTGACCATGCTGTTCGAGACCGGGCACCCCTGGATCACCTTCAAGGACCCCTGCAATCTGCGCTCGCCGCAGCGCCATGCCGGCGTCATCCACTCTTCGAACCTGTGCACCGAAATCACGCTCAACACCTCCGACGATGAGACCGCCGTCTGCAATCTCGGTTCCATCAACCTGCTGAATCACATCAACGACGGCCGGCTGAACGATTCGTGGTTGAAGAAGACCGTGACCTCGGCGATGCGGATGCTTGACAACGTCATCGACATCAATTTCTACACTATCCCGGAGGCCCGGCGCTCCAACCTGCGGCATCGGCCGGTCGGTCTCGGGTTGATGGGTTTCCAGGACGCGTTGCAGGCCATGCGCATCGCGGTCGCCTCCGATGCCGCCGTTGGTTTCGCGGATACCAGCATGGAGGCTATTTCCTACCATGCGATCTCGGCTTCGGTCGATCTCGCGGCCGAACGCGGACGCTATCCCTCGTTCGAGGGATCGTTGTGGAGCCAGGGCATCTTGCCGATCGATTCGATCGAACTGTTAGCGGAAGCGCGCGGCGGCGTAGCGATGGATCGCTCAAGCACGCGCGACTGGGATGGCTTGCGCGAACGCGTCACGTCGACCGGCATGCGCAACTCGAACGTGATGGCGATCGCGCCGACCGCGACCATCTCCAACATCTGCGGCGTCGCCCAGTCGATCGAGCCGGCCTACCAGAACCTCTACGTCAAGTCGAACATGTCGGGCGACTTCACCGTCGTGAACGAGTATCTGGTGCGCGACCTCAAGGCGCGCGGGCTGTGGGACGAGGTGATGGTCAACGACCTCAAATATTTCGACGGCAGCGTCGGCGCGATCGACCGGATTCCGGACGATCTGAAGGCGCTCTATGCCACGGCATTCGAGATCGACAGCTTCTGGCTGATCGAGGCCGCCGCCCGGCGGCAGAAATGGATCGACCAGTCGCAGTCGCTCAATCTTTACATCGCCAATCCCTCCGGCAAGAAGCTCGATGCGTTGTACCGTCTGGCGTGGTCGCGCGGGTTGAAGACGACCTATTATCTGCGCTCGCGCAGCGCGACGCATGTCGAGAAATCCACGCTGAAAGGCACCGACGGCAAGCTCAACAGCGTCTCGTCGGTGACGATGATGCCCACCGCCCCGGATTTATCCAGCGCCATCGCGTGCGGAATCGATAATCCGGAATGCGAAGCCTGCCAGTAAGCAGCGCCGAAAAGGAATAAGAACAATGCTCGACTGGTCCGAACCATCCGCGCCGGCGCGTCAGCTGCCGCCGCCTCTTGCCCCTAAGCCTTCCTCTGACGTCGAACGAACCGGCCTCGGCAGCATCGACCGGCGCGGCGGCCGCGTTTCCGTCGATGACAAGCGGATGATCAATTGCCGTGCCGACGTCAATCAATTGCTGCCGCTGAAATATAAATGGGCATGGGAGAAATATCTCGCCGGCTGCAACAATCACTGGATGCCGACCGAAGTCTCGATGCAGGCCGACATCGCGCTATGGAAATCGCGCGACGGCCTGACCGAGGACGAGCGCCGCGCCATCAAGCGCAATCTCGGCTTCTTTGCGGCTTCCGAAAGCCTGGTTGCCAACAACATCGTGCTGGCGATCTACCGCCATCTGACCAATCCGGAATGCCGGCAATATCTGCTGCGGCAATCCTTCGAGGAGGCGGTTCATACCCATACTTTCCAGTACATCGTCGAAAGCCTCGGCCTCGATGAGGGCGAGCTGTTCAACATGTACCGCGAGGTGCCGTCGATCACGGACAAGGCGGCGTGGGCGCTAAAACATACCCAGCATCTCGACGATCCCGATTTCAAGACCGGGACGCCGGCGGCGGATCAGGCGTTCTTGCGCGATCTCGTCGCCTTCTACGTTATCTTTGAGGGCATGTGGTTCTATACCGGATTCGCCCAGATCCTCTCGCTCGGCCGCCGCAAAAAGATGGTCGGCATCGCCGAGCAGTATCAGTACATCCTGCGCGACGAGTCCATTCACCTGAATTTCGGCGTCGACGTCATCAACCAGATCAAGATCGAGAACCCGCATCTGTGGACCTCTGCGTTCCAGGAGGAGGTTCGTGCCATGGTGCGTCACGCCGCCGAACTGGAGTCGGCCTATGGTCGCGACACCATGCCGCGCGGCTTCCTCGGGCTGAATGCGGCGCTCTGCGAGAGCTACATGCATTTTATCGCCAACCGCCGCTGCGCCCAGCTTGGGCTACAACGGGTGTTCGATGAAACCGAAAACCCGTTTCCCTGGATGTCGGAGGCGATGGACCTGAAGAAGGAAAAGAATTTTTTCGAGACTCGCGTGATCGAATACCAAAATGGCGGCGCGCTGAATTGGGAGTGAGGGCTGTGGTAGAGGCTAGTTGCGCAATTCCGACGCGGAGGATGAAGTGGTCTTTGGTCGGTCTTCGCGGACGTGGATGACAGCGACGTCATCCGCATACAGCCGCTTCCAGCCCGCGAGGTGATCCAGCGCCTTGACTGAGGGGAGTGTCGGATTCAGCAGGGTGGCATCGATCTGGTACGTCTCAAGCAGGTGCAGCAAGGTCTCGACGTCCTTGCCCTCGACCGCATCGAAGTAATCCATCACGAACTTTTCGCCGTACAGCTCGGCGCGGCCGTCGATGAAAGTCTTGATGTCGCGGGAAAGCAAATAGCCTCCAAAAGGAGCCGTGCTGAATATCCGCTGGGCGTGCCGTTGCTTGAGCACCTCAACCGCGGCGACAGGCATCTGAGACTGGAGGAACGAAAAGGAATGATACGCTACGAAAGTCTTCGTGGAAGCCCATCCCGCGAAGGCCACCGCGAGCGCTGCGAGCATCACAACATGGGACCGGGACAGGATCTCTCGAATGGGAACGACGGCAGTTCGGCTTGTTCCCAGTTGTTCGGCAAACGGCTTGGCCAGAACAAGCGGAGCCAGGAATGCGAAGATCTCGATGTTTCTGGCATGTGTCAGGGCCATCCAGATCAGACCTAGCATCAGCAGGATTCTCGGCACCGACAACACGAGCCCTCGATAGAACGCGAGGCCGATCAGCCCGAGAAGACCGACTTCGAAGAAGCTGATGGAGCCGAAATTGGCCGGCATCCACTCCCAGATCAGTGTCAGCAGCTTGCCCAGACTGAGAATTTTCGTCGCGCCCAATAAAGTGTTCCAGCCATAGGGTGTGCAGCAGCACGCCGCAATGGCGGCAAGACCGAACAACGCCCATCGCGCGGCAAGCGCAACGCGGTCTTTGGGATCGCTGCACCAAACTGCTTCCAGTCCGATCGGTCCGATCAGCGCCAATCCCAGAACGAAGCCCCCGTGCAAATTGGCCCACAGCGCCAACAATGGCAACAACAGCCACGACGGATGACCGCGACGATCCGCGGCCGCCATCAGCCCGCCGACAAAAGCCAACATGACCGGCAATGCCAACATGTGCGGGCGTGCCAGGAAGTGAGTGCCCGACATCAGCACCGCCAGTGTGACAATCAGTATCGAGCGTGCTGGGTCGACATATTCATCAAGCAGATAGATGAAGATCGCAACCGTCGCTCCGATCGCGAGCGAGGTCAGGACAACCGGCCCGGCCCAATCCAATGATCCATAAGCGAAGGCATAGAGCACCTGAGCGAGCCAGGAGCTCGAGATCCAGGGTTCGCCAAATCGGGTGAACGAATGGACGTCCGTGTAGGGCATGGCGCCATGCTCGACGATCCACTGCCCGATCTTGATCTGCCAGAGGGTGTCCGAATCCCGCAACAGGATTTCGCCGATGGACAAAAACAGCAGATAGGCTGTCGCACCGGCGAAAAGCGGCACCAGTGCGCGTGCAGTGCTGCGGATATTGGCGCCATTGGCGATCGGGTTAGCGATGGAAATGGACATCTGCACCTTGTGTTGGCGGAACAGGCGAAAGGGATGGCGCCGGGGCTCCGCTACTGGACCATGGCCGCCATAGGCTTCGGTAAATTGCGCGCTCGAGCGCCGTAAAAATGACGGTGTTTGGCGAAGAAGTAGTTAACTGGACTGGCCAGCGATTTCGGAAGATGAAATCTCTAAAGAGGCTATTGATGGTGGTTGAAGAATTCCGCCACCCAGCCGCATCAGCGGGATGCGGCGATCAGCGAAGCCGGCAATCCCCCAGATGGTCATATTTGCTTTGCGTCTTGTCATCCGGCCTGAATAGTTGTTCACTTCTTCAAGGCGATTGGCGCTCAATCGCTCAAAACATTGAAGATGCGCGCGTTCTGCCCGCCCATTCGGGCGCGACCGCGCCGGGGACGGGGGAAAACGCGCTATGGTCTATCGGCGAACCCATCAGGTAGTGAAGCGGCTGGCGGCACGGCGCAGCGCCATCCTGGCGGCGGCGCGGGACGCGGCGGCCGCCGGCGGCATGGCTGCGGTGCAGATCGCACCGGTCGCGGTCCGCGCCAATGTCGCGGCGGGTACGGTTTACCGCTATTTCCCGTCCAAGGCCGAGCTGATTTCCGAGCTGATCGCCGAAGTGTCGCGCGATGAACTGGCCGCCATCCGCCGCGCCGCCGACGCCGCCCCGGGGCCTTCGTCGGCGCTGGCCGCCGCCGTCACCACGGTCGCAGTCCACGTGCTGTCGCAGCGCAAGCTTGCCTGGGGCATTCTGGCCGAGCCGGTCGAGGTCGACGTCACCGCCTCACGGCTGGCCAGCCGCCGTGAAATCTCTGGCGAGATCGCAGCCCGCATCGATGCCGCGGTGCGCGCCGGCCACCTGCCGGCGCAGGATACCGCATTGGCCGCCACCGCGCTGCTCGGCGCGCTGCATGAATCGCTGGTTGGCCCGCTGGCGCCGGAGAATATGGACGATCCGGCCAAACTGCGCGACGCGGTTCAGACCGTGACGCTATTGGCGCTGCGCGCGGTCGGCGTGATGGATGCCCGCGCCCGCGGCCTCGTGGTGCAGGCGGCCATGCCGGCCAGGACGCTGGTGGGTGCCTGAGAAAACATCAGCAGCCGACACAAGTTTGACGGAACAATCCGTCAGGCTCCGACTCTAATCTCGCAATACTTTGAAACGAGTAACGGAGCGATAGATGACGACGACATCAGGTTCGGCCAAATGGCAGGGCGGCATCAAGGACGGCAAGGGCGCGATCTCGACCAAGAGCGGCGCGCTGAAGGACTATCCCTATGGCTTCGCCAGCCGCTTCGAGGGCAAGCCGGGCTCTAACCCGGAAGAACTGATCGGCGCGGCGCATGCCGCCTGTTTCACCATGGCGCTGTCGCTGATCCTCGGCGAAGCTAAGCTGACCGCCGAGCACATGGAAACCAAGGCCGATGTGGCGCTCGAAAAAGTCGGCGAAGGCTTTGCCATCACCTCCGTGCATCTCGCGCTGACGGCGAAGATTCCCGGCGCGGACAACGCGAAATTCCAGGAGCTCGCGGGCATGGCCAAGGCGGGTTGCCCGGTGTCGAAACTTTTGAACACGAAGATCACGCTCGACGCGACGCTGCAGAGTTAGTTGTCATTCCGGGGCGTGCGCAAGAGAAAAAGCAGGGTGGGCAAGGCGACTTGTCCGCCGTAGCTTGAAGAGCGAAGGCGGAAGCGTGCCCACCATTCAAGACAATGGTTTGGATAGATGGTGGGCACGGCGCAAGAGCGCTTTGCCCACCCTACTTTTTCCTTGACGTGCCCCGCAATGACGGCGTCGCCGTCACCTATCCGCGTCGCCGTTCGGCCCGACGGAGGCGATGCGCACCATGTTGGTGGTGCCGGGAATGCCGAGCGGCACGCCGGCAACGATGATCACGCGCTCGCCGGCTTTGGCGAAGCCATCCCTAAAAGCGATTGAGCCGGCGCGGTTGACCATGTCATCCTGGTCGTGCGCGTCTTCCGCGACCACGCAATGCACGCCCCAGACCGCGGACAGCTTGCGCCCCGTCGAGAGGTTCGGCGTGATGGCGACGACCGGCGGCTTGGGGCGCTCGCGCGCGACCCGCAGCGCGGTCGATCCTGAACTTGTCCAGCAAATGATCGCGGACAGATCGAGTGTCTCGGCAATCTGCCGCGCGGCGTCGGCGATGGCGTCGCCGACGGTCGGCTCCGGCTCGGCGCGTTGCGCGGTGAGCACGCCGCGATAGGTCGGGTCGCGCTCCACTTCCTCGCCGATGCGGTTCATGGTCGAGACCGCCTCGACCGGAAATTTGCCGGCGGCCGACTCGGCCGACAGCATGATCGCATCGGCGCCCTCATAGACCGCGGTGGCGACGTCGGAGACTTCGGCGCGGGTCGGCACCGGCGACTGGATCATCGATTCCAGCATCTGGGTTGCGACCACCACCGGCTTGCCGGCGCGGCGCGCCAGCCGTGTCATCTGCTTCTGCAGGCTCGGCACCCGCTCCAGCGGCAGTTCGACGCCGAGGTCGCCGCGGGCCACCATCAGCGCATCGGACACCTCGATGATTTCGGGCAGCCGGTCGATCGCCTGCGGCTTTTCGATCTTGGCCATCACGGCGGCGCGGCCGCGGATCAGCTTTTTGGCCTCAATGACGTCTTCGGCGCGCTGCACGAACGACAGCGCGATCCAGTCGACGCCGGTCACCAGCGCGGCTTCCAGATCGGCGCGGTCTTTCGGCGTCATGGCGGAAACCGGCAGGTCGGTATCGGGCAGGCTGACGCCCTTGCGATCCGACATCTTGCCGCCGATCACCACCCGCGTCACTGCGCGATCGGGCGAGGTCTCTTCCGCGATCAGGCGCACCTTGCCGTCGTCGAGCAGCAGCGCGTGGCCGGGCTTGAGGGCTGCGAGAATTTCCGGATGCGGAAGCTGGACGCGGGTGCTGTCACCCGGCGCCTTGTCGGAATCGAGCACAAAACTCTGGCCGTTGTGGAGTTGCACCGCGCCTTCGGCAAACGAACCCAGCCGCAGTTTCGGCCCCTGCAGATCGACCAGGATGCCGATCGGCCGGCCGTAGCTACTCTCGACATTGCGGATGGTCTTGACCAGCTCGCGCATCTTGTCATGCGAGGTGTGGCTCATGTTGATGCGGAACACGTCGGCGCCGGCCTCGAACAGCTTGCGAATCATCGCAAGATCGGAAGAAGCGGGCCCCAGCGTTGCGAGAATCTTGATGCGGCGCAGTCGTCTCATGGTTTGCTTCCGGGTGCTGCGGCTGGCGGCAGACCAGACGCGCCCGGAGGCGTACCGCCCGGCGGGTTGGGCAGGCCCGGAACCGTGCCGGGGGTATTTGGACCAACCCCTCCCGGCATTCCCGGCACCTTCTGCGCAGGCTGTTCGTTGGTTTCAGTCAGTTGCACGGTCCAGGCTCGCTGCTCGCCGGTGTCGACCTCGAAGAAGCCGGTGCGATCGAAGCCGCGCGCCAGGCAATTCTCGGTGCCCTTGATGGTGAATTCCTTGTCGCGTGAACACATGAAGGCCTGTCCCGACCATTCGCCGCCGCGGTCATAGTCGAGCGCGTAGATATAATAATAGCGCGCGACCAGCGTTCCGCGCAGCAGCGTCTCGCAGCTGCGCGAGGACACGTTCCACCAGCCTTCGGTGGTCCAGCCCTCGGCGTCCTTGTAGCCGAGCGCGATGCCGACGCGGCTCGCGGTGTTGTTGCAGAGCCGGAAATCCGCCGCCGCCGGACTGTTCCACAGGCAAATCATGGCCAGCGCGAGAACCGGCAGGAGGCCGGCCGGCAGGCGCGCGGATCGGGGGGTGGAGGGGAGAGAATCTCGTGGGGTCATGCGGCGAAGCTATATCAAATCATTGACGATTTCGCGCGGCCCGGCGGGGGCTGTCAACGGCCGGAAACGCGCTTCCCAGGCCTGCGAAGCCGGGATTTCACCCGATCTCGTGCTGTTTTGCGCGGCGATGTGGCAAAATCTGTGACAATTCCCACCTGATATCAATATCGTGCAAATGAAACACCCGGGATGACCGCCATGACCATCGACGACAAAGCGAGAACGGAGCTTGAAGCCGCGGTTTTCCGCCGCCTGGTCGACCATTTGCGCGGCCGCACCGACGTCCAGAACATCGACCTGATGAATCTGGCCGGCTTCTGCCGCAACTGCCTGTCCAACTGGATGAAGGAAGAGGCCGACGCCAAGGGCCTGGCGATCAGCAAGGACGAGAGCCGCGAGGCCGTCTACGGGATGCCCTACGAGACCTGGAAGACGAAATTCCAGGGCACCGCCAGCCGCGAGCAACTCGCCGCGATGAAGAAGACCCACAGCGGGCATTGAGCCTTCCACCCAATTGCAATCTCTGACCTCGTCATGGCCAGCTTGTCTTGGCCATCCACGCACTTTCTTGTCGCGGAATACGTAAAACGTGGATGCCCGGCAGCCGGCTACGCCAGGGCTTCGCCGGGCTTCTGTGCAAGTCCGCCGAAGCTTTAGCGAAGGTGGGCACAAGGCCGGGCATGACGGTTAGAGGATTCGCATCTCCTGTGGGCGCGCTGTGGATGAGCGCGATGATTCCTTGACGGAAAGCGCCCCAAACTTGAGGGTCATTTCGAGATGCGATGCGTGAGAGCGCGTGCGCATACCGCCTCAACGTCAGTTCCCTCAGGAGTACCCGATGGCCACCTCTGCCGCCGCCGTCACGGAAGAGCCCGCGACAAAATTTGCAAAAGACCAGCTCAAGTCCATCATCGAGCGCATCGAGCGGCTGGAAGAAGAGAAGAAGACGATCTCCGACGACATCCGCGACGTCTACGCGGAAAGCAAGGGTAACGGCTTCGACGTCAAGGCGCTGCGCACCATCGTGCGCCTGCGCAAGCAGGACGCCAATGAGCGTGCCGAGCAGGAGACCATCCTGGAAACCTACATGCAGGCGCTCGGGATGCTGTGAGTTCTGTCGTCCCGGCCTTGAGCCGGGACCCATAACCCCAAATGTCTGTGTTGCGTGAGGTTGGGCCACGGCTGGCTCCAATGCTACGCATTTCTGGTTATGGGTCCTCGCTTTCGCGAGGACGGCATCGAATTTGGGGAAGCGGCAGCGCCTAGCGCAGCGACGCCGTGCGCAGCACGAAGGATTGGGTGGCCAGCGTCGCGGTGGCGGAGCCCGAGAAGCGGTCGCAGGTCATTCCCATCATCGGATCATCCGAGAAGGTCATCGCGATCGTCGCCTGCGGCTTGACGAAATGCGCGCGCATCAGGCTCATGTCGGGATCGCCCAGCACCGTGGTCAGCATGGCGTTGCTTGCGCTCGGCGCCAGCATCATGACCCGCATCCAGACCTCGTTGCCCCTGGCGGCGGAAATGCGGGTCGAGGTCGAGATCACGCTGCCCTGGCCCTGCGGTCCCTTGGCGACGACGGTGTTGATCTCGGTGGCGGCGGCCGCGGCATTGCGTGCCGGGCGGATGCTGCGCGGGATCGGCGCCGAGGCCGCGACGATGTTCGAACGGTCGACCGGCGAAGAGGCGGCGGGCGCATAAGCGAGCGCCCTGTTGAAATTCTCCGACCCGCTGGCGGTGGATTTCGGGTCGGCGGCGCCGACCGCCTCGCGCGCCTTAAGCGCTGCAACCTGCGCAGGCGATGCCTGTTTCGGAGTCGCCGGCTCATCGCCCCAGAAACCGCGGGCGTTGATGATGTCGGCGGGGGTCTGCGGCTTCGGCTCGGCCTTCTCGGTGACCGCGGGCGCTGGCTTTGCCTTCGGCGCCGGCACGATCTGCGCGTCAGCCGAGGCGAGCTGGATCGCGGCAGCCAGTTGCGGCTTGGAGCGCGGCACCGGCACCGGATCGGTGGATTTGGCGGGGGCAGCCGCCGCCACGACGGTCACTGGCGCGGGTTTCTGGTTCACGACGGGAGCGCTTGCTTCCTCATCGTCATCGTTGGACTTGCCTTTGTTGAACAGCCTGGCAAACAGGCCCGGTTTGCTGACGGTCGCGGCGTCGTCGCCGCGCTTGTCGATATCGGCGCGGGCAAGCTCATACCCCTTCAGCGGGTTGCCGTCGGTGGGGACGTGAACGGTGCGGCCATCGGGGAAGACCCTGGCGAGCTGGTCGTGGGTCATGCGCGGCCAGTGGCGGATGCTGCCGGTATCGAGATGGACGAACGGCGATCCCGAGGTCGGATAGAAGCCGACGCCGCCGCGCTGCAGCCGAAGTCCGGCGTAGCGGATCTGCTCAAGCGGCACGCCCGGAATGAAGAAATCCATGGCATGTCCCAGCATATGCTGGCTGAAGCGCGCCACGCCGGAGGAGCGGCGGCGCAGCATGGCGTTGGTGGCGGGGGAACGATAGGAGGAGATGATCTGGATCGGCGCCTTGCCGTCGACGTCGCGATAGACTTCCCAGAGGATGTCGAACAGGTGACGATCCATCACGGTCTCGTCCTGGCTGCGCCAGTCGCGGAGATAGTGATTGAGCTTCTTCAGCGCGTCTTCATCGTAGCGGCCATCGCGCTTGAAGGTGACGGTCAAGTCTTCGTCGGAATGGGTGTGGTGGAAGGAGAGGGTGCGGGTTTCGTTCAATGCGGTCGCGTCATGGACCGATCCGGCTCCGGCGAGCAGCAATAGCGAAGTCAGGCCGATCTGACATCCGGTCTTCGAGAGCGACAGCGGATTGAAGCGGCGTGCGAAGACAGCCAGCACTTATGAGCCCACCCAAGTCGACGAGCGATCAATTCGCTCTTTCGCAGACCCCCCGCGAAAGAGGATGAACGCTTTGTTAAAGCGGGAGGGTTAACCGAGGTTTACCATCCCGCCCCCAAGTTGGGCTTAACCTAACCCGTCGAGTATGGCGAAAAAGTGCCCGCTGCTGAAATCGAGATGGATAATGGTTAACTTAAACGACCTCGCTAGCCGTACGAGATCGTTGATTTCACTTAAAAATTTACGCGAACCGGCCAACTGCGGAGGTTGACCGGGCGCAGGCGTTAACGGGTATAGACCCGCCGCGGTTGCTGCGGCGGCTGCCCGCGCCGGCCGACTGGGACCGGCTGCACCGACGGTCCTCCGAACAGCCGCTCGAAGAACGACGGACCGGAATTGTCGCTGGCGAAGCTCACGCCGGCCGGCAGGTTCGGACGGCCGCCGCCGCCGTAGCTCGGCTGCGAATGCGCCACCACGTTTTCCAGGTCCTTGTTGCGGCTGTTCTTCAACATCGCCAGCATGGTGGCATCGCGGCCGTAGACGTCCTTGCGCAGCTGCAACTTGCCGGCGTCATCCACGAACGCGGTCTGATAGGTGATGTTCACCGGAACTGGCGTCGGGAATTTCAGGTCGATTTCGCTCGAGCCATACATGCTGCGGATTTTTTCCGGCGTGTAGTGGTCGTTCGGCTGCTCGATGTTCATCAACACCGAGGCGTACTGATCCGGATTCTGCACCCGCATGCAGCCATGGCTGAAGGCGCGCTCGTCCTTCGCGAACAGATATTTGTCCGGGGTGTCGTGCTGATAGACCAGGAACTTGTTCGGGAAGTTGAAGCGGATGCGGCCGAGCGCATTGGCTTCGCCCGGCGGCTGCGAGATGTGGACCGAGCCGTCGCGATTCTGCTCGAGCCGCAGGCCCATGCGTTGCAGGACGGTCGGATCCTGCTGCAGCGCCGGCAGATATTCGTTGTAAACGATCGACGGCGGCACGTTCCAGGTCGGATTGACCGTGATGTACTTCATCGTCTCGGTCAGAAGCGGGGTTGCATGCGTGCCGGGCTTGCCGGTCACCACGCGGGTGGTCCAGATCGGTCCGCCGTTGTGCATCACCCTCAGCGTATAGTCGGGGATGTTGAGGATCACATAGGCGTTGCCGATCGAGGAAGCGCCGAGCTGGCGCGGCAGCCAGCGCCAGCGCTCCATGTTGACGATCACGGTGTCGATCTGCCTGTCGCGCTTCGGGCTGTTGATCGCCTTGACGGTACGGTCGTCCAGCACACCGGTCGCCTTCAGTTCGGCGCCCTCCTGGAATTTGCGCACGGCCTCGGCGACCTTGGCGTCGTAATGCGTATCATCGGGATTTTCGGCGACGCCGAGCTTGGCCCGCAGCTGCGGCACGCGCGCATCCTCCGGCGCCACGCCCGGCTGCTTCTTGGTACCGGGCTTGAAGACGAGCGCCGGACCTTCGGCGATCTGGACAGCCGGGCCTTCGCCCTGGCCGCGCAGCTCGGCGAGCTTCGACTTCAATTGCTTGTAGAGCTTGTGCGGCGGGTTATAGCCATCGAGCGCGGCGGAGGCGTCTTTCGCCGTCGTCACGTTCGCCAGCACTTCCGCCGCGTCGGTCGGGTGCTCCGGGTAGAGGATGTCAGCCGAGACCTGCGACCAGTGCATCCGGCCGCTCTGCGCCTGGCGCGCATAGTCCAGCACGCTGGCGGTCAATTTCAGCTCAACGTCGGCAAGCGCGTCCGGCGAGGTGGCGGCGGCGAAATCAGGCACCGGATAATCGGCCGCATTCAAGCCATCGGAGGCCGCATCGTTCAGGCGGGCGACGACGCCCTTGCCGGCGTCGGTCAATTTGCCGGCCTGCGTCCACACCGGAGCGTATTCGCGCGTGCCGTAAAACTTCTCGACGGCGGCGCGTTCGTTCTTGCGGTCGAAATATTTCAGCGATTTTGCGGCGAGCATGTCGCGCAGTTTGTCGGCGACCGGCTGATCTTCCACCGGAACGTTGCTTGCAGCCTTCACCGGTTCCTTGGCGGGCTCAGCGGCCGGCGCGGTCGCCGTCGCAGCCGGCGGTGCCGCAGGCGTCACGGTCGCATCGTCATTCTTGGCCGCTTCGGCGGGCTTCGCTTCGGCGGCCGGCGCGGTGACGATGTCGGCCGGCTTGGGCTCGGCGGCTTTCGCCGTCGCGGTCGGCTCCGCGGGCTTGGACTCGGATGTCTTGGACTCGGATGTCTTGGATTCGGATGTCTTGGATTCGATCGCCTTGGTTTCAGTTGCCTTGGTCGTGTCGGGCAGGGATGCGGTCGAGTCGGCCTTGAAATCGCTGGCGGTCGGAGGCGGCACGTTGGCCGGTTCGGGGCGCGGGACCGCCGCGTCGATCGCGAGTTCCGCGGCACTGGCGCGAGGCGTATCCTGCGCTAGCGCGGAGGTCGCGGACACCGTGAGGAACGTTGCCGCGACGGCCATCAGCACGCGGTCAAATCCTCTCCGGCCCTTCGAACAGTCACGCATCGTCAAACCCCCTGGGCGAAACTGCCCCGGCATTGGAACAGTTCTCATGTCATCGTCATGGCTTGCGCGAAAGCGTCGGCCTTGCTCGATCCAAACTCGTTACGCCTGCACGCAACCAGTCGAACGCAGACGATACATGCGCCCCCATCATGCAGCCAGCGCCATGCGGGGCAACTCACGACAAACTGACATCGAACGACCCGATTACATTCGGGCTGCGGTGGTTTTGCCACGCGCCACGCCGTTTGTCTGTCACCGCCGAGCCACGGTTCAAAGGTTCCGGCAAGCAGCGCAGTGTCACTGCGCCGCCATAATCCCGCGCCGCATCAACTGGCGTCGTTGGCGCGCTCGGCCGGGCCGTCGGCGGCGGCCTCATCGAGTTTGCGATAGAGCGTCGAGCGGCCGATCTTCAGGCGGCGTGCGACCTCCGACATCTGCCCGCGGTAATGGGCGATCGCAAAGCGGATGATCTCGTTCTCCATCTCTTCGAGCGGCCGCATTTCCCCGGCGCTGGTCAGCATCGCCAGGCTTCCCGCTGACGGCAGGGGCGCGATAGGTATTTCTATACCTGAGATCATGGCGGGCGCCGTCGTCGGTGCGACGATCAGCGGCTCGCTGTGCTGGGCGTCGGGAACGGCATGCACTGCTGCCTGCGGGAAATCCGCGAGGCCAAGCTGATCGGCCTCGCTCATGACCACGGCGCGATAGACGGTGTTCTCGAGCTGGCGAATATTGCCGGGCCAATCGAGCTGCGAGAGATGCGCCATCGCCTCGCCGCTGATGCCGGTGATCGCGCGGTTTTCCTCGGCGCAGAACCGGGCGAGGAAATGCCGCAACAGATGCGGGATGTCTTCGCGCCGTGTCCGCAGCGGCGGAATGGTCAGCGGCAGCACGTGCAGGCGGTAGAACAGATCCTCGCGGAACGCGCCGTTCTTCACGAGGTCGAGCAATTTGCGGTTGGTCGCCGAGACGATGCGCACGTCGACCTTCACCGGCTTGCGCCCGCCGACCGCTTCCACCGTGCCTTCCTGCAGCGCGCGAAGCAGCTTGACCTGCGCGGCAAGCGGCAACTCGCCGACTTCGTCGAGAAACAGCGTGCCGCCGCTCGCCTCGACGAACTTGCCCATGTGACGTTCGGTGGCGCCGGTGAAGGCGCCCTTCTCGTGGCCGAACAGGATCGATTCGACGAGATTGTCGGGGATCGCGCCGCAATTGAC
>Ga0137415_10001928_pt1 | contig 20695 bp, 20 predicted proteins | sample CZODoug3_1_1_16f_FD_183082 | JGI IMG/M metagenome (GOLD analysis project Ga0137415, IMG submission 183082) | Vadose zone soil fungal communities from Angelo Coast Range Reserve, California, USA - CZODoug3_1_1_16fungal (Hybrid Assembly) | ecosystem: Environmental > Terrestrial > Soil > Vadose...
CCGCCTTCGGCTCGCCGAACGCCGTCCGGTACGCGGTGACCCCGACCACGGCCAGCCAGCCGGGTCGCACCCGCTCGGTGAGCTCGCGGAGCCGATCGCCGCCGGCCGTGAGCTCGGCGGCGGTGAGCTCATCGGCCCGCGCGGTGGCCCTGGCGACCAGGTTGGTGATCCCCAGTCCCAGGGAGGGGAGCACCGTCTGCTGGTCCGGCCGCAGCAGCGTGGGGGTGAAGCCGGAGCGGTGCAGCACGGGCCAGAACCGGTTGCCCGGGCGGGCGAAGTGGTGTCCGGTGGCCGCCGAGACCATCCCCGGGTTGATCCCGCAGAACAGCACCCGCATCGGCGGGTCGCCCGGCCCGGGGAGCAGGTCCGGCAGCACCCCGGTCACCGGCGAGCTCAGAGCACTCCGGCCAGTAGGTAGGCAACCGCTGTACCGAGCAGGAACAGCGTCCAGCCGACCGCCGAGGCCAGCAGCGGCGAGCGTCCCAGCCGGGTCAGCAGCCGGCCACCGACCAGACTCACCGCAAGACCGACGATCAGCGCGGCCACCGGAAGGGCCACCACCGTGGCATGCGCCTTCGGCTGGCACACCAGCAGCCCGGGGTCCGGACAGGCGTTGATGGCGTTGCCCAGCGGGCTGAGCGAGGCGAACCCGACGAGCAGGCCGATGGCCAGCAGCGACAGTGTCGCCAGGCCCCACGACGGGTACTGGGCGGCGAGCGCCGCGCGACTGACCGAGGGGCGTGGATCCCTGGCGAGCTCGGCCAGCGTGGCCCGCGCGGCGGCCCTGGCGGCGGCGTCGTGCGATGAAGGGTCCTCGGTGGATGCGCCGCCGCTGTCAGGCATGCCGCACTGTAGCGGGGGCTGAACGTCCGGTTCTGGGCTGGGTCGTGCTGTTGGCGCACAGTGCTGTTGCCGCGCAGTGCTGTTGCCGCACAGTGCTGTTGCTGCTCGGGGCCGCTGCCCGCGATATTGGCCCGGAGAACTACCGGAGTGATGACCTGACAGGAGCAGCGCGGTGCATCATGCCTTTGTTTTCAACGAGGTTGCTGTCCTCGTCCGGCACTGGTTCGAGATCGACCTCGACGACAGCCACATGGAGCACGGCGCGCGCGTCGAAGTTCGCCTGGTGGCCCGTCAACCCCGTCGGGGCTCCGAGTCGGCCGCCCAGGTGATCACCGTCGATCAGCCGGTGTGGCGGGCGGACCTCTTCGATCGTCTGGACGGGACACCCGGAGCGTTCGAGGCCGCGCACTTCCACCCTCATTTCGTGGGGGTCGAACCCTCTGAACGTCACTGGGCCGAGCAGGTCAAGGCCGCGCCGTGGGACTGGCTGCATACCCGCCTTTCCGACGTCGCGGACATCGTCGTCACCGCTGGGCTGGAGCTCAAGGACCCAATCATGGCGAACGAACAGGTCGGGGCCGAGGCCGAGGCGATCGTCGCCGCCGCGCAGACCCGTGCGCCGACGCGATGCCGCTCCAAGCAGCAGTGTTATGCCTGGACCAGGGACGCCCAGGACTCGGTGCATACGATGCTGGACACCCTGGCGCGGCCCGATCTGCTCGACCGGGATCGCGTGTCCCCCTGGGTAACGGTCTGAGCCAGGCTCACCCGGCGTCCCGCACCACGCGGTCGGCCTCGGCGACTGCTGGGTACGCCGAAGGCGCGTCGGATTCCGGACGCGGCGACCCCGCCCGGGATGGAGCCGGTCGCCGTGCATTGACCACCCCGCGGGCTATGGCGCGCGCCACAGCGGCTACGTAGTGTCCTGAGTCGGGGCGGTGCTCGCTCGCCGCCCACGGAGGGATGTCGGTGGACGAGGGCGTCTGCGCGGTCCGGCCCGGGGTCGACCTCGGCCGGCACGCCCGTCTGCTCGCCCGGGTGCACGACGCGCTGCTCTCCGGGCACCGACCGCCGGCCCGACCGCGCGGGCTGGTCGAGCGGTCGTGGCTGCGGGTGCGGGAGTACGGCGTGAGCCCGGACCTCGGCGACCCGCCGGCTCCGATGACGGCCCACGAGGTCGAACAGCGCCGCCAGGCCTCGCCGTTGAGCCGGGTTCTGCCGGTGTTGCGGGCCAGTCTCACCGCGGTTGCCGAGGACGCCCGGCACATCATGGTGATCACCGACGCGGAGGGTGTGGTGCTCTGGCGGGAGGGCGCGTCGAAGGTGCGGCACCGCGCCGACGGGCTGGGCTTCACCGAGGGAGCCACCTGGTCCGAGGGGGCGGTCGGCACCAACGCGATCGGCACCGCGCTCGCCGAGGCCGCCCCGGTGCAGCTGTTCTCCGCCGAGCATTTCGTCCGCCGCCAGCACCCGTGGACCTGCACCGCGTGCCCGGTGCACGACCCCCGGACCGGTGAGTTGCTCGGCGTCGTCGACGTGACCGGTCTCGCCGAGACCGTGCACCCGACCACCGTGGCACTGGTGTGCACCGCGGTGAAGCTGGCCGAGTCGAGCCTGTGGCGGCAGCACGAGGGCCGGCTGGAGGCGTTGCGGACGATCGGGGCGCCACTGCTGGCCGGTGTGCGCGGTCCGGGGCTGGTGGTGGACGACCACGGCTGGGTGGCCGCCGTGACCGGGATGCCGAGCCTGGACCGCGTCCCGGTGCCCCGGGGCGACCAGCCGCTGGCCGTGCACGGCATCGGGCTGTGCGAGGCGGAGCCGGTGCCCGGCGGCTGGCTGCTCCGCGCCGGCGGGACGGACGCCGCCGGGGTGGCGCCGAGGGGCCGGCTGCGGCTGAGCCTGGAGCTGCACTCGCGGCCGGCGCGCGCGGTCGTGGAGGGCACCAACCGGTGGCTGCACCCGCTGTCCACCCGGCACGCCGAGGTGCTGCTGTTGCTGGCCAGGGCGGGGGCCGCCGGGATGAACGCGGCGGAGCTGAGCGTGGCGCTGTACGGGGACCGCGAGCACCTGGTGACCGTGCGCGCCGAACTGTCCCGGCTGCGCCGCAACCTGGGCGGACTACTGCTGGCCCGCCCGTACCGGATCGCCCCGGGTGTCGAGGTGCGGCTGCCCGACCTGGTTGGTTGCCCGTTCGTGACCGGCTCGACGGCGCCCGGGGTGCGGTCACTGGCGGCCGCCGGGGGCTGACGGCCGGGCGGCCGTGCGGCGGGACGGCCCGCTGCAACCCCGCTGCAACCGTTGCCTCGGGCCGTCCGGCCCGGTGAGCTAGGTCACCGCGGGGCGTCGGCTGGGCGGCCCGGGCGCGGCGGCCGGGGTGGTCGGGACGTGGCGAGGGAGCGTGTGGATGCCGGGTTACCGGGGGACCAACGGCGCCGAGCTGCCGTCCGGCGCCCATCCGGTGGTGCCCGGGTCCGCGGTGGGGATCATCGCCAACCCGATGTCCGGGCGGGACATCCGCCGGCTGGTGGCCCGGGCGTCGGTGTTCCCGAACGCGGAGAAGACCAACATGGCGCTGCGGCTGATCGCGGCGGCCGGCGCACTGGGTGTCGAGCGGGTGCACATGTCGACCGACGCGATGGGCGTGGCGGCCGGTGTGCTCCGGGCCTCCGGCAAGCGTCGCCCCCGGGAGGGCCGCTGGCCGGAGCTGGAGTTCCGCGAGCTGGAGCGGCCCAGCGGGGATGCCGAGGACACCCGGCGGCTGGTGCGGCAGATGCGTGAGCGGGGCGCCGCCGTGGTGGTGCTGCTCGGCGGGGACGGCACCGTGCGCGCTGCGTCGGCGGAGAGCGGCGAGCTGCCGTTGCTGCCGCTGTCCACCGGAACCAACAACGCCTTCCCGGAGATGTGGGAGGCCACCGTGGCCGGCGCGGCCGCCGCCCTGCTGGCCACCGGCCGGGTGGGCCGGGCCCAGGCCACCTACCGGGCCAAGGCGTTGCGGGTGTGTTGCGGGTCGGCGACGGAGATCGCGCTGGTCGACGTGTGTGTGTCCACCGTGACCCACGTCGGCGCGCGGGCGCTGTGGGAGGTCGGCACGCTGCGCGAGCTGTACTGCGCGTTCGCCGAGCCGCACGCCGTCGGGCTGTCCAGCATCGCCGGCCTGGTCGCCCCGTCCGGGCGCACGCACCCGGACGGTGTGCGGGTGCGGCTGGCCGGGGACGGCCCCGCTCCACGCCGGGTGCTGGCCCCGGTGGCGCCCGGCGTGCTCGCCCCGGTGGGCCTGCTCGAGGTGGCCTCGCTGCGCCCCGGCGAGTCGGTGACCAGCGCGGTGACCCGGGGCACGGTGGCGGTGGACGGGGAGCGCGAGCTGGAGTTCGGCCCGGCCACCCCGGTCACCGTGACGCTCACCCACGACGGCCCGACCGTGCTCGACGTGCGGGCCGCGCTGGCGCATGCCGCCGAGCACGGCCTGCTGGTGTCCGGGACCCAGAGCAGCCAACCGAGCTACCAGGAGGTGCGATGAAGGCAGCGCGCTATCACGGGCGGGGCGACATCCGGATCGACGAGGTGCCCGAGCCCGAACCCGGGCCCGACCAGGTCAAGGTGGCCGTGGACTGGTGCGGCATCTGCGGCAGCGACCTGCACGAGTTCCTGGAGGGGCCACTGTTCATCCCCCAGCCCGGCGCACCGCACCCGCTCACCGGGGAGACCCTGCCGATCGTGATGGGCCACGAGTTCGCCGGCACGGTGGCCGAACTGGGCGACGGCGTCGAGGGCCTGTCGATCGGCGACAAGGTGGCCGTCGAGCCGTACTACGTCTGCGGCGACTGCGTGGCCTGCCAGGCCGGCCGGTACAACCTGTGCCGCTCGCTCGGGTTCGTCGGGCTGTCCGGCACCCAGGGCGGCTTCTCCGAGCGGTGTGTGGTGGACCGGCGCTGGGTCCACCCACTCGGTGAGCTGGGCACCGACGTCGGCGCGCTGGTCGAGCCGCTCGCGGTGGGCTACCACGCGGTGCGGCTGTCCGCGCTGCCCAAGGGCGGCACCGCCGTCGTGTTCGGCGCCGGCCCGATCGGCCTGGTCACCATCGCGTCGCTGAAGGCCACCGGTGCGGGGCAGATCATCGCGGTGGAACCGGCCGCCGCGCGCAAGGGCAAGGCCCCGGGGGCCGGCGCGGACGTCGTGCTGGACCCGACCGAGACCGATGTGCCGGCGGCGGTGCGCGAGCTCACCGAGGGCGCCGGCGCGGACGTCGCCTTCGAGTGCGCCGGCATCGACGCCGTGCTGGCCAGCGCGATCGCCTCGGTGCGCCCCGGCGGCCTGGTGGTGAACGTGGCCATCTGGGGCCAGCCGGCCACCGTGCAGATGAACTCCCTGGTGATGTCCGAGGTCTCCTTGCTCGGCTCGTTGGCCTACCGAGGCGACCACCCGGACACCATCCGGCTGCTCACCGACGGCACGGTCGACGCGGGCCAGTTCATCACCGCCCGAATCGGCCTGGACGAGCTTGTCGAGGGCGGGTTCCGGCAGCTCATCGAGCACAAGGACGAGCACGTCAAGATCCTCGTCCACCCGTAGACCAGCGTGCGGAGGTATCGATGACAGCGCCACGGGTCGGGCTGGTGACCGGACCGGATTCGGATTACATGACCGGGCAGTCGGTCATGATCGACGGAGGGATCGTGAAGTCATGACCGGAACCTTGCGGAACCCGGTGAGCCAGGAACTGGGTCCGGACCAACTGCTCGAGGCCTACCGGATGATGCGCACCATCCGGGACTTCGAGGAGCGGGTGCACGAGGAGTTCGCCGGCGGCGACATCCCCGGCTTCGTGCACCTCTACGCGGGTGAGGAGGCCTCCGCGGCCGGGGTGTGCCTGCACCTGGACGACCGGGACGCCATCGCCTCCACCCACCGCGGCCACGGCCACTGCATCGCCAAGGGCGTGGACGTGCTCGGCATGATGGCCGAGATCTACGGCAAGTCCACCGGCTCCTGCAAGGGCAAGGGCGGCTCGATGCACATCGCCGACCTGTCCAAGGGCATGCTCGGCGCCAACGGCATCGTCGGTGGCGGCCCGCCGCTGATCTGCGGGCGCGCGCTGGCGTCCAAGCAGCTCGGCACCGGTGGCGTGGCCGTCGCATTCTTCGGCGACGGGGCCTCCAACCAGGGCACCACGCTGGAGTCGCTGAACCTGGCCACGGTGTGGAATCTGCCGGCGATCTTCGTCGCGGAGAACAACGGCTACGCCGAGGCCACCTCGTCGACCTGGTCGGTGGCCACCGACGACATCGCCGACCGGGCGGCCGCGTTCGGCATGCCGGGCGTGATCGTCGACGGCTTCGACTTCTTCGCGGTGCACGAGGCCGCCGGCGAGGCGGTGGCCAGGGCCCGCGAGGGCGGCGGCCCCACGTTGATCGAGGTCAAGTTCACCCGCTACTTCGGCCACTTCGAGGGTGACCAGCAGCTCTACCGGGGCGACGAGGTGGCCCAGGCACGGGACAAGCTGGACTGCCTGAAGCGGTTCCGTGCCCGGGTGACCGAGAGCGGCCAGCTCACCACCGACCAACTGGACACCATCGACGCGGAGGTTGCCGCGCTGATCGACCGGTCCGTCGCCGAGGCCAAGGCGGCCCCCAAGCCGGCCGCCGCCGAACTGCTCACCGACGTCTACGTCTCGTACTGAAGGGACTGAACGGGCATGGCACGCAGCATCAGCTACCGCGAAGCGATCAACGAGGCGTTGGCCCAGGAGATGGAGCGGGACTCCCGGGTGGTGGTGTTCGGCGAGGACAATGTGGGCGGTACCGGCGCACCCGGTGACATCGACGCCTGGGGCGGTGTCCTCGGCGTCACCAAGGGCCTGTACGGCAAGTTCCCTGGGCGGGTGATGGACACCCCGATCTCCGAGTCGGCGTTCATCGGGGCGGCCATCGGGGCGGCCACCGGTGGTCTGCGGCCGGTCGCCGAACTGATGTTCATCGACTTCATGGGCGTCTGCTTCGACCAGATCTTCAACCAGGCCGCCAAGTTCCGGTACATGTTCGGCGGCAACGCGGTCACCCCGGTGGTCATCCGCACCATGTGGGGCGCCGGGCTGCGCGCCGCCGCGCAGCACTCCCAGTCGCTGCTCTCGGTGTTCACCCACATCCCCGGCCTGAAGGTGGCCGCGCCGTCCAACCCGTACGACGCCAAGGGGCTGCTCATCGCGTCCATCCGGGACGACGACCCGGTGATCTTCGCCGAGCACAAGATGCTCTACGACACCACCGGCGAGGTGCCGGAGGAGAGCTACAGCATCCCGTTCGGTGAGGCCAACGTGGCGCGCGACGGCGGCGACGTGACCATCGTGGCGATCGGGCGGATGGTGAACACCGCCCTCGAGGCCGCCGCCGAGCTGGCCGGCTCCGGGGTGGAGGCCGAGGTGATCGACCCGCGCACCACCAGCCCGCTGGACCTGGACACGATCCTGGAGAGCGTGGAGAACACCGGGCGGCTGGTGGTGGTGGACGAGTCCAACCCGCGCTGCTCGCTGGCGTCCGACATCTCCGCGTCGGTCGCACAGGAGGCTTTCGGCGCGCTGCTGGCGCCGATCCAGCTGGTCACCGGGCCACACACGCCGGTCCCGTTCGCCGACTCGCTGGAGGACCTGTTCATCCCGGACGTCCCCAAGATCGTCGGCGCGGTCAAGACCGCCGTGGACTGGTCCAAGTGACCGAGCGCATCCAGAAGGTGACCATGCCCAAGTGGGGCCTCTCGATGAAGACCGGCAAGGTCATCGAGTGGTTCGTCGCGGAGGGGGACACCATCGCCAAGGGCGACGACCTGGCCGACATCGAGACGGAGAAGATCGCCGGCACGCTGGAGTCGCCTCAGGAGGGGCTGCTGCGCCGGATCGTCGCGGACACCGGGGTGGAGTTGCCGGTGGGCGCCACCCTGGCCCTGGTCGCCCCCGCCGAGGTCTCCGACGAGGAGATCGAGTCGGTGGTGGCCGAGGCCAGGGCCCAGCTGGAGTCCGGCGAGCTGGGCGGGGAGGACGAACCCGCCGTCCGGACCGCCGAGGTGGACGGGCGGTCGATCTCCTACGTCACCCTGGGCGCCGACAGTGGTGACGACGGCGGTGAGCCCGTGGTGCTGGTGCACGGATTCGGCGGGGACAAGAACTCCTGGCTGTTCGTGCAGCAGCCGCTGTCCGAGTCGCACACCGTGCACGCGCTGGACCTGCCAGGGCATGGCCAGTCCGGTAAGGACGTCGGGGACGGGTCGCTGGACACCCTGGCCGGCACCGTGCTCGGGTTCCTGGACGCGGTCGGGGCGGCGCGGGCGCACCTGGTCGGGCACTCCCTGGGCGGGGCGGTGGTGGCCGCCGCGGCTGCCCGGGCGCCGGACCGGGTGGCCTCGCTGACCCTGCTCGCGCCGGCCGGGTACGGCAAGGAGGCCGATGTGGAGTACCTGCGAGGCTTCGCCGCCGCGTCCTCCCGGCGCGAGCTCAAGCCGCTGCTCGGACGGTTGTTCGCGGACGAATCGCAGGTCACCCGGCAGCTGGTGGACGACCTGCTCAAGTACAAGCGGCTGGACGGGGTGGCGGAAGCACTGGCGGCGCTGGTCGAGACCCTGCTGGACGGCGACCGGCAGGCCATCGACACTCCCGCGCTGCTCGCCGGGGTGTCCGTGCCGGTCACCGTGGTGTGGGGCAGCGCCGACCGGATCCTGCCGGTGCCGGACGGCGTGACGCTGCACCGGGTGGACGCCGGGCACATGCTGCACATGGAGGCCGCCGGGGAGGTGCTGCGCCAACTGAGCCTGTGAGTGGCGGTCTCCTGATCTTTGCGATCCGGACGTGAGTTGCGGTTGGATTCGCACCCAGGACGACATGTTTGAACCGTTCGGCCTCCGCACCCGTGTGGAAGGTGTCGGCCTCGGACGGCGGGTGGCATCGGGAGGCAGGTAGCGACATGGCAACGAAGCCTGAGGGTGCCGGCTCGCGTGCGGCCACGGCGGGCGGCGCTGGCTATGGCAGGCAGCGCTCACCGATCATCTGGCAGGTGCTGAGCGCCCTCTTGCTCCTGGCGATGGGCGGGATCCATCTCTACCTCCATTTCTTCGGAGGTGCCGGCGGCCTGATCGGGATCCTGTTCGAACTGAACGGGATCGGTGGGGTCGTCCTGGCGATCGCGATGCTCGCTGTCCGGCGGTGGCTCCTGCGCCTGGCAAGCTTGCTGAGCCTGTTGTTCATGGCAGGCACGTTGCTCGCGCTGTTGCTTGCGCTGACCGTCAGCCTCTTCGGGATCCGCCAGGAGCTGGGCGGCGAGCTGGTCGTGACGACGCTCGTCGTGGAGTCGATTGGCACGATCGTGCTCGCGGTGACTACCGCCCTGGTGTTCCGGATGCGGCGCGAGGCCTGAGGCAGCGCGCCGCCGAACGTCATGCATATCCGCTGACAGGAGGTGTCAGTGGATGCGTCGTAGGTTGCCGCCATGCCTTTTGTGGAGACCAGCCAGTCGAATCTGTTCTATTCCGAATGGGGTCAGGGCAGGCCGGCCCTGTTCGTGCATGCCTGGGGCCTGACCGGCGATATGTGGAGCTACCAGGTGGCGAACCTGGCGGCCGAGGGCTTGCGGTGCGTGACCTTTGACCGGCGGGGTCACGGGCGCTCGGACCGACCGTCGACGGGATACGACCTGGATTCGCTGGCCGACGATGTGGCCGTGGTGATCGAGGCGCTCGATCTTGACGACGTGCTGCTGGTGGGCCACTCGATGGGCGCCGCCGAGGTGGTGCGGTACCTGACCCGGCACGGCGATGCCCGGATCGGTGGGCTCGTGCTGAGCGCGCCGACTACGCCCTCGCTGGTTCGGTCCGAGAGCAATCCTGGCGGGATTCCCGCCGAAGCTCTGGAGGCGAGCGCGAGCCAGCTCGCCGGCGATGTGGGTGCCTGGATTGACTCCCGCTCGGCCGGCTATTGGGGGGTCGGCTACGACGTGTCGCCGTCGCTGATGGACTGGACGCGCCGGCAGATCCTGGACACGCCCGTGCATCTCCTGCTCGAGACGTCGCGCGCGTTCACTTATGCCGATCTTCGTGCCGAGATGGCGCGGATAGCTGTGCCGACGCTGGTGATACAGGGCGATGCCGACCTGTCAGCGCCGATCGAGATCACCGGCCACCCGAGCGCTGCCCTGATCCCGAACAGTCAGCTCATCGTGCTGCCCGGAGCCGGCCACGGGCTGTATGTCAGCGAGGCTTCCCGATACAACGCCGAGTTACTCGCCTTCGCCAGGGCACGATCCGCGCCGAGTGTCGCGGGATGAGCAGCTGGTCGCTGCCTGCGCCGCCGATCGCGGGGACTCAGATCGTCCAGGGCGTCATCTGGTGGTGGAGGTGGGCGTTTCGGTGGTGGCTGCCGCGGGGGGTTTGGTCGTGTCGCGTGGGGTGTCGGTTCCGAGCCAGCCTTGGCTGGTGACGCCGAGTTGGTAGGGCACGTTGATGACCACCACTCCGGGAGTGAAGAGCAGTCGTCCTTTGAGGCGCAGGGCGCTTTGGTTGTGGAGCAGGTTCTGCCACCAGCGGTTGGTGACGTATTCGGGGATGTAGACCGCGATGACCGCGCGGGGTTTCTCGGTTCGGAGCCGTTGGATGTAGTTGGTCAGTGGTCGGAGCAGGTCGCGGTGCGGCGCTTCGAGGACTTTGAGTGGAATGCTGATGCCGCGCTGTTCCCAGGCGGCGCGCAGCTCGCGGGTCTCTTGCTCGTCGGTGGCCAGTGTCAGGGCCTCCAGCACGTCGGGGCGGGATACTTTGGCGAAGGACAGAGCGCGTAGCACGGGTTTGTGTAGCCGGGAGACGAGCACGACGGCGTGCACGCTGGCTGGCAGCGTTGGCGGTGTGTCGTCGGGGGCGACCTCGGCGCTGACTCGCGCGTAGTAGCGGTTGATCGCGCGCATGAGGAAGAACAGCACGATCATCGCGGCGACGGCGAGCCAGGCGCCGTGTTCGACCTTGGTGGCGAATACCACCACTAGCACGACGGAGGTGGCGAGCGCGCCGATCAGGTTGATCGCCTGCGAGCGGCGGATGGTGCGTCGGTGGGCGGGGTCGGTGACGTCGGCGAGTTGGCGGTTCCAGTGCCGCACCATGCCGAATTGGCTGAGGGTGAAGCTGGTGAACACGCCGATGATGTAGAGCTGGATCAGTTTGTCGATGTTGGCGTTGAAGCCGATGATCAAGGCGACGGCGGCGGCGGCGAGTAGCAGGATGCCGTTGGAGAAGACCAGGCGGTCTCCTCGGTTGTAGAGCTGGCGGGGCAGGTAGCGATCCCGGCCGAGGATGGAGGCCAGCACCGGGAAGCCGTTGAACGCGGTGTTCGCGGCCAAGATGAGGATTCCGGCTGTGGCGGCCTGGAACAGGTAGAACAGCACCGACCCGCCACCGAACACGGAGACCGCGATCTGGGAGATCACCGAGGGGTTGCCGTCGGGGTTCGCTCTGGCGTCGAGGGCGACGGCGAGCACGGTGATGCCGATGAACATGGTGATCGCGAGCGCGCCCATCATGGTCAGGGTGAGTGCGGCGTTGCGGCTTTTGGGTTTGCGGAACGCGGGCACGCCGTTGCTGATTGCCTCGACTCCGGTCAGTGCGGTGCATCCGGAGGCGAATGCCCGGAACAGCAGGATCAGAGTGAAGACGCCACCGAAGGCGGTGGTCTGTACGACGGGTGCGGAGGCTGTTTCGGCCGGTGGTAGGCCTCCGCTGAGCCCTTTGATCGCGGCGACTATGAACATCAGCATTGTCAGTCCGACGAAGCCGTAGGTGGGGACCGCGAATGCTCGCCCGGATTCTTTGGTGCCGCGTAGGTTGGCCAATACCAGTAGCACCACGAATCCGACCGAGAGCGCGACGGCGTGTGGTTGCAGGGAGCGGATGGCTGAGGTGATGGCGACCACGCCGGACACGATGGACACGGCCACGGTCATCACGTAGTCGACCAGTAGGGCGGCCGCCGCGGCCAGCGCGGCTGATTCACCGAGGTTGACCTTGCTGACCACGAATGCACCGCCACCGTTGGGGTAGGCGTAGCAGGTCTGGCGGTAGGAGGCGACCACCACCGCGAGCAGCACTACGACCGCCAGGCCGACCCAGGGGGCCAGGGTCAGCGCGGCCAATCCGCCGGCGGCGAGCACGAGCACGATCTGCTCGGTGGCGTAGGCCACCGAGGAGATCGGGTCGCTGCAGAACACGGGCAGTGCCAGCCATTTCGGCAGCAGCGTCTCGCCGAGTCGGCCGCTGCGCAGCGGCCGACCGACCAGCACACGCTTGACGATGTCGAACACCAGCACAGCCTGACAACCTGGCGCGGCCGTGGCGGTGATCTTGACGCGTTCTTAGCGCCTTATGAGGCCATCAAAACGGATCCAGTGAGCGTCAGGAATTCGCCAACACAGCAACACGGCGTGGCTCGACGGGTCAGGAGGTGATGTCCTTGCGGGCGAAGCGCCAGCCGGCCAGCGCGCAGAACACCGCGCAGTAGGCGAACGCGGAGAACACCCCTCGGGTCATGTCGCCCCAGTCGATCTGGCCGGCCAGCAGGTCGGACCAGGCCAGGCCGTAGTGCGTGGGCAGGTAGTCGCGCAGCCCCTCGAGCGCGGTGATGGTGTCCAGGATCTGCGACAGGATGGAGGTGAGCACCGCGCCGCCGACCGCGCCGAGCGGGGCGTCCGTGCTCACCGAGAGCAGCAACGCCAGCCCGGCCATCCAACTCAGGTGCAGCGCCAGGTAGACGGCGCCCAGGCCGATCCGCGCGGCCGCCACCCCGAAGCTGAGCGACTCGCCGGTCGGGCTCACCAGGTCCCCGGCGCCGTAGGCCAGCGAGCCGACCAGCAGCGACACCGCCGGCAGCAGCACGATCGCCACCAGTGACAGGCCGGCCGCGACGATCGCCTTCTGCCGCAGTAGCCGCATCCGAGGCACCGGGGCGGCCAGCAGGTAGCGCAGGCTGGACCAGGATGCCTCGCTGGCCACGGTGTCGCCGAAGAACAGTGCCACCACCACGACCAGCAGGAAATTGGACGCGGCGAAGAGCGCGAAGACGGTGAAGTTGGGTCCGCTGCCCTTGGCCAGGTCGACCAGGGACAGCGAGCCGGTGTTCGGGCCGGACCGGGACAGCTGGAAGGCGATCCAGAGCAGCACCGGCAGCAGCACCACCAGGCCCATGGTCACCTGGGTGCGCCGCCGGGCCAGCTGCCGAGCCAGCTCCACCCGCAACCGCAGGGTGCGGCTGGGCCGGTACCCGGGCGCCGTCCCAGCCGCCGCGGTCGCGGTCGCCGCCGCGGTCCTAGCCGCCGCCGTCTCCGCCGCCGAGGGGGTGCCGTTCATCGCCTGCTGTCCTCACCGATCAGCCGTAGGAACGCGTCCTCCAGCCGGCGTCTCGGACCGGCCGACTCCACGGCAACCCCGGCCCGGACCAACTGGCCCACCACGTCCGCGCGGGGCGTGCCGTTCAGGTCGGCGTGCACCGCGTCGCCGTCCACATGTACGGCGCTCACCCCGGCGAGGCCCTCCAGCAGCCGGGCGGCGCGCTCCGGGTCGTCCACCCGGAAGCTGGCCTGGCCACCGCCGGCGGACAGCTCGGCCACCGAGCCGTCGGCCACCACCGTGCCTCGGTGCATCACCACCACGTGGTCGCAGGTTTGTTCCACCTCCGCCAGCAGGTGGCTGGACAGCACCACCGAGCGGCCGCCCTGGGCGTAGCGGCGCAGTACCTCGCGCATGGCGTGGATCTGCGGCGGGTCCAGCCCGTTGGTGGGCTCGTCGAGCACCAGCAGGTCCGGCAGCCCGAGCATGGCCTGGGCGATCGCCAGCCGCTGCCGCATGCCGTGGCTGTAGGTGCGCACCGCCCGGCCCAGCGCACCGCCCAGCCCGGCGATCTCCAGGGCCTCGTCGAGGTGGGCGTCCGCCTCGGGCCGGCCGGTGCTGGCCCAGTACAGCCGCAGGTTGGTCGCCCCGGACAGGTGCGGCAACAGCCCCGGCCCCTCCACGAACGAACCCACCCTGGAGAGCACCTCGGCGCCGGGGACGACCCGGTGGCCGAACACCCGGATGGCGCCGTCGGTGGGGTGGATCAGGCCCATGAGCATGCGCAACACCGTGGTCTTGCCAGCCCCATTGGGGCCGAGCAGGCCGAGCACCTGGTTGCGATACGCGGTGAACGACACGCCGTCCACGGCCGTGATCCCGCCCGGATACGTCTTCCCGAGGTTCTCGATGACCAGCGGGGGAGTGTCCGGCGTCCGGGGCGCCAGCCGTTCCCCACGCCGGTGTCGCAGCCAGCCGGCCAGCCAGGCCAGCAGCGCGGCGGCCACGATCACCGCGATCCCGATCGCCGGTCCGGCCGGCACCGTGTTGGCGGTGACCGCGCGCCCCGGGATCACCGGAACGGCCAGCCCGCCGCCGCTCGAGCCGGCCACTCCGCTACCGCTCGGGCCGTCACCGCTCGAGCCGGCCAGCCCGACCCGCCACACGGCCGGCGCGGTGGAGCCCTGGTAGCCCTGGTCGGTGGTGGCGATGGAAACGCTCAGCTGGTGCCCGGCGGCGATCGGGGCCACCACGGCGGGCAGCGAGACGGTGACCTCGGTGGGATCGCCGCCGGCCGGCCCCGTCGCCGGTACCGGCACGCGCAGGGCGGCCACCGCCCCGCCGAGCAGGGTGCGCCGCCCGTCCGGCCCGAGGTCGGACAGCCCGCCGAACAGCACGGCCTCGTCGGCGGTCGGCTGCCCGGGCACCCGCGCCACGCTGATCCGGATCCGGGGCGAGCCGGCCACCAGGACCTGGCTGGGCAGCACGTCGCTGGTGAACGTGACCGACTGGCCGGGCAGCGCCGAGCCGATCGCGGACAGCCGGCCGGCGAGGCTGCCCAGCGCGCCACCGATCCCGGGCACCGTGGTGAGTGCCGAGGGCGTGCCACCCGGCGGGTTGATCACATCCCGGGGGTCACCGCGCAGCGGGACGGTGTGCAGCGTGACCGGCGGCGCGCCGGGCAGGCCCGGGTAGCGCTCGGCGGTCACCGTGCGGACGGTGGGGGTGACCCGGCCGCCGCGCACGCCGCCCTGCACCGCGTAGTTCAGGCCGCCCACCGCCGGCACGTCACCCGGCGAGGCGCTGCCGGACGGGTCGCCAAGGTACCGGTCGAACCAGGCCGCGACCCGGGCGCGGACGGTGGGGCCGGGCGCGCCGCCGTCGTGCCCGCCGGAGTACCAGATCACCGAGACGGTGCCCCCGCCGGCGGCGATCTGCCTGGCCGTGGCGTCCGCCTGATCCAGCCCGAAGAGCGTGTCCGTCTCACCCTGGATGAGCAGGGTGGGTGCCTTGATCCGCCCGGCCACGCTGGCCGGGGAGGACCGGCGGAGCAGTTCGGTGGTGGCCGCGCTGGCCCTTCCCGTGGTGGCCGACTCGGCGTAGGCCTGGCAGATCGCCGGCACGAACCGCCCGCAGCTGGTCGGTTCCGTCGCCGCCGGCGGGGGAGTGCCGGTCGGGCCAGGCGCGGCACCGGGGAGGTCACCGGCGGACGGCGACGTGGATCCCGATGCGGACGGCGATGTGGACCCCGATCCGGACGTGGACCCCGAGGTGGACGGCGCTTCGATGTCCGAGGAGGCGGAGGTGTCGTCCGCGGCCGCCGGCGTGCCGGCGGAGGTGGCGCGCCCCGGCGAGGTATTCAGCCCGGCGGAGAAGAAGATGCCCGCCCAGCCGCGCTTGAACACCCCGTCCGGGCCGAAGGGGCCGTGCGCCGGGGTGTCCACCGGCGGCGGCGTGGCGGCGGCGCCGTTCGGGAACGCGTTGTTCGGGAACAGTGCCTGCCCCAGGTCGTTCCAGGTGATCGCCGGGGCGATGGCGTCCACCCGGGGGTCGTACCCGGCAAGCAGCAGCGCGAACGCGCCGCCGTACGACCCACCGGTCACGCCGACCCGGGGGTCACCGGGGGCGTCCCGCCGGACCTCCGGGCGGGTGGCCAGGTAGTCGATCAGCCGGGAGCCGTCCGCGACCTCGTGGTCCGGGGAGTCCAGCGCGATCTGCCCCGTGCTGCGGCCGAACCCCCGCGCTGACCAGGCCAGCGCCACGAATCCCCGTTCGGCCAGGTCCCGCGCGTCGGCGTCCACCGAGGCCTTGCTGCCGCCGAACCCGTGCGCCACCAACACCGCCGGCGCCGGGGTGCGGCTCGGCAGGTACAAGGTGGCGTCCAGCGTGATGGTGGCCGGCTGGCCGGGCCCGCCGGGCACGCCGAGCTGGAACTCCTCGGTGCGGACCGGGGCCGGGCCGGTGCGGAACACGCCGGTGAGCGCGCCGAGCCCGGCGAGCGCCAGCACCGCGAGAACGACGAGACCGGCGACGACCCGGCGGCGGGTGACCCGGAACCGGGTCGTCACGCGGGACACCTATCGAAGGTAGACGAACTACCGGCCCGTTGGCCTGGGCCGGCGGGATTCCTCGCCAATTCTCAGGAAAAGCGGTCCCGGACCATCCGCACAGTCAGATCTGCACCGCGTGCTGGACCCGAGGGTCGCCCGCGAAGAAGGGACCGATCAGCGCGCGCCATTTCGGGAAGCGGTCCGACTGGCGGAACCCCTCGGTGTGCGCCTCCAGGGTGTCCCACTCGATCAGCAGGACGAACGTCGACGGCGACTCGATGCCGCGCACCATCCGGGCGTTACGGAACCCGTTGGTGGCGGCGGCCAGTGGCAGGGCCTCCCGGTAGGCGGCGGCGAAGTCGTCCTCACGGCCGGGCTGAATGGCGAACTCGGCGATCTCCAGAACCATGCGCCCATCATGCCCAGCGGATCTGATCCGTGCCCGTTTCGGCACGTCCGGGGTGTGTTCCCTCACCTAAGGGGTACCCCGCCTGGCGCCTCTCAGGCACATAGGCCAGACTAAGCAGTGCCTAGGGGAGTATCCCTCAAGCGGTGACATCGTCAACACGGCGGCAGCGCGCCCGGTGTCATCGGTCAGCTTCGGCTGGCGGGAGAGACTTCGGTCCATGACTGATGTTCTCCTCCGGAGGCGTACTGATGAACGTTCCCACCTGGGTCTGGCTGGTCACAGTGGCTGGCTTGCTCGCGGTCATCCTGTTCGACCTCTTCCTCGTCGACCACCACCCACATCGGGTCTCGCTCGCCGAGGCGACCCGTTGGGTGGCGTTCTACCTGGTACTGGCCGTGCTGTTCGGGCTCGGCGTGTGGCACTTCGCCGACGGCACCTCGGCCGGAGAATTCTTCGCCGGCTACCTCACCGAGTACTCGCTCTCGGTGGACAACCTGTTCATCTTCGTGATCATCATGGCCGCGTTCAAGGTGCCCAAGGAGCACCAGCACCGCGTGCTGCTGGTCGGCGTGGTGGTGGCGCTGGCCTTGCGCGGCGTGTTCATCGCGGTGGGCGCCGCCGCGATCGCCGAGTTCAGCTGGGTGTTCTACCTGTTCGCGGTGGTACTGCTGGTCACCGCGTACCGGCTGCTGCGCAGCCGAGGCGAGTCGGACCAGGAGTACCAGGAGAACGGCATGCTCCGGCTGCTGCGCCGGGTGCTGCCGGTCACCGACGAGTATCACGGCGCGCGCACCGTGGTCCGCATCGACGGCAAGCGCCTGGTCACCCCCATGCTGGTGGTGATGGTCGCGATCGGCACCACCGACCTGCTGTTCGCGCTGGACTCGATCCCGGCCATCTTCGGGCTGACCCAGGAGCCCTACCTGGTGTTCACCGCGAACGCCTTCGCGCTGATGGGCCTGCGGCAGCTGTACTTCCTGCTGGGCGGGCTGCTCAGCCGGCTGGTCTATCTCTCCTACGGGCTCGCCGTCATCCTCGCCTTCATCGGCGTGAAGCTGGTTCTGGAGGCACTGCACGACAACGAGTTGCCGTTCCTCAACGATGGCCAGCCGGTTCCGGTGCCGGAGGTGGGCATCGCGCTGTCCCTCGGGGTCATCGTCGGCGTGCTGGCGATCACCACGGTGGCCAGCCTGATCAAGTCCAGGCGGGTCGATCGCGCGGCGCGAAGCGCCCCGGTGGCCAGCGTTCACCGGGCGGACGGCGCCGACCCTCACGCAACCTGAGAGACTTTGTAGGCAACCCCGCTTGACTAGTGGCCGCTGGGTGGCCCTTCCAGGTGGTGCAGCGTCACGTCATGCAGCTGGCCGGCGTCGACGCGCGCGGTCATCCAGGTGTGCGTGGGCTGGCGCCTGCGGTCGGTGGGGGAGCCGGGGTTGAGCAGCCGCAGCCCGGTGTCGGTGACCGAGTCCCACGGGATGTGGCTGTGCCCGAACACCAACAGGTCGGTGTCCGCGAACCCGGCGGCGCAGCGCCGTTCCCGCCCGGTGGCCGCCCCGGTCTCGTGCACCACGGCCAGCCGCAGCCCATCCAGCTCGGCGGTGGCCACCTCGGGCAGCCGGGCGCGCAGGTCTGCGCCGTCGTTGTTGCCCACCACGCCGATCAGCCGCCGGGACCGCGCCTCGAGCTCGTCCAACAGCGCCACGCCCACCCAGTCGCCGGCGTGCACCACCACGTCCGCCGCGTCGACCTCCCGCCACAGTGGCTCGGGGATCCGCCGACCCCGGCCGGGGATGTGGGTGTCCGAGATCAGCAGCAGCCGCATCCGCCCATGGTGCGTCAGGCCCCGACGCCGTGCGGCAGCCGGGTCATCGCGGTGCCGCACAGCACCCGGAACTCCCGGTAGGACGGCCCGCGAGCCCCCGGCGCCGTAACAACTGGGTAGTGGGGGGCGATGGTCCAGACAGAGTGTTCGCGTACGTCCAGCCAGTGGAAGGCCTACCCGAGCATGACGAACCAGCCGACTGTCGGCCCGCGCCACGCGGCCGCGCCGCGAGCTCGGCGCCGCCCGGCCGGCGGTGGTCCGTTTCGGCCGCTGGGTTCCCTGTTCGGCGGGCAGGCCACCTGGCTGGTCGGCGGGGTGATCGTGCTCGCGCTGGGCTGGGCCGGCGTGGCAGCCGCCGGGGTGATGAGCGAGCCGTCCACGGTGATCATCGAGAACGCCCCCGGCGCCCGCGGCGTCCCCGCCCCGGACAGCGACCCAGGGGCGGACAGTGTGCCGATGCGGCCGCTGGCGGTTGGCCGATCGGTCAGGCCGGTGCCCGTGCCGGTGGCCAGCGCGCACGTCCGGTACGAGCTGGTCGGCCCGCCCTTGGCCGACTTCGTCACCTTCACCACCGGGCAGCCCGGAGTGGTCCAACCTCGGGCGCCCCTGCAGCTACCGTGGCGGACGGAGTTCGACGCTTCCGGCGGCTTCATCCCGACGATCACCGCGCAGAACGCCGGCGACGGCGCGATCTCCTGCCGGATCACGGTGAACGGGTCCGTGGTCTCGGACGTGACCAGCGACGGCGCCTACGGTGTCGCCACCTGCACCGGGAACGTGATCGCCGCCAGGTGAGCCCCCCCGCCGGACCCTTAGGCTGCGGGTCGGGGTCGAGCGGGAGGTGCCATGACCGGCAACAGGTTGCGACGAGTGTGGGGAGCACGCGCGGCCCTCGGGGCCTGGTGTTGGATCCCGGCGCCCGCCGTGGTTGAGCAGCTGGTGTGGGGCGGCTTCGACTTCATCCTGTTCGACTGCCAGCACGGCGAGTTCGGCGTCACCGACCTGGAACCGCTGCTCCGGGTCACCACGAACACCGAGGTCACCCCGGTGGTGCGGGTACCCACCAACGACTACTACGCCATCGGCCACGCCCTGGACGCCGGCGCCGAGGTCGTCGTGGTGCCGATGGTGGAGACCAGGCAGGACGCCGAGCGGGCGGCGGCCGCCAGCCGGTTTCCCCCGGCCGGGATCCGCAGCTACGCCGGCACCCGGTCCACCCGGGTGCTCGGGACGGACCCGGAGCAGGTCAACCGCGAGGTGGCCTGCCTGGCCATGGTGGAGACCGCGACCGGCCTGGCCAACGTGGCCGACATCGCCGGCACCCCCGGCATCGACGGGATCTTCATCGGCCCGGCGGACCTGGCGCTCAGCCTCGGCCTGCCACCCGGCCCCGCCCCTTACGCGCCGGAGGTGGAGCAGGCGATCGACCAGGTGGTGGCCGCCTGTGCCGAGGCCGGGGTGGTGGCTGGGTTGGCCACCGGCGCGGTGTACGCGTCCCGGGGCCTGCGCTTCCTCACCGTCACCGGCGACCGCGCCCTGCTGCGGCACGGCCAGGCGGAGATGGACGCGGCCCGCGCAGCGCTCGACTGAGCCCGGCCGGCTACCGTTGGGTTGCGGCGGACGTGTCCGCGGCGACTGAATGGTGGGACGTTGCTGATCATTTTCGGGACCCGGCGTTACATCGAGCAACTGGCCATGCTCACCCTGAGCTGCGCGCACTGCGGTTCGTCGAGCGCGCACCCGCTGCGCCTGCTGCGCACCAAGTTCACCCTGTTCTTCGTTCCGTTGTTCGTGGTGCACTCGGAGTACCAGGTGCAGTGCACCTACTGCGGCATCGCCTCGCGACTGAGCAAGCAACGGGCTCACGAGCTGGGCGGCGAGCGCGTCCGGTGACAGACCGGCCGCGGCGCGCTACGACCCCCGCGCCTGCTCGACACCTTTGACCGCCAGGCGGTCGGCGCGTTCGTTCTCCGGGTGCCCGGCGTGGCCCTTGACCCACTCCCAGCGCACCCGGTGCGGACGGGCGGCGGCGTCCAGGCGTTGCCAGAGGTCGGCGTTCTTCACCGGGGTCTTGGCCCGGGTCTGCCAGCCGTTGTCCTTCCACCGGGGCAGCCACTCGGTGACGCCGTTGCGCACGTACGTGCTGTCGGTGTAGATGCACACCACCGAGGGACGGGTCAAACTCTCCAGCGCCTGGATGGGTGCCATCAGCTCCATCCTGTTGTTGGTGGT
>Ga0137415_10001929_pt1 | contig 20677 bp, 16 predicted proteins | sample CZODoug3_1_1_16f_FD_183082 | JGI IMG/M metagenome (GOLD analysis project Ga0137415, IMG submission 183082) | Vadose zone soil fungal communities from Angelo Coast Range Reserve, California, USA - CZODoug3_1_1_16fungal (Hybrid Assembly) | ecosystem: Environmental > Terrestrial > Soil > Vadose...
GAAGCCGCCCAGCCGCGGGTGCTCGGTGGCCTCACGCACCGTCCGCACGCCCGCCAGGAGCGCGAGCGGTGCGGTCGCGGTGTGCGCGCCGTTCAGGAGCCGCAGCTTGCGTTCCCGGTAGAACCCGATGTCGGGAGCGATGATCACGGACTCGGGGAGGACGTCGATCGCGAACGCCGCCCGCAGCTCCGCGGGATCGGCCTCGATCGCCCACAGGGAGTGCGGCTCCGTGACGGTGAGGAGGGCATCGGCGTAGCCGAGCCGCCGCTCGAGGGCCGCGCGCACATCCCGGGCGGGCGTCCCCGTCGTGATCCGGTCCACGAGCGAGGAGCAGAACCGGACCCGCCGCCCGAGCCACTCGCGGAACTGGGCCCCGCGCTCGAGTCCGCCGGCTAAGCGGTCGACCATCTCGGCGAGGCGTGGCCCGTTCTCGTCCACCAGCTCGGTGGGGATGACGAACACCAGCGGGCCATCGGGCAGGCGCGCGAACCGCGTATGCAACAGGTCCGTCAACCTGGCCGGGAAGCTCCCGTCCGAGCGAAAACCCGCCTCGGTCACGTTGCTCACGATCACCTGCAGCTCCGGCCGAGCGACGATGTCGCGCACGGTCGGCCATTCGGCGTCGGCGACCAGGGCGCGCGAGATCGCGCCGACCAAGCGCGTGCGCTCCACCGGCGCTCCGTGCTCGAGCCCGCGCTCGACCAGCGTGAACAGGCCGTCTTGGGCATTGATGGCGCGCGCGTGGCCTTGTGGTGTGCTTTGAATGACGGCGATACGGCCGGAAAAAGCGCCGGCCGTGTTTGCGGCGTCCACGGACGCCGCGCACAAGGCGCGGAGCAGCATGCCTGTCCCGAACTGCAGCACCCGCTCCGGGAGCTGCGCCCGGCGGTAGGCGTCAGGCGGCCAGTGCACGGCACCCAGTGGAGGGAATTCGGCTGTGCTAGGGTGCACCGTCCCGGCGGCCGCGTTGGGGGAAGGGGGGCTCGGGGGCATGCGGGCTCCGAAGCGAATCGTTGCACGGCCACAACAGCGTCGCAGCCGCGCAGCATCGATGCGGGCTGCCGGGACCGGTGAATATTGCAACATCGGCGTTCGTGCAGGAAGCGTGCTCCCAAGCGGGGCGTCGGCGCATAGGTTTGGGGCACCCCAACCTCCGCCGAGCGCCCATCATGCTAGCAGCCGCAGGTCGCCGTTTCACCTATGCCGTTTGCGTCGTCATCGGTCTTACGGAGCCTCTGGCCTCGCAGGGCGTTCAGGCTCCGCCACTCACGGTCCACGCCATCTGGGGCTCGCGTGAGTACGCGAGCGATCTGGTAGACGTCGCGTGGCTGAAGGACGGCAAGGCGTACACGGCCCTCGAGGAAGACGCCGCGGGCCATAGCGATTTGTACCGGGTCGATGCGCTCACGGGGGCGAAGCAGCTGCTGGTACGCGGCGCCGACCTGGTCGCGCCGGGGGGCGGGGGCGGGGGCGGGAAGCCGATCGTGATCGAGGAATACCGCTTTTCGGCCGACGGCTCGAAGCTCCTCCTGTTCACGAACTCGGCGCGCGTCTGGCGTCAGAACACCAAAGGGACCTTCTTCGTGTGGGATCTCGCCGGCCGGCGTCTCATGCCGGTGAGCGCTCGCGCCGGCTATCAGCAGTTCGCCAAGTTCTCGCCCGACGGGCGCATGGTCGGCTTCGTGCGCGACAACAACCTCTACGTGACCGACCTCGCCACGGGGGCCGAGACGGCGCTCACCACCGACGGAAGCGAAACCATCATCAACGGCACGTCCGACTGGGTGTACGAGGAGGAGCTCGACCTGCGCGACGCGTTCCGCTGGAGTCCGGACAGCCGCCGGATCGCGTTCTGGCGGTTCGACCAGGCGGCCATCCGGCCGTTTTATCTGATCAACCAGGATTCCCTCTACCCGGCGCTGGTGCCGGTGCGCTACCCCAAAGCCGGTACGCCGAACTCCACGGTGAAGATCGGTGTGACGGAGATCGGGACGGGCCGGACGTCATGGGCGGACCTCGGGACCGAACCGGACATCTACGTCGCGGCCATGGACTTCGCCGACTCGCCCACCGAGCTCTGGCTTACCCGATTCAACCGCCATCAGAACCGACTCGACGTGTTGCTCGCGGACGCGACGAGCGGCACCTCCCGCGTGATCACGACCGATCGTGATTCGGCGTGGGTGGACGCGCACGAGCCGGTGTGGTTCGACAGTGGGAAACAGTTCTTGTTGCTCTCGGACCGCGACGGCTATACGCAGCTGTACCTGTTCAACCGGGACGGCTCGCTCGTGCGTCGGGTGACGCCAGGGGGCTGGGACGTGCTCGACGTGTACGGCGTGGACGAGCGTGCGCGGGCCGTGTACCTCTCGGGCGCGATCGACGGGCCGCTCGGGCGGACGGTCGTGCGGATCGGGCTCGACGGAAAAGGGCTCCGCCGGATTTCGAGCGAGCCGGGCTCGCACGCCGCGAAGTTCGATCCAACGTACCACCAGTACGTCGACACCTACTCGCGGGCCGGCGTGCCTCCGGTCGAAACGCTGCGCCTCGCCGACGGCTCGCCCGTTCGGCCCGTGGCGAGCAACCTGTTGCTGCTGCGGAAGGTGGACGCGCTGCGTCTGCGCCCGCCGGAGTTCCTCACAGTGCCGGCCCCCGACGGCGTGGACCTCAATGCCTGGATCATCAAGCCGCGGGACTTCGATCCCGCGAAACGCTACCCGCTGATGCTGGTCGTGTACGGCGGGCCGGGCTCGCAGACGGTCACGGACGCGTGGGCCGGCGCGTCCTATCTCTGGCACCAGATGCTCGCGCAGGAGGGATACCTGGTCGCGAGCGTTGACAACCGCGGCACCGGCGCCCGCGGCGCGAAGTTCCGGAAGCTGACCTATCTGCACCTGGGCCGGTACGAATCGGCCGATCAAATTGCGGCGGCGCGCTGGTTCGGCCGGCAGCCGTTCGTGAGTGCGGATCGCATCGGCATCTGGGGGTGGAGCTACGGCGGCTACATGAGCTCGCGCACCGTGTTTCTGGGCGGCGCCGTGTTCAAGGCCGCGATCGCCGTCGCGCCCGTCACGGACTGGCACTTTTACGACACGATCTACACCGAACGCTACATGCGCACGCCGCAGGAGAACCCGACCGGCTATGACGAGAGCGCGGCGCTGACCTATGCCGACAGCCTCAAGAGCGGCTTCCTCCTGGTGCATGGCACGGGCGACGATAACGTGCACTTCCAGAACAGCGAGCGCTTGGTGGAGCGTCTCGAGACCGCGAACAAGCAGTTCGACATGCGGATTTACCCGAACAAGACCCACTCGATCGCCGGTGGTACCACGCGGGAAAACCTGTACGGGTTGTTCACGGCGTGGCTGAAGACGCACCTGTAGGTCGCGAGTTCGCTCGCCTCGGCCGGAGGGCGCTGGCCGTCCTCACGCTGATCAACCTGTTCAACTATCTGGACCGGTGGATCGTCGCGGCGCTCGCCGAGAGCATGAAGCACTCGGAGCTCCAGCTCTCCGACACGCAGCTGGGGTCGCTCATGACCGGCTTCATCATCGTGTACATGATCGCCGCGCCGCTGTTCGGCTCGCTGGGCGACGCGCGATCGCGGACGCGTCTCCTCGGGCTGGGGGTCGCGATCTGGAGCGTGGCGACGGCGCTCGCGGGCCTGGCGACGGGCTACGCGTCGTTGTTCGCTGCCCGAGCGGCGGTGGGGGTCGGTGAGGCGGCCTACGGCACGATCTCACCGGCACTCCTGGCGGACTATTTCCCACGCGAGCGGCGTGGCCGGGTGTTCGCCGTTTTCTTCGCCGCGATCCCGATCGGCTCAGCGCTTGGATACATCGTGGGCGGGCTGGTCGATCACTACTTCGGGTGGCGCCAGGCATTCTTCGTCGCCGGCGTGCCCGGGCTGGTGCTCGCGGCGTTGGCACTGCGGCTGTACGATCCGCCCCGCGGCGCCCAAGACGCGGCCGGCGGCCCCGCCTCCGGCGCCCACGGCGTATCGCTCGGCAGTGCTGCCCGTGCGGCGTACGCCGCGTTGGTCCGCAACCGCCCCTATGTCCTCACGGTCCTGGGTTATGCCGCCTACACCTTCGCGATCGGCGCGCTGGCGTTCTGGACGCCGGCGTTCCTCGAGCGCACGCGCGGCATTCCGAAGGCGCAGGCGACCGTGCAGTTCGGGGCGATCGTCGTGGTGACCGGATTCATCGGCACGTACGCCGGGGGATGGATCGGCGACTACTTCCTTCGTGTCTCGCGGCAGGCGTACCTCTGGGTCTCGGGGCTCGTCACGCTCCTCGCCGCGCCGCTCACGCTCGTCGCGCTCGCCGCCCCCCGGCCCGCGGTCTATTGGCCGGCCATCGTGGCAGCGGAATTGTGTCTGTTCGCCTCAACCGGCCCCATCAACTCCGCGATCGTCAATGTGGTCTCACCGCATATGCGGGCCACTGCCGTCGCCTTGAGTATTTTCGCCATTCACTTCCTGGGCGACGTTCCCTCCCCGTCCCTCGTCGGCTTCCTGTCCGACGCACGCTCGCTGGGCGAGGCCGTGCTGATCATTCCGTTGGCCGTGCTCGTCGGAGGCATGATCTGGACCTACGCCGCGTGGCGGGGAGGACGCGCCGGCGGCGAGCCGTCGCCGTGAGGACGTTCTTCCGGGCGTTGTTCGGTCTGATCCTGCGCATCTTCTTTCGCCGCATCGAAGTCTCAGGTATCGAGCGCGTCCCCCACAGCGGCCCCGTGATCTTCGTCCTGAACCATCCGAGCGGGCTGATCGATCCCGCGTTCCTCCTGTGCCTCGCCCCGCGGCGCATCTCGCTCCTTGCCAAGGCGCCGTTGTTTCGGATGCCGGTGATCGGCTTCTTCTGTCGCGCGTTCGAGGCGATCCCCGTACACCGCCGTCAAGACGCGGGCTCCGACTCCTCACAGAACCGCGAGACGTTCGACACGGCCCGGGGCGTCCTCGCGCGCGGTGGGGCGATTGCGATCTTCCCGGAAGGCGCATCGCACTCGGATCCCAAGCTGCGGCCGCTGAAGACCGGCGCAGCGCGGATCGCGTTCGGCGCTGCGCGAGGCCTCTCAGATTCGGCACCGCTCCGGATCGTCCCGGCGGGCCTGTACTACCGGGCGAAGCGCACCTTTCGGAGTGTTGCCCTGCTGTACTTCGGGGAGCCGTTCGTGGTAGAACCGGTGGCGCTCGAACCGGGCGAGGAGCCACCAGTGGGCCCCGTCCGTGACCTGACCGCGCGGATCGAGCAGGCGCTCGCCGCCGTGACCCTCCAGGCGGAGCAGGCGGAGGCGCACGCGCTGGTCGAACGGGCGCAGCGCATCGTGAGCACCGAGGACGAGGCGCCGGCGCGTCCGCCGTCTCTTGCGGACGAGTTCGCGCTGCGTCGCCGCCTGCTGGCAGGGTACGACGTCGTGCGGGCGCAGTGGCCGGAGCGCTTCGCCGCTCTGGCGACACGGATCGACCGCTACGAAGCCGCGCTTTCGTTGGCGGGGCTCGATCCGCAACAGCTCGCGCCCGGCCGCTTCACGCCCGGACGCGTCGCCCGCTACGTCGCCAAGGCGGTGCTCGTGTTGGTGCTGCTCTTGCCCGCCGCGCTGGTCGGCGTCGTGGTGCACTATCCGGCCTACCGCGCGGTCGGCTTCGTGGCGACCGGAATGGCCAAGGGAGCGGAGGACGCGCTCGCGAGCATCAAGGTGCTCGCCGCGATGCTCCTGTTCCCCCTCACGTGGATCGGCGTGGCGGCCGCGGTGTGGCTGTGGCGCGGTCTCGAGGATGGTCTGCTTGCCCTGGCGATCGCGCCGCTCACCGCGTATGCGGCCCTGCTGTTCTTCGAGCGGCTCGACCGGATTATCGGCGGGGCGCGGGCGCTCAGTCTCTTCGTGTTCCGGCGGTGGGCATTCCTGCGGCTCCTGGCCGAGCGGCATGCGATTCGGGAGGAGATCGTGGCGCTCGGTCGGGCGGTCGAAACATCGTAGGGGCGCGAGCATCTCGCGCCCCTACAGATTGTCGCTCTACCGCCTGCGCGTCAGCGCCAGGTCTTCACCTGCTCCACGAAGGCCTCCGCGAGACGGCTCCGGTCGGCGGTGCGCTCCAGTGCGCGCCCCAGATTGGTATGGAACGCTGCGACCGTCGAATCGATCTCGATTGCCCGCGCGAGCGGCCCGAGCGCGTCCTCGAACCGACCTTGCCCGATGTACACCCGCGCCAAGTTGTTCATCGACCGCGCGTCACGCCCGTCGAGCACGATCGCCCGCTGAAACGCCTTGATCGCCCCGCTCGAGTCGCCGAGCTCGGCCTTCACCCGGCCGAGCAGGCGGTACCCCTCGTTCGACGCTGAATCGACCGTCACCACGCCCTCGACGTGCGGGAGCGCCTCCTGGGCCTTGCCCTGCTCGATCAGCACCCGGCTCAGGTTCAGGCGGCTCTTCACGTGGGTCGAGTCCTTCTCGAGCGCCTGCGTGAACGCCCGCACCGCGCCGTCGCGGTCGCCCGTCTTCCAGGCCGAGAGCCCGAGCATGTAGAAGCCCCAGACGTTGCTCGGGTGCTCGCTCGTGTAGCTCGTGAACAACCGCAGCGCTTCGTCGTAACGCTTCTCGGTATACGCGGTCTGGGCGCCGTCGAAGGACACCGTACCGGTGGTGATCGGACTGGTCGGCGTGGAGACGCTCGGCGTCTCGGCCGACACGGTCGTCACTTCGGCCGCGTTGGCGTCGCTCGACTGGGAGTGCTTGTCCCCGCACGCGCCGGCGACGAACGCCGCGATGACGCACGGGATGGTGAGCTTCCGCATAGGATCCTCCTTCTGGTGGGGCGCTCGCCAGAGCGCCGGTCGAACAGCGGTGGACACCCGCTGTAAGGCAGGAGGGAGGCCAGCGGTCAGCAGTCAGTCATCAGTCGACAAATCAACCAGTTGCGTTTGTAGGAGGGACGTTGAGTGTCCGAGTGGACACGAAATTCCGACATCCATCGTGTTCGTGCGGACACGAGTTCGCGGGTTTACCCGTGCGTGATATTATGCCGGCGCATGATCTTCAAGAGGCTGGCGTGATCGGCGAGGCCGAGGGCTTGCGCCGTGCGCGTGATGTGCCAGTCGTTGTGCTCCAAGGCCGCGAGGATGATCTGGCGCTCGGCCTCGGCCTTGAGGGCCTGGAACGTGGTGGGCCCAGTACCGGTGGGGGCCCTGTGTGGACCCGTCCCTTCCCGGATGTCGGCGGGGATGTCCTCCACACCGATTGCCTCGCCGTCGGTCGCGATGATCATGCGCTCGACCACGTTCCGCAGCTCGCGGACGTTGTTCCGCGTCCAGTCGTATCGCATCAGGCAATCGAGCGCCGCCGGGTCGACCGTCTTGGGTCGCACGCCGAAGCGAGCACAGGTCGACGCCAACAGGTGTTCGACGAGAGCGGGAACGTCCGAGAGGCGCTCGCGCAGCGCCGGGACGCGCACCACGTGCACGTTGAGACGAAAATAGACGTCCTCGCGGAACCGGCCGGCCCGCACTTCGGCCTCTAGGTCACGGTTGGTGGCGGCTACGACGCGCGCGGTCACGGCGACCGTACGGTTCCCGCCGAGCCGGGTGATCTCGCGCTGCTCGATCACCCGCAGCAGTTTCGCCTGCGCCCCGAGCGGCAGCTCGCCGATCTCGTCGAGGAACAGCGTGCCACCGGAGGCGGCTTCGAATGCCCCCTTGCGGAGCGTGGCGGCGCCTGTAAACGCGCCGCGCTCGTGGCCGAACAGCTCGTCTTCCACGAGGTTTTCCGGGATAGCCGCGGCATTGAGGGCGATGAACGGCCCCGCCGGGTTCGCGCCCCGCCGGTGCAGCTCGCGGGCGACCAGCTCCTTCCCAGAACCGCTCTCGCCCACGACCAGGACCGGGCTCGGGATTTTTGCGACGCGCCCGATCGCGTCCTTGAGCTGCTGCATGGCGGGGCTCGCACCCACGAGGGGCGCCTCCGACTCGAGGCGATCCCGCAGGACGGCGAGCTGCCCCGCGAGGCGCTGCTGCTCCAGCGCGTGCTCGACCTCCTGCACCACCCGCTCCATCGGCTCGGCCTTGTCAATGAAGCTCCGGGCGCCGAGCCGGATGGCTTCGGTGCAGCGGGCGTAGTTCCCCGTCCCGGTGTACACGAGCACCGGAACCCGGAACCCGCGCCGCTCCATGGCACGCAGCACTTCGAAGCCGTCCATCCCCGGCATCTCCAGGTCGAGGATGACGCAGTCCACCACCTCGCGCTCGAGCAAGTCCAGCGCCTCCCGGCCGCCATGCGCGACCAGTGCGTCGTAACCGCCCACGCGCTTCAGGTCATACGCGTACTGCTCCGCCATGGCGGGCACGTCGTCAACGACCAGGATCGCGCTCACGCGCCCTCGCCCGGCAGCTCGACGATGAACCTGCTACCGGCGCCCGGCTCGGTCTCCACGCGCACCGCGCCGTTGGCATCGAGCACGAGGCGTCTCACGATCGACAGGCCAAGGCCGGTACCGCCGGGCTTTGTCGTGTAGAAGTCGTCGAAGGCACGATTCAACTCCTCTTTGGTCATCCCGGTGCCGGTGTCGGAAACGGTTATGCGCACACCGCCTTCTCCGTTCACTCCGGTGGAAACGGTGACCCGGCCGGCTCGCGCCGCCAGGCTGTCGACGGCGTTTCCGATCAAGTTGTCGAGGATACGCCGCAGGACCAGCGCGTCGGTGCGCGCGGGGGCCAGACCGTCGGCGAGCTCCAGTCGCAGCTCCGCCTGGCCGGTGTTGCTGATCCGGCTGATGGTTTCACGCACCACCGCGTTCACGTCGCACGACTCGCGGGCTGGCTCGGGGTAGAGGCGAGCGTAGTTGCTCGCAAGGTTCTCGAGATAGGAGATGCTCGCCTCAACCGTCGCCTGACGATCCCGGAACGCGGCGGCGAGCCGGTCCGGGCTCTCCCCGGCGGCCTGGCCGAGATGCCGAAACACATTCCGGATCGGGATGAGTCCGTTCTTGATGTCGTGGTTCACCTGGCGGGCGAGGTCGCCCATCGCCAGCCGTCGCTCGGCCTCGCGCAGGCGCGCCGCCCCGGCGCGCAGCCGCTCGGTCATCGCTCCGAGCAGGCGACTGAGCGCACCGATCTCGTCCGACCGGTCGCTGTCGAACGCGACGTCCAGTCGGTCCATGTCCACGTCGGCGGTCTTGGCCGCGAGCGCGGTCAGCGGCCGGCTGATCCGGGTGGACAACCACGAGGCCAGGAGCAGCGCGATCAGTCCGGTGACGAGCACCGCGACGAGGAACGACACCGCGACGCCACGGCGCAGCGCCACGAGCGAGGCGAGCGAGTGCGAGACGACGATGCGCGCAGGGACGAGCCGGGCGGAATCGCCGGCCGTCACGAATGGCACCGATACGGCGTTCACAACTTGCGTCGCCGGATCGGTCCCTGAGGTCGTATCGGGCGGGAGCCGCACGGCCACGGTGAGCTCGGAGTCGGGCGTCAGCCGCGCCAGAAAGGTCGAATCCACCGCGATGCCGCCCACGAGGGTGAGGCGACGGCCGCCGAGCCGGAGCGAATCCACCCGGGCGAGCGCCAGGAACGGCGCCTCGGCGCCGCGCGCGTCCACGAGCGCCGTGCCCGCCGGAGCCGCCGCCAGGAGGCGCGGGAGCGCGGGGTCGGACTGATCGTACTCGTTGCGGAAATGCCCGGAGCTCACGATACGGCCCGTCTCGTCCTGGATTTGCAGCAGCGACAGTCCGGCGACCCGCATGGCATCGCCGGCGTAGTCGAGCAGGTAGGTGCGCTCGCCCCCCTGCAGCACGGCGCTGCGGAACCGGTTGTCCTGGGCGATGGCGTCTCGCAGGGCGGCGAGCCGGAGCGCGATCCCCCTGCTTCGCTGGTCCAGGTCGGCACGGATAACCCAGACGAGCGCGGCCACCCGCTGCTGATATTCCGCGGTCAGACGGTCCGCCATCACCGCGCGAATCCGCAAGCCGAATACGGTCAGGGGGACGAGCACCACCGCGCCGAATCCGAGAAGGAGACGGGCGCGAAACGTCATGGCGGGGCCAGGCGGAGCGTGCCGTCCCAGTCGAGCGTCATGCGTGGGAGCCCGCGCCGCACAACGGCATGCGAGCGGATGTCGAGCAACGGCTCGATAGTGGCGCTCGAGATCCAGGGCGGCAGCTCGCGCGCCGCGCGGCACACATCATAGACGCGCCGCCGCAGCTCGACCACGTACGCGGCATCGGTGCCCGCCCGCAGCGAGGATTCGAAGGCGGTCGCCGGCACGCCTCCTGCGACGGCGCCCCGACCCAGCGCGCCCAGGCCCACGAGGCGAGCTGCAAGATCGGCGGTGCTCCGATCGCCCTGGTTGTAAACGATGCGGCGCCGCCGTCCGGCGGTCCCGAGCGTGTCGCGCCCCGTCGGAATACCGCACGCCTGGAGGTCGGCGAACCAGAAGCGGCCGGGACCGGACCATTCGGCCGGGCGGGCGTCGCCGTGCACCGCTTCGCGGAGGCTCTCCAGCCGCAGGTCACCGAGCACCGGCTTGTCTCGCCCTGGGGCGAGCAGGACGTACGTGCGGTTCCACTCGAGGGGGACATCGACGTACCCGGACAGCGTCCTCGCGTACTCGAGCGCCGCCGGGTCGTCCGTCATGAGCACTCCTGCTTCGCCATCGAGCGCGTCCCGGGCGGCGCTCGCCGGCATGGCGGCGACTTTCACCACCGGTTGCCCCGTGCGCGCCATCGGCTGCATGACGAGGACGTCTGGCGAGGCGGGATCGCCGCTCGTCATCCAGTAGCGGCCGGTCCCGATCGGCCAGCCGCCGCCGGGCGCCGGCTTCGTGACCGCCAGCGCCTGGTCCGCCAGCCGCTGGAACGGCGCAGCGGACGCCGGTATGGTGAAGTTGCGGTCGCCGGTGACGGTGAGGCTGGCCGCGAGCGTCGCGTCGCGTGAGCGCCACGAGGCCAAGACGTCGCGGGCCGTGACCGGTGCCCCGTCCCAGAATCGCGCGCTTTCGCGCAGCGTGAAGGCCCAACGGTCTTCCGGTGCCTGCTCCCAGGCCGCCGCCAAGCCGGGGAGTGCCCGTCCCTGGCAGTCCACCCGGATCAACGACTCATAGAGCTGGCCGAACACCAGTCGCTCCGCGTCGTTGCGGGGCAGGGGAGCGTGTTTCAGGTCGACGGGGTCGGTGACGGCGAACCTGACCGTGTCGCGAGCCGCCGCCCGCCCGACCGCGATCGTGCACGTCGTGTCCCCGGGGGTCGGAGCCGGCGGGGGGAGGGGCAGCTCCGCGCGGGGCGCCCCTGCGCGGCAGGCTGCCGCGACGAGACCGACGAAAATGACGGAGCGGCGTTGGGGAATCACTGGACTCGGGCTCCCGGAGGGGCTTTCGAACGATACTCAGGGCGGGAAGCCCCGAGCCAGGCGGTGGCTAGGCGCGCCGTTTCCGATCCATCAGCGCCAGCACGTTCCCCTCGGAGTCGCGGAACTCGGCCAGCCAGAGCTCGTAATCCGCCGCCCGGTGCACGAGGTGCGGCTCTGTAATGAACTCCACGGCTCGCCCGCGCAGCGTCGCGTGCGCGGCTGCGATGTCGGGTACGAGATAGTAGATGGTCGAAGCGGGATGGTCCAACTCCGGCGCTTCCGGGACGCCGACCAAGACGGTGGTCGGGCCGCATTGAAAGAACGCCATCTGCGGCGGCGCTTGGAAGAGAAACGGCATGCCGAGGGTGTCGCGGTAGAACCGGACGGCGCGATCGAGATCGCGGGCGCGGACGAAGATCTGACCGATGCTGGAGAGGCCGAATGCCTCGGTGGCGGTCGTCATGATCCGTAAGTTGTAAGCCGCAAGGCCTAAGCCGCAAGGAAACGTGCCGCGTGGAAGAAACATGGTGATAGGAGAGAGACTGCGCCTAATCACATTTCCTGCATGGGCGATTTCAGGGATCTCAAGGCATGGCAACACGCTCGCACGCTGGTCGTGCTTACAAAGAGCGCGATCGCTCGGCTGCCTGAGACGGAGCGGTATGCCCTTGCCGATCAATGGAGGCGCGCGACATACAGCGTAGCGCTCAACATCGCAGAAGGCGCGAGCCGACGCGGCGTCAAAGACTTTCGCAAGCACCTCGACATCGCTCGGGCATCGCTACACGAAGTCGAGGCGATCCTTGACCTCGTTCTCGTACAGGGTTACGTCCGCCCGGAAGAGCTCTCCCCCGTGCTGGCCACGCGAGACGAATGCGCGAGAACGGTATACGGTCTACTTCGAACACTGCCGGACGGACCGAAGCAACCCGGTCGCTGACTCCTAAGGCTTATGGCTTGCGGCTGTTTTCCCGGCCGCTGGCTCCTGTTGAGTGAGACAATGCAGTGTCCCCAGCCCCCACACCAGATCGACGGCGTGGATTCCTACGACCGGCCGGTCCTTGATCAGCTCTGCAAGCACGCCGAGCGCCACGCGGTCCTTGGGGTCGTTGAACGTCGGCACCATGACGGCCCCGTTCGCGATGTAGAAGTTCGCGTAGCTTGCCGGGAGGCGCTGGCCGTCGAAGAAGAGGGGAGCGGGCATCGGCACGTCGACCACCTCGACCTTGGACCCATCCTCGAGCCGCATCCCCTCGAGTCGCTCGCGGTTCTCCTCGAGGGCTCGATAGTTGGCATCCCGCCGGTCCGTCTCCCGCGACAGCACGACCGTGCGGGGATTGACGAAGCGACACAGATCGTCGACATGGCCGTGCGTGTCGTCGCCCGCGATCCCGCGCCCCAGCCACAAGACGTTGGTCACACCGAGCTGGTCGCGCAGGACGGCTTCCAGGTCGCCACGCCCGAGCCCGGGGTTCCGGACCTGCACGGTAGGATCGAGGAGGCACTCTTCGGTCGTGACCAGGGTGCCGCGACCGTTCACATCGACGCTCCCGCCCTCGAGCACCACGTCGCGCCCGCCGGCACGCGGGCGGAACAGGCGCATTTTAAGCTTGCCGGCCGCGCGCTCCGGAATGCGGGCATCTTTCTCCCAGTCGCGGTACTTGGCCCAGGCGTTGAACTGGAAGCGGACGATGGCGACTTCGGGGTGAGGGTCGGCTCGGCGCACGAACAAGGGCCCGAAATCGCGAGTCCAACCACGGTTGGTCGGAAACCGGAGAAACTCCACTCGTTCGAGATCGACACCTAGGTGCTCGAGCACGCGACGCGCCTGCCGCTCGTGGGCGGCGGAGTTCACGAGGATCCGGGCGATTTCACCGGGGGTGAGCGCGCGCACGATCTCACCGTACACCCAGGGGATCGGAGCGAACTTCCCGGGCCAGTCGCTGGTGTTATGCGGCCACCCGAGCCACGTGGCGCGATGCGACTCCCACTCGGCGGGCATACGGAAGCCGAGCGCGGCCGGAGTGTCGGCGCGAGGGGGCGGAGGGGGCACTACGGATGGTCGTCGAGGAAACGACTGCCGATGCCCGCGTAGGCGTCGACCCGGCGGTCCCGCAGGAAGGGCCAGCCACGCCGCACTTCCTCGATGCGCGCGAGGTCGACTTCGCCCACTAGGATCGTCTCGCGGTCCGTCGGCGCCTCGGCCACGACGGCGCCGAAGGGATCCGCCAAAAAAGACGAGCCCCAGAACTCGATGCCATCGCCTTCTCCACTGGTTGGGCGCTCGAGGCCGACCCGGTTCACCGCGGCGACGTAACACCCGTTGGCGATCGCGTGGCTGCGCTGGATCGTGCGCCAGGCATCGAGCTGCTGGGCGCCTTGGGTCGCCTTCTCCTTCGGATGCCAGCCGATTGCCGTCGGGTAAAAGAGCACGTTGGCGCCTTGCAGCGCCGTGAGGCGAGCGCCTTCGGGATACCACTGGTCCCAGCACACGAGCGTCCCGATGCGTCCCACCCGCGTGTCGAACGCCCGAAAGCCCAGGTCGCCGGGCGTGAAGTAGAACTTCTCGTAATAAGCCGGATCATCGGGGATGTGCATCTTGCGGTAGATCCCCACCACCCGCCCGTCGGCGTCGATCGTCGCGGCGGTGTTGTGGTAGAGGCCCGCGGCGCGCCGCTCGAACACGGGCGCGATCACGACAACCCCGGCCTGCTTCGCCGCCTTCCCCAGGGCCTCCGTGCTCGGGCCCGGGACGGCCTCGGCCAGATCGAACAGCGCGGGGTCCTCCCGCTGCGCGAAGTACTGCGATCGGAACAGTTCCGGGAGGCAGACGAGCTGCGCGCCCGCCGCCGCGGCCTCCGCCACTTTTGCGACCGCTCGCTGCACGTTCGCGTTAGGGTCCGCAGACATCGCCATCTGGACCAGGCCGACTTTGTAACGCGTGAGAGGCCGGACATCGGTCATGGGGGAGAACACTACACCGTTCCGGTCGTGAACGCACCTTTACAAGTCGCCCGGCGCGGCATCGATTTCACCCATGCTGCGCTGGTTCATGATCGTCGTCGCGGCGGTCTTTGCGACCGCCATCGCGCCGGCCCGCCAATCGAGCGGCTACCATGTCGTGCGTCGCTATCCGCTCGGCGGGGACGGCGGGTGGGACTACCTGCTGCTCGACCCCGTCTCCCGCCGGCTGTACGTATCCCGTGGCACCCACGTCGTGGTGATCGATGCCGACTCGGGCGTGCCGCGGGGTGAGATCGCCAACACTCCGGGAGTCCACGGCGTGGCTGTGGCACCCGACCTGGGACGCGGCGCGACCAGCAACGGACGCGACCAGGCGGTCACGATATTCGACCTGCAGTCACTCAAGCCCCTCGGGCGCGTGCGCACCACCGGGGGCAATCCTGACGCCATCGTCTACGAGCCGGCGACGCATCGGGTGTTCACGTTCAACGGGACGGGCCAGAACGCCACCGCCATCGACCTGATGGCCGGCGCCGTGGCCGGCACGGTCGCCCTCGGCGGCAAGCCCGAGTTCGCGGTCGCCCCGGGCGACGGCCGGATCTACGTGAACATCGAGAACACCGCCGAGCTGGCGGTGCTCGATGCCCGCCGCCTCGCCGTTGCGGCTCGTTGGCCGCTCGCGCCTTGCGAGGAGCCCACCGGCCTCTCGCTCGACGCGGCGCACGCCCGGCTGTTCGTCGGCTGCTCGAACCGGCTGATGGTGGTGGTCGATCCCGGGAGTGGGCGCGTCGTCGCGAAGCTCCCGATCGGCGGCGGCGTGGACGGCACGGCGTTCGATCCGGGGACCGGGCTCGCGTTCAGCTCGAACGGCGATGGCACGCTCACGGTCGTCCGGGAGGTGAGTCCCGACAGCTTCGCCGTCGTCGATACCGTTCCAACGCAGCGCGGCGCGCGCACCCTGGCGCTCGATCCGCGGACCCACGCGGTCTTCCTCGCGACGGCAGACTACGGTCCCGCGCCGGCGCCGACGCCGGAGCAGCCGCGCCCGCGGCCCGTCGTCGTTCCGGGGACCTTTGTGATTCTGGTCGTAGGGCGTTAGGGCGACGCTACTTCTCGAGTCGGTAGCCGGCCTTGCGGACGGTGAGAATGTGCTGCGGCGCCGCGGGATCGCTCTCGAGCTTGCGGCGCAGCTCGGCCACGTGGGTGTCCACGGTGCGGCTCAGCACGGCGGCGCTGTACCCCCATACCTCCGTCAGCAGGTCCATGCGGCTCACCACGGCTCCGCCGCGCCGCAGCAGCGCGAGCAGCAGGTCGAACTCCTTCGGCGTCAGCGCCACCGGCTGGCCGCGCCGCAGCACGGTGCGGGAGGAGGGGATGACTTCCACGGCCCCGAACTGCTCGGGCTCTCCGGCGCCGTCTCCCGGCGGAGCCGTGCGTCGCAACAGCGCCTCGACGCGCGCCAGGAGCTCGAGCACGCCGAACGGCTTCGTCACGTAGTCGTCCGCCCCCAGGCGCAGCCCGCGAACCTTGTCGGCCTCCTCGCCGCGCGCGGTGAGGATGAGGATCGGCATCCGCCGCCCCTCGTCGCGCAGCGCGCGGAGGACGCGGTAGCCGTCCAGACCCGGCAGCATCAGATCGAGAATGATCAGGTCGGGCCCGGCGTCCCGGGCACGTGCCAGCCCCTGGGTCCCGTCCTCGACCACGACGACGTCGTAGCCCTCGATCTCGAGGTTGTTGCGCAGCCCGTAGGCGAGATCGGCATTATCCTCGACCACGAGGATCCGCGTCATGCGGTCGCGCCTGCGTCGGCCTTCAGCGACCCCGCGCCCCGCGCTGGGTGGGGTGCGGGCTCGAGCGGTAGCTCGATCACGAAGCGGCCACCCGAGCCGGGCGCGTCTTCGGCCCAGGCGCGCCCGCCGTGCAGCGCCACCAGCTCGCGCACGACCGACAGGCCGATGCCCGTGCCCGCTACGGCCGAGCCGCGGTCGCGCTCGAGCCGCCAGAACTGGTGCCAGATGCGCTCGCGGTCGGCCGCGGGAATGCCCGGCCCCTGGTCGTCAACACAGATGCGCGCCCGACCCTCGGCCACGTTGAGACCGAGGGTGACGGTTTGGCCGGCGGGCCCGTACTTCACCGCGTTGTCGAGCAGGTTGAGGAGCATCTGACGCAGGGCGTCGGCGTCGACCGGTGCAACCACGCCGTCGGCGAGCTCGGTGCGCAACGTGACGCCGCGCGCGGCGGCGAGCGGCGCGAACCCTTCGGCCGCTTCGCTCACGAGCGGTGCAAGCGGCGCCGGGCACGGGGAGAGGCGGGTGAGCCGCCGCTCCGAGCGCGAGAAGTGCAACAGGTTCTCGACCAGGTGGGTGAGCCGACGCGCTTCCTGGTCGATGATCTCGAGCGAGCGCTCGCGCTCCTCGTCGGAGCGCACTCGGCCCAGCAACAAGGTCTCCGAGAACATGCGGATCTGTGCGAGCGGCGTGCGCAACTCGTGGGACACGCCCGAGACGAAGTCGGCGCGCAGTCGCGACAGGTCATACTCGCGTCGCAGCTGCAGCAGCGCGGCCACGACGAGTCCCGCCGTCAGCGCGAACAACGAGAGCAGCATCGGCAGATTCGATCGCGGCAGGCCGCCGATCACGAGTTTTGGCGCCATATCGGGTCGCAGCGCGACCTGAACCTGCAGCCTGCCCATCATCGGTTCCTGAAACGAGTCCCGGGCGGCGAACAGCGGTGCGTATTGCACGGGTGAACGGTACAGCTCTACGCCATCCGCCCCGGTGACGATCGCCGAGCCCAGCGAATCGTAGGTCACGCCTCCCGTCAACGGCCGCGGCAACAACGGAAACTTGTCCTCGTCCGCCGTGTACAGCGGCTCGAAGCCACGTGGATCCTCCTCGATGCCGACCAGCGTGCGCGGGGTCCCCGCCTTGTCGTTCACCACGGTGTAGACGATCGCGCGCGACACGCCATCCACCGTGCGCACGATCGCGCCGAGGCGCTCCTTCGGATCGTAGACCGTGCGGCTGTGAACGGGCAGGGTATCCCGCAGCCACCGTCGTACCGGAGCCGAGGGAGTCCCGCCCGCCGTTTCCAGCCGGTCGCGCAGCAGGTCGTACCGGAACGTGTAGCGGGCGAGCTTGCGGAAGTCGGCCGCGTGGGGCTCGTTGCTCACCGGCAGTCGGCTCGGGCCCGGGAGCTCGGTCTCCGGTTGACCGGCCTTTGCCCGCGAGAGCGCGTCCAGCGCCGGCCAGAAGGCGTGGTAGTACAAGGCCATCTCGGTGCGGTTGGCGAACCGGGCGGCGGCGAGTCGTGCGTAGTCACGCAACACGCGCTCGGCGGTCGCCTTGTGACCGAGGAAGTTGCGATACGCCTGGACGGCAATCGCGCCCGCCAGCGCGAGCGTGAGCAGCAGCAGCGCGGCGACAAACAGGGCGCGCGGACGCGGTGGACGAGAGGAGGTTCTCATGGACGCTCGGGAGAGATGCACTGGATGCCGGGGAGTTTCAAGGTGCGTTGACCGTTCTCTGACACCCTCCCCACCACGCCGTTAAAATTGGACCATGGGCAGCCCGGCCGCGTATTACTTCCTGATCCTGGCCACCACTCTTCCCGTCACCGGCACGCGCGAGGCGATCATGGCGTTTTCACTCACCAGCATGGCCTTCAAGGACGGGGCCGCGATCCCCACCAAACACACGTGCGACGGAGCAGACCTGTCCCCGCCGCTTGCCTGGAGCGGCGCGCCGCCGGGAACGAAAACCTTCGCCCTCGTCGCCGATGACCCGGATGCGCCGGCCGGGACCTGGGTCCACTGGGTGCTGTACAATCTGCCGCCTAGCATCTCCGAGCTCCCCGAAAACGTCGCCAAGGTCGAATCGCTAGACCTGCCTGGGGCGCGCCAGGGGCGGAATGACTTCCGCCGCCCAGGCTACGGCGGCCCCTGCCCGCCGCCAGGACCCGCGCACCGCTACTTCTTCAAGCTGTACGCGCTCGACGCGCCCCTGAAGCTCAAGGCGGGTGCGCAAAAAAAGGACGTGGAAGCCGCCATGGAAGGCCACGTGCTCGCCACGGCGCAGCTCATGGGCACGTACGCGAGATCGAAACGATGAGACTCCTGGTGGCGCTGGGGGTGGTGGGTGCAATACTTGGGAGCAACTCCCCCAAGTTCTCCGTCGTCATCCTGCCCGCCCAGACCCGCGGCCTCATGAGCGCTCTCTGGGTTGCAAACAACCGCCATTGGGACGAGCTGGCCGACCAGAACACCCTGACCCAGCTGCTCGGCACCGGAAAGCCGACGCAGCGGGAGTACCTCGGCTGCCTCGTGGGGGACGTGGCGGGTGACACGCTGTTCCTGCGCCAGCTCGTTGACGCCAGGCATTTGAAGCAGTTGCAATTCGCCGTTGCCGGCGACTGCGAGGGTGTGGAACGGCTCGTAGGCTCGTTCCATACCCACCCCTACCGCGCCGATGCGGCGGGCCACGCGCTCAAGGAGCGCGGCCTATCCGCGCTGGACCTCAAAACGTTCGCCGCCGCGCCCGACCTGGTCACCGTGGTGATGTGGGACCTGGATTCGCTCGACGTGGCGACGAAGGCCGTGGACGGCAGCGTGCGCCACCCCGCCGCCGTCCAGATCCGCTGAGCCCTCAGCGATCGCCTGAGCCACCCGCCACGAGGCCCTTGGCGCGCCACTTCTCGAAAATCTTCTTGGCTTGCTGGTGCGCTTCATCCAATGCCTGCTTCGCGCTCATCCGTCCCGTCGCCGCGTTGGCGAACATGGTCGGCAGGACGAAGGTGTCGAAGATCTCGCTCTCGGCTGGATTGGCGGGTCCCGGGTGTCCGATGTTGGTCGCCCACTGGAGGGCGGTGCTGATCGGCTTGAGCTTCGAGGGCGGGGTCGAGCCGAACGGATCGTTCGCCGTGACCTGCTCGAGCCACTTGTTGCCCGAGGCCGCCTTCTGCGCCACGGCTACGCCCGCGTCCGCGACGGAGCCGGGGAAGGAGGGGAAGTTGTACATCTTGCTTCCGAGCACCGCGTCTCGGTAGTGGGCGACGAGGTCCATCAGAAACTGCTTGGCGACGTTGGGACTTTGGGCGAATTTCCAGATCACGTAGATGCCCATCACGTGCTCGCTCGCCCACCCGGTGCCGCGCGGCCCCTTGAGCGCCGGGACGAAGAAGATGTCGTCCGCCACCGGGAGTTTGTTGTCCTGCGCCGTGCGATACGCGGAGATGGAGTTGAGGATGTAGCCGGTCTGGCGCGCGTTGAGGGCCTGGTTGTTGGAGGCGGCATTCCAGCTCATCACTGCGGGAGTCATCCCCACTTTGTAGAGCCGCACGCCGAATTCGAGCGCCTCGAGCGCGTGGTCCGAGTTCAGGACGACGTTCTCGTTCGCGTCCTGGATAGACCCGTCGAACGACCAGAGCATCGCGCGAGCCGCCATGTTCGAGTCGAGCTCCTGCGACATCCCGATCCCAATGGGGATCTGGATCTCGGGATGCTTGCCTTTGATGAGCGGCGCCGCCTTGACCAGATCCTCCCAGGTGACGGGGCCATCCGGCATTCCGATCTCCGTCCAGAAGCTCTTCAGGTAGTCGCCGGGGTCGGGCACATAGTTGTCGCTGAAGCCGAACCATTTGCGAGTCACGGGATTGTAGGTGCTGCGCCTGCAGAGGTCGATGATCGGCCCGTTCTGCCGCTCCGCTTCCTTGACCACGTCGGCCATGTCGAGCACCTGCGGCTCGAAGGCGCCCGGCGGCGAGAGGAACTGGAACAGATCGTGTCCCTGCTGGGCGGCGACCTCGGCATTCGCCCGAGTGCCCAGGTCGGCGAGCGAGATGTGGTCAACGGTGACTTCGACCCCTTTGGCGGTGCCCCACTCCTTGGCGTACTTGTCGAACCAGACGTCGTAGGAGGGGACGAAATGGCTCCACTGCAGGATCTTGAGGGTCTTCTCGGGGCGCCTGATCCGGATGGTGGGGCCGAGCGCGGCGGCCACGGCGACGCCGGTCGTGGTGGTCACGAAGTCGCGCCGATTGATTCCCTTCCGCTTCGTCATGGACCTACCCTCCAGTAGTTGCGGGGACGAGGCTTGCAGCGGAGCTGGCGAAGCTCCGCTGCAACCCTGGGTGCGGTCAGAACGAGTACAAAACGCTGAGGGCGTACTGATCGGCGCTTGTGACTCCAGTGTTCCACTGGGTCGCCGATCGGTAGTATTCAAGCCCCAGGGCGTAGCGGCCCGCCCGGAAACGCAGCAGCGCGTCGCCCACGTGACTCCCCTGGCGGGCGAGCGTGGCCGTGGGGTGGTCCTGTGTGAAGCGCTTCAGGTCCGGTTGGTCCAGACCGTAGAAGGCCAGAAAGCTCCAGTGTGGCG